>ERZ1292637.276-Hain-H14-01um-R3-276-length-35515-cov-11_pt4 | contig 25901 bp, 29 predicted proteins | sample MGYA00564405_ERZ1292637 | MGnify/ENA primary metagenome ERZ1292637 (study PRJEB36523, sample SAMEA6512645) | groundwater metagenome | collected 2019-01-09 | study: AquaDiva: Metagenomics assemblies of 32 groundwater samples | reverse complement strand
TAATAGCGTTCTTTTCGTCTCCTTTTTCTAAACAAGCCATATGGCGCGCCTGATACATTGAACGCAACATTATTTTTTTAACATCTTTTTTCATTTAATTAATTCGTTATAAACTTTTAAAAAATAAAGTTCATTTAATTTACCAAGCTCCTTGCAATCAGATAAAGCAATCCGAGCTTTATAAACATTGTCTTTAAAACATTTAAAAATAGATGATTTTTTTACTTCCGAGCAATTAAGTATAGACACGGCATTTATAGCCTCATCTTGCCATTGCTTATTAAAATTCTCTTTTAAAGGAAAATTAAACTTATTTAATAGAATTGATTTATCTATGGCGGGCTTGCCCGCTATTATTATATTCTTTTCATTCTTTTCATTCTTATCATTCTTGTATGTGTCCGTTTGTTGTCCGTTTGTTGTCCGTTTGTTGTCCGAAGTGCTGTCTTCTTTTTGGTATTCTTTCCAGTTTATAATTGTAATTAGCCTAAATTTTGTTGTTTTTTGTTGTTCTATTTGATGTCCGTTTTTTTCAATATAGGTTAAGGCACGCTCAATAGTCGTTTCTGGTATGCCAGTTAATTGGCTTAACTCTTTTCTACCTGTTAAAATTTGTCCTTCTTTGATTATTAAAACTTCTCCGTTCCACATAATTTTGGTGTCTTTATGGTTAGCTTTAAGTAATAATACTATCCATAACCAAACATAATTAGGTTTTTTGACAAGCGGATTTTTTAATAATTTTCTATGTAATTTTATCCAACCGTTATTTGACATAGCAAAAATCACATTTCGGGATAAAAGGAGCGAAAGCCTGCAACAGCTTTGGAAGGTATTTCTTTACCTTGCCCCTTTTAACCCTAAATGTGATTGTTATGTGTTGCAGTTTACGCATAAATTTAATTTAATTTCAGTATAGCGCAACTAAAAATTCCGTCAAGATGGTGAGCTGTTTTTAATAAACAAAAAAACTTACTTACAAGGTGTTGGATTTAACAGGCTCACTTGCAGGCAAGACCTGTTAAGTGGCGGGCAGATTGCTCCGCCTACCAACACTTTATAAATAAGTTTTTCCTGCAAGTGATTAAACATATGTTGCCTAAATTCGAGATTTATAATAGTTATTATACACTATTATAAAAGTCTGTCAAGCTAATTTATTCCTTTTAATATTAGCCACTATTCCAGTAGTTATAATGGTAAAGTTTTAATTCTTTAATTTAGACATCATTTCGGCGGATACTCCCACTAATACTTTTTGTTGAGCTAAATTTCTAACATAATCATCATTTAACTCCGCCGGAGATATAGTTTTTAATCCAGTTGGCGTAAGTTCGTAAACAGTTCCCAAACCCTCTACATCCTGTATGTATTTCCAGCCCTTTGCCATTAGAGAATTGACCATTACTTGGTTGCTGAACTTTTTTTTTAGAGTAATCAGAAACACCATAAGTTGACCAAGGTCAAAGTTCCACGAAACTTTCTTCTGAAAAGGCTCATAGCTATCTGGGAGTTTTTTATATTGCGGTAATATATAGCCATTAAACCCAACAGCGTGATTTTTAGCCTGATTATCTCGTTGTATAATTCCCTCGCCAAACCAACCCGGACCGGCGTAAACCGAAGTTTGAGCTGGCGCGCGCTTTAAAGTTTCCACAAAGTTAAATGGACTATCCCATTTATAAGTAGTATCTATGTATTCGGCAAATTGCTTGCCTAACTTTATAATCTCTATTGGAATAGGTTCATAGTATTCGTCCCAGTCGTTTACATACGGCCATTTATCTTCCGGAACTAAACCATTATGCCTGATTGAATTGCCTACCACCTGCTGGCTGTTGCCTCTTAAAGAAGTTCCTGACATCTTAGCGGTATATCTGTCCGAGACATTGCACTCGCCATTTTTAATAAGTCCAAAAGCCCTAAAGACATTTAAAATATCCGTATATTGAGCGTTGCCTTTTTTCTCTTCCGCTAAATAAAAGTTAATAATGTTCTCTATAGTATTATGGGCAGAAAAGGTAACACACGCCATTTTGTCTTGGTCATTACGTTTTTGCAACTCCCCTTGCGAAGTGAAACGGTCCCATTGCCCGTCTGGTCGCAAAACAGGATCACTCGCGCCTAAAAAATAATCACCTCTCTCAATAACAGTCTTAACTTTTTCCTCTATAAAACCATTATCAAGATTTGCTCGTTGAAATATTAAATCAACAAAATAAAGTATCTGGTCTTTAAATTTTGCCTTTAAAAATTTGTTCATAAAAAAAAGTTATTAATTAATTGTGCCGAAAAATCCAATCGAAAACCACCAAAATATACATAAAGTTATTGAAATAGACGAAACTATCAAAATTATTAACCAGAGGCTGTCTTTATAGTCTGGTGGTAGATTTTCGTCTTGATAAGACATATTTTTAATAGTTAATTTTAAACTATCTTAAAAAGGAAGGGGGAGTTTTTGTCTCTCCCCCAAAAAGTTTAAGACACCTTGATTAAAAGGTGAGGGCATTTAGTTTTTTTACAGTAATGCCAAACTTTTCCCCACGGGACAATTAGATTTTTCTTTTTACAATGAGCGATCGCCATCGTTACCATTTTTTCTGGCTTCATTTTGTCTCCTAATCATTACAATCGTAAATACCAGTCATCCGTTCAAAAATCATTTTGCCGTTAATAACGACGCGATAATTCTTACATTGGAGAGTTAAACACTCTTCTTTTTTCACTTTTTGGGGTGAGATAAAAACTAAATCTTTTTTGCAGTAAATTTTTACTTTACTTTTCTTTACTTTCATTTTGCGCTCCCCTTAAAAATTCCAAGGTTAAATCGTGCTCGTCTTTGTCTTTCATAGACAGACACTTTGGACAGTAGATGATAATATCATCTTCATAACCTGGCATAAGAACCAAGGGCTTGCTGTAACGATTACAATCCAACTTTTTACAAATTTCATTTCTCATTTCCTTTCTCCTTTACCAACCTTGAAATATCCTCTTGAAAACCAAGCAGTTCCGCTCCAACCACCAAAATACTTGATAAACATTTTCTATCCGCAAAAAGATTAAAGTCATTTTGATCACTTCCTTTCATTTTAAAAGAACTAAATAATATCGTTTTTAGTAATAGCCTTATTTGCCCACATCGCGCTTTCTTCAAGTTTGATAATTGCCAAACTTAGGCCTCTGCTTTCTTCTAAACTTTGTAAACCCTTTAACAACTCTTCATATTTATCACGAAAAGTTTGCATTACAACTAACTGTTTCTCTGTTGGTTTAACATACTGTAGTGTCATAAATTTTTTATGTTATTTATTAAAAATAGGTTTTACCTCTAAACATTTTTGGCATAAATTAAAACCCTTGCCATTCTCTTGACCGCATTCACAGACCCATTGTTTTTTATTTTTTGTTTTTTTCTTATCTGCCATAATTAATTATTAGTAACAATATAAATAATCAAACTAAGACTTAAACTACTTAAAAAAGTAATCAGAATAGTAATAAACCAGGTTGGTCTGCTTAATAGTTTTTCCCTGATTTCTTTGATGTCTTCCTTAATATCTTTAGTATCTCCAATAACATTATCATAACATTTCTGTAAGCTCTTCTGTCCTTCTTTAAGGATAATAACATCCTCGCAAATTTGATTGAATTTTATTTCTTCTGGCATAATGATAATTAAACTGGCATAATGATAATTAAACTGGCATAATGATAATTAAACTGGCATAATGATAATTAAATATTTTGCTTAGGAACACGGCGGCCTTCAAAATTTCGTTTTCCCAAAACAGAATTAGTTCCAACGGCCGCGCCTCCAGCGACAATATTAAGAATACTTAGTATGGCCACAGATATATCGCTGTCTATCCAGCCTTTTAAGCTGGCTAAACCGATAACAATGCCAGCCACCGCTAAAATTTTAGCTTTTCGGCCGTCTAACGCGGTTAAAACAATTTCCCAAAATGATAATGAACCCATAAAATTATTGTTAGTTAATTAGTTGCGATTAACTCGTCCTGTCCATAAACAGACCAAAGCAATAAAAGGTGAAAGAATTGTTAGAACTATTATTGTTAGGATATTTTTAATCATAAAGTTATTCATCGTAAATTTCAAAATCGTCATCAGGGGCGGATGTGCTGACAACCGCGCCGCTTATTGTGTAAGTAATTTCACAAGCGCCGGAAGCGCCGACTGAACCGGAAGCGCCACCACCGCCACCGCCACCACCATACCCGCCTCCATTACCGCCAGCGTCAACATCTACTCTACCGCCTCCTCCTCCCCCGCCACCTAACACACTATAACCGCCGACTCCCGCAGGGGGACCCTGAGCGCCGCCAGCGCCGCCAAAACCAGCATCACCTGAACCGCCGACACCTGCCGTAGTGCCATCATTTCCCGCTCCGTCTGGACCGGCCGCGCCTCCTCCTCCCCCGCTATATGTTCCAGATGTTGCGCCATCACCACCAGCATACCTAATATCGCCGGTAGAATTAGCAACTGTCCCGCCTGTTCCTGGATTACCGCCCGATAAATTGCTAAGTCCGCCATCTGCCACCACCGTCGTAGTATTAAATGTTGAAGTTGCGCCGTGAGCAATTCCACTACCGCCGGAACCTATGACCACCGTATAGCTATTGCCGGCCGTAACAGCTACATTATTAGTAGCGGCATAGGCTCCTCCGCCTCCGCCCTTTAGTATATACGAACCGCCGCCGCCGCCCCAACAAGCCACATTTGCGCTCGTAACTCCAGTCGGAGCCGTCCAAGAGTAAGTGCCTGCTACTGAATAAACATCAGTACAAGTTCCCGAAGCGCAAGTATAGTTTGCATACATTGATAATTGCCTTGAAGCGACTACGGAAACATAAGTGAAAGGGTCGGGCGGAGCGGCGGTCGCGCTATAAGCCGTAGAATTTCTATATACAGTATAACCAACAGCAGTATCATAATAAATAGTAGCGCCTGTCCCTTCGGTGCCAATCCAAAGTCCTAAATTATAAGGGATTGCCGTAATCGCAGTATTATCTAAATCCAAATATTTCCAACCAGCAGTAGTGGAAACTAAAGTAGGTGAGCTTGAGGCCACAAAAGCCAAAGTAGATGAAGCATAAACAACCCCTCTCATACTATTCGCGGTCGTCTCTGCACTACCATAATAATAGATTTCCGTTATTGTTCCAGCTTCAATCGGCGTATAAGGACTATTTATTCTAAGAGTATTTTCTGCCCAACTGCCAGCCGTTGCTCCGATAGAAGTATAACCAAAAGTAGGATCAACTATTACCGGATAAACCGCTTTATTCAAAAAGTCTTGCGGAACCGTAACCATTAAAATTCCATTATTATAATTCATTTCTCCCCAAACTTTTATCCCGTTAGCGTCAAAAATCTCCGGACGATAGATATGAAAGGCTTTGCCGGTTTTATAATTTTTACCGCCTGATTTTGAAAAATCGCCGGCCTTACCGTCCTTATAATAAACCGCATAAGAACCATTTACATTTGCCGGTCTGGTGGAAATATCGCCGTTATTATCTTCCCAAGTAGAACCATCTGGGTTTAAATTTTTAAGGAACGGCTGGTAAAAGAAATCAAGATTAACACTGTTTATTGAATAACTGATAATATTACTTTTTGGTTTTTCTTTTAAAATTATATTCAATTCATAACCGTCAGATAATTCAATCAGTTCAACATCTTTGTTAGTTTTTTTATCATCTATTAAACCAACTTCCAAACTTGCTGAATCCCAACGGATTAATTTTACTTTGCCTAACTTAGTTTCAACTTTTATGGTATCAGCTTTATCTGATTTAACAGTTTTAGTAAAATCACCAAATTTGTAGGTGGTTACTTTCGCACCCAAATTTCCCGCAGGTTGGATGGCGCAACCAGCCAACAAAAATAAAAATAAAATTGTGAATAATTTTTTCATACTAATATCCAGTATAAATATATTTAAATCTACAAGCTACTTGTTTCGGGCTTGTGGCTGGTGTACCTAAATCAACTTGTATGAGTTCGCCTGCTGTCCAAGTATTATTGGTTGAATAAGCAAAATAATTTTCCGTAGTAGATGCCGTGGCGATATAATTAGCCCGATTTGTTCCATCATACAAAGACACGCCCACGGTTCCCACATCAGTTGTACAATATACTCCATTAACGGTTAAATTTGCCATAGCCGGAGCCATAAATTTAGTGGTCGTGCCCGTCCAAGTAGTGGTGGCGTATTGAAAAACCATAGTATTCCAAGCGGGAATATTACCACTGCCGACGGTTAAGGCCGTAGTAGAAGCATTAGTCGCCGTTAAAAGCGAACCAGCCTCGGTAAAATAAAGTCCGGTGGAAGTGGCGATTACTCCTGAAACTCCGCCGAAGGGAATGTAAGTTTGCTGGATGTTATAAGCCAAAGTCAAAGTTCCAGCGCCGGTAATTGGGTTAGTACCTGAAACCGTCAGCCCTATCGGTGTAGCTAAGCCAACCGAAGTAACCGTGCCAGCTCCGCCTCCGCCCACGCAAGTGCCATTTATTGAAAAACAACCGGTTCTTAAATTTATTCCTGAACCAAATGTTGATGTAGCTATGGCTGAAATATTTATGGTGTTAGCGCCTGTATCGCCTAAAGAGAGAAGAGTTCCCGGGCTGGTGGTGCCGATGCCGACGTTGCCGAGACTATCAATTCTGACCTTTTCTACACCACTAATACTGAAATTGATTGTATTTGAAGTCCCGAACAATCCTGTATTTAGTGTACCGAAACTCGCGCTTACGACAGAAGCACTACCTGTACCAAGATTTATTCCCGCTATGCTCCAAAGTGAGCCGGCCGTTTTGGAAATAACAGCATCTCCAATTTTTACAGCCCCTCTTACTAAGTTACCCACTGTTATATCGTTCCCCGATGTTCCCCAAACTTGAAGAAGAGAAGTCGGGCTACTCGTCCCAATCCCGACGTTGCCAGAGTTTAGAATCCTTATCCGCTCAGTATTATTTGTCCCTAATATAAAATCCTCATTTTCGTAAGTGCCAATTAGTAATTTTCCTTGCCGACCCATAATCATACTGGTATCCGCAACAGTCATTCCAAACAAAGTTTCACCATAAGTTGTTCCATGTGCTCGCATATCGAAAAACGCACTATCACCCTTTACTTCAAAAATGGCTCGCCCCGCAGCGGCAGTATTTTCAATCCGTGATTGAAGAGTGCCACTACTTTGTTGAACAACGAATTTTACTTCTGGTCCCGTTGTCCCGATGCCGACGTTGCCGCCTAAAGTCGCTAAATAGGTTGATCCGGTCGTAGTAAGTTGCGTTGAAGAAGCATTAACAAAGTAAGAAGTCGTGCTTGCCATTAGGCCATTTTGTAACCAAAGCGGCGTAGTAGTAGCGCTAACGGTCTGGCCGTAGTTGGTGGTGGAGGTGAAAGGATAACCTGATGTTTCACCCGTTCCACTAATACCCAAAGAGGAAGTGGCGGTTAAGGTATAAGTTCCGCCGGCGTTGCCAACTAACATTTTGCCATAAGAGGGAGCGGTGGAAGTTCCCGTGCCGCCATATTGGGGATATAAAATTGAACCGCTTAAATATTCATTCTGAATTTTAGGAGTAAACAAATTGCTCCACCAACCAGCCGAAGCAACATTAACGGCAAATAATAAAGCGATAACGGCCGGAAAAATTATTGATATTTTTTTCATATTTATATTAAACTTTTATAGCGAATTATTGAACCTAAAGGCGGAGCTACATTAAACACAATCGTCTTAGTCGCCGCCGTATAAGTCCAATCGCTGGTTAAAAACAAAGGCGAATTGTCAACCATCACTTCTAAAGAATTAGTCGGGTTGGGCGTGTAAGCGATAACAAAGTCAGTTAGCACTCCATTGGGAGCGACCGAAGTTTCCGTCCAAGGAATAAAATGCTGTTGCATCGCAATCGCCGAAAATCCGCCTCCGCCCAACCTTTGAGTTCTTAATTGCCTTAACTCTTCCAACAATTCTTCCAAGCCTTTTATATCTTTTACTTCCAAAAGTCCTGAAATAGTATCAGCGATTAAATCGCCTGCCTTGCTTAATTCTGCGTTAAAGTCATCTTTAGGCGGTATTAGCTTTAAAACCTCGCTGGTGGCTATTTCTGAAGCCTGTTTAGCTATTAAACTGGTATCTACCGGCTCTAAGGGCTTGATATCGTCCATTTTCTTGTCCATAATCGTGATCATACTTTCGTGTTCAAAATACATCTTATTCATTTCCTTTTCGCAATAATTTGTAGCTTGTTTTTTCATCTCGGTCATTTCCTCGTTTTGGTCGCTTTCCATTTTAGCGGTAGCGGAAGATAACATAACTTTAATTGTTTGAAGTTCGGCGGCAGTATTTTCTTTTAACTTTTTTACAAAATCAATCAGAGCCTGAATGGCGATTTTAAGTTCTTCGTAAGACATTTTTTCGTTAAACGATTTAACCGCTTCAGCGTAATGGGTTTTGAATTGTGTAAGCTTGTCCATATATATATTATAGCAGTTTTTAGGGGGACTAAAAAATTATTGTTCAAATATTAAATATAAAATTACTATAAATGCTAAAAAATACATATTATTTGAATATTTGCTCAAGCGACTGTCGTTTATCAGTCCCACGATTAAATATTTTATCTAATTCTTTTTGTCTCGGAGCGGTAGTCTCTTTAGTTTCAAACTGCCTAATAAATCCAGGTTGTAATTCTTTTTTTAATTGCTCAACTCCTATATAACCTTTTTTTGTTTTATATTCTTCCAATTTAATTATACTACTAACAGCTTTGCCTAAATTTTCTACAAAAGATACAAGGCGTGGCGCGGCTAACATAGTCTTAGTATCTAACGCCCCCAAAATAGTCATTGCTTCCATATACAATCGCTTGGTAAGTTTTCCCATAAAACTGTTATCTTCTTCGTCTAAGAATTTATTGCCCAAGAAAATAACCGCCGTAGTAGTTTCCGCTGTTCTTAATATTTCTTTTAATTCTCTTGAAGTCAAGGTTTTTTTAAATTCACCTTTCAGCAAATTTTTAGATATAGTTATTAAGTCCTTGCTGATAGTTCTAAAAGTAGGAATAGCCCAAGTTTTATATTGAGTTAAAATCTGTCCTTCCGGCGTTGACCCTATAATAGATTTTCCCTCGCCTAACATTCTAAATCTGCCTATTTCAAGTTTCATTTGCGCTAATCGTTCGGCTGATATTTTACCGGTAGAAAATTCCGTATCGGTTAAATTCCCTAATAAATGTATCTTATTGGCTTCGGCAGTTGATTGTTTAAATAAGCCGAACATTCCCTCGGTAAATTTATCGCCTATGTTTTTAGATGGTTCTGCTAATTCTTCCCAAATATTTTTACCGATAAAATTTTTATAATTATCAATTATTTTCAAGCCTTGTTTTGATGCATATCGGCTCACTCCTTTTAAATATAACCTATTGCCGATATTAACAAAAGTAGAAACCTGCTCGCCAACTAAGGAAGCTATGCCTACGGGAATACTTAAAGCTAAGTCTTTAAAGTATAAAAATGACCTTATAGCGTTAGTCGCAATATCTATTTTACCCCCCTGTTTAGCTATCAGGGTTGTCCGTCTGCCTTTTTTATTATTAAGCCATTCATTAACAAAAGTTTTTAATCGCCTGTCCATTTCTAATCCTTTAGGCGTGAGCCGTTGCGGAGTTAATGATTGAACATAAATATCAATTTTGGGGATTAAAGCGTCTAAAGCTTTTTTCTTTTCCAAAACCTTAAAATAAGTTTCAGTCGCTTTAGCGATATTTTTAGTCGGATTAATCCCGCCGGTTCTCTTTAATGAAAATTGAAAAAACTTTTCTAATGGCAAAATTTCTTTTGTTGACTGGTCTAATATCTGAAAAATCTCTTCGTCTTGCTTATAACTATCTAATAATTCTGTAAAAGCTTTTTTTAATCCGCCGTCTTTAAGAGCTTCTAAAAATCCCCGACGAGTGTTAGTTATATAATTACTTCTGCCTTTAGTTAAAACTTTATTTTCAATCAAATATTCTAAAGCGTCGGCATATTTAATTTGTAGATAATTAGCTAATTCCAATTCTTCCTTTGTCATTTTTTTGGCAAGTTTAGTATTACCGCTTAAATAATCAAAAACTAATTTATCGGTCGGTATAGCTTTTTCAATCAGTCCCCGCTTAATTGATTTTCTGGCTTTAATTACTAATTCATTAATTATTTTTTCTTCGCCTAAAAAGTTCTCTTTAGCTTTAAGAAGTTGAGCGTGGGTATTTTCAACCATCATTTTATAAAACGGGTTTTTTTCAGCTAAAGCCGTGTCAAATCTAAGCCTATCTAATTCAGCGACTTTTATATTTTCTAACTGCTCTACGGGGATTTTTAACTCTTGCGCCAATTTTTCCCGTGCTTCTCTAATAGTTTTTATACTGCCTAAATCTGTTTTTGCCACAGTTTCCAATTCTCGCTGGGTTAAAAAGACATCGCCGACTTGTGCTTTTTCCAATTCAGCTTCCAGCTTACCCAAATCGTCAATACTCATTTTTTCTATCGGCGGAAGTTTCATCGCATTCCGCAAGGCATCAACCCGCTGTAATTCTTTTTCTCTCACTAAATTTAACACTCTGTTTTTAGCTTCTCTGGTATCGGCTAACTCCATTGCTTTAATCCTGAAATTATCAAGAAATTGTTTATATTCATAATCGCCCATATTGCGAACATCTTTTTGGCTAATTCTTCTAACATCATTATCTGATAATTCAAACTGCCTCTGGGCTATTTTAACAAATTCCCTTCGCCTTTGGACTTTTTCTTTTGCCGACATAACGGTTTGTCTGGCTTTTTCAGCGACAATGGCTTTAGTTTCTTTCGGGATTTGCGGGAGTGCCACATTTTCAGCCAATCTCCGTTCCTTAAACATATCAAAAATTTCACTTTCATTTTTTTCTTGGCTGTAAAGAATATTATCTATTTCTGCCGGGTCGGCTTTAATTTTATTTTTTAATTGAGTAGCGTCCTCTATACTTTCTAATTTAGCCGGAGTAATTAATTTTTTAAAATTCTGATATTGACTTTCCAATTCTCCATTAAATTGCATTGCTTCTTTTCTAAGTCTGGCGTCCGCTAAAGCTAATTTTTGAGCTTCCCTAATTTCTAATTGTTCTTTACCGGTCAGAGATTTGGCTTTAACTGTTTTTTCAAAAATATCATCAAGCGTCGGTTTAACTTCCCCTACTGCTTTAGATTGGTTAAGGATGTCTGCTTTGTTTTTAATTTTTTTAGGGTCAAAAATCTGATAAAAATTTCCTGTACCTTCACTTTTTAAACCAGGATAATATACTCCATCATAACCCATTTGTACTAATTGGTCTGTAAAATATTTATCCATCATTTCTGGCGTAGCTAATTTTAAATCTTTTGGTATAAACCGTTCCATAATAACTCCTTTGCCGCTTGCTCCAACGCCATTAGGTGATGTTATCGCTTTTTTGCTATCGGTAAACCATACATCACCCATCTTGGGGTCAAAATTTTCAAAAGTTTTATCAGTAGAATGATAAACAGTCTTATACTTAGTGGTTTCTTGGGCGAGGGGTTGGGTAGTTTTAATTGGTAATTTTATTTGTCCAGCTTCGGTAATTCCCTCTTTTATTATCTTAGTTGATTTTTGTATATCGCTGATTTTATTAAGAGCATTTAAAATAACCTTTTCATCTTTAATAGCAGAAATTTTAATAGATACACTTGGTATTAAATCTTCCGCTACGCCTATTTGCCTTAATAATTTTGAGATAAAACCTACATCCTTTGATGTAGCCAATGCTTTAATGGCTGATTTTTGCCCGCCTGCTCCGGTAAAATCTAAGGTTATAGTTCCGCCTACTCCAATAATAGATAATCCTAAAGCGTTTTCTTCTGAAAATTTGCCAACGCTTTTTTTCCATTCCGTATTGCTTTTTTCTAACTTTTGTCCCCAATCCTTAACCGCTAATTCAGCATTGGCAATTCTTGTTTCAATAGACTGTAACGGCCTATCGCCAAAAATAACCCGAGCAACTTTATTTTCTATCTCCTTGCCGGAAATATCCAATTCTTTAGCTCCGCCGCTTGGCGCGCCGGTCATAGTTAAAGCCACGCTCGCGCCTGAGCGGGATATTTCTTGTTGAATAGTTCTAACAAAATTTCCCACAGTTGCTAATGCTCCGGGTATTTCTCTAACAAAATCTATTGCCCTTACATTCGGCTTAGGCTCTATATATTTGCCAACTCTGCTTAATAAGTTTGGTTTTTCTCTCGGCGGTATTATAATCGGTGTGGAAGTATTTACTTGACCGCTTTTTATCATTTCATTCATTAAATCTTTAGCTTCTAAACTTCTGGTATCTGCCGGAGTGGTAAATTCAAATTTAGGTTTTTCAACCTTAATATTTCCTCTTTCGGGGATTATTAATTTAAGTTTAGTTTTTTCCCTTGCTGGTATAATTAACATTTTTTTTACTTTTATTTTTTCCTTTATAATTAACTGTTAATTTATGGCATTCAATAATAGCAAAAATTTATTTAATTATCAAAAGTCATAATAAACTTTCTATATATCGCTTAATATCGGTTTTCTTACCACTATACCATTTAGCATAGCCAGCCTCTTTAGCTGTTTTAAATAATTCATTAACATCAAAATTCTTTATAATATAATCTATTATTTCGGTATTGGAAAAATCATTGCTTCTGGCGGCTACTATTTTAGATTTAAACCAATCTTGAGTAAAACTTTGAGGTTTATTTGCTTCTGTCTCTGCTTTAGCTTTTTGTTTTCTTTCATCTATCAAAGAATTTATTTCGGTTACGCTAAGTTTAATTTTACCTAATGAAACTTGCTCTAACAGTCCAACTTTTAATTCTTCCGGTGTCGCATTAGGATTGCTTTGTATAATTTGTTTAGCAAAATCAAAGTCAGAAGTTCCGTCATCTCCACCTCCGTCGCCACCTCTGCCGCCACCTCTGCCGCCTCCTCCACTCGCCTTAACCGGTGCTGGCGGTTTTGCATAAGTCCTCTTTACTCCGTTAGCGTCAGTCTGTTCTAAAATACTATAACCTAAACCTCTTAGTTTATCTCTTTCGGCGGGAGTAGCCACATAATTGTAGCCGTCTTGAGCTAGTTTATTAGTCTGGTCTATATTATCAAGTTTAGCGTTCTCTTTTACTTTGTCGGCGGCTTTTTGGTCGGCAATTTTCTGTTTTTGGTCATCATACATAGCTTGTAAAGCGTCCGCTCTAATATTTTCTTCACGGGTGAGTTGCGGTCTAATCGCCGCTAATTGTGCTTCCGCTATTTTATATCTGGCATCTATGCTCTGATATTTTAAATCAATCGCACGGTTCACGGTCGCTTGGGCGGTGTCTAATTTCCCTTGATACATCATTCCTTGAGCTTGTAAGAGAAGAATATCTGAAGCTATCTCGCTTTGTTTCTGGGCAATGCTTCCGGTGATACTAGACATCGTAATCGGCTTGCCTTGCTGTTGTTGTTTATAAGCTTCGTATTCAAGCTTTTTAGCATCTATTTGAGAAGTAATATTATTAACATTTTCTTTCATAGCGGCGATGCCGGCCGCCTGTTCGGCTGAAAGTTGGTCAGCACCCCGCTGGGTTGCATCGCCGGTTAAAGAAGCCATCATATCACCTAAACTTTGTTCTTTTTTTTGGGTATCGGTTAAAGGCAAAGTTCTTTCATTAACATAGTCTTGAAAAGATTTATTCATTGCCGGAGCGGAAGCGACAACTGCATCAGGCGTTGAAGTGTCTGGTAAATTTCCAGATGGCAAGGTCGTAGCAGAAACAGGTGTTAAATTAGCCGGAGTAATTGAGCCGTTAGTTTTTGATGCTGGCGGAGTGTAATAAATTTTACCTTGAGCGTCTGGTGAGCTGATATATTTATTCCATTCACTTGTTGTTATGCCTTGTTTTCCTAAGTCAATTCTAATCGCTTGTAAAGCTGCTTCGTTAGGCACGTATTGCTTTATCGGTTGTCCTGGTTGAGCCACTTGTGGAGCGTAATTTGCCGGATTATCTATTTGCGCTTGGCTGGCTACGGCTACAGGATAAGCCGCATTAACCGCCGCCATACTGCCGCCGAAGTCAGTAGCTGTTCTTTCTCTGCCGCCAGCAACAGTTCCGTATTTGGCCTGATAAGCCGAAGCCGCTGTTTGAGCAAGTTCCGTTCTTTGCTCCGGCGTTATATCATACCCGCTTAGAGCGGCATTTTGCATTATAAAATCAGCCGTTATATCTTGGCCTTTAAAATTTAAATCATTTTTAAAGCGGTCAACATTACCTCTTAGAAAGTCGCTTTTAATTATTTCCCATTGTTCTTTCGTCGCCATATATTTATAAATTTTTTATTAAATTGAGCTCTACTTTCCTGTTTTCTTTTTCAGCCTTAACATTATCAAGTTCATTGATTTCATCGTCAATAGAAGCAGGGTCAATTTCCCGAGTTATAATTTGACTTAATTTTGTTCCGATTTTTTTATATTCAATTTTTTCATTAAGAAATACCATATATTTAAAATTAATAATTAACCAAATACGGTAAAAGCGATGACGGTCGCTGGCGAACCTGTCCCGACGCTCTCTTGATTAAATCTAAATCCGGTGGAAGTGAACGTATCAATCACGCCATAAATAATAACATCACCTGCTGGGTCATAATACCAAGCCTTAGTGGTGCTGATTGCCACGGCTTGGGACGGATTATGATATATGCATTGGCTGACTGTCCCGTCGCCAAAACCTTGACTAATACCAACTCCGTCAGAACCCGCGCTGATAACCACGTGTGACGGCCTGAAACCGCAAGTAATGGTTACGGTAGCTACACCTGTTACGGTAGTTGTTCCGGTATAAGTCCTCGGCTTCCTTTGAATGATTAAAAGCTGTGTGGTAGTAATGGCGATACCAACTTCTAAAACTCTTGTGCCTGGCGTTGAACTAACCGCTCCGGCCGTGCCTGATAGGTAATACCAAGAGCCTGCCGTAAGGCCCCAAGCCGCTTTAGTAATTATTCCGCCGGTGATAATCTGAACATCTGTTGCTCCACTGGCTACGGTTGTTCTGACAAAGCCAATAAAATTATAAGTGCTTTCGTCAGCGTCAGCATCCGCTTTCCATATTTTGCCGTCCGAGGCTTTAAAATAAGCCGCGTCTCCAGCGGTTAAAGCCTCACCGGCCGTAAAATTAGATGGCGCGATTATATGCTGGGCTTTTAAATTGGTAATTATGCCGTCATTGCCAATCATATTATCAGTCGTGCCTCCGCCCGAAAGATTAGTGCCGATAATCGCTCCAACCGTGGCATTATTGTCTGGCTTATTGCCATCATCGTCCGCTAAGGTTGACCAAGCGGAAGCGGGATTAGTAAGCACCCATTCACCTGCCGCAATCGCATCTGCTCCCACACTCGCCGCTACATAATACTTATTGCTGTCGTCAGTATCAATCCAAATATCGTTAATGTGTAAAGAGGTCGGGATACCAGCTTGTTTAAAAACCTGAATGTAGCCAGACGCAATAACCGAGCCGGCAAATTCAGCTCCGCCTTTTCCGTCATCATTTAAAATCAACCCCGACTGATTTTTAACATAATTATCTGTTTTTAAAAAACCTTTTAAAATATAACCTCCGGCTATCGGAAGCAGAGTAAGACCATCAGCTTTTACAGCCGGAGTGTTAGGTTGCGGATTTGAAGGACTGGCAACGCCCGTATCTAAAGCAATACTGATAGGATAATAATTTAATTCTGGCGTGTCTTTTATTTCCATTATTTTAAAGTTAATGACCTATAATGAGGGGTCGTGGTAGCCGTGCCTAATAACTCTACTTTAAGTTGAACCATTTCACATTTTGGAATATCGGGTGTAATAAAGTGAGAAATTACAGCCTGTAAAACTGAATAGATTAAATTTAAAGTTCCGCCGCCAACGGTTTTTATCAAAGTAAAACTATCTGATAAATTGTTTCGGTAAGAAAGTCTAATACCCTCGCCGGTCGCTAACTTTTTAACTAATTGAAAAGTTAAATTTGCAAAAGCTCTTAGATTTTTAATGTCCCCGACAGTATAAAGAGGTGATATAAAATACCCGCTATAATCCGCCGGATAAGCGGTGGCGGAAGTTATATCAAGTCCGGCGGTAGCGTTGTCTAAATAACCGACTAATATTTTTTCATCACCAATTGGAAGTAAGGCGGAAATCTGCATTAAATTAGTTGTGCCGTCATTGCCGGTGGAAACTGTATGCTCAAAATTTAAAATATTTCCTCTGCCAGTTTTTTCTAAAGAATAAACTCCCATTCCGCTAAGAGCCGCCGTATAGCCCACCCCGAAGAAATATTTGCCTTTATACTTGCATAAAGCCCCTGGATAAAATTCAAGATATTTGCCCGTAAGGTCTATTAAGCTATTCGGTATTTGGCCTATCGGCCAGGCCGAAGCACCGTTACATTCTCTTATCTGCCCGCTGATGCCTGCTAAAACTATTAAAGTTCCGCCGTCATTAAGCATAGCGTGAACGGCAAAGTCATTTAAAACTATAGGCTGACCGAACGACACTGAGCTTCTGTCCCAGGGATATATTGTAGCCACTCTAACGCCATTTACCGCCGTTCCCTGCCAAATACCATTCATTATGTTATTTCCCTGCTCTTCTATGCACTTAATCCGATTAGGCGAGGGTAAATCTAATGCTTGCTGTGTCCAAGTATAAGTGTTAGATGTGCCTGGAACGAAAGTCGTCAGTTCTTCTAAGGAGAAATTAAATCTACCCGCCCCGCCGTAAAGTTTGCTATCGTTTTTACTAATTATCATCGGATGCCAGAGAACATCAGAGTCAATTGCTTTCCAGTCATTAGTCCAAACTCCATTGCCTATGCCCGTGGCCGTGCCATCCCCGCAAACATCTAAATAAGCGTCTCTGGCTACCACTAAATAATTAGCGAATATGGCTAACCCATTGCCGTGGCACGAAGTTTGCGTATTGCCGGTCATCGCCGTAAAAGTTGCCCCGCTGTCGGTTGATTTATAAACTATACCCGCATTGCTTAAGGCATAAACTTCCGTAGAAGTAATCGGATGCGCGATTGCCCAGTTAATCCGATTAGCGATTGTCCCCGTAACGGCGGTTAGCTTCTTATTTAGTTTAACTACTCCTGGCATTGAACTGATGTCCAAATTTCTGCAGTCTGCGTGGCCAGTTAATGGAGAGGAGGAAATTCCTTGTCTCGGAGCGGAGATAACAATTGAGTTGTCTTTATTTTGTGGCATTCAATTCTTTTAATAATAAAATCGCTTCTTTTTTTGACCGAAGTGTTTCCTTCACGAGCCATTTAATCCCGTCTTTGGTATAAAGCACTTGATTGTCTTGTATTTTGTATTGCATATTATCTAAACGAACGCTGTTTAAGCGTCATCATATTTCTTTCATCTTTATTTTTTACCAAGTAATCCTCTTTAATATTCTTTTCAGCCAGCATAATATCAGTCGGCAGAGTGCCTAAAAGTTTTTGATTGTTATCGTTTAAGTAAGTTTTGGATACATAAGTTATTAGGTGGGGGTGGTGAGTTTCCTGTATTCCAGGAGCGATGTTAAGTTTAAGGAAATAAACATTTCCTGTGCCGGTATCGGTTATGTCAATGGTTGAACCGCCGGAAGTAGCGGAAACTTTGAAAACATCAACCGTTAATCCTGAAGCAATGACATAATAAACTGTGTCGGCGGTAATTCCAGCCGGAATAGTTCCAGCAGTTTCAAATAAAACTGCATCACCAGTCGTTAAACCGTGAGCTGTTTTGTTTACTAAATCAGTTGCCGCAGTTACGGTGCAAAGTTGAAACTCAAACTTGGAAGCTGGACGGTTAAAATAAACCTTTAAAGCCGAGGACTCTGAATAGTCGGGTGTTGGTCTTAAATAAATAAAATCACCATATTTGCAATAGTGAGTTGGGATACCCGTTTGGGTAGTAGTATTAAGATATAATTCTTGAAAAGTATCGCCTAAATAACCGATGTCTTCTGATATTAGTTCGTGTCCCTTGCCGTCGCTGTCTAAGATTTCCAACTTAATGAAGTTAATAATCTTTTCGGTAAATGTAGAAACCTTATAACGATTAGTTCCTAACACGATATTTTGGGTATCAATCGGTGGAGAACTTTCATTAATGTCGTCAATATTCTTAGCCGACTTAAAAACTAAAGAAAAATACCAATCAAGAGCGTCATTCAAATCTGAAATGACATCCTTAATTGAGTAAGTGGTTATGGTAGAAGAGCATCGTTTCCAAATGCGGTTGATAATTCCAAGATTTTGCAAATCGTATAAAGTCATAAAGTAAAAGTTAATTTTATAACTCTGGCTCCCTTACTTAAGGAGAGCCAGCATTCTAAATCAACTTAAGCAACCCTCACGTCCATTGCGAACTGAATATAATATGCCGGTTGGTTCCAGCCGTAATCAATTCTGGTTACGACGCCTAAACCTGACACATTAAGCGGGTCTTCAATGAATTTGGCTTTACCATAAGTCCCTCGTAAAATACCAATTTCAAAGCTCCCTTTAATGCCGGCGAACAAATGTCCAGTCGTGTGCTGGGTGGATAGATAATGGTCAACTCCCATATATCTAAACGCCTTTTGAACCGGAATGCCGTTCTTCAAAGCAATGTCAGCCTCCGTAAAACCATTCATTTTGTTACTCCGCTTTCGCGGGGAGAAACCGCTTCGGATTTCTCTCTCTACCTTCTTTAATTTAATTGAGATATTTTTTTGACTTGTGCAAATTTTCTGATGCCCATAAAGGTTGTAAATTACTATAATGAAACGCCTTTCTCTGCTCTTGAGGGTCGGTCATATTAAATGACGCTAATGGTCGCCGATGGTCTATATGCCATTTGCCGTAATTTTCCCAAGTCATTCCGAGTTGAAACTGTTTTGCCAAATATATCTTTAATTCTGAAACGGTTATACCAATAAGTTCTTGAGTTATAGCAGATTTAGACGCTTTACATTTAAGAGCATTTCGTATTCTTGCTCGTAAATATAAACTAATTCTTTCAGTTGAGTCTTGTGGTAATTTTGCCCACCTGTCCCTGTTATATTTCCGATACTTATCTGTTTTATGATAATCCCTATGGTAACGCCTATGTTCTTCGGTCTGTCTGCGGACTTGGCTTCGTTGCCTTTCTTTAACTTTAACATCATCTCTTTTTCTGTAATTTTTTCCCCAAGCAAGTCGTTGCTGTTTATGTTTTCTATAATTTTCTTTACCTTCTTGTTTAGCTTTTTCTGGGTTATTTATCCGCCATTTTTTCATCCATTCTCGCCTATAAGCTAAAAGTTTAGGATTATTTTTCCTCCACTTTTTATTATAAGCTCTCATATAAGCACGGCGTTTTTCAATTTTTATTTGTTTATCCATAACTCCATTTTAGCATGAACAAACATAAAAAGCAATTTTATCTCAATTAAATTGTCAATGTTCAGTTATAAGTAGATGTTCAGACTGTTGCATCTCCTTTCGGAGTTCTCTCGCTCAGTCGTTTCTGGTGGCTTTCGCCTTCCAGTGCGTTGCCCACTTCTGGGTTTTCGCTTTAATCAGAGAGAATTTAATCAGGCCAATGTTTGTCTAGCCTGCGTGAACGCCTCCAAAAATTCAAAATCCGCCGGTCTCCAAACGATGAACAACCCTTTTTCAACCGCCATATCAACGCCGTTATTGGTATATATTTTACGCTTGATAGCGCGAATTATATCATCAATATTAGCGGCTGATACGGTAATCGCCGTATCATCGTCTGCGCCGGTATTGGCTAAATCGGTCGCTCCGAAGTTAGTCCAAGAACCGTGTTGAGCCAGCATTTGAGCTTCAACATACTCACTTAACAACTTACCCTGATAATCAGCTAACTCCATCTGACTGACGTAAGTTTGCTGATACCTGTCCGCTTCGTCAATTAAAATCGGCACAACTCTGCCAACATTAATTGTCAAAGTATCTTGAGTTTGCGTGGGAGTGAGATAAGTATAGGCCGATTCTCTGGTGATTGAACCAACAGAAGGGTCGGTCGTTATCGCACCCTGGACGACTGCTCTGGTGTCTGAAATTTTGACATTTAGAACATCAGTCCAACAAACTGGCTTATTAATCCGAGCTCTCATCTTCATCACGTACCTGATGTTACTCCGTATTGCTACGGGGGTGAAACATTTCTGCTCACCTCTGCGATTTCATTTTTGAGATTATTTTTCGCAGTGCAGACTATCGCATCTCCTTATTTTTAGGAGTTCCCTCGTTTAGTCGTTCAGCGTGAAAATTTTTAAGGTAATTTATTAAAAGTTCTAACCTTTTAATATCGTCTTCAGCAAAGCCCAATAAAACATTACAATGCTCGCATATCCACCCCCTGAAATCTCCAGTTTTATGACAATGGTCAAAGCATATTCTTCCTTTTTCTCCACAAATTTCACAATATTCTGGTTTTGCTCTTCCTGCTTTAGTTTCTAAACTTTTAAGCCGTTTAACTCTCCAATTCTCAAAATATTGTTTCATTTTATCTCCGTTTTTTGCTCTCCATTTTATCTGATTGGCACATCTTCTCATCTTATTCTCTAAGTAATATTTTCTATCATATTCACTCCGATTTTTACCTTGCCAATACTTTACTGGATTTTTTATTTTTGCTTCGCTTAGTTTCCTCCGATGTTCATCGGAAAAAACCCTGCCTTTACCTTTTCGACTTAACAACATTCTATATTCTTTCTTTTTTTGCGTGCCTTTTGGTAATGTCATAGATTTTTATTTAATAATTAATCTATATCTATTATACCAAAGTGTATGTTGTAGGTCAAGCTATTTTTCTTCGCCCTTGTTACCCGTCTTTTCGGGCTTCCAAGTCAATTAGAGGGAATTTTAATTCGACTAGTTTAAAGGTCTATCGAATTTGTTCCATATTGTAACCCAAGCCATTTTTGTGTGTTTAGTTTTTTAGGCTAAACGAGTCCTTAGCCAACAAATATATCATCTGAAAATTTACTCGCGCTTTTTTCTTTCGCCATCCGAGCGTTAATAACTTTTTCAGCTTCCGCTAAATCGGTGGGGGTTGTCCCCTTAGCGAGATGAACATCAATATCGTTCTGGTTGCTGCTGCTCGCCTTGCCTCTGCCTTTCGGCATACCGGCATTAGCTTCCCGAGTGTCTTTGGCGATTTTCAATTTAGACTTCATATATTCCATCGTCAAAATTTCCTCTACGGGTAGCTGAAGGCGTTTAGCTTCATCTAAAACTAATTTTTGGTCATCAGCTTCGGTAATACCCTCTCCTTTAAGCGTAAGCTTATCTATTTTACTGGCATAATCAGGCTCGTTTGTTTTTTCCTTTTCGGAACTTTCTTTAGGTTTGGCTTCTGCTTCGGCAAGCTTGGCTTTAAGCTCTTTGGTTTTTTCTCTTTGCCTAATAGCCTTTTGCTGAAGTTTAATAGCCTCTGCCTTCCAATCGGTTTCGTCAACTTCACCCTCCTCAGTCGCTTCTGGGAGGTCTAAAGTTTCCTCGACTTCTTGGTCATTTTGAATTTCCATAATGATAAAGGTTCACTTTATTAGGAGTGATAACCTGTTAATTTTTAATAAGCTGAATAATAACAGCTAATGAATTTTTAAAGAGACTCAAAACTCTTATTTAAACTTAATTAAAACTGCGTAAATTCAGCATTACAAGTCCCTGAATAAGTATAACCACTCAAACCAGACGCTTCTGTTTGAACTAAAATATAATCATCTGGTCTTATTAACGAACCTTGAATACTTCCAGTTAAACCAACCCCAACAGCCGGTAACCAGCGAAGCGTTGCTTTAACGCCGGAAGCAACCGTCTGCCCCGTCATAATTAATGATGCAGTGGTAGAAGAGGCAAAGGCGGTAGTAGATGTAGCGAACACAATCGTGGCTGCGGTTGAAGTGCCGGTAGTAATATTAATTGATAATCTATCCAATGTGGTAGAAGCTGAACCATGCGAAATGGGAGAAAAAACACAAAGAGTGGTAGTTGCCTTATTCATTCTTTGCGCAGAAAACCATTTCGTAATTCCATTAAAACTATTATACGGAGAAGAACTGTCTGGTCCAGAAACTGCTCCTAAATTTTCGTCAGGTACTACAGGTACTACTGGAGTAGTGACACTTTGTCCAGCTTCAATATAATTTCCCTCAACTACCACTTTGGGTGTGCCATAACCCGAATAAGCGGCCACTATGCTCGCAATTCCCAAGACTGCAACGAATGAGATTACTACGTAGAATATCCCATTGTTTATTTTTCTTTTCATATTAAGATTTTCCTTTCTTTTTTTCCTCGGCCTTGCCGAGTGCGACCTTTTTGGTTTTAACCTTTTTAATTTTGTCTCCCGCTACGGTTGCCTTCTCAGAAATCTTATCGTTAAGAGAAGACATTTTTGCGTCATTTAAAGTTCCCATAAAAATTCTATGTTAATTATTAGTTATTTTCTCCACATTGTAGTAGATGTTCCTTGCGCTCCGCTATAAACCGCCATTAGACCGCCATTAAAGGTTGTGTCATAAACATAAGTTCCTGCGGCTTGACTGGCATCTATGACGGCAATAACTGGCAGAGAGGTTGTAGCGGTAACCGTTCTTAAATTAGAATTTGTGGATGTGGCGTCATAAAACACTACATTCCCCGTTCCTAAAGTATTAATCACCACCGAGCCAAAAGTTCCAGCTCCTTTATAAAATAAATAGGCGAAGGTAGTGGTTGCCCTGGTAGTCAGCGACTGATATTCATTGCCTGCCGTTACACCACTTAACGGTTTTTCTGGCTGATTAATGTTAAAGCCGATTGCCAATCCTAACAGAGCAATAACGGCTATAACCACAATTGTGTAAAATGTTTTCATAGATATTATATATTAGTATTTAAAGTTCTTAAAATATTTTATCCATTTTTCTCATTTCATCACTTTTTTTAATACCTTTCATCGTTTTACTTGTTTTTTGTCTTATATCATCTGAAATAATTTTACCTTTATTACCTAAACCTATTTTTTCCCGTGTTTTTTCTGAAACTAAATGTCCCTTTTTTCTTCCTCTTTTATTTTTAATTTCTTCAATCATAGCTCTTTACGAAATAATTTAGTTTTAACTCTGCCTCCCGTATATGATTTCATTTCAATAAAAGCGTTATTAATTATTTCCTCCCCTTTTTTACAAGCCCGATATTTCTCGCCGATTAAAGTATTGGTGTCGTCAGGATGTATAAAATTAAGTTCCTTAATTATCTGTTCGTTAAAAACTTCTCTAATAGCTTGTAAGAGAACTTCGTCTAAAGCCGAGAGCCGTTCTATGGAAATTTCATTTAGCATATTAAGCGGTCGTTATTACTGGCTGGTTAAGTTGCATCGCCGGTTGAGGTGCTTGCATCTGGGGTGGCGTTGTATTAAACATAATGGGGTTCATTCCACTGGTATTTAATATTTCATTTAACAGTTTTATCATCTCGGGGTCTTGGCGAAGTTGTGGACTAACCAAAAATTTAGAGAGAACATTTGTTAGTTTGTCTGTCATTAATGCTAAATTGCGTTGCTTGTTAGCTATATTTGTCCTGACATCCAAAGGAATATCCTTTAATTCGCCTTTGACTATTTTGATAAACCTCTTGTTGCCGTCGCCCATATAACTGTCAATTTCCTTCTGAATAAAAGCGTCTTTGGCGGAGGGGTCAGCTATCTGACCTGAAAGAATTGTATTTTTAGTATTGTCATTCCATTGCTTAGTAGCGACTCTTTTGGCGACGAACAACATCTCGTCGGCTGAAAGTTCCGATAAGAAGTCGTGGTCGTCGTCTATATCCTTTTCAATATGTTTAAGGCTCCAGTCTCGGTATATCTCATCCATAAAAACAGCTATCTGTCCCTGCCTATACTTGTGCATCCCTTGAGCCAAAATGTTTTGAGACTCAAAAAGTTTAAACGGCGTTCCGGCGGACGGACTTTCACCTAACATTCCCTCACTCGCAGCACCCTTAACACGGGCATTATTCTCCAGTCTATCCATTGCATCGTTGAATAACGAGATATTCTGGGCGTTAGTCGGCATCTGCCATAAGCCCTTTTTCCCTTCGGTTATCTTGATAATCTCGTGGTTTTCCACACCCTTTAATCCTGAGGGGTGAGAGGTTGCTACACTCGGGTCGTCGGTTAAATGAATAACCTTTGACACGGCTTCAAGCATCTCAGTAATCTTTATCTCATTCCAATTAGTCCAAGCTTGGTCTTCAAACAACTCTTCAATCCCGCTTCTGCCTACCACTCTGTCCTCTATTTTATCTCTTGAAAGAAATTTAAATGGTAAAGTAGGTTCGGCGTGCCTGAAAAGCGTAACCCCTTGAGCGTTGCCGTCCTCTTTTTTGTAGTAAGCTACTACTTGAATTTGCTGAGTATCCTCGGCATAAGGTTCGCTCTCGTCTTTTGTCAACCACTCGGTCGGCAACCAACCGTGGACTTCTTCAATTTCAACTTCGGTCTTGTCTTGTTTTTTAAGCAGAACTATTAAATCCTCCACGCTAATAGTCGCTCCCTTGGAAGTTTCACCCCAGCCCAGCTCCTTACCTGCTTTTCTTAAATCAGAGAAACTCATCTTGTGAGTTATCCCGAACGGGTTGCATAATAAATCTTTTTGATTGCAAAATGACAAAGCTCTTAGGTTAATCACTTCCGGCCGTCCTTTATTGGTATTTCTGACTAATACTCCGCCGTAATCGTGATAAGACACCACCATATCGTCTATAAAAGTATCAATCCCGTTCTCTAAAGCCCATTTCTCGTGGTATTTTCTAACGATTAAAGACTTGTAGTTATTGTCTATATTATTAACATAGAGTTCTATATCCTTAACATCAAAGCCCTCGGTGCGATAAGCGATGTTGGCGATTGCTAAAACTATATTCTTGTTAGGCCTTAAATACCGATTATCGTTCTCTTCTAAAAATTGAGAGTTCTTAATTAAAAAAGCGTGGCGCAGGTGGTCGCGGAAGTTCCAGTTCCAGCCCTCGGCCATTTCTATCTCTTTTGTAAAATTTACTTTCTCACCTGTAATAAAATCGTAAATATTCTCTGACATATAAATAATTTAATCCATACAGGGGACTACCCTCGTAAGTTTAGTTAGACGGGCGGACCTTACTTTATGTAGATGTGAATATACACTGATAAGGTCTACCACGCCTTACTAATAGTGTGTTTAACACACAGATAATACAATTTAACAATTATATTAATCCGTGTATCACCAATTTATCTGTAGCCCCTGTGTGCATCCGCCTCGGCTATAAACTATTTATAATTTATAATCGAGGAGGCGGGTTAGAAACAGGATTGGTTAATCCCTTAGTTTTTAACGAGGAAAGCGATTATTCGCCTCGTTCAAATCATTTTAAATAACTATTTAAGAAATAGCTCAAGCCGCTTCGCCTGTAAATTCATCGTGAGCTTATTAGCAAACATCTTTTTAAGCTGTTTAATAACAAATAGCCGCTGGCAAGTTCTCTTGCCGTCCTTAACGGTAATCAAACCCTTAGCTTTAATTTGGTTCCATTCTAAAGGCAGAGCTAAGAGAGCTTCATTGATAGTTTCGCCGGTAGTCTTATAGTCTATGCCGGACATCTGTAAATTTAGTTTTATTGGCATTTTTTTCATTTTCATCATCTTAGTTCCCTTTTCCATACCTTGACCCATCATCCCTTAGTTCCCTTAGTTCCCTTAGTTCCCTTAGTTCCCTTTTCTTTGAGCTACCATTTTTTTAGGTGTTGGCATTTTTTTCAT
>ERZ1292637.413-Hain-H14-01um-R3-413-length-25924-cov-22_pt1 | contig 25924 bp, 32 predicted proteins | sample MGYA00564405_ERZ1292637 | MGnify/ENA primary metagenome ERZ1292637 (study PRJEB36523, sample SAMEA6512645) | groundwater metagenome | collected 2019-01-09 | study: AquaDiva: Metagenomics assemblies of 32 groundwater samples | reverse complement strand
ATCCACCTCGCCGCCACACTCATCTGGATGCGCTGAATGTCGATTCCACCTAGAGCGAGGCCTTCCCATGTTCGATCATCTGTCCGTCGGCGTGCGCGATCTTTCCGCCGCGCGAACCTTCTATGACGCCTTCTTCGCGCCGCTGGGCTGCGCCAACGCCTGGGCCGCCGAGGCCGAGCTCGCCTATGGGCCGGCCGGCGAGAGCCGGGTGTTCTGGCTCTATCCGGTGAGCGGGAGCCAGGTGGCGGGCCAAGGAACCCACATCGCCTTCACCGCCGGGTCGCGGGCGGCGGTCGACGCCGCCTACGCCGCGGCTCTGGCGAACGGCGCGACCAGCGTGCGCGCCGCCGGAGCCCACCCCGACATCGCGCCGGACTATTACGGCGCGGTGCTGCTCGATCCCGACGGCAACAAGTTGGAAATTGTCGCCGGGACCATGCACTAGGCCAGCAAGTTACGGCTGGGCGTTGGGCGGGAACGCCTGACGCTGGCCGGCGAGCTTGGCGACCACGCCGCGATGCATGACGAAGGTCGGGCGTTCCAGTTCGGTCACGTCGCTGATCGGGCTCTTGGCGACCGCGATCATGTCGGCGTCCTTGCCGGGCTCCAGGGTGCCCAGGGTCGAGGACCGGCCCAGCAGATCGGCGGCGTTGACCGTGGCGGTCTTGATGGCGTCGGCCGGGCTCATGCCGGCGTCGACCATCAGCTTGAACTCCTGGGCGTTGTCGCCGTGGGCCGAAACCCCGGTGTCGGTGCCGAAGGCGATCTTCACGCCGGACTTGTACTGGATGATGTGGTTGGCGAAGGCGACCTTGTTGGCTTCCTCGGCCTTGGCGAGCGAGGCGGCCGAGCGCGAGCCGGCGCGGCCCTGGTTCACCGCGGCCTGCGGGGCCAGCATGGTCGGCACCAGATAGGCGCCGGTCTTCTTGAACAGCGTCAGGCTGGCGTCGTCGGTATAGGTGGCGTGCTCGATGGAATCGACGCCGGCGCGCAGGGCCGCGTCGATGCCTTCCTTGCCGTGGGCGTGGGCGGCGACCTTGCGGCCGAACATGTGGGCGGTGTCGACGATGGCCTTCATCTCGTCGTCGAAGAGCTGTTGGCCAAGGCCGCCGGCGACATTGGACAGCACGCCGCCGGTCGCGCCGAACTTGATCACTTCAGCGCCCTGCGAGATCTGCGAGCGCACCGCGCGACGGCAATCGTCGGCGCCGTTGCAGAGGTTTTCCGAATGGGCGTGGGCGATGTCGACCAGGTCACGGTTCAGGCTGTTGGAGCCGTCGCCGTGGCCGCCGGTGATCGAGATCATCCGGCCGGCCGGGACGATGGTCGGGCCGGTCAGCAGGCCCGAATTGATGCCGTCGCGCAGGGCGGTGACGGCGTGGATGTCGCTGCCCAGGTCGCGGATGGTGGTGAAGCCGGCTTCCAGCGTGCGGCGGGCGTTGTCGATCCCGACGACCATGTTGTCTTCGAGGTCGCGGGTCGGGAACTCCATGCGCGAGCGAACCTTGTCGTCGTCGCTGAAGATGTGGACGTGCATGTCGATCAGGCCAGGCAGCACGAACTGGTCGCGCAGATCGACCACCGTCGCGCCGGCCGCGCCGGCGGCTTCCGGGGTCACGAAGCCGTCGCGGACTGACTCGATCTTGCCGTTGCGGACCACGATGGTCGAGGCGCCGCGCGCCGCCTGGCCCGGCTTGTCCAGCAAAGCGCCGGCATGGATGACTGAAATCTTGGCTGGCGCGGCGGTCTGGGCCAGCACCGGGCTGGCCGCGGCCATGGTGAGGACGACGGCGGCGATTGAAGCCGGAACAATACGCATTGAGAACTCCCCCTAATATGGCGCGCACTCTACCGTGGGGAGCCGCCCCGTCCAGACCACAACGGTGATCGAATGAACCAGAGTCTCGCGCTCACAGCCCTTGTCGTCGCCGACTATGACGCGGCGATCGGCTTCTATGTCGGCAAGCTGGGCTTCACCCTGACCCGCGACGACGACATGGGCGGTGGTAAACGCTGGGTGGTGGTCACGCCGCCCGGATCGCAGGGCGGGCTGCTGCTGGCCAAGGCCTCGGGCGAGGCGCAGATCGCGCGGATCGGCGATCAGACCGGCGGGCGGGTCGGCTTCTTCCTGCACACCGACGACTTCGAGCGCGATCATGCGGCGATGAGCGCGGCGGGGGTGAAGTTCCTCGAGGAACCTCGCCGCGAAGCCTACGCCACGGTGGCGGTGTTCGAGGACCTCTACGGAAACCGCTGGGATTTGCTGCAGCCGAAATGAGAGCTTCTGACTCGCCCTTTGCGCCGATGCGATGTTTCATCGCCGCCTGCCAAGGGAGATGAGACGATGTCTGCTCTAACGATCCGCAAGGTGGCCGGCGCCCTGGGCGCCGAGATTTCCGGGGTCGACCTGGGGGCTGAGCTTTCGGACGAGGTGATCGCGGAGATCCGCCAGGCCTTCGTCCAGCATCAGGTGATCTTCTTCCGCGATCAGCATCTGTCGCCGGACCAGCAGCTGGCTTTCGGGCGGCGGTTCGGGCCGCTGAACATCCATCCCTATGTCGCCGGGATGGAGGGGCGTCCCGAGGTGATGGAGATCGTCAAGGAGCCGGAGGACCGGGTGAACTTCGGCGGCGGCTGGCACTCCGACATGAGCTTTCTGGAAAACCCGTCGATCGGCTCGATCCTCTACGCGGTCGAGATCCCGGAGTGGGGCGGCGACACCTTGTTCGCCAGCCAGGCGGCGGCCTATGATGCGCTGTCGCCCGGGCTGAAGGCGACGCTGGAGACGCTGAACGGCGTCCATTCGGCGGGCCGCGAATACTCGTCCCAGGGCCACTCGGCCCAGGAGCGTAAGACCATGAAGGTGGTCGAGGCCGAGGGCGCGGTGGGGGAATTCATCCACCCCATCGTCAAGGTCCACCCCGAGACCGGCCGCAAGGCGCTCTATGTGAACCCGGCCTTCACGATGCGGATCGAGGGCTGGAGCAAGCGCGAAAGCAAGGCGCTGCTCGACTTCCTGTTCGAGCATTCCCGCTACGAGGCCTTCACCTGCCGGTTCGCCTGGGCGGCCGGTTCGGTGGCCTTCTGGGACAACCGCTCGGTCTGGCACTTCGCGCTCAACGACTATCCCGGCCAGCGTCGCCATATGCGGCGCGTGACCGTCGACGCCTGGCCCGCAGGGGCTGGCGCAGGCTCGGCTTCCAAACTGAGGGAGCCGGCGGAGTAGGGGCTGGAAGCGGCCCTTTTCAATTTAAAAACAAAGACTTTCATTAGGGAGATTTCAAATGAGCGAAGCCCGTATCAATCCTGAGGGCCCATTGAAGGGCCGCGTCGCCCTGGTCACCGGCGCCAGCCGCGGCATCGGCGAATCCATCGCCGCGCGCCTGGCCATGGAGGGCACCAAGGTGGTGGTGTCGGCCCGCACCGCCGAGAGCGGCGAGAGCCGGCTGCCCGGCACGCTTCATGACACCGTCGAGCGCATCAAGAGGGCCGGCGGCCATGCGGCCTTCATTAAGGCTGACCTGGCCCAAGCCAGCGAACGCGAGCGCCTGGTGGAGGAAGCCGAAGCTACGTTCGGCCCGATCGACATCCTGATCAACAACGCCGCCATCACCTATTTCATCCCGGTTGAGGAGTTCCCGGAGAAGCGCTTCAAGCTGATGATGGAGGTGCAGGTCTATGCGCCCTTCCACCTGTCGCAGCTGGTGCTGCCGGGGATGCGGGCGCGCAAGCAGGGCTGGATCGTCAACATCTCCTCGCCGGCCGGCATCCATCCGCAAAAGCCCTATCGCGGTGGGCGCGGCGGCACGGTCTACGGCATGTGCAAGGCGGCCCTGGAACGGTTCAGCACCGGCCTGGCCTCCGAGGTCTATGACGACGGGATCGCGGTCAATGTGGTCTCGCCCGGGCTGGTGGATACGCCCGGCGTTGCGGTGCACGGTCTGATCAACGAGGCCACCAAGGACCGCGTGCAGCCGATCGAGTTCATTTCGGAGGCGGTCTATCAGCTGGCCTCCGGCGATCCGAAGACCCTGACCGGCCGGGTGGACTACGCCGAGCCGCTGCTGAAGGAGCTCGGCGTCAAGCCCTCGGAATTGGTCTAGGGCGCGTCCCCCTCCGTCTTGGGGCTTCGCCCCGAGCCACCTCCCCCAGCGGGGGAGGATCTGGTTCTGCGCAGATGCTCCCCCGTTGGGGGAGCTGGCGGCGCAAGCCGACTGAGGGGGATTTTCCTATTCGACCGGAGCCGGGCGGGCGCGCTGGTTGTAGAGCAGCTTGCGGCGGCGCTCCTGTTCCTCGGGGCTGATGGCGGCGGGATCTTCCGGCGTTCCGGCCGTCACCGCCATGCCGCGCTGAACGGCCGGACGAGCCGACATCTCGTCCCACCAGCGCTTGAAGTATTTGAACTCGCCCAGGTCGATGCCCTGCAGCTCCCAGCTGGCGGTCCAGGGATAGGAGATCATGTCGGCGATCGAATAGTCGTCGCCGGCGATGTAGCGGCGGGCGTAGAGCCGGTTGTTCAGCACCCCGTACAGGCGGTGAACCTCGTCGGCGAACCGGCGTTGGGCGTAGGACTGATCGCCCTGGTCGGCGGGAACCCGGCTGAAGTGGCCGCGCTCGCCAAACTTCGGGCCCTGGTTGGCCATCTGCCAGATCACCCACTGGGTGACCTCGTACTTGCCGCGGATGTCCGTGGGCAGGAAGCGCCCGGCCTTTTCGGCGAGGTAGAGCATGATGGCGCCGGACTCAAAGACGCTGATCGGCGGGCCGCCGCCCAGCGGCTCATTGTCGACCATGGCCGGCATGCGGTTGTTGGGGCCGATCTTCAGATACGCGTCAGTGAACTGGTCGCCCTTGCCGATGTGGACCGGCACGATCCTGTAGGGGAGGCCAAGCTCCTCCAGCAGAATAGTGACCTTCTTTCCGTTAGGGGTCGGCCAGTAGTGGAGGTCGATCATCGCAAGCCTCTCTGGAAACGTAGCGCTCACCCTAGGCGCGGGCCGGGGGGCCTCAATCCACAAATTCTGAAAGGCCGCCCAGCCTGAGGCGGGGTGGGTGCGGCCAAGCCGCGCGGCGCCAGGAATTTTGCCGGCGTCAAACCGCTCCTTAACCAACTGCGCGCGAGAAGCGCAGGGAGGGGAGACGCATTCTGTTGAAGACCTGCCTCGTCGTCGACGACAGCCGTGTGATCCGCAAGGTCGCGCGCCGCATCCTGGAGGATATCGGCTTCGAGATCGCCGAGGCTTCCGACGGGGTGGAGGCGCTCGCCTGGTGCCGCGCGGCCATGCCTGAGGCCGTGCTGCTGGACTGGCACATGCCGATCATGGACGGCCTTGAGTTCCTGAAGCAGCTTCGCAAGGAACCGGGCGGCGACCGCCCCACGGTGGTCTTCTGCACCGTAGAGAACAATATCGAGCGCATCCGCGAGGCCCTGGCCTGCGGCGCCGACGAGTACATCATGAAGCCCTTCGACGGCGACATCATCGTCACCAAGTTCGCCGAGGTGGGGCTGGCATGAGGGTCGAGGATCGCGAACTGGTGGCCCAGCTGTGCGCGGCGCGCGCCGGCGTCCGGGTCGATGTCGAAAAAACCTACCTGATCGAGAGCCGGCTGGGGCCCGTGGCTCGCCGCGAGGGCTTCGGGTCGGTGAACGACTTGCTGACCACCCTGCGCGCTCGTCGCGAGGATCGGCTGGCCTGGGGGATCGTCGAGGCGATGGCGCACGGCGAAACCGCCTTCTTCCGCGACCGCGAGCCCTTCGCCCTGTTCCGCGACGAGGTCCTGCCGACCCTGGCCAAGCTGCGCGGGGGTGAGCCGGTGCGGATCTGGTCGGCGGCCTGCGCATCGGGTCAGGAAGTCTATTCCCTGGCCATGGTCATCGAGGACGAGCGGGCCCGCCTGCCGGGCTTGAAGGTCGAACTGTTCGGGTCGGACCTCAGCGAGCGCCAGCTCGAAAAGGCCCAGAGCGGCCTCTACACCCAGTTCGAGGTGCAGCGAGGTCTGCCGATCCGCCAACTGGTGCGCCATTTCGAACAGGACGACGAGATGTGGGCGATCTCGCCGCGCATCCGTCAGATGGTCCGCTGGCGGCGGATCAACCTGGTGGCGGACCTGTCGACGGCCGGTCGGTTCGACGTGATCTTCTGTCGCTACGTGCTGTCGTCCCTGGTCGAACCGATGAAGACCCGGCTGCTGGAAAACCTGGCGCGGGCGCTCGGCCCGGAAGGCTTCCTGTTCCTGGGACGAGACGAGACCGCGACCGGCCTGGGCGACGCCTTCCAGCCGGTGCAGGGCCGCACCGGGCTCTACGCCCGCAACCCTGCCTTCCGCGTCGCGGCCTGACCTCAACAAAAAAGGCCCCGCCGAAGCGGGGCCCTTTCGTCGAGATGTAGAGGTCTACCGCTTGGCGTCCTCGGCGGTGTTGGTCACCGCCGTGCCTGCCGCCTTCACGTCCTTGCCGGCGCCGGACACGGTGTTGCAGGCGGTGATGGAGAGGCTGGCGGCCAGAACGGCCAGAATGACGAACTTGCGCATGAGCATGTCTCTCTACGAGGGGAGGGATGGTGAAACTTGCTGCACCGTAACGGTCACGCCGCAGCCTGGTTCCCCGTCGAGGTCGTCCGCTTGACGGCCGGATCGGCCGTCGGGGTGGGGAAGATCAGCCGTGCGGTGATGCCGCCCTTCTCGTTGCGCACCACTTCGGCGCGGCCGCGCAGCTGGCGACCGAAGGCCGTCATCAGGGTGCGCCCGACGCCGGAGCTGACCAGGGCGTCGTCCGGCGCATCGCCGTCGTCGCAGATCTCCAGCGTCGCCTCGTCGCCATCCACCTTGAAGTTCACGCTCAGGGTTCCGCCGCGCCCGGCGAAGGCGTGCTTCTGGGCGTTGGTGACCGCCTCGACCGCGAACAGGGCCAGCGGCGCCAGCCGGTCGGGGTCGATCACCAGGTCGTCGACATGGATTTCGGTGCGGACGTGTGCGCCCTGGACGGCCTCGGCGGAAATTAGCTGAGCGGTCAGCTCCTCGAGGAAGGCGCGCAGGTCGACGCGCTTCAGGTCCGGCCCCTGGTAGAGGGCGCGGTAGATGAGGGCCAGTGCGGTGATCCGCTGGCGAGTGTCGGACATCGCGGCCCTGGCGGCCGGGTCCGACAGCGCCCGCTGCTGCATGCTGAGCAGCGAGGAGATGACCTGCAGGTTGTTCTTCACGCGATGGTGGATCTCGCGCATCAGGTCGTCCTTCTGCGCCAGGGAGTCGCGCAGCGAGGCGTCACGCCCGACGATGGCGTCGGCCATGTCCTCCAGGGTTTCGGCGAGGTCGCGGATCTCCGGCGGCGCCTGATCGGCGTGCACGGGCCGCACGCTGAGGCGTCCACGGGCGTAGAGGGCCGCGATCCGTTGCAGGTAGGCGATCCAGCGGATCACCACCCGCTCGGTGACCACCGACACGGCCACCAGGGCCAGGATGAAGGTCAGGATCGGGAAGACGATGCTGGTCAGCGGGTTGAGCGTCGCCCAGGAGAACAGGCCGCCCGAACGTGCCGAGAGCACGACATAGAGTTGGTCGCCGACCAGGGGGGCTGCGGAAAACACCCGCTGCTCGCGACGCATGTCGCGGTCGTACCAGACCAGCGAGCCCTGCTTTTGGGCCTTCTCGCGCCAGTCTGTCGGCAATTCGGGGAAGGCTTCCTTGTCCGTGGCGTTGATATAGCCGCCGTCGCCGTCGACCAGGGCCACCTCGGCGCCTTCCGGCAAGGAACGGTCGGCGGTGCGCGGGGCCAGGCTCTCCAGCGAGATCACCGCCACTAGGCCGCCGTCGAACCCCACGCGCGGATCGGTGGCGGGCACCGCGGCCAGCAGGGCGGGGACATTGGCGTAGGACGCGCCGGGATCGCGGGTGATCACCAGGCTGTCGCCGGCGGCCAGCCGCTGGAACCAGGGGCGGGTCGCGCGGATCGGGTCGGCCGGCACGTTGTCGGCGGCGCAGGCCACCCGGCCGATCCGGTCGAAGCGGATCAGGTTCGAATAGCCGGGAATGCGGTGGGTGACCTCGGCCAGGCGTTGGGCGCAGTTGAAGCCGACCGAGCCGGGGGCCAGGGTCTCGAGCAGGATGTCGGCGGCTTCCATCCGCGCGCGGGCGGTCGCGGCGCTGCGCTCAGATGCTGCGGCCAGTTCCTCTCGGAGTTGAACGCCTTCGCGCCGGAAGGCGATGGCCGATTGGAGCACCCCAAGGACCAGCACCGGCAACAGCGCCGCGGCCAGAGCCGCCGTCAGCCGGACCCGGATGGTGGATAAGGAACCCCAAGGCGAGACGTGCATCCTCCTGCCCTAGCGAACAGTACTCAGCCGCTCCGCGTCGGCGAGAATGGAGCTCATGGCGTCACCGGCCGCGCTCCCATCCCGCTCGTATGAGCCGTCTTCGAGAATGACATGCAGGGCGCGCCGCGCCCGGCTGACCCGGCTCTTCACAGTGCCCACGGCGCAGCCGCAGATGTCGGCCGCTTCTTCATAGGCGAAGCCGCCGGCCCCGACGAGGATCAGGGCTTCGCGTTGTTCCGGCGGCAGTTGAGCCAGGCTGAGCCGCAGTTCGTCCAGCGCCACCGGCGCCTCCGGATCATCGACCGCCACCAGGGTGCGTTCGGCCGATTCCTGGTCGAGCTGGGTCTGGCGCCAGGAGCGGCGCTTCTCGGAATAGAACTGGTTGCGCAGGATCATGAAGGTCCAGGCCTTCATGTTGGTGCCCATCTGGAAACTCGCGCGGGCGTCCCAGGCCTTCATCATGGCGTCCTGCGCCAGATCGTCGGCACCGGCCGGTTCGCCGGCCAGGGTGCGGGCGAAGGCGCGCAGATGCGGAATGAGTTTGACCAGCTCGCGCTTGAACGCCTCGTCAGTCGCGGGGTCGGTCGGCGGCCGGGCCTTGCTGTCGCCGGCCATCAGCCATTCTCCGCAGACTTCTTGTCCGCCTGGCGAAGGATGGCCAGGAATTCGTCGGGAACCGGTTCGCTGACGACTTCGTCGAACATCTGGCGCAGCCGCACGCCGATCGCCTGCTGGCGCAGGCGGGCTTCGTCCAGCGCCGCCGGCGCTCTGCGCCGATCCTCAGTGGCTCGCTGTTCTATCATGTCATCGGCGCCCGGCTTTCGCAGAGCCCGCCCCCTCGGTTCGTTATCGTCGCCGGTCAACGCCTCATCCCACCCAGGGTTCCATGGTGCACTATATAGCATGGGGAAAACCATGTTCTGAGGGAACCGGTTCCCAAAGGCGACGTTTGGACCACATGATGCATCCCCATGTGGGGACGTTGCCCCGTGGGCGTTAACTTTCATCTCCAAGGGAGGGGTTTGACTTGAGTCTTCTTGCCCGACTGGCGCCGCATTTGCCTTACGTGCGTCGCTATGCGCGCGCGCTTACCGGCGATCAGACCACCGGCGACCATTATGTGCGGGTCGCGCTGGAAGCCGTGGCCGCCGGCGACCGGGTTCTGGAGGACAACCTCACCCCACGCGTCGCGCTCTATCACGTGTTCCACGCCATCTGGCTCTCCACCGGCGCCCAGCTTGAAGCGCCGAACGAGGACGACAGCGGCGTCGACGACGCCAGCCGCCGGCTGATGCGGATCGCGCCGCGCTCGCGCCAGGCGTTCCTGCTCACCGCGCTTGAGGGGTTCACACCCTCTGAAGCCGCGCAGATCCTGGCCGTGGACTTCTCCGAGGTCGAACGGCTGATCGCCGAGGCTCAGGCCGAGATCGACGCCGAACTGGCCACCGACGTCCTGATCATCGAGGACGAGCCGGTCATCGCCGCCGATATCGAGGCGCTGGTCACCGAGCTTGGCCACACCGTGGTCGACATCGCCGCCACCCGCACCGAAGCGGTCGACGCCGTGGCCCGCAAGACGCCGGGCCTCGTGCTCGCCGACATCCAGCTGGCGGACGGATCGTCCGGCATCGACGCGGTGAAGGACATCCTCGCCCGCTACGATGTGCCGGTGATCTTCATCACCGCCTTCCCAGAGCGCCTGCTGACCGGGGAGCGGCCCGAGCCGACCTTCCTGATCACCAAGCCGTTCCAGCCGGAAACGGTGAAGGCGGCGATCGGTCAGGCGCTGTTCTTCCATCCGCGTAACACCCGCAAGGCGGCCTAGGTGTGAGCTCTCAATAGGTTGTCCATCCGACCGGGACCGGGGAAGCTGTGGTTGTGAAGCTACAGGGTCTCAGGAAGGGGTCGGATGAACGTGCACAAGAATGCCCGTCTGACGGTGCACAGTCGAGCCGAGTTGGTGCGCCGGGTATTGAGCGAAGGTCAGTCGCCGAAGGCCGTGGCCACGGCCTTCGGCGTTGACGCCAAGACGGTTGCGAAGTGGGTCGGACGCTTTGAGACAGAGGGCCCGGCCGGCCTGGCGGATAGGTCCTCGCGACCGCACAAGCTCCACCGGCCGACGCCGTCCGAGACGGTGGAGCAGGTCATGGCCCTTCGCCGCCAGCGGTTCTGCGGCCAGCAGATCGCCAGGGAGACGGGGCTGTCGCCGGCGACGGTGAGCCGCATCCTGCGGGCCGCGGGCATCAACCGGGCCAGGGACCTGGACCCGCCGGAGCCGGTGGTCCGCTACGAGCGCGCGCACCCCGGCGAGCTGATCCACCTCGACATCAAGAAGCTCGGCCGCTTCGAGGTGGAAGGCCACCGCATCACCGGCGACCGGCGCAAGGGCTCCTCGCGAGGGGCCGGCTGGGAGTTTGTCCACGTCTGCATCGACGACGCCTCGCGCATCGCCTTCAGCCAGGTCATGCCCGACGAGAAAAAAGAGAGCGCCACCGCCTTCCTGATCGCGGCGATCGCCTACTACGCCAGCCTCGGCGTCGCCATCAGCCGAGTGATGACCGACAACGGATCCTGCTATCGATCCCACGCCTTCCGAGACCTCTGCAAGGCGCTCGGCCTCAAGCACATCCGCACCAAGCCCTACACGCCCAAGACCAACGGCAAGGCCGAGCGCTTCATCCAGACAGCACTCCGGGAATGGGCCTACGCCCAGGCCTATCCGTCCTCAGATCGCCGCACAGCCGAGCTGCCCTTCTGGCTGCATCGCTACAACTGGCATCGACCGCACGGCGGGATAAAGTCTCAGACACCCATCAGCCGACTCGGCTTGGACGCGGACAACCTATTGAGGCTCCACACCTAGGCCAAACGGGTTTTCTTCAATTTGGAACCGCCGCGCCCCCGAAAGGCGCGGCGTTTTCATGTGTGGGGTCGGGCGGGCGCCTAGCGCGGCGCGGTGTTTGGCGACGGCGTGGTCTGCTGCGCCGCCGGGTCGCCCATGTTGAAGGCGTTCGCGGTGTCGGTCCTACGGTTGTAGTTCGGGGCGGTGGAGGCCAGATCGTCGGCCCTCCACGACCAGGCGCCGAACAGGGCGAGCGCGGCCAGCGCGGTCGATACGACCAGAACCCAGAACATGTGCACGCCGAAACGGCCCTGGCGGGCGCGGGTGGCGTTGAGTGTGAACCGGGAAGAGGAGCGCGAGAGGATGGCCATCTAGATCGTCTCCGTTAGTGCGCCAGCAGGCTGAAGGGCCCAGGGGGGACTGGACGGGCGGCGTCGTCGCGAACCACCGACATCTGGCCGAGCACGGCGCCGGCCAAGGCTACGGACAGGATGACCGCCAGCGCCGCCCATCGGCTGTGCCTGGCGCCCTCGTTCGAGCTGGCGACATGGGTGTGCGGGTCTTCGTGCGTGCCGATCACGGTCTTCGCCCCTGACAAGACGGGCGATGCACCCGTATCTCGCTAACGTGCGGGGCGTGTCTGGTGTTCCCCGGCCGCCGCCCGTCGAACACATCTGCTTGCACGGGCTTCGATTGGCGCGCGGGATCTCCTATTTAAGGGACATGACTCAGTTGAAGATCGCCCTCGTCACCGTTCTTGGCTTCGCTCTGGCCGCCGCGTCCCAGGCCCAGGCGCAGATTCCGTCAGCTTCCACCTCGGGTGTGAACGCCGCGGCGCGCATGCAGGGCGGCGGCCCGGGCGGATCGTCCGCGGCTTCGCTGGAGGGGCGCACCGTGCGCGGTCAGGGCGGCGTCGTCCTGGGCCACGTCGAACGGGTCATTCTGCGGGCCGATGGCTCCCCGGTTCAGGTTCTGGTCCGCCCGAAGGGGCCGCGCGCCGGCGGGCCCCGCAGCCTGGCCTATTCCTCCCTGCGCGTGGACGGCGATGGCCTTTCCATCCCGCTGAACCAGGCTGAATTCAACGCCATGCCGGCGATCGATGTGACCGGGAAATAGGCGGAAAAAATTTCAGACGCTCGGGGAACGTTCGGCACGGACAGGGGTTTATGGTCTGCGGAGGCGGCGACGCCCCCCCCGACTTGAGGCCGGCGACCATGCCGGCCTGCTGCCTCCGCACCCCTTTTCTCGATGATGCAGACTTAAACGGCGGGCCCTGGGCCCGCCATTTCTTTTGGGCCGATCGCGACCCTATCGGGCGCTCAACTCGACCGTGACATCGGCCCGGCGGCGCAGCGGCCGCGGGTCGCCGCCCGCCGTGACCGCGCCGCTCTGGCCGGCCGCGGCCAGGTCGAACTCCGCCGCCGGCAGACCAATGGCTTCCAGGGTTCGCGTCACCGACGCCGCTCTTTGCTTGGAGATTTCTAGATTGGCGGCCGGGGCGCCGACCGCGTCGGCCAGCCCCAGCACCAGAACGCGATCAACCTTGCAGGGCTTGGCCTGGGTCGCGGCCTGGGACAGCACTGCGCGGCCTTCTTTCGTGACCTCGGCGCTGTCGGGTTCGAAATAGATCTGGACGGTGATGTCGTCGCAGGCGGCGGTGGCCTTGACGATGCGGTCGCGCGGGTTACTCGAGCTGGCGCAGCCGGACACGGCCAGGCCGGCCCCGATCGTAATCGCAACGATGGTCGAAACCTTCATTCCCAGCCCCATAGTCCTAAACCCCTGCACACACGGAAAGGGCGATCAGCATAGCTGACCGCCCTATCTAAGCTAGTCTAGGCGAACGGCGTTCGTATCAACGCGGGCTGCCATTTTCCCAATAATAACGACCGGTCGCGGAGTCGTAGTAGTAATAGCGTCCCACCCGTTCATCGTAATATTGCCGACGGTTCGGGGTTTCGGCCCCGCAGCCGCCGTCCTGGCGACAGCCGCGCACCGCGCCGGCCGTCCCGCCGAGCGCCGCCCCGATGGCCGCGCCGGTCCCGGCGTCGCCGCCGCCTACGTTATTGCCGATCACCGCGCCGGCCAGCGCGCCGAGCGCGGCCCCGCCAGCGGCGTTGCGTTCCACGTTGCCGGTCGTTGTGCAGGCCGCGGCCAGCAGGCCAGCGCCGGCGATGGCGATCAGCGGCTTTATAGAAAGGGCCTTGAGCATAGGGGCTCTCCTTGAACATATCCCGCCGACCCCAACGCGCCGCCGAAGGTGGAGTTCCGGCTGGAACCCCGTTTCAGGCTTTACCGTTAGGGCAGGACAAATGAACTGGAGCCCCCACATGCCCTGGCGTCGCCAAGCAGGCCGCAGCCTGCGCGATACAATCGGGGCCAAGGCCCCTCCACCGCCCTGCGGTTGTGCATCGGACGGGCGGGCCGAGCGAACATGGATGTAAGGCCGAAGGTCTCCCGCATCGAGGTGGTGGTGAACATCGCCTCGGGCAGCGTATCGACGCAGGCGCCGGATGAAATGCGGGCCCTGCTTTCCGAACTGGGGCTGACGGCCAATGTTCGCGCGCCGGAAGGCGGCGACCTGACGCGTGCGCTGCGCGAGGCGGTGGACGCCGCGCCTGACCTGCTGGTGATCCTGGCCGGTGACGGGACGGCGCGCACGGCGGCCGAACTGGCCGGTCCTGACGGCCCGCTGATCGCGCCGCTGCCTGGGGGCACGATGAACATGCTGCCGCACGCGGTCTATGGGGAGGTCCTCTGGCAAGACGCGCTTCGGGCTACGCTGGAGACCGGTCGGGAGCGCACGATCGGCGGCGGGCGGATCGACGGCCGCGACTTCCTGGTGGCGGCGATCCTGGGATCGCCGGCGCTCTGGGCGCCGGCCCGCGAGGCGGTGCGCGAGGGTAAGCTGACACTGGCGGCGCGTCGGGCGCAGCGCGCCTGGCGGCGGGCCTTCTCCGGGCGGCTGCGCTATGCGCTGGACGGCGGTCCGCGCGGCAAGGCCGAGGCCCTGGCCTTCCTCTGCCCCCTGGCCTCCAAGGCGATGTCCGGCGACGAGCAGGCGCTGGAGGCCGCGGTGATCGATCCCAAGACCATCATGGAGGCTGCGCGGATCGGCCTGAACGCCCTGGTGTCCGACTGGCGCATCGACGCCTCGGTCCAGACCCAGCATTGCCGCACGGCCGGGGTCTGGGCGGCGGGCCGTATTCCCGCGGTGCTGGACGGCGAGCCGGCGCGCCTGGCCTCGGCGGCCAAGGTCGAGTGGCGTCCGAAGGTCGCGCGCATCCTGGCTCCGCCGGCGGTCGAGGGCGCGGCGTGATCCGTATCGCCCACCTTTCGGACATCCATTTCGGCGGCGAGAACGTGGCGGCGGTCGCCGCCGCCGCTGAGCTCATAAGCCAGGGCGGCTTTGACCTGACCATCGTGTCGGGCGACCTCACCCAGTTCGGTGCGGTGGGCGAGTTCGAGGCCGCGGCCTCATGGCTGAAGACCCTGCCGGGGCCGCTGCTGGTCTGCCCCGGCAATCACGACGCGCCCTATCTGGCCTGGTGGGAGCGGTTCTTCGCGCCGTTCGGCCGCTTCGAGCGCCTGATCGGCCCGGCCCAGACCCAGACCCATGTGGCCGATGGTTTCGTGGTGCGCGGCCTGAATTCCGCGCGCGGCGTCCAGCCGCGGGCCAACTGGTCGAAGGGACAGGTCTCGCGCCGCCAGACCCGGCAGGCTGGGGACTGGCTGTGCTCAGCCCCTGACGCGAAGCTGAAGATCCTGGTCTGCCATCATCCGCTGACTGAAATGATCGGCGGCCCGATGACCGGACGTGTGTGGGGCGGGACCGCCGCCGCCCGGGCCTTGGCTGAATGCAGGGTCGATCTGGTGCTGACGGGGCATATCCATGCACCGTTCGCCTGGCCCTATCCGTTCGGCGACGGCAAGACCTATGCGGTCGGCGCGGGCACCCTGTCGGTGCGCGAGCGCGGCGTGCCGGCCAGCTTCAACATCATCGAGGCCGACGCCCAGGAAATCCGGGTCGTCGCCCAGGCGTGGGAGCGGTCGCACTACACGCCGTTCCGGACCTGGTCGCTGGACCGCAGACGCTAAAACGCCCGCCCCGGTGACGGGGCGGGCGCTTCAGTCTTAAGGTTTTCAGACCACTACAGCGCGCCGCGCCCTCGAACCATGTGCATGACGAGGGAAACCACGAACAGCACCAAGAAGACGAAGAATAGAATCTTGGCGATACCGATCGCGGCGCCTGCGATAGAGGTGAATCCCAATACACCGGCGATCAAGGCGACCACCAGAAAAGTTAAGGCCCAACCGAGCATGTCGTTCCTCCCAATCTGTGTCCGGTAAGAGGAACGTCCTTAAGCTTTGGTTGTTCCAGAATTCTACGCGGGCTTCGGATAGGCCCAGACTTCGCCCTCGCCGCGGGCCGCTGCGTACTGGTCGGCCGCGAAGCCCCAATGGGCCAGGGCGTCGAACCAGGCCTTGAGGAAGGCCTCGCGGTCGTTCTTGTGATCCAGGTAGTAGGCGTGCTCCCAGAGGTCGCAGACGATCAGCGGCGTCCGGCCCTTGTTCGGCAGCAGGTCTTCGCCGTCGTGGGTGTCGACGATCTTCAGGGTGTCGCCCTCGGCCGCCAGCCAGACCCAGCCCGAACCGAAGTGGGCCACGCCGGCCTTGACGAACTCTTCCTTCAGCTTGTCGAGGCCGCCGAAGTCGCGGTCGATGGCCTTGGCCAGGTCGCCGTCCGGCGTCTGTTTCGTGGGGGACATGCACGCCCAGAAGAAGGCGTGGTTCCAGGACTGGGCGGCGTTGTTGAACAGCTTGCGGGACTCGGCCTTGCCGGCGGTCTCACGCACGAGGTCTTCGAGGCTGGCGGGCTTTTGGCCCTTTTCCTCGAGAATCTGGTTGGTGACGTCGACATAGCGCTTGTGATGCTTGTCGTGGTGCAGGTGCATCGTGGCCTTGGAGATCACCGGCTCCAAAGCGGCGTGGTCATAGGCGAGGTCGGGCAGTGCAAACATAAGACATTCCTGGGGAGGGGAGGTGGGCCGGAGCCCGCAGTCCCATGGAAACCCCGAGCGTCCGGTTTGGTTCGCTATTTCTTGGAGGCGCGTCCGGCCATTACGGCCGATATCACCGCGGCGGTGATCTTGGGGTTCTTCAGGGCGACCGCCGCGGCGGCGCCGATGGCCCCCACCGCGACCCAGGGCTTGTCCCGAACCAGTTCGAACATCCGCGAGGTCAGGTCGCGTTGCTCCTCCTGCTTCAGGGCGTGGGGCGAGGGGTTGGCCTTGCCCAGCAGCATGGCCGCCAGGACGCCCATCACCGCCAGCGCGACGGCGGCGACGGCGGCCGCGCCCCAGGCCGGCCCGACCACGGGGACGAGGGCCGCGTTCAGGGCCAGCGCCAGGAAGACCACGCAAACCACCGCCGCCGCGGCGAGCGCGGCGACGGCGGTGGCGTAATAGATCGCCTTCCTCAGGATCAACGGTTACGGCCGCTGGCCAGCAGGATACCGACCAGCAGGCCCACGCCGAGCGCGGCGCCGGCGGCGACCAGCGGGCGTTCCTTCACGCGCTCGACGACATAGCGCTGGGCTTCGTCGAGGTGTTCGCCGGCGTTGTCGGCATAGGTGCGCGATTGGGCGCGGATCTGTTCCATGCCCTCGGCGACGACCTTTTCGAAGCGCTTGGCGGCGTCATTGAAGCTGCGTTGAGCCTCGCCGGACAGCTTGGCGGCGGAGTCGGCGACCGAGCTGGCGGCGGCCAAGGCTTCATCTTTGTATTCGGAGGCGTTGGTGGCCATTTCGGAGTCTCCAAGTAATGCGGTCAGGCTCAAGAGGTTGTCTTGAGGATGGCATGTGAGCCTTGCCGGAACGTCAAAGACAATAGGCGGTTCCAGGGCGTGCGGAAAGCCGTTTGGGACGCGTCTATCAAAACAAGGCATACAACTTGTGGTTCCTGTCGCTTCCGCTCGAACCCAGCTTTATGGTCACGTATGGCGACGCCAGCCGCTGAATCGAACCTGGACCGTGAGCGCCTAGAGTTGGCGCTGCAATCCGCACGCCTGGGTGAATACGAGTGGGATATGGTTCGCGACGTCCTGCACGTCAGCGAACGCATGGCCGAAATCACCGGACTGCCGGCCGGCGAGACGCCCGCCGACAAGGGCGCGCTGCTCTATCGGGGGGTGCATCCCGAGGATCGCGAGAAAACCCGCAAGTACATGGAAGCCTCGATGCGCGCCGAGGGCCGCTTCGAGACCGAGTATCGGCGGATCCGCGAGGACGACGGCCGTATCGTCTGGGTGCGTTCCTCGGGCGTGCTGGTCAGCGATGAGAACGGCCGGCCGGTGCGGGTCTGCGGCGTAACCCAGGACGTCAGCGACCGCCGGCTGGAGGAAGACCGCCGCCGCGCCCTGATGTCGGAGCTGGATCACCGGGTGAAGAACGTCCTGGCGGCGGTCCAGGCCCTGGCCCAGCAGACCGCCAAGCGGACCACGTCTCTCGACAGTTTCCTGAAGACTTTCGCCGGGCGCTTGAAATCGATGGCCTCGGCCAACGAACTGCTGACCGCCGCGCGCTGGCGCGGGGCCGCCATCGCTCATCTGGCCGCCGCCGAGCTGGGCGGCATCGCGCCGGGCCAGACCCGGTGGGAGGGGCCAGAGCTCTTCCTGACGCCGCGAGCGGCCAACGCCCTGTCCCTGGCCCTGCACGAACTGGCGACCAACGCCGTGAAGTACGGCGCGCTGTCCAACGAGAGCGGCCGGGTCGATGTGCGCTGGAATCGTATCGCCGACGGCGGCTTTGAATTGTTCTGGACAGAAAGCGGCGGCCCGCCGGTTCCGCTGCCGACCCACAGGGGTTTCGGCGCCACCTTGCTTGGCCAGGTGACCGGGCGAGAGCTGAATGGCGAGGCCGAGGTCGAGTATCGCCGCGCCGGCGTGCGCGCCCGCCTGCGGGCTGGGTCGGCGGCGGTGGTCGAACGTCCCGAAACCGTGCCCGACGCACCGGCCCCGCGGCTGGCCGCCGCCGTTCCCCTCGTCAGCGGCTCGACGGACCTGCGCGGGGCGCGGGTCCTGATTGTCGAGGACGCGGTGCTGCTGGCGCTGGAGCTGGAGACCGGGCTCTCCGAGGCCGGGGCCGAGGTGGTCGGTCCGGCCTATGAACTGTCCGAGGCGATGACCCTGCTGGACGGGCCCATCGACGCGGCCGTGCTGGACGCCAACCTCAACGGTCTTTCGGTCACGCCGGTGGCCGAGGCCTTGGCGGCTCGGGGCGTGCCCTTCGTATTCGCGACCGGCTATGGCGAGGCGGGCGGCGCGCCGCTCGGTTTCGATGCGCCGGTGATCCGCAAGCCCTACGACGTGACCCAGGTGGCCGCCGCCGTCGCCGCGCTGTTGGCCAAGAGCTAGCGCGTCAGAAATTCGATCATCGCCGGAACCGCCGTACGGTCCTGGATCATGAACAGGTGTCCGCCGTCGAACATCCGTAGCTCGGCGCCGGGGATGCGAGCGGCCATGCGCTCCTGAGTTTCGGGCAGGGCGACGCCGTCATAGCGTCCGCCGGCGATCAGGGTCGGGACCGCGATCTGCGGCAGGCGCTCCCAGGTGTCGTGGGCGGCGCGCGCCTCGAGCTGGCGCTGGGCGCCTTCGCGGCGGCCGGGCTCATCGGCGAAGGGATCGGCCGAGGTCAGGGCGATGACCTTGGCGTAGGTCTCGGGATTGGCGCTGGCCCAGGCGTCGTCGCGCCGGGTGTCGGAGATCGGCGTCAGGTGTTTGGCCCTGGCCTCTCCGGTCAGGTGGCCGATCTCGTGGAAGGGATAGGAGGCGCCGCCCGCGCCGCCGGGCGAGCTGCAGGCCAGCACCAGGCGGCGGATCTTCCGGGGATGCCGCAAGGCCAGTTCCTGGGCGACCATGCCGCCGAACGAAACCCCGACCACATGCGCCGCGTCCCAGCCCTGGGACTCCATCAGCGCCGCGGCGTCATCGGCGTAGTCGGTCATGCTGTAGGGTAGGTCCGGCTTATCTGAACGCCCCAGGCCGCGCTGGTCGTAGGAGATCATGTCGAAGGCCCGGGCCAGCGGACCATCGAACTGGTTGGGCTTGTTGCGCAGGTCGCCGCCGGTGCCGGAGATGAACAGCAGGCGTTCGCCCGATCCGGCGCGTTCGAAATAGAGCGAAAGGCCGTTCACGGTCGCGACGGGCATTGAGCGGTTTCCCCCTGGTTGTCGCCATGGGGCGGCGCCTTGGACGCCCCGGTCAACCCGGCTTTGCATTGACAGGCCGCTTGGCGCCCCGAAGTCTCGGTGTCGATCGGGGAGGAATATGGACCAGATTCTGCGCGTCGCTGTCGGCCAGAGCCAGGTCGGTCTCGATCACCACGCCAATGGCCGGGAGGTCCGCCGGCTGATGCGCCAGGCGGCCGATATGGGCGCTCAGCTGGTGCAGTTCCCGGAGGGCGCGATCTCCAGCTATCCGTCGGGCGAGGGCAAGGTGAGGCTGGCCGGATGGGCCGTCGACTGGGCCGGCCTGAAGGCGGAGCTCGAGGAGACCGCGGCCCTGGCCGCCGAGCTTTCGATCTGGGTGGCGGCCGGCGCTAACCATCGGCTCACCGCGCCGAACCGCCCGCACAACAGTCTCTACGTGATCGACGAGGCCGGCGCCCTGGCCGCTCGCTATGACAAGCGCCGGCTCTCCCATACTGAGGTCACCGGCTGGTACACGCCAGGGCTGGACCCGGTGATGTTCCAACTCGGCGGCTTTTGCTTTGGCCTGTCGCTCTGCATCGAGATCCAATTTCCAGAACTGTTCCTCGACTACGCCGCGCGCGGCGCCGACGTCGTCCTGTTCTCCAGCTTTTCGGAAGACCCGATGTTCGGGGTGATGGCCCGGGCCTACGCCGCGGCGACCAACTGCTGGTTCGCGGTCAGCGTTCCGGCCCAGTGCAGCCCCGCGATGGCCTCAGGCGTGATCGGCCCGCACGGGCGATGGCTGGCGCGCTGCGCGGATGATGGAAGCTCGGGCGTCGTGGTCGCTGATCTGGATCGGAACGCACCTGACCTGGACGTGGCGCTCAACAAGGCCAAGCCTTGGCGCGCGCTCGCCCGGCGCGGCGAGATCTACGCGCAGACGCGGGTGGACGACGTGCGCAGCGACGCTCGCGGCGAATTTTAGGATCAGACCACGCCCTTGGCCCGGAGCTCGGCGATGGCCTCGGCGGTGAGGCCGGCGCCGGCCAGCACCTCGTCGGTGTGCTGACCCAGCTCGGGGCCAGGCCAGCGGACCGCGCCGGGGGTCTCCGACATCTTGGGGAAGGCGTTCTGCATCTTGATCTTGCCGAACACCGGATGGTCGGTCTCGACGATCGACTCCCGCGCCTTGAACTGCTCGTGCTCGAGCATGTCGGGCGCGCGGAAGATGCGGCCGGCCGGAATGCCCTTGGCTTCCAGCAACTCCAGCAGCTCGTCCAGTGATTGGGTCTTGGTCCAGGCGCCGATGATCTGGTCGAGTTCGGATTGGTTGGCGCCGCGCGCCGCATGGTCGACGAACTTCGAATCGACGGCCAATTCGGGCCGGCCCATGGTTTCGCAGAGCCGGGCGTAGACGGTGTCGCCATTGCCGCCGATCAGGATCATCTCGTCATTGGCGCAGGGATAGACGTTGGACGGGGCGATGCCGGGCAGGACCGAGCCTGAGCGTTCGCGGACGTAGCCGGTCAGGTCGTATTCGGTGACCAGGTTCTCCATCACCGCCAGCACGCTCTCATAGAGGGCCGCGTCGACCACCTGGCCGCGGCCGGTGCGCTCGCGGGCGTGCATGGCCATGGTGATCCCCATGACCGCATGCATGGCGGTCAGGCTGTCGCCGATGGAGATGCCGGCGCGGGCTGGCGGGCGGTCCGGCTCGCCGGTGACGTGGCGCAGGCCGCCCATCGCCTCGCCGATCAGGCCATAGCCGGCGCGGGTGGCGTAGGGGCCAGTCTGACCAAAACCGGAGACGCGGGCCATGATCAGGCGCGGGTTGCGGGCGGCCAGGGCCTCATAGCCCATACCCCATTTTTCCATGGTGCCGGGCCGGAAGTTCTCGATCAGCACGTCGGCGCCGTCGATCAGGGTCTCGGCGATGGCGCGGCCCTCGGGCGTGCGCAGGTTCAGGCCGACGGACTTCTTGTTGCGACCGATCACCGGCCACCAGGGCGAGAGGCCCTTGGGCAGGCTGCGGCCCCATTGGCGCATCGGATCGCCGACCTTGGGGTCCTCGATCTTGATCACGTCGGCGCCGAAGTCACCGAGGATCTGACCGCAGAACGGCCCGGCGATCAGGGTGCCCATCTCGATGACCCGCAGGCCCTTCAGCGGGCCTTCGTTAGCTGCATCCGTCACGTCTGGCCCCTCTTGGAGATCTGTTCGCCGCTCGCTTGGACCGTCATGACCCCACGTCTGTCAATGCTACAGGCGGGGCTGCAGGCGGCGGGGGTTCACAGGATGGGCCTGCGGGCGTATGGCGGCGGTATGACCGCCTACGTCCTGCCGCCGCCCGCGCCCACCGTCGCGTCTGTCGAGGGGGAGGCAGGCGTGTTCCCCGTTCGGCGCATTCTCTGCGTGGGCCGCAACTACGCCGCCCATCGCAAGGAGATGGGGGGCGATGACCGCGACCCGCCGTTCTTCTTCGCCAAGCCGGCAGACGCCCTCGTCGCGCCGGGCCAGGCCGTGCCCTATCCGTCACGGACGGCGAACCTGCATCACGAGATCGAACTGGTGGTGGCGCTGAAAAGCGGCGGCCGCGATATCGCCGTCGAGCAGGCGCTGGAGCACGTCTACGGCTACGCGGTCGGCGTCGACCTCACGCGCCGTGACCTGCAGAACGCCGCGAAGGACAAAGGCCACCCCTGGGAGGCCGCCAAGGGCTTCGACGCCTCGGCGCCGATGTCGCCGATCCGCCGCTGGGACGGGCCGCCGCCGCAGGGCCGCATCGCCATCGCGGTGAACGGGGAGCTGCGCCAGGAGGGCGCGGTCGCCGACATGATCTGGAACGTCGCCGAAATCATCGCCGAGGCCTCCAAACTATGGACCCTGGCGCCCGGCGACCTGATCTTCACCGGCACGCCGGAGGGCGTTGGTCCTCTCGTGGTAGGCGACGTCGTGACCGGCGAGGTCGAGGGCGTGGGCAAGCTGAGTTTCGAGGTGACCGCATGACATTCGTACTGCACAGCGCCTGGCGTGCGACGGCTCCGTACCGCGTGCGTATCGGCTTGGCCCTGAAGGGCGTGGCCTACGACTATGCGGCCGTGGACCTGATCGCCGGCCAGCAGCGCGAGCCGGCCTATCGCGCCGTCAATCCTCAGGGCCTGACGCCGGCGCTGGACATCGGCGGCCAGGTGCTGACCCAGAGCCTGGCGATCCTGGAGTGGCTGGAAGAGACCTATCCCGACCCGGCCATCCTGCCGCAGGCGCCGCTGGACCGCGCGACGGTGCGCTCCATCGCCGGGGTGATCGCCTGCGACATCCATCCCCTGAACAACACCAGGGTCGGCCGCGCCCTGAACAAGATGGGGATCGACAAGGACGGCATCCTGGCCTGGACCCAAGGCTGGATCATCGACGGCTTCACCGGGCTGGAGCCGGTCATCGCCAAGCACGGCAGGGGCTTCGCCTTTGGCGACCAGCCGACCATCGCCGACTGCTGCCTGGTGCCCCAGGTCTATTCGGCGCGCCGCTTCGAGGTGGACCTGACCCCGTTCCCCGCGATCCGCGCCGCCGCCGATCACGCCGCCCAGCATCCCGCCTTCGCCGCCGCCCATCCCGACAAACAACCGGACGCCGTCCATGCTTGAAGACCTGAAAGAGAACAACCGCATCTGGGCGGCTGGAAAGCTCTCTGTCGATCCGGGGTTCTTCAAGCGCCTGGTCGCGCAACAGAGCCCGGAATATCTATGGATCGGCTGCTCGGACAGCCGGGTGCCGGCCAACGAGATCGTCAACCTCGATCCGGGCGAGCTGTTCGTTCACCGCAACGTCGCCAACCTGGCCCCGCCGCAGGACGCCAACTACCTGTCGGTGCTGCAGTTCGCGGTCGATGTGTTGAAGGTGAAGCACATCATGGTGGTGGGCCACTATGGCTGCGGGGGCGTGGCCGCCGCGGTGGACGGTAAGCGCCGGGGGCTGGTCGATCACTGGTTGCACCCGATCCGCGAGGTCTATGCCGAGAACCGCGTCGAGCTGGAGGCGCTGCATGACCACGAGCGCCTCGACCGGCTGATCGAACTGAACGTCGTGCGCCAGGTGCGCAACGTCGCCTCCGACGTCTTCGTCCAGGACGCCTGGGCGCGCGGCCAGGACATCTGCGTTCACGGCTGGGTCTACTCGATCGCCAACGGGCTGGTGACGGATATGAACTGCGCGATCTCGGGCCCCAAGGCCCTGGAAAAGATCATCGACGAGAGCTGAGACCTAGATGCTCCCCCGCTGGGGGAGCTGTCGGCGAAGGCCGACTGAGGGGGACTTTGACTGCTGAGGCCGCAAGCCCCCTCCGTCGCTCGTCGCCTTGCTCCGAGCGCCACCTCCCCCAGCGGGGGAGGATCTTCGCGCAGCGCTACCCCTTGATCCGAACGCGCGCCGTTGCCTTGCGGCCCTGCCCATCGACGACGGTGATCGGGTAGAATCCCGGCCCCTTTGGCCGCCAGATCACCCGGCCGCTGACCGGGTCCGGCGTCAGCGGCTGGCCCGCCACGTACCACGACAGATTTTCGCCGCCGGCCGCCAGGGCCAGGCCGCGAGAGGTGGGGCCGAAGGCTTCGACCTGCACGCTCGAGCCGTTCGGCGGGAAGATCAGACGCGGGCCTTCGTTGCGCTGTTCCAACTTGGCCAGGGCCTGCGGCGCGGCGCGGGGCGCGATCGGGCGCGGGGCCGAGGGCGGGGCGTCGATCAGGTCGGCGGCGTCGAACAACAGGGGCAGGGCGGCGTCGCGGCCGGTCAGGCCGCCGCGCGCGCCGCCGTCGGCGCGGCCGGTCCAGACCACGATCACATAGGGTCCGATCACGCCCGCGGCCACGGCGTCGCGAAAGCCGTAGGAGGTGCCGGTCTTGAAGGCCATTACCGGTCGGCCCTTGGTCAGGGCCGCAGGGGTCGATCCGGCCGGGGGCGGAGTTTCGCGCAGGATGTCCAGCACCTGGGTCGCGGCCTCGGCGCGCATCAGCCGCCGTCCGCCCTGATGCTTGCGGCGCTCGGCCTCAACTTCCGTCCAGGCCAGCGGCTTGGCGACGCCGCCGTCGCCGAGCGCGGCGTAGAGCACCGCCAGGTCGCGCAGGGTGATGCCGACCCCGCCCAACGCCAGGGCCAGGCCCGCCGACCGGGTCTGGGCCCTGGGCCGGATCAGATTGACGCCGACCGCATCGACGCGGGCCTCGAAGGCGCCAGGGCCGACCTTGTCCAGCAACTCCACCGCCGGGACGTTCAGCGAATTGGTCAGGGCCTCGCGGGCCGTGACCTTGCCGCGAAACACGCGGTCGAAGTTTTCCGGCTGGTAGTCGCCGAACCGGCGGGCGGCGTCCTCGATCTCCGTATCCGGCGCGGCGATGCCGTCGTCGAAGGCGAAGGCGTAGATGAAGGGCTTCAGCGCCGAGCCGGGCGACCGCACGGCCCGGGTCATGTCGATCCAGCCGCCGGGGCGTTGAAGCCCGCCCGAGCCGACGGCGGCGCGGACGGCGCGGGTCTCGATCTCGACCACCAGGATGGCGGCGGTGGCTTCCGGTCCTTGGGCGCGGGCGACCTGGGCGGCTAGCGGCTCTAGCCTTGATTGCAGGCCCGCGTCGATGGTCGAGACCACCGAGGCTTGGGAAGCCGGCGCGGCGCGGGCCAGTTCGCCGGCCACATGCCAGGCCATGGCCGGGAACGGCGCGCGGCCCGGCAGGGGTTCGTCCTGCGCCTCGGCGGCGGCGACCTCGGTCAGGGCGCCCATGCGGATCATCTTGTCGAGCACCTGCCGTCTTGCGGCGCGGGCGGCCTCGGGGCGGCGGTCGGGACGGCGGGCCTCCGGCGACTGCGGCAGGGCGATCAGCAGGGCCTGTTCGCCGGCCGTCAGGGTCTCGGGCTCATGGCCGAAATAGGAGAGGCTGGCGGCGCGCACGCCCTCCAGGTTGCCGCCATAGGGGGCGAGCGTCAGGTAGAGCGCCAGGATCTCGCGCTTGGAGAGCCGCGCTTCCAGCTGCACCGCCCGGACCATCTCGATCAGCTTGGCCGGCAAGGTGCGGGGGCGCGGCTCCAGCAGGCGGGCGGTCTGCATGGTGAGCGTCGAGGCGCCGGACGTCACGCGCCCGGATGTCGCCGCCGATCCCGCCGCCCGGATGACCGCCAGGAGGTCGACGCCGGGATGCAGCCAGAAGCGGGCGTCCTCGATGCGGATCAACCGCTTGGTGAAGGTGGTGTCGGTGCGATGGAGATCAGCGCGGATCCGCCAGCGCCCGTCCTCCACCGGCAGGGCGCGCAGCCACGCGCCGCGCCGGTCGAGGGCGACCGGCGAGGACCGCTCGGCGCGGCTCATGTCGGGCGGGAACAGCGCGTCGAGGGTGAACACCGCCACCTGCGCCGACAGCAGGCCGATCAGACCAAGCGTGATGAAGCGCACGCGCCCGGATGCTCCCCCATTGGGGGAGCTGTCGGCGGAGCCGATTGAGGGGGACTTTGACTTCTGCCCCAGAGCCCCCTCCGTCGCGCTGCGCGCGACACCTCCCCCAGCGGGGGAGGATCTGCTCTCCTCACTCATTGGCCGGGCG
>ERZ1292637.410-Hain-H14-01um-R3-410-length-26158-cov-11_pt1 | contig 26158 bp, 33 predicted proteins | sample MGYA00564405_ERZ1292637 | MGnify/ENA primary metagenome ERZ1292637 (study PRJEB36523, sample SAMEA6512645) | groundwater metagenome | collected 2019-01-09 | study: AquaDiva: Metagenomics assemblies of 32 groundwater samples | reverse complement strand
TATCGGTATAACTAAACGCTAACCATGTAGCTATCCAGATTTCATATATCATTTTACCACCTCTCTGCATTGATACATGGAAAACAGAACTCCGTAGTCTTATGTTCATGATCCCGAATATACCCAATCCTGATTGAACAGCCGGTAATCAAAAACAAAGCCACCAGCAACCCGAACGCTATGCCTGCTACCGTGGTTTTAAGAAACAGATTCATTTTACAACCTCCTCCCATATCATTTTCAACGGATAGTAAAAACATAAGGCAAAAATAGCCGAAATTGCTACCAGAAAAAACGACTTAATGCCGAACAACCCGCAATGAGGACATAGATCATTTACCCCTACTTCAACCGGCAATTCTGATTTACAACGTATGCAGTTCATGGACAGCACCCGCAATAGCATTGTTCAACCTGTTCAGGTTTACTTCGCTTTTCCATAGAGAATCTCCTTTTCTGTCTGCACAGCACGAATCATCCAAGTCCGATAACGGTCTAAATGGCCAAACTTAAACTCTTTTCTATCGCTAAAAAACATTAGCGTCAGGGTGAGCAGATAAAACAAGAACGGAAGGCCGATCAATAGCACCAGCGACTGTATCGCCGTTAACTCTTCTGACTTCTTTACATTTTTCACAAAGTTTTATTCCTATTGAGAATTGAAAAAAATAGGGTAAGAAGCATCTACTCTGTCCGCACTTTTGGCATATTTTAATCACGGAATGTAGAATCCATAAAGTAAAATGCCAAGATGAGAAAAATCGTGAGAATACAAAAAGGAAATAAAAGGTATCTCATAACGAATTCTGAAAATTTTTCATTTCAAATTTAGAGCCTGGGCAGGTCTTTTCAACTGGCACGTTCCTGATGCTGAACGTTTCTCTATGACCCAAGACGCATGTATGAGACAACTTAAAAACATACATCACATTCCGAACCAATTTAACCGCCGACTCCCAAACATCATCTGCAGGCGCCGCTTTGTCAAAATCGCCTATAATACAAACTCCGATATGGGTATGGTTAAACCCTTTAGCGTGAGCTCCTACCATTGAAAGCGGACGCCCGATCATAACCTGTAAGACGTCATTGACTCGTTCAAGGCCGAAGTGGTAGCCAATATCAGCCCACGGCTTTAGAACTCTCTTGTCACCGTTAGCAAGCAGATTCTCGCCTTTCTCTTTCTCGATAATGTCACCGTTATACCGCCAACTGGTATGAAACTTCCTTATGCCTTCCCAATCATTTAACTTGCCGTCAGGCGTCGCTGAATGATGAACTACTATCCCTGACCAAGATATGGAATTGGTTATGTCAAAAGTAGGAATATCTATCATGGCGCAGCTTTAACAAATTTCAGAAAACTCATACCGACCGTCACCAAAGAAAGGCCAACTCCTATAACCCACTTCAAAACGGTTACAGTGGTTTTAAGCGTAACAATAGCTTCGCTATGCAAATCAGCTTTATCGTAATGTTCTTTGTGTTGTTTTCTTGCCTGATCGGTAGAATCTTTTAAGGAAGCTAAAATCTCTTGATGGTTATGTGAAATAACCTTCTCAAGATTTTCAAACCCTGTTTCAAGTCTGGCTAACCGTTCGCCTTCATCGCTCATTTTAAGCTCCTGTCTACAAGGTTACTAAATAAATAGACTCCATAGACGCATGAACTTAGAATAATTAAGACTTCAAGAATCAAGGCCCCGCTCCTGTTCTTACGTTCTTCCATGCGGATCGAGCTACTCCTGTTGACACATGCAAATCGAAGTCAGTCATATTCAAAAGCAAAATGCCTACCCGTGGCGGTGACCATGAATTTAATTGTGTGGTTGTATACGTAGATATTTGAAGAGCGCCGCTAAATGTTCCGGTGGCAATATAGGCGTTAGACCATTGTCTGGACGAATGACCTAAGTCATAAGCCACAGAAGTATCAGGTATAACGTCAAACATTCTGCTTGAATCATCGTCGCCTGCGTGCTTGTGCTGGTCAACCCGCAAGTAAATTTCCCTGAAGTTTTCGGTAACGGCTGGATCGTCAACTTCATAAGGAGGCTGATTGGCTAAAAGAGGCACAGACAACAGTAAAAAAATTAAAGCTAAGTATATTTTCATCTTTTCCTGCTTTTTGCAATACGAGTAGATAACTTTATTTTCTTATCAGGATGCCTAATATTCCATTCTACAACTTTTTCATTTGCGGCATACATATTATTTTCTTTTAACAACTTATCTATATTCACTTCTGTCCTTGTTTTTCTATCTTCATAAGTGCTTACACCTATTCCAACAAATGCTAACGCTCCTGTCAAGGTAGCTTTTACAGTTCCTTCTTCTTGATAAGTTTTATATACATCATCAAAAATTAAAGGAGTTACAATCCGTGCTAAAGATTGTAATGGCGTAACTTCTTCACCTACGGCAGTCTTGCCTGTCGTAAGTTCTCTTGGTATTGTAACACTTGGCGCAAGTTTGAAAGCTGTAAATCTGCCTATAGCTTCAACAGGATCAAATTCTTTTTCTCTTTCCGACAACTCTTGTCCTGTCAACCCAGCCTTATCGGTAGCCGCTATTCCTATCAGAGTAATCAATCTCATAGGCTGCTGGATTCCAGCCCACAGGTCTATTCTTGTATTGCCAATTCTAATTTTACCAAAATCAGGATCACGTGGATCGAGTCCTGCCTTAAAACCAGCCCATGCGGCTAACGATAAAGCAGTAGCGCCAACAGAAGCAAACGCAGCGTAACTTTTCGCTATTTCTGCTCTTACTCTCGGTTCTTTCCAGTATTTAGCTATCATAAACGGAGTTTGAATTCTGCTGGCAGCAAATCGAGGAGCAAAAAAAACTGTTGAAAGTTCAGTGGCGACTGCTGCCGCTTTTCCTAAATCGCCTCTACCTGTATTCACATTCGTATAATTAGCCCAAGCTGACAATTCTGCTTGCGTTGCGTTAGGATACTTTTCCAAAAAATGATCAAAAGCAGTAGTGCGTTGTAAATTTAAGAATGTAACTGCATGGCGGTTAGATGCGCGAATTATTGAACCTAAAACTGGAATTTTTTCAATCCATCTTCCGTTGAAAAATTCTTCTCTTTGATTCAATTTTTCATCAAATCCGGTTAATTGCAATCCTGATTTTTCTCGAATATACTGATGGTCAACAGACCTAATTGCGCTATCAATTTTTTCTGCTGTATACGTATCAAAAAATGCTTTTACCGCTTGGGCAAAGTTCCTTGTAGAAGCTATCGGATGCCTTGCGTAAACAAACATTCCTTGCCTAAAGGTCATAGACATGTCAGCAGTAGCTTTTAATGATCGCAATGTTCCAACAGTCTCTTGCACAACTTTTTTAATTGTAACTGGCGCAAGATCGGATATTGCTAATCGAATTTCTTTACGCAATCTTTTCAGTTCAATTTGCTTGCGTTCAAGTTCAGGAGGCACAGGTTTTTGAATCGGCTTTTCTTTAATTTCAAATTCGCCGGCGCGTAGCTGATCGTTTAATTTGGTAATTTCATCTTCAACCCGCATTTGCCTTCTAAGCTCTTTTATCTTTTCTCTTGCCGCAATTAAATCTTGCGGAAAGATTGGTTGCTTTTTACGAATTGAACGATACTGATTTGTTAGCTGATCTTGTAATTCATTTATAAGTCTAAGAGATCGCTCCAGACGAGTAGTTTCAATTCCGGACTTGTATGCCTGCGTCCTTAAATCTCTAAGTTTCATTTGAAGCGACCGAATAGGTTCAGGAGACTGTTCTTTGATTTTTGTAGGTTCAAAAATTCCTTGTTCGGCTTTCTCTATTTCAAGTAAAAGACGAGATTGTATTTTCAAATTCGATACTCTTGTAACGGCTTCACTTCTTGCTTTTGCTTGTGCTTTAGGATTCCTTGCATTGAGAGCTTGATATATTTCTCGTTCTGTTATATCAGGAAGATCGCCTTTAACGCTATCTATAACTTCACTTAAATTCACTGCGCCTTCTTTAATATAATTGACTGCCAATTTGCCTACAAGATAAGAACCTTCTGCTGTAAGTCCTGTAATGTCATTTACCCTGAGTCCCATACCCACAAGTTGTTTCTTAATGTCCTGCCGTTCTGTAATGATCTTATCCATCTTTGTAAACTGTTTTTTTGCTTTAGCTTTAGCAAATTCGCCTTTTGTGATATTTAAGGCCGCCAACCTTTCAATTTCCGCTTGCTTTTTATCGTTTTCAATCAATGCCTCTTGAAGTTTCTTTTCAACTTCAAGTTGTTTTTTTCCAAGTTCTTCAAGTTTAGACGTTTCTTTTTCTGAAAGTCTTGTACCTTTAACTACTCTTGCCTCTTTTACAATGTTAGCAATCGTATAATCTTCTCTGTTTATGCGCATACGTCTAACAGAAAGCGATCTTGCCACTTCTCTACCGCCAAGATCGGAGGCTTGTGTCAATTTATCTAATTGGTCACTTATAATGGTGCGCCTTTCAGTTTCTAACCGAGCGCCTTCCAGATCGCCTCTTTCAATCAAATCCGATCCTTTAGCGACGCTTACGTCATAATCGTTCATAAGTTCGGTTGCTTTTAGAGTCATACCAACATGCTCAGTATCAGTTATCGGTCGGTTTGTTCTTAAAATTTCTTCTGATAACGTTAAAGCATTTTCTGAAACATTCTCAGCAATAGTCTTATCTAACGATTGCTGAAAACTCCGTTTCTCAAAGTCAGATAACGGTTGTTTGTTGATATGTTCTCTTATTTGTTGGATTGAAGTTTTTTTAAGAGCTAAAGGTTCAGGCTTAGGCAATTCAATCGTTGGAAGGATAGACTGCGGTAAAATAGGAGGTTTCTCTATCTTCGTCTGCAATTCAGGATAATCCTTCAACACTTCGGCAGGCACGCGCTTACCTTCGGAGAGGGCTTGCTTTACGATAGATATTCTATTCAATGTTGCTTCTAAATCTTTTCCAGGAGACAGTTCGCTTGAACTTTGTGCTACATCTCTATATTTAGGAGGGATGGATTGCAATGCAATTTCACCTGAGGAGGAATATTCTTCTGCTATGTTTTTGTCTATCTTGTTTTTGATTAAAAATGCTTCGTCAATAGGCATATTTTTTGTTGAAATGAAGGAGGTATCCCCCTTTTCCCCAAAAATATCATTCCCATATTCAAAGAGAAACACTTTTTCTCCTTGATAATTCAATAAAGTCACACTTCCAGACCTATAAGCACCTTCAGTGCCATAAATCATTGGCATATCTTCACTTTTTATAACTTCCGAGTCATTTAACAGCGCTTCTTTTTCTGCCAATCCCTTTTTCCCTGGTTCAAATATTCTTACAATATCTGATGTCAATCCATTTGAAAAATTGTTGGTATCAACATGTTTGTATTTATCCGCAATATATTCTTTTCTATAAAAATTAGCTTTTTCATTATAGAATGCCGGCAGATTTTTCATTTTCCAATGTTCCTTAAATTCTTCCTTCGTCATCTCCCATGGTTCTTTCGGGGCTGCGGCTTCCGGGAGGACGGGCTTTGAAGGTTCGGCAACCGGCTTTTGAGGTTCGACGGGCAAAACAGGCGGTTTCCCCGCTTCCGGGGGTATTACCCCACCTTCTGCCGGTTTCAGGCCAACAGGCGCAATCCTGGACTCTCCAGTAGGGGCTACAATCGGCTTTTCAGGCTTTTCCAATTTCCTGCTAACCTCTCTAAGTTCTTCAAAGATAGTTTTATCCATTCTTGCCGCTTCAGCTTGTGAAATTTTGCCTTCTGATAGCGCTTTTCTTATATCTCCTTGCACCAGACCACGTTCTTGAGGAATACCAATCTTACGCTTAAATTCACTAACAACGTAATTGATTTTACCTTTAGCTTCTGGCGAAAGTCCTATAAGCCTTTGTTTAGTAAAGAATCCGGCAGTTTTTGGAAAGTATTCTACGATCTTGCCGCCGATTATAGGAAGTCCAATATCACCTGCCGCATAATTCGCAAATTCTGAAGGCGTAAATGGCGCTATTTCAGCTAATGTAGCTACTGCACCCCCTACCCCTGCCTTAGCTAATTGAATAAGATTTCTTGTAGGTTCATCTAAATATGAAGGTGGAGGCTCGCCCACTACTTCCCCTATAGCTTTTTGAACGGTTTCTTTTACTTTTGTTCCAGCCTTTTCTAAGCGTTCAGGAAAAAATGGAGTCGTAGTTGGACGTGGAATTAGTTTGGTTAGTTTTGTCGCAGTCCCAGCAAACGTTGGCTTAATCCGGTTCAGCGAAGGAGAAATTTCTTCTATTGGTTTCTTGTCTGGTATATCTTGAAGTAACTTTTCTAAAGAAGGATTCTTATCAGGAATATCTGCTAATAGTTGATCTAAAGTTTTTCTCTTATCGGGAATTTCCTCTAAGAGTTCTTCTAATGTCGGCATTATTCTAATCCGCGTTCGTTAACCATTTCCTCCGCTTCTTTTTGAGTATACCCTTTTTTAATTACAGCGTCAATGAACTGTTTTTTAATAGAAATCTTTTGTCCTACTTGTTTCTTGCCTTCTACTTTTGGTTTTTCAACCATTCCAATTTCCTTAATCTGACGATCAAGTTGTTGCAACTCGCCTGATACCTCGCCTTTCATTCTTTTGATATTGCTTAAATCTAGCGGAACAATGGTTTCTTTTTCCATTTCGTCAAGCATTTTCCTTCTTTGCGTAAGAGAATCAGATCGTAATTTGAATGCTTTTAGTTGCGCCTGATCTTTTGCTTTTGGCGTTACTCTCTGAACTCCTGCTCCTTCAGGCCCCTGTTGGTAAGTCCCTGTGGTAGTATCAAAAATTAAGTCAGGTTTAGACTCTGTAATAGGCGTAAGAAACTGCTCGGCTTCTGTAATGCCCGGGATCTGAATCCTTGTATCAGTAGCGCCTTTTAACGTAAATAGTTGACCTCTCCGTTGCAGTTCTTCCGCCGCCCGCCTTTTACGTGCTTCTTCTTCTAAAACTCGCCTTACTTTATCTCGTTCAAGCCTAATCTTTAAAGCTCTTAATAAATTAGAAGCAGCCATAAATCACCTCTTAAAGAAAAGTTGCGCCTATAGATAGCAGATCGGTAAAAATATCTAATCCACTCTTAATGTCCGTCAGCGTTGTATCTTCTTCTCTCGGTATCCTCATTTTACCAAGAGCCAAGTCTGCTTGCCGATCTTTTTCTTTTTCTGCTACATCAGACCGTAACTTTGTCACAAATTGTTCGTCCGCTTGTGACAATTTCTTGCCTTCTATCACGGCATTGATAAGCTGGTTCAGCATATTCCGTTTATCCGTGCTTTTCAGTTTCGCATAAGTGATCTGTCCTTTTTGCAATCTATCCAGCTTGCTTTCTGCGCCCTTAAACGCTAACTCTGTGCCAAGCAGTTCACGCTTTCCCGCTAACTCTGCACCAGTCTCGTAACGTTTTCCGTATGCTTCACGCATGGTCTTCTCTTTTTCTGCCTGTCTACCTAACTGCGATAAGAGCAACTGCGTCCGCGCCTGCGCTCCTGTTCTGCCGCCAGTAGCCTTAATTTGAGCTAAAGCGTTCTCTGCTATATCCGAAGTCCTGCCAGGCCCAAGTAGTCCCCTTTCGCCAAAATCTGACTTTGCCGTAGCCACATCTTGCGCTGTCTGCCGTTCAATGTCGCCTAAAATTTGTTGAAGTTGCTGATTCTCGATCTGTTGCTGAACTTGCTCTACAGTAGAAGGCGCGCCGATCTGCTTTAAGTAGTCCTGAAACAACATCTCTGGCGTACCGCCTCCACCCGAGATTGCAGGAGATGGCGCTGCGCCCGGGATTCCCGGCGCAGTAGCTTCCTGCGGTTGCAAAAGATACGAATAGTCTTGCCCTGCGCCTGGGCCTTCTCCGCCAAGAATGTTGCCAAGTAGCTTCTGTATCTGAGCGTCTACGCCGCTACCTGCGCCTCCGCCTCCGCCCGGCAGAAATCTCGTAATGTCCTCTAACGGCGACACTTCCGGCAAATATGGTGAACTTGGCATAACTCCTCCTTCTCTTATTTGACCATAAATTCCTGATTTGCCTGACAAATTAGGTAAATCCGTAAGCGGTTCATTCCCAGTCAAATTTATATCAGCTACCAATGGACTCATTCCGGCCACCATTCCAGCAGATGGATCTAAATAACTTGGGTCTAAAATTGGGTCGCCTGGCCTTATATCAATTTTTTCTGTAATTCCCCCTCCGCTAAATCCGCTAAATCCAGAAGTATCTCTCGTGTCCCCTCTAACAAAAGCCCCGGGCGCATCTATGACTTCACCTGTGGCAGTGTTTATGATCTTACCGTAACCGCCAATCTGTTTAGGTTCTCTGGCTTCCCTAAAAAGTTGTGAAAGTTCTCCGGTCGGATCGTCTTGTATTCCAAGTCCAAAATCAATGTTTATACTTCCAGGACTTTCTTCTTTTTTCAAAGTTCTTTGCATTAATTCTGGAAGTAAAGCAGAATATATATTGACGTCTTGAGATGGTCGTTCCAAAGACGCCAATGTTTCCGGTTGATATTTTGCCAATGTGTTGAATGTGTCCGTAAGATATTCAGGCGTATACATCCCGGGATCTATTGGGCCGACAACACTGGTGCCGGTATATTTTAATAGATATTTTCTCAAATCTTCTTGATTTGTTATTCCTTTAATTTGAGAAGAAAGTAAATTGACGTCCGGTCTATCAATTTCAGTATAGATTGCCATAATTCTCCTTAGTCGCTTGGATTAGAATCCATATCGAAATAGACTGTCCCGCTTAAAAGCGACCAGTCCGACGTGCCATTCACTGTCCATAGCAGAGATAACGTTTTTCCTTGCACAAGTTGTGTCATTGGAAATGGCAACCTAAAGTCTTGGAGTCCGCTTTCCGAATTCATCGTATAATCGTTCAAAGCGAAAGCTGTATTTACTCCATCAACATAGTAATCCGTCTCTAAAGTTCCGGCATTGTTTGTCGTTGTCATGTAAAGATCAATAAACGTCTTACGATTATTTAAGTTGCCAAAAGTAAAATCTGGTGTGCGATAATAAGCGTTAATGGATGTTCCGTTATCTGTTTTCCCGCTTTCAGCCAAAAATGTTCCTGCGCCATTGATAAAGTATCTCTTTGAATCCCATAAAATAGAAGCGTCCATATTGATACCTGTATATCTATGCCAATCACGGTTTTTATCATATACTAATACACGGTTATTTTTATCTGAAGAAATCGCTACTCCAAGCCAATAATTATTATTTCTATAAGAAGAAGCTGCTCTTAACGGCGATCCTTTATTCCAATTCCAAGTTATGTCATGCAATGTAACAGTATTCGATGAAAATTCTCTTGAAAACGTTGCTCGTATGATTATATACTGGCTATCGGCGCTCCCAAGGTATCCGCTAAGGGGAACAATTTGATTAGGAGCTGCGTAATTAGCTCTATCCCAATCACCATTATTGAATGCGTTGATGTTAGACCACGAATCTGTAAAAACACGGTAACCGATATTCCCGCCATTTTCTGCATTGACTTCAAAAACGCCCCACGCTTCTACGTCTGTGCCAATTCTGCCGACATTGATGGGAGTAAATGTGTAAGTTGAATTGTTGAAATCTATCTCGCCTTTAGCAAAACTTACTTCGGTCAGCCCCCATCTTGAATCATCACTAACGTTTATAGTTATAAATGATGAATCTGAATAAGTAGTATCAGTGGCACTCCCCATAAAAACAGCAAATCCGTTTCTACTTAACCTAAAAACGCCCGATTCACTTCTACTTATTTCAAAAGCAACTCTGTTGGAAAAACCTCCATCCAAAATTGAAAACGCAACAACCGAGGATATTAAGACTGTCGGGCCAGGATATCTTGCCAACTGAACTTCTTTTCCTGTTATTTGATCCCCAATTCTAATCGCATAACCATTACTTCCGCATTGTTCATTGCCCATAAAATAATAAATTGATTCACTCGGATATCGTAATCCAAAACTTCTGAAAGTCCACGTTCCAACATTTATAGAAGAATTTGTAGCAAGTATTGATCGGTTATAGGGCGTATAAAGAGTTAATGAATTATTTGAATCTATTGTGAATGAACCTTGACAGGTCGTCCACGACGGATTACTCGAAAAATTACTATCAGAAAATGTGTCTGTTACCGTTGTCACCGCAACCCAAACTAAATCTCCCGACGACATTGTAGATGATATTCTTTGACCAAATATACCAACTGCAAAATCTTGTTCTGACGTATAAGTATGAGAAAATTTATCTGCATTTCCTTGAACTACAGTGTCCATTAAAGTATCTATGTCTGTTGTAATAGGATAATACTTTGCGCCATTATATTCGTAAACTTTCTTATCTCTGCCAAGCCATCTTAAAAAACCATCGCAATTTTGAACACTTTCACGCGCTTGAGTTCCTACAGTTTCAGAATAAGCCCTTGTCTCAAAATTTCCTCGACGGTTTCCGGTAATGCCGCCAAAAGAGTTATTCTTAAACCAAATCAGTTTATCAAAATATGAACCATACAAAACCTGCAATGAATCATCTTCTCTGCCTTGAACTTGTATACGCGCAGGACTGGTATCGGTCGGATCAACTGCAAGCGTAAAATTTGATCCGTTTAGAAATTCTGATACGTAAATTGTCCGTTCATCTCCGACAATGCCGCCAGCCCATAACCTTCCCTTATGCGTAGCCAATAAATTCCCATTTACATTGGTTGATACTCTAACCTCATTATCGGTATTCCAATAGCTAAGACCATCACTGGTATTCATAAAATATAAACGATCCCCCAACTGACTGGCAACGGTTGTTACATTTGGATTCACTGTTCCGGCCCCGATATTAAAATTTATTCCACCATTAGAAGCCGCTATTATTCTATTGCTGGATTGAATGATATTGTAAGTATTATTTTTTGTTGAATGGTAGAATACCCACATATCCGATCCTGTTTGTGTGCTGAAATTAGTAAATCCTGCGCGTGGTTTTATACCAACAGTTTCATCCGTAACCACATTCTGAGCGTCAGGCGTCTGCATAAACTGGCCTTTGTTCAAGAATATAGGATTGTCGTCTGTATTGAGTCCGCGTGGTTGCGGGACAGTAAATACTTCATCTTCGTAATCTTTAACAGTATCGTCCTGAGCGTTAGCAAATACAGGCATCAGGCAAATAAAAAAAAAGATCAGTTTTTTCATTGCGCTCTAAATCCAGGCCTATAATTCGGTTTTGCGTTTGCCTTATCTTTAATGAACATAACAGAATTTTGGTATAACTGTCCGTAAAACAAGGCTTCGTTAAACTTTTTCATTATTCCTAATATCTTCATTGCCGCATGATAAACTAAAGTGGTATGATGCAAATACAGTTCCCTTCTACCGTTAAAAGGAACGTCGCTATCAGCAGACAAGTCGTCTACTTGGCTTGCATACCTTACTGTTACAGTTCCGGTTGAACTTCTTGTAGGTATCGGAATGTATGAAACAATAAGCTGGTTTGTAGTAGTAGCTTGATCTATGAAATACTCTACTGGCGCTCCGTTAAAGTTTCTCCAGTTCGGATTGTCGGCTTGCAACTTGTCATACGTGGTCTCGTCCAAGTCAATAACGTTGCCCTGAGAGTTCTTAAACTCAATCCCAATAACAGCTATAACATCATTCGTAAGCGTATAGTAGGTTGTAAGTTGATCCAGAACTCTACTTGTGCTCTCCTGAACAAGCCATGTCGCATTAACGATATCACGTTGAGCTTCATTCAGGTAGCTAAGAAGTTGAGCATCAGTCCATTGCCTGCGGGTAGAATCGGAGTCCTTTAGTATTCGCCTAAGCTCTGTTCTTAGATCAGACAGAGTTAAGGCATGGCAATAAAAAGGAAAGGGAAAAGCGACCAATAAAAATATAAATAGCGCTTTTGCCTTAAAAAGTTTCATCTTATTTATTCCTGAACTAATTATTCTTTTTCCGATCAATTACTCCTGTGACTGTCTGCGTAGACTGTCCCGCTTCAAGAAGCATATAAAACGTAGACAAACATTTCGTTTTAGTAATCATCTACTATTTTAGTTTACCAAACCCTTGAAAGTATTCAGACGGATAGCTATTAAAATTTTCCTTTCTCACTCTGACTACATTCCCACCCACGCTTCCTTCATACTTATATGAAATCCAGACAGTTTTAATCCTTAAAATTTTTCCGTTTGATTCTAAATTTTTTAGAACATTGCTTTGCAAATTCGTTGTTGTGGTCACATATAATACATAAAACCATGTGCTCGCAGGACTTAATAAATGAAAATCTTGAATAGGTTGATCCGATTTAACTCCAAAAGTTTTTACACTATCGATATTAGTCGCAGTAAAGCTACCCTTCCACACTAAATAAATACTTGACGGCGTTTCCGCAAGCAAAATTGACGGAATAGCAAATAAAATTACAAATGCTAAAAATCTCATTGAGAAAATCCGCGCTTTGAAGATAGCCTATCACCCCATTGACTCTTTATCTGAGCTGTTGAAAGAGCCACGCTAAAAAACGCGCACTCATCCATCCATCCGTCCCATAACATATTACTTGAGATATACCATCCAAGAAAAGCTTGCCCGTTATTGGTATTGCAGTAACCTGTTTGCGCTGCGCTTATAACAACCGTCCATTCTCGTCTATTTTCCGTTTGGGAAAAAGGTTCTCTCCCGTATGCTCTAACACGGTTACCGTCAAAAGTAAAACAAACGTCTGTGATCGTATTAAGTGAAATAACATTATTTACTGATCGATATTCTACAGCGCCAGTGCAAGCACTGGGCTCGCTGGCATGAACGACTTGACGTAATTGAGTAGCTCCGTCATTAAAAAGCGTAAAATACCTTCTCAATCCTGCGGTATCATCGAATTGCAGGAATAGTATTTTATGAGAAACGTCAAACGTTTCTAATTTGACTCTGGCGCAAAAAGTATATGTAGGGGAATTTAATCCGCTGGCTCCAAAAGCAATGCCGGAAGAAATCGCTAATTTTCCGGTAACGCCGTCAAAATTCATTCTATACCCTGATGATGTTCCGCCTGCGCTTTCCCACACATTCCCTGCTCCTTCTAACGTTGCGCTACTTTTATTCGGACTTGTATCATAAGCCGTAGTTCCTTTACCTTCATCAAAATGAAAGAGTAATTCCAGATTGGGCAGATCGTTACCCAAATTCCCGCTATAAGAAAATAAAGGACTTAAAAATATAAAGAGAAAAATAAATAATAGTTTCATGGCTCATCTTCAGCCCAATATCTCATTTTGAACCTAAATTGAGATGGGATAGTGCCGATCACGGGAGCAGTTGTGCAATGTAACGAAAAATGAGTATTGGGAACGATTCTAAAAGCAGTTGAAATCCAATTACTGTAATTGTTCCCGGTTGTTATCTCAACCTGCGGAGTAACGTAACTCCAATTATTATGGCCGCCGGTCAAAGCCGTAGACCACGCAAGTCTAAACCTTGTTGATTGAGTATCTCCGACATGAGTTACAGCCGCCATAACGTCAATAACGTTCCATGTAGATTTGGAAACGCTATCAGACAGCCCTAAAGGAGAAAATGATTGAGTGGATGTAACCACATCCCCATCGCCTATAAAAGTATAAGTTTTAGTTGAAGGTGAAACAGTTTCGGTCGCGGGTAAATTAGTCAAAGCCGAGCCATTGCCGCTGAAAGCGGTAGCGGTTACATTCCCTCCAACAGTTAGCCCGCCTTTGATAGTATCGGTCACTCCTGATATGCTTGGCCAGTCTTTACCGCGGCCAAATTTACCCTCAAACTCTGCCGAAAACAATGGCGAAGATACCGCTAAGGTTATAGCGAAAAATATAACTCGTTTCATATTACGCTCCTTTAATTTTTCTTGCGTTCAATGACCCCCGATACGGTTTGAGTTGATGTGCCTGCGGGCACAAGCATATAAAAAGTCGCGTAGTTGTAGCTTGTGAACGATCCGGTAGACGCAGGTATAACCCACCTAGGCCCATTGCCGACAAAGGTTGAATAAGTGGCGCAAAGCACATCAAACGCAGACGTATTTTGAACTGTTATTGTCCGGAACTTATTTTTCTGCCCATCAACTCCGTCATTCCAATCTATGTCAGAATACGGTGATTTAGCCGTGGAAGAGTTGACATTTACCTGAAGAGCAACCCTATCATCGCCTTCCCTTCTTGTTACGCTTTCAACGGTTGAATTCCTAAGTTCGTCGGCTGCAAAAAGAGAAGAAGCTAGGGAAAATAATAGGAACGCTAAACTAATACGTTTTTTCATAAATCCTCCTCTTTATCTGCGGCTTCTGCGATTGATATACCAAACTTTATAATCTCTGGAATCGTTCGGAGCGTTTTCAAACCGAATTAATGCGTTCGATGTTCCGTTAGATACGTCTACCTGAACGTTGCTGTCGGTAGGATTATCTTCCGTGGCCTCGATTAGTTTGTATATATCCGCCGTAGATAACACGACGTTAGAGAAACCGATCGAACTGGACGTTCCAACCTGAAACCTTATATAATCATTAGAAGTTGTAAATGCGGCCGTAGTCCCGGTAACGCTTATACTGGAAATAGTCGCCCATGCAATGGTATTGTCATAAGTAACGTTAGTTGAACGATCTATCTTTAACGACAAAGATCTGCTTCTCCCGTACGCGTCAATACCATAAATCGTGCAACCTATTGGTAAATTATGCGTTGACGATAAAAACGAAAACGACGTATTTAGCGTCAGTCCCCTCGGATAGTCCGGTTGACGATTAAAATCCGCAGTCACAAAAACCGCGCCAGTGCTTGCCGATACCATAGCCGCTGTGGTAATAACCGCGTTCAAATAATTCGTAGTGTTAGCGGTATCTAAGTCTGTCCACTGATCTACAACGTTCTGAATGCCGCTTGATACATCTATGCTTCCGGTATACACCCTTCGGATAACATGACTTGATTCTCCTACGTCAGAGAATTCATTTTTCCCCGGAAGAAGATTCCCGTCATAATCAATCCGCATAATGTAAGTTGACTTTTCTGAACTATACCACCCTGCCTGATCCGGTTTTGTTCTGTCGTAAGGGCCAACAGCATTAACTATGCAAGGCAAATACAAAAGTGTCCCGCAAAGAAATAGTATTTTCTTCATTTTAACCTCCTGTTTAGTTACTATGCCGGTCTAATACTTTCTAAATTAGCGTCCTCTATGTGGCCTAACTCCCTACACACATATTTATACCGTTCAGCTACTTTTTGGAATTCAGGAGACATTTCTTTTTTAGCCATGAAGTTACTTGTTTTTCTAAACTCCATGCTTTGAACTCCGCCTTTTTGCGGCATGAGTCCAAGAAGATGCCCCGGCACCATATTGACTTGCAACCATTCTTTCAACTGCAATTTTTCTTTTTCAAGTAAATTGCGTTGAGCAGGAGATAAGGAATCCTGCTGTCCCTCAGCCATAGTCTTTGCGATCACTTTCATTCTCTTTTCTTGCATCGGCAAAGATTGAAATGGTTGATAGTTTTCCGCAGTTTCTGCCATCATCTGCTTGTGCATCTGTATCTCCTGATTCATTCCTTTCGTTTCCGACGGTGTTAAAATACGGCGTGTAGGCGGTCTGCCTCTTTTTACGATGGTGTTCATTTTAGACACTCTCCTTTTTTAAGTTTTAGCTTACTTCGTGACCAAAGATTGGCCTCCAATCCCTGACAAAGAATCCGTAAACCATGTAGTCAGCATATTTCGCGGTTAAACCGTCGAAGTCTTTTGCTTGCATGGTTTCTAACGCAACAACGTCAAACCAATCGAAATACATCTTCATCAGTTTGGAATCGAGCATGAACCAGTTGTTCGTATCGGTCATCCATGGGCCCCCAACAATAACATCATATTTCCCTTTCAAGAAATTTCTGTTGTTGTTAGCTGTATCGGCCTTGCCGTCCGAGTTGATGATCTCCCATGCAGCTTCCCGCAAGTTCTTTGGCACAACTAATATGTTAGGATTAACGTCAATAAGCCCATCAGTGTTAGAAAGGAAGTCAATCATGTTGATCGCCGTAGCTTCTACAGCAATCGCGCTAAATGCTGACGTTCCTCTGTTAGACTGATTCGATCCTCCGTTGGTTGAAGTATGCGCAGAACTACACAATTGAAGATTGTCAATTGTCACAAGCGACGTATTAAACGCATTGTTAAAATACGAATATACGTCAACTCCGATCCGACGTCTTGCCGATATCCCTAACTTCTTCGGGAAATCGCTGATAACGTCTTGCTGATCGGTTTCAACAAACAACCGTTCAATCTTTATTCCTTGCGCAAACTGCGTTACTGTAGCTGTCCGCGTATATCCTTCAACGATATCCGAATAGTTGACTGTTCCGGTGAACACGCTCATCTGCGGAATATCGCCAATTTCCATATACGTTTCTGTTCGTTTCTTGCTTTTCCTTACAGACCAAATAGTATCCTTTTCAAAAGGAACTTCCTCAAACCCGATGTCATGGTTTTTTCTAACAACAGGTTCAAGAGCGTCCGGCCAATTGCCTCCCAATATCATTTTTAGCCTCCTTTATCAGTCAATCGGATGGGCGAACGTATCTTGAATGGCAACGTCCGCCTCAAAACTTAATTGACTATACGAATCAAGTCCTGTTAATGCCGCATGGTCTACCGGACTCATTTGAACTTCTTGGCCGTTCCTAACAATGAATGTGTCCAGAACCACCACGTTAATTGAACCAGCTGCGGCCGCACTTGCCAACCTCGTTCCAGCAGACGTTAATTGCGCTGTCTGGTGGAATCTTGGAAGAATTTTTACCAACCTTGCCGTTGTGTCAAGATTCGTGCCAAATGCAGCTTTTAACGTAGCAGATCCGGCAGCGCTTGCCGTTAAGAAATTGGTTTGACCAATTCCTGTTCCACGAACTACATACAAAAACCCAGCATCAATATCATCTTCAAGTGATGTTAGCGTAATTGTAGTTGTAGTTACCGCTTGCGTTGCATCAATGTCGTCTGCCGCATCCAACGAATACTCCAACCTTATTGCCCGAAAGTCGTCAAACAAGTCAATCGGACGAAGTGTAAAGATTGTGCCTCCGGTATCCGTATCCAATGTCGTTGCAACAAGCGTTTGCATCAATACTCCAACGCAATCAGGATGAGCGCCTGCGCCTGTAGCCTGAATCAAGAACCCTGTATTTGTTCCTGCCGTTGGTCCCCGCTTCATAATCTGCCCAATAACTAAGGCAGTTCCGGCGCCACTTACAGGAAAGTTAGTGGCGTATTCTTTGCCGTATTGTATGACTCTTGCAACTCCCATTTATACCACCTCCTTTATTCTTTAGCTTTTTTCTTAGATTCAAATAGAACTGTAAAAACCGATCTACCGAATCCGCCGCTTGTAATTTCGCCGGCATGATTTACCACGCTAACCAGCTTCGCTTCATTGTCAGATAAGATTTTGTTTATTGCCTGATCTATGGCAACGCCTAAACTAATCTTATTTCTCGCAGTAGATTCTGCTTCAACTGTCAATGTTTTCGATTCCACTTTCTCACCTCCTTCTTAAGTCCGGGTTCGGCAATAACCGATCATCCGGATACTTTTCCGGTTTATTCCAACGCCAAAACAAACTCCCGCAAAGCCAACATCCAGAACCTACGCTTTGCTCGCCGGGGTCACCGCCAGGCGTATCTACTAACCCATCACCTTGATTTGACCATGCAGTAGTTCTGGTATCGTTATAAGCCCCACATTCTTTGCATGGCAAAAGCGAAGTAACGCCAAGCCTTTTCTTGCGCCCGGCAGTAGACGACGGATAAACTACATATCCAATATCAGGCGACCTTTTCCTAAACAACTTTTCTATACCTCGGTAAATTTTGGATATATTCGTTCTTGTCTTTGAATAAATCCTTATGCGTTTCAAAAGCCGATTCTTCCGATGCCGTTAGCTTGAAATTGCCAATCGCCTTTCCTTGCTCTTTAGCTTTTCCGCCTTGATTAAGAGCAGCCTTAGACACAATTTTCCTGTTGAGCTCATTAGCGTTTGACGCTTTTTTTACAGCTCCGCTTGCGCCTTTACCTTTTGCATAGTAATACGCTAAACCTAACAGTTTTTTGTTGCTATGAAGATGCGGTTCATAATTGTTCAAGAATTCATCCATTCCGGTTCTATACTTTGGAATATCGGAATACTCTTTTTCTTTTCCAAGTTCATTGACGGCATCATTTTTTTCAAACCGTGCAAGACGATTCGTCATTTCTTGCTGAGTAACATTATTTCCGGCAAGAACACCTCTAAGCAACTGCGCAATATATTGCGTGCCTGCTTTAGTTAAACCTGTTCTTTCTGCGTGTTCGTTCCACTGATCTTCTGTCCATTCTTTTACAGGTTCAGGTTTTGATTGTCCTTTCTCTAATGCGGCAAGCCTCTCCTGAAGCCTTGCAATCTCAACGTCTTTTTCAGTTAGCTTGGACTCTGCGCCTTCGCCAGATTCGCCCTGATCGCTTTCGCCGCCTTTTCCAGCTTCTCCGCCCTCTCCGCCGGCGATAGTATCTTGCTCTGCGCCCGACTCAGATCCAACGTTCTGACCTTCTTGATCGTCCGCATTTTCAGTCCCATCGGCAACCACCTCCGGTTCTTCTGCTACTGGTCTATCTTGTAATTTTACAACCATTTTTTTGTCTCCTTTGCCAAATAAAAAACCCTATAACCGACCACCGTTTGGTGGCGACAATTATAGGGCTTCTTTGGCGAGCCTCTTGGTTAGGGCTTACTATCCGTTATATATGGGTCTTACAACCAGATATATGCGGCTTATATAACTTCTATACGTTCAAACTTTTCTTTACATCGCGGACATTTAATGTCAATGCCAACTTTCGCCTCCTGTCCGGAAATTGCTGAATAGTATATTCTTAACAAAAATTTGTTGCAAGCTGTTTTAATCCTACCGTAAGTCTTGGTTTCGTTGTTGAAACTGTTTACAAAAAATTCGCCCGGACACCTTACATCTACAGTCTTAGTTATTTGATCAGTTACCGTTTCCATTATCTAACTTTTTTCTATAATCACTTATTTCAATCTCTTTGTCAAGAAGCATCTGTTCAAACTGTTTTTTAACGGCAACCGCATCTGTAAGAAAATCTGATATTTCTAACAACACTTCTCTTTGCGCTAACAAACCTATTCTGCCAACGTCTCCTAACGTTCGCCATTGACCCATACTGTCCATGATATGATCGAGTTTATTGTCAATTTGCTCTTTTAACGCCTTCCAAAGCGGGCTCTTTGAATGTTCAATAAAAACCATACACTCATTGATCTTAGTTTCAATGTAAACCTTGTCACTTAAAAGTTTATCTAACCTTTCGTTACTGGGTCTTATTTTCGCCATTACCTGACACCTTTAACAACCTTTTAATCGCGCCTACAGTTTTCGCCCTGTTTTCTATCTGCCTAACAATAGTCTTGCCTGCCGCATCCCTCTGTTGTGAAAGCGTGTTCGCGCGCGCCTCTACATCGTTGCCGCCCTGAACAGCCTGTTTCTGTTTCTGCGATTGCGCTATCATTAACGCCTGCGCTTGAACTTGCGCTTGCAGCTGAACTTCTTGTTGTTGTAAAACTTCAGCTTCCGGAATCAATTTGTCCCAATTCGGGACCCTACCATACCTAAACGTATTCCGAATCAGTTCTACTCTGCCTTTAACGTTTCTTGCCAAAGCAGGATCGCTTACGTATGCCTTATAATAATTAAACCAACGTATAAACTCAGCTTCAGGATTTAATGCAACCGTAATTCCGTGCATGTTCATCTTTACGCCATTTCTTAACAGTTTTTTCGATATCTGCTCTTTTATACTCCTACCATTTACCGTTTTAATAAATTCAAGAACAGGCGCGCCAAACTGATACTCTAAAGCAACGCAAATGTTGCCAACATCGTTTACCGACTTCCTCAGTGCGGAAAGTGGATCATCCATCCTCAAATTAGACTGCGAAATCAATGCCATAGTCTTGTTGCCGGGCGCATCCGGATCTTCAGTAGGTGCTTGACCGGAAAACAAGCCAGGATCCACGCCAAGTAAAAGCGAAAGATACCGTAGATCAACCTGCTCCTCTTTCATTGAAGTCCCAAAATCTACGGGTTGCACTACAAACTGTTTCATTGACTCCGGATTAGCAACTAAGAAAAATACGCCCGGCTTAAAACGGTTTTCCTTTGCATGAGGATCGAAATCTTTGAGTTTGTCCTTCTGCCCGATGAAGCTCGGCACTTCGGATATCTTGCGCGAGTTAGTTCTCTGGTTATGACCTGCATCAACTTCGTCATTTAAGTCCATCGTCATTTCAGGTATTGTCCTGCCAACCAACTGCCCGCTTTTCGGATCAACATTAAATAACACCCAGTTGTTACGCCTTAAAATAAAATGTTTGACCTGCATTACCGTTTTCTTTTCTTTAGAATAAGTTATTACAAGTTTTTTTTCTTCTCCGCCACGATTCAGCTTAAACCAATATACGAGATCGTAAAATTCATATTCTCCCGACTCTCCCGATCTGCTAACTCCTTGCGAAAAGTCTTTCGCTTGCTGAGAAATACTTCTGTTAGTTTCTCCTTTACCGCTCAATACTTTATCTACCGCATCAGCGTAAAATTCTTTACTTTTTTTCTTTCTCAAGACTTCGCCTTTACGCAGCCAAAACCGTTTGCCCCAACCCCTGCAAATGCTACGATCAAAACTTTTCGACCATGCCGGAAAAATAACAAAATCTGCTAACTCCACTACGAACCCCTTGGGTCCGCGATAGGTTATCGCCTCATATGTGATCGGCACTTCAAGAGGTTGCTCCGGACTTGCTCCTTGAGCCATTGCCTTAAACTCTTCGTATTCCTTTTCATTCAGACCTGAAGACTCGGCGTCACCAAACTCCTGCAAGAACTCTTCCTCATTGTCAATATAAATCGAATCTTCCATTGGCTCGGTTTCTATCACATAATCTATATGGCCAATTGATAAACCGTCCCTGTTAGCGTTCCAAAACGATTCGCTGAAAAATTCTTCCATATTCCATTCTGTGCGTGACTTCTTGTTTATGTACTCTTCGATCTTTATCAATTCCTGATCTAGAGTTTCGCCTGCCGTATTCTCCGCATACCAGATATTATCCGATCCTAAAATGCTTCTCTGTTCTATGGAATGATACACCTTCATAAAAATTAGTGTAAGCGGAATGTGAACATTGCTAGCGCCTTCAAACGGTTCATCCGTATCTTCAACTATACCTTCAACCAAATCGTTATAATATCCAAGCCTTGTTTGAAGTCCGGAAGTATTGGTTTCATAATCTTTTAACTCTCTATCTAAAATTTTGACTAACCTTTCATTCTGATCGTCAGATAAATCAATAGGCGACCCAAGACGCTTTTTATATTCGTCTATCCAGCCAGCATCGTCCTTGATCGGTTCTTTTTGTTTGACCTTGCTTAAATTTACTCGAACATCGTTCTCAGGCATTTATTTTACCCCATCTGCCAATATCCGCCTTAACGACCATGCGCTTACAGGAACACATAAAACTAAGATAACGCTAAGTATCGCTCGCATTAGGTTGCGTCCTTAACTTTCTTAACGCAACGTCGGCAGGATTAGACTCGACTTCCACTTTATCGGCAGTTCGTAATTCTATCTCATACTTGTCAGTGGAAGCCTTGCCGTCCATCGCTGTCAGCATCGGCTTTCTTATAGAAACTACTTCGCCCTGAACCCTGACTTTGATGTTGTCGCCTACCCGCAACTCTTTAGCTTGATCAGGCGTTACTCCAAAAATAAATGGCATGTGAGGCAACGCCGAAGCGTCTACTTTGTTTTCTTTCTTGCCTTTGGAGTCTATGTCCATAAATTTCATTTTATTCTTCCTCGCCTTCCATCATCGGCGCTGGCATCATCGGCATCTTCTTTTTGCCTTGCAACTTGTTCAACTCTCTATCAGCATCGTTCTCCGTTTCAATGTTCACCGTATCGTATGCTATAGTCATGTCGTCGCCGTCCACGGCGCTTACGCTGCCTTCCCATGACCCTCGCACTGCCGCGCCTACTTCCAGTCCCTCAAGCTCCGGATATTCTTTAACGTTCATCACCGTTGACTTACCTTCTGTCGGCATATGTCCTCCTCAATTCAAACATAATAGAACAAAATATGTGTCTCGAGTTTTAACTTGATTAGTTGCAGTTATCGTAATACAAGAACATGGATATAGGGTTTTTCTTAGCTCTTGCAAATTATCTTTCACATAAAAATTTAAGAAAGTAGATAATTTCATTGCACTGTCAAATTTACTTTTGCGACACTGTTCGGCACAAGCACTCCGCTTTTCGCATACTCTCTGCGTTTCAGTGAAACCTGTAAAAGAGCCTGCTCTTTCGCCTCTTCAAAAAAACCTCGCAAATAAACTTGCGCGTCTAACTTGTTTGGCGAAGCCGCAATAGCTTTTATCGGTATCGTTAAATACATGACATTTTGTTCTTGGCTGTCAAACGCAACTTTGTAATTTTCCGACTGGACTTCTACTTGATTTACCATTACACGCCTCCGACGCTCTCCGGCGTTCGCTCGTAAACTTTCTCGCCTTCCTGCTCCTTCTCCTGATCCCGTTTTGGCAAGATCATATACAAAACTTTCTCGCTTATGATCGTATACCGCTTCGCTCCTTCTTGCAATTTCTCAACTCCTGAAAACTGATCGAACTGTACTCTATCACCTATCCGCGCCTGCTTAACATCGGGGCCAACGGAAAGGATAAGGCCAGTATGGCTCATCTCTTTGTAACTGTCAGGCCGAAGTATCTGTGTTCCGCCAAAAAACGCCGCCGCAAATTCCCACTCTAAAAATATCATGTCCCGAACAGGACTAACGTCTTCTATCCCTTCGCCAAACAATACCGAAAGAACTTCGTTCTTTTTCAACGCCACATAATCTTTTTGGTCAATCTCAATTTTTCGGAACGCCGCCCGCTTCTTGTAAAGCACGACGTCGCCTATCTTAATGTTGATGTCGCCTTCCTTCGATGCGCCTACAACTTCGCCTGTAACCGCAACCTCAGCCGCCGTATCCGGCACGACAATTCCCTTGTCCTCGGACTTGCTCGGACTCTCTTTGACTATCAACCATTCGTTCAAAACTTCGATCCTGCTTAATTCGTTGCTCATGGCAATCAGTTTAACCTCCCCACAATATCGTCGTCGTTCACCACAAAATAAATGTTGCCCTCATACGTGAACCGCGTCTTGAACCGTGTGCTCACACAAATACTGTCTCCAACCTTAACGCTCTTAACATCCTGTCCTGCCGCTATCACCTCGCCCCTCTGGGGCCTATTGTTGTCAACCACGATCCCGCCAACTTCCTTCTGCAATGCGTCAGGTCTGATAAGAACCTGATCGGTGAACGGAACTATCTGACGCGCTAACTCTATACTCATAACAGTTTCTTCGCCGCTTCAACTTCCTTCTCCACGCACTCCGTCACCAACGCCACAAGACGTCCTTCAAAGTTTAATTTTTTTATGGCTGCGTTTATCTCCATATCTAATGTGCCTATCAATGCTTTACAGTTTGTCCCTATCTTCTCCTGCGTCTGCTTGCTTATGCTACTCATCGGTAGTCTCCTTTCTAGTACCCCGTCGCTCGCCGCCTGCCTTTACGTTCTGCCCTATTTCCACCGCCGCCGTTAAGCACCATCACAGGCGAATTGTTTGGCGACCTGTCACGATATGTCTCATCCAAAGTTAAAAACTTTACCGAATACAAACCTATGCCAAACGCGATTACCGTATCCATAAAATATCCTTCCTGCGCCACGACTTTACCATTGTCGTCTACTATACATGCCTTGAGCTCATTGATCGTTACGCTATCGTGCAATACGACCGTCAATTGATCTAATGCCGAACGAATAGCGGAGATCAATCCTGTCCGGGTTTTTTCGTTGGTCGGGAATCCTAACTTTTTTGCGCGATCAGTGGGATCGTCCCATAGCATACCAGTGTCCAATAAATGCGGATACTCCTCGGCCTTGATGCGCTCTATTGTCCCCCATCCATGATTATTATTTTCCGGTATAAGCACGGCATTGTTATACCAGTACCCAAGTTCGCACATCTTCAGGCCAAACTCTCCGGGGTCCACATGCCCACGCCAGATCGCCACCACGTCCCAACTCGATAAGTCCATCACCATCGCCACACTATACGCGCCACCTTTAACGCCCTCGGCTACATCCGCCGAGATCAGATAACGCCTCAAGTGGCGCGGAGCTTTCCAGACTTTTAGCAATCCGTCCGTCCTCAAATCGAGCTTAAGTTCATGGCCGTCATCAATGACCTCTCCAATCCACTGTGGATCGGAAACTTGTTTGCTGTAAATTCCCAGCTGTCTCGGAGAAAATGCCGGACGACCGGTAAACAAAAATGCGTCATCGCACGTCTCCGGATACTCTTGCGGTATCAAAGTTTTGTCGCTAAACCCTTTTTTAATTTTTTCAAACTGTTCCGCCGTGTAAAACTCTCGCCATCCAAAAAATCTGGGCTTGTAGTCAACCTCGCCGGCGACCGCCATGTCCCACGTCCGCTTCTCGTGATTCCATCCGTTCGCCGTCGTCTCTCGGAACAGCAACCCTGTATCAACAGGTATCTGTTGCCGTGTGCCCTCGATAATTTCCGAAGCGTTGATAACTCCTGTTGACGGATAGTGCGCTGACTCTGTTAGCAACACGCCTCGCACATTGCCGCCGCGCTCTCCTGTGCGGCCAGTGGCAGTGCCGGCGTAAAACGATGAAAAAGTTTTGTTGAGAATTAACTCTGACCCTTCGGTCACATGCTGAAAAATCTTTCGGTCGAGCTCTGGTGTCCATATCTTTTTATCGTGAGTCGCAAGCGAAAGGAAAAATCTTTTAAGACGAGAAAAATGTTGCTTAGTGGCATCAATCTTGTAGCTGATTTCTAAGAACCTCGACGCAGAATCTACCAGCGTCATAACCGACGCAAAAAGAGCAAGTATGAGAGACGTGAAACCCTCCTGCCTCGCTTTAATAATCTGCTCTCTCACCGGAGCGGAGCACCAAAAATCCTCGCCATAGTCGTTGACAAGGATATCAAAATACTTCTGCTGGATAGGACGGAACTTGAACGGAATAAGCTCTCCGGTCCCGGCTTGGTCAATTAAAAAATTTTCCTGAATTAATCGTTGTATCTTATGCGTAAAAGTTTTCAACCTTCACAAAAAATAGACTCTTGTAATTTCTTCACTTTGCAGAGTACGTACAGTACTACGCATACCGTTTTCTAACTTCCGCTAAAAGCTGCTCCATCAAATCGCCGCCGAGTTCCACCGCTTGCGCAGGCTTGCCCCATCCTCGGTCTGCTAACATCTCCAGCGCTTTCAGACGATCCTTCGTATCAGCAGGCCGCATAGACTTATGCGGATGATTCTCTTTATCATAAGTGATCGACGTCTCAACATCTTCTCCTGCTGCTACATCACTAAGCCACTCAAAAAGTTTTTTCTTCTCAATAAGTTTTTGACACTTCTCTTTCAACCAGTCAGCATCTCTGCCAGAATTTTTTCGCTTTCCACCTTTACCGTATTTATTATCTTTTTGAAATGGCATAATGTTGAAATTTATGTTGAAAAACGGACTCTTTCAATTTCTTTACTTTACAGAGTACGTACGTACTAGCTTTAAGCGTTAACAGTTTCACGATATGCTTTATTAAGTTTTTGATTGTTACGATAAGCGTTAAACAATTTTGATTCAAACTTTTTTAATTTTTTAGATTTAACCGGAGAAGGCTTCCAGAGTTTTTTAGCTTCTAAAGCCTTTTGGTTTAAGAGTTGAATTTCTTGGTTTAATGTTAAGGTGTTCATTTTAGCAGTGTCATAAGATCTATGCCATAACAGTATCACAATCAGTTTTAAGATATGACATTTCTATATTCCTCATCCATCATAGCTGACAACTTTTTAGGACGCATCCAGTACAATAAAAAAGTCAACGACGGGGGCAACCTATCGCTGACTTTTGAAATTTTTAAAAAATTCTTTTTTGTTTTCAATGTTTTAGTTTCTTTTATTCTTCC
>ERZ1292637.409-Hain-H14-01um-R3-409-length-26170-cov-6_pt1 | contig 26170 bp, 35 predicted proteins | sample MGYA00564405_ERZ1292637 | MGnify/ENA primary metagenome ERZ1292637 (study PRJEB36523, sample SAMEA6512645) | groundwater metagenome | collected 2019-01-09 | study: AquaDiva: Metagenomics assemblies of 32 groundwater samples | reverse complement strand
ATCGAAGAAGTACCATGACTAACCCGAGGAACCCATGCCCGACCTGACAGAGCGACAGCTTCAAGGTCTCGCCGCCTCCGGGGCCACCAACCCGGAGCTCGCCGCCGCCCTGGGTCGCAGGATGACCAGCCTGGAGCGCACGCTGGCCAATCGCGCCCGTCTCGCCGGCAGGATGCGCCGCAAACAGCAGCGAGCATCCACAGCCGACAAAGTCCACGAGCACGGGAGCCGGCACAACGACATCGGCGCCGTGGGCACCTGTGCCGACCCCGCCCGGCGCGAGGCGTGCTGCCTGAATCTCCGGCTGTTCCTGGAGACCTACCACTCGCAGACGTGCACCTGGACGTTCTCGCCGGATCACCTGACGCTGATCGCCGACCTGCAAGACATCATTCTGTATGGCGGCCGCAAAATCACGGCTATGCCGCGAGGGTCCGGCAAGACGGCCATCTGCGTCGGGGCGGCAGAGTGGGCGCTGCTCTACGGGCACCGGCGATTCGTCATCGTCCCGGCCGCGACACAGGATGCCGCGGAGGCCATCACGGCCGCCGTTTATGCCGACTTTGAGGGCATCGAGATCCTGGCCGCTGATTTCCCGGTCGCATGCAAGCCGTTCATCGCGCTGAACGGAATCCGCCAGCGGTGTAAGGCGCAACACCAACGCGGAGAGCCTACGCGCATCGCGGCCAAGAACGACGAAATCGTTTTGCCCTTCGCGCTCGAAGACGGGCAGACGGAATACGGGCCGTCGTGCGGCGGTCGCATCTACGCGGCCGGTCTCACAGGGCATCTCCGGGGGTTGTTCCGCGTGCCGAAGGACGGCGGCCGGGTCCGGCCCGATCTGGTTTTGCTGGACGATCCATCTACCCGCGAGAGCGCCAAGAGCGAGAGCCAGACGCGGGACCGAATCCGCCTTGTGGATGGTGACGTGATGCGCCTCGCTGGGCACGGGAGAGACATCGCCGCCATGATGCCCTGCACCGTCATCTCGCGCGGGGACCTGGCAGAGCATTACCTGTCCCAGCCGAACTGGCAAGGGCAACGGGTGAAGGCCGTGCGGTTGTGGTCCGGCGGCGCCGCCACGCGCGAGGAGATCCCCGAAAATCAAGCCGCCTTGCTCGACGAGTACCGGGGACTGTGGCTGCTCGAGATCACCAAGGACGCGCCCGAGGGCAGCGCGCGCGCCTGGTACTCAGAGCATCGCGCCGAAATCGAGGCCGGCGCTCAGGTGTTCTGGGGGGAGATGTACGATCACGCCAAGGAGGTGGGCGCCTATCAGCATTGCCTCCACCTGCTTTGGAGCGACGGGGAGTACAGCTTCGATGCCGAGTTGCAGCAGGACCCCCACGCCGACCGGCCCGAGGCCGAGTACACCCTGACCGCCGAGGCCGTCCGCAAACAGATAGGCGCCCTGGGGCGCGGCGAGATCCCTGGTGATGCGGCCGGCACCGTCGCCTTCGTGGACATGAACTATCACGCGGCAGCTTGGTGCGTCGTGTCTGCCTCCAACGTACCGGCATACAGCGTGGTTGATTACGGATGGTGGACGCCGGGCCGCGGGCAGCCCGTCTGGAAAGAGAAGGGCGCGAAGCAGGCGCTGGAGGTGTCTATCTATCGCGCATGCGAGGCCGTCGTGGCGCTGCTCCTTCGGGCGCCGTACGGCAAGAGCCTATCCGCCATCGCCATTGACTGCGGCAGCAAGTGGGCCTCAACCGTCCATGCCGCCTGCAAGCTGCTCATGGCCCGCCACAATCCGCCTCCGATCTACGCGGCGAAGGCATTCCCGTCATCGAAGTATCGCGAGCCGCACAACCGGCAGACGATCAAGCGCCGCGGGCACATGGCTGATGTGCGATTCATGTCTCCGGATCGGGAGCAGATGATGCAGTGGGACTCCCACGCCTGGCACATGATCACGCAGCGCGGATGGTTGATTCCCGTCGGCCTTCCTGGCAGCGTGTGCCTGTATCGGGGGGGCGGGCGGATGACGCATTCCCAGTTCGCGCAAGAGGCGTCAGCCGATGTGCTGGAGGGGAGCGTTGAGAAAAACGGGACGTTGCAGACGGTGTGGAAGACGACCGGGCGAAATGAGATGGGGGATGTTGTCGCCGGCGCCGGGGCGCTACTGTCCACGCTGGGCATTCGCCCGGACGCCTCGGACGCCAGCAAGGATGCACGGCGGTATGCCAAGGCGGCGCGCAAGGCGGAACTGAAAGCAGCGGTGACAGGGAGCAAGACGCCTGTGCCGAGAATGGGGGACGACGTGACGCAGGCGGAAAAGGAACAGGCCGAGAAAGATCAGGCCGCGCTGCTGGAGGCGGCGAAAAGCGGCAAGCCGGAAGAGATGAAGCGGGTCACGGACGCAATCCTGGCCCGCAAGGCGACGGACAAAAACGAGCTGAAGGATCAGGTGTTCGACGGGATCGTCAAGCCAAAGTCGCCGTTCGGCGGGAAGCGCGGAGGCGGGCGGGGGAGCTGGGCGACGAGGTGGTGACAAAAAAAATGAAGCGACTCAGCATCAAACGAATCCGCCGCGAGCTTCAGCGGGAATCGCTGCGGGCCACGGCTGAACTGTTCGCGCAACTCTGCGCGGCCCCGTTCCGCTCGCGCCTTGTGCTGGCGTGGCGTGTGTTGAGGGGGCGGCCATGAAACAACCTGTGCAGATGGGCGCTCCTGTAATCGTCGGAGACCAAGCCAGAACGCGCGAGCTTGTTGGCGTCCCGGCTGGCGTAACCAAGTGGCGCATCCGTCATCGTGGCGGGGCCTCCGCCGTGATGATTCCGAAGCTGTACATGCACTACTCAGACGGGAGCACGGAGGAATGGATTATGGGGCCCGTTGGTTCGCACGCCATGAAGCCGTTGCTTATGCAGGGGATGAACGCGAGAGGCCAACCATGAACCCGACATGCGCCCTATGCGGCGCCAAGTGCTGCAAGGTGTTATGGCTTCCCGGTCCGCCATCGGAATTTACGCTTCGGACTCGGAGAGTCGTGGAGGTTCTCGGGGGAACACTGATCGCGGGTCGGTGTCGCCGCCTGGACAACGGGAACAGGTGCAGCGTCTACGAGATGCGCCCCGCGCTCTGCCGTGAATGGGATGTTGACGGGCTCCCCTGCGTGACCGTCAGGGCAAAAGCCGGGCGCGTGCTATGAACCGATGCAGGCGGGAACTCTTCGATGCGGTCGACTGGACGCCGCATTGCTGCTGCCCGCGATGCGGACGGGCGGACCCCGACACGCGCACGACGGAGCCGGTAGACGAGGCGACGCACACGCGCATGCGGTATCACCATTGCGCCTGCGGCGCGTTGTTCAAGAGCCTCGAGCTTCTAAAGCCTGACCCTATGGCGTAGGGTAGACCCCCTTGTGCGATTCTGCGGGGATATGCTTTGCTTCCCCGCGATGTCAACGACTCTCTTCGATCAGGTCGTACAGATTCAGGCCGGCGAAACGCTTGGCCCCTATACCCTTTCCTACGCCGACTATCCGCGCTCCGGGGCGTGGACCCTCAAGTGCATCTTCTTCGGGCAGGCCGGCCAGGACTGTGACGTTGCGGCCGCCGCCGGGACCGGAGCCGATGAATTTTCCTTGACCATCCCCGCCGCGACGACCACCGCTTTCACCGGGGGCCGCAAATCGTTCATCATCGAAGCCGTCCACGCCACGACAGGCACCTACATCGCCGAGCGTGGGTCAATCCTCGTGCTACCCAACCCTCGCGTGACAACCGCCGAGATGACAATTCTTTCCAGCATCCGCGCCGTGAAAGCGGGGCTCGCCACCGACGGGCAGCGAACCACGGCCCTGGACGGTATCCAGTTGCTCAACATGACGCCGCGGGAATTGGATTTCTGGGAGTCCCGCTACATCCGCATTGTCAACGCACAGATTGGCCGTGCCGGGGGTAATGGCGGGACGTACGCCATACAACACCGGACGCCGCAGAGAAACGATTTCCATGGGGGTGGGTGGTGAAGCTCTGGCCCTTCAAACGATCCGCCGCCCCGGAGCCCGCCGCCCCGGCTATGAGCCTGGCGCAGATAGCCCGCGCCGGCCGCGCGTTCGGCCGCGGCTTCGACGCCGCCCGGTTGGACCGGCACACCGAGGGCTGGTACGGGGACTACGGCATCAGTCAGTGGGACATCCGACATCAGCTTCGCGTCATCCGCAACCGCTCGCGCGAGATGTGGAAAAACGATCCCTACCTTTCCCGGTGGGGCGCGATCTGCCGAAACAACATAGTCGGCGCGGACGGGATTCAGCTCGTCATGGATGTTGCCGACTGGGGACGCGACGGCAAGAGCGGGGAGTGGACAAAGCGGCCTGACAGGATGGCAAACGAGATCATCCAGCGCGACTTCAACCGCTGGGCCGCGAAGCCGGAATGGGTTGACGCCGCCGGCAAGAAAGACCTCGCCATGATGGAGTGGCGCGCGGTCATTGACTGGCACCGCGAGGGCGAGGCGCTTTTCCGGTTGCTTCCCGGATTCGGCTACCCCGAGAATCCGTTTGCCTTCAGCCTCGCGCGCATCAGGCCGGATCAACTCTGCCTCGAATGGTCCTTTCAGAACAACGACGCAACGAACGTTTACAACGGCGTCCACGTGAACAAGTGGGGCCGCGTCATGGGCTACTGGTTTTATACCGTGCAGCTTGCCACTGGGATCTGGAGCGGGGAGAAAATCTACGTCCCAGCGGGGGAAATAGTCCACGTCTTCGACGAGGACTACGAAGGGCAGACGCGCGGCTTCCCGCTCGTTGCCTGCGTGCTCCGGTCGATCAAAATGCTGTACGGCTACGACGAGGCCGAACTCGTAAAGGCCCGCAATCAGGCGATGAACTCCGGCACGTGGGAGCAACAAGACGGAGCCGTCGATCCGGATGAACTCGCGGACCCGAATGAAGAGGACACGCGCACGCAACTAATGCAGACGAAAGAGCCCGGAGAGGACCGGATCGCCCCTATGGGCTGGAAGTATCATCAGGATCAGCCGACGGCCCCGAACGCCGTTTATCAGCCGTTCCACATGGAGCTCGTCCGGCGGATTGCCGGCGGCCTGGAGACCGCCTATCACTCCCTCGGCAACGACCCGTCCAACGTCAACATGAATGCCGGGCGCTTGGCCGTCATGGAGGACCGCGAATCGTGGAAAGTGAAACAACACATGCTGGACGTGATGATGCTCGCGCCGATTTTCTCCCGGTCGCGCGGGTGGCTAACCATGTATTTGACCAGCGGTATGTCGCCCTTGCCGTTCTCCAAGCGCGCGCGGTTTGACGCGGCGACATGGCAGGGCCGGCGCTGGTCGGCGTATGACCTCCACGGCGAAGTGGCGTGGTCCGAGTGGGCCGTCAAGCACGGCATCACTACGGACACCGACATCGCCGCCGAGAACGGAAAGATTCGGACGGAGAATCTGGCGACCGTACGACAGGAGATAGCCGACGAGGGGGGGACCCCGATCGCGGATCGGTTTGAGGGTAAGACGAGCCTCGCCGCGAAGGCGGGGGTTGAATCGGACGACGGGAACAATGCGCCTCAGAAGGGCGCGGACAAAGGAGAAGAGAAATGAAACAGATTGTTCTGAAACTGGTCGGCAGTGATGCGGCGCGAGGGTACGAAAAACTCGACAAGACCATGTTGGCAGCGCGGGGAATCCCCGACGGAGCCAAGGAAGTCAGGCGCTTCCGCGATGTGGCGTACGGCAGGGAGATCGTTTCCGTGGTGTTCACCCATGACTCGTTCGCAGATGTTCCTCCTGGCGGCCTGATCCCCGAGGCGAAGCCCGTCGCCAAGCCGGAAGAGAAGAAGCCGGAAGAGAAGAAATCCAAGAAGCAGTAGCGTCATCATCGGCACGAGGGTGGAGGTTGATATGAGGATTCGCAGAGAAACAGGACTGATCGAGCGTGATGGGAAAAAGCGCTCGCCGCTTGAGGTATCATTTTCCATCACGCGAGAAGCGGGAATGCCGGCGAAAGACGGCTGCCCCGAGACGCCGGGCTGGGTCTCCGTGTCGAGCGAGTCTCCCGTGCTGTCTGTGGTCTACTACAACAAGCAGTGGCAACGCGCGCACGTCGTGCTTTCGCACGCCGAGGGCGCCATCCAGGGGTCGTGGACAAAGGACGGCATCGTCCTCCGCGATGGCCACTACGGCGACACCTGTGGCCGCCTGATGCCGGCCTACTGCCGCTCCGGGAAGCTGGGCGGCGACAAGATCGTTTGGGGAACATCGGAACGGGCGCAAGTCATCATGCGCGACGTAGAGAGCGGGGTTCGTCGTAACATCTCCGTGGAGGGGGATTGGGACGACAAGGACCTCGTACTGGACGGCGACAAGGAAGGCATCCCGGTGATACGGGCGGCCCGCTGGACACCTCTCGCGGCGGCAATTGTTGACGTGCCGGCCGATCCATCAGTAGGCGTTGCTCGCTCTCGCGACGCTGCCGCTGAAAAACAGGCCGAGGGCGAGCAGCATCCGCCGGCCGCCGCGCCGGCAGGAAGGAAGCACACCATGACGGAACAGGAACTGAAAGAACGCGACGCGCTCCGGGCGAGGGAGACGGTCGAAATCTTCGCGCTGGCGAGGGATTACGACGTGCCGCAGGAGCAGGTCAACAAGCACGTGACCGAGGGCGGGTCGCTCGGCGACTTCCGGGCCATCGTGCTCCGGGACTTTGCCGGGGAGAAGGCCAGGAAGGACGCCGATCGCGCGGTCGAAACCGCCAAGCTGGCGCGGAAAACCGAGGGCGTGGCGGAGACCATCCCGGCCGACAAGCTGGCCAAGTTTTCCTTCATGCGGGCGCTGATCGGTATGGCGCGAGCCATGAACCCCGGATCGGACCTGCCCAAGGTTGACGACGGGCTGGAGCGGGAAGTCTCGCAGGAGACCGTGCGGCTGATCCGCGAGAACCCCGAGGGGAAGACGTACACGCCTCGCGGCATGTGCATCCCCTGGGATCTTGTTCGCGGCAATGTCCGGCGCGAGTTCAATCTCGCCGGCACGGGCAGTAACATCATCGCGCAGAACCTGCGGCCCGAGTTGTTCATCGACTTCCTCAGAGCGAAGCTGATTCTCGCGAAGCTGGGATGCACGATGCTGACCGGACTGGTCGGCGACGTGCTGATCCCAAAGCAGAGCGGGACGGTTTCCGGGGGATGGGTTGACGAAGCGTCCGCCGCCCCGGCCGGAACGCCGACCGTCGGGCAGATCAAGGTTACGCCTCACACGCTGGGCGCGTACACCGACATCAGCCGGCAGTTGCTGCTACAGTCCACCCCGAGTGCGGATACGCTCGTAATGAACGACCTCGTCGAAAGCCTGGCCAGGTCGATTCAGACGGGCTGCTTCCACGGCACAGGAGCCAACAATCAGCCCGTGGGGCTGTTCGTGGCTCTCTCGGCTGGCTATCAGGGATACGCCGCAATCACGGAGGCGACGATCAGCAGCGACGGAAGCCCGACCTATGCCGAGTGCGAGACGATGCTCGCAGCCATGGAGGAGGCCAACGTTGACGGGGAGTTCAAGTGGGCGCTGAGGCCGACGGCCTTCCGATACTTCAAGTCCCTGGGGCGCGTCGGGACAACCGGAGCCGTGCCCGCCGCCGTGGAGGAGGATGGCGTCAAGTATCTGGCCGACACGGTGGTCGAGACGACCTCCAGCCTGACGAGCAAGTACGCCGCCGCCGGGCGGTGGGATTCGTGCGTCATGGCCATGTGGGGCGCCCTGGACCTCACGCTCGATCCCTACAGCCTGTCCACCCGCGGCGCCCTGCGCGTCGTGGCACTGCAGTCGCTGGACTTCGGATACCGGTATCTGCCGGCGTTCCAATGGTCGAGCAAGTTCAAGGCGAGCTAAGGCGGCCCGCCCTGTTGAGTCGGAACGGGCGGCATCGGAAAAGCCGGTGCCGCCCACAATCGAAAGGAAAACAGTCATGTTCAAGAAACATCTCATTGCGGCTATCCTCGTGATTGCCGCGGCGCTTGGCGCCTATGCCGGATTCGATCAGTACACGGGTAAGACGTTCACAACCTTGCTCTCGCCCGTAGTGCTCGGCACGTATCTCGGCACGGAGTCGACAACGGCCACGGTCTACAGCGCGACCATCAAGACCACCGCGACAAACTCGAACTATACCGGCGTGGATTGCGTCGGGCTTGTCGGGCGGGGCGCGGTGGTGATCGGGCTGAACACCAGCACAGGGGTTGTGTCTGTGTCGTTCGCGACGTGCGCCACGACGAACGGAACCTACGTGACGATGACGAACGATCAGGGGGAGTCGTCATGGGCCGTCACGAACGGGAGCGCCCACAAGGTCATTCCCGTCAGGCCGAATGCGTTCAGCCGGTACTGGCGCACGACCGCAACGGCGACAGGGAACACCAACGCCACGGCGGACGCCGTGCTCATCACGGAGTAACATGGGTTTGCCGAACGCCACGAGTCTTTTAACCAACATTCCGGCCGGCATGAGAGCTACCATGAGACGTGGCAGCACCGTGGCGTCTCTTGCCGTCCGGACCGCATCGAACGAAGCGGGTGAGCTATCGCCCCAAGGGCTGAAGGACGCAGCGAGTATCAACGTATGGTTTCTGTCGGCCGACTTTTCGCCCCCTGTGCGGAATGGGGATACGCTTACAATCGACGGCGTACAGGCGTTGGTGGTTGACAGACTGGTGACATGCGGCGGGGCGATCACCCGCGTGAATGCGCTACAGAGCCAGGATCTCGCCAAGGGGGTTCGCGCGTGACCGGGGCGAGCTTCAGGATGGTGGGCGATTGGAAGGCGCAGATGCGCGCCCCGCTTGAAAACGCGCTGGCCGTGAGCCAGGATGTTTTCGGCAGGACGGGCATGCAAGCATGCCGGCACGCCGTGATTCTGATGGCGCAGTCAGCGCGTCACCTCGCGAAGCAGAGCGCCGCAAACCGCCAGGTTATGCGAAACCAGAAGGGGCCGTACGTTGACGTGTACGCGCAACGCTCGGAGAACAGGGTATGGTCCGTCCATAAGTGGCAGACCTCCGACAACGGCGGAGACATGAGAGTGACGTGGGCGCAGGTTAAGCGGATCAAAAACCGTGGCCTCGCCAAGCGGTCCTGGATGTGGGGCCTGTCACAGATCGGCGGCAGCAATGGGTCCAAGCCGCTTCAGGGGGCCTACGCCGTGGCGCAGAGCGCAACGCGCGACATGGCCATGGTAGTCAAGACGAACAAGCTGGCCTACATCGAGAAGGCCATGCCGGCGGGCTGGCTTGCTACCGTGACGGCCAGCGCGGGCAACAAGATCATGGCGCAGGCCCGCGACAAGATGCAGCGGGAGTGGGTGTCCGCCGTCAAGCGCGGCAACGGCGCGCTGGCCGGACTTTCATCGAACTGGTTTTTCACAACGGCGAAGGCGTGATGATGTGAACTGGGATCTCGAAGAACGAACAGAAGACGCGGTGCTGGCCTACCTGAAGCCGAAGGCTGACGGTATGAACGGCTACACCAACGACGTTCTCGCGCTTGAGTTTCCCTGCTTCGTCGTGTTCTGTGTTTCGTGCGGCCCCCTGGTGGAGACCGGCAGATTCGCGGTCCCTCACAAGCTCCTGGTGGAGGTCGCGATAATGACCGAGGCCGCCCCCCTAATGAACGCCTCCGACACAGCGGTAGACAAGACGGCTCGGGATCGACATCGCTCGGCGCGGTCCGTCGTCATGGCGGCGCTCAATATACTCGACAGTCAGGCTACACCGGCCGGCCTCGCCGCCCGCGTCGCTGCGGAGGACCTCCCGAAGGGACTGGCGGCGGAAATAGACGCGCTCGCCCCGGCCGGCGTATGGATCAGCAATGCTCTCGTGGGGGACGTTCAGCGGACTATCGACGCGGAGCACCGCTTACTGATCAGCACGATACCGTTGGAGATCATCGCGCAACCCACGGAAATAGGCGGGACGGAAACATAACGAGCGAACGAAAGGACGGTGGAGTATGGCGGCTGGCGACTTGGTTCAGAAGGGCATATCGGTTGTGGTTGGATTTAACGGCATCACGTTCGGGACCTGGATCATGGAGGACTCCGGCGAGGCCCCCGAGGCAGATATTACGGAAATCAAGGGAGCCCAGGCCGCCGTGGTTACGAAGCTGATCGCCAATCCGCGCGCGGTCTACAATGTGAAGGGCATCATCCTGGCAGCCGACCTGACTACGGCGCGGGCCGCCTTGATTGGTGGGACCGTGAGCATTAACTCCGTGTCGTGCATGATCACGTCGCTCAAACTGACCTACGGCACCGAGGCGGCGCGATGCGAGATGTCGGCTGTTAAAGAAGCCTCAATGACCTACACCTGAGCATGGTCAACCAGCGAGGGCTCGCCATGCAGGATGTCTTCAGGAACGCGGTCTATCACCGGGAGCCGGTTGTGCTTCGCCGGCAACTGCTCCCGCTGTGCCTGGGGCATTGCTACATCCTGCTGGCCGCTGAGTCTCCCGTCGTCACAGGCGGGCGCGTTGACCTCAAGGCTCTGGCCTTCGCTGTCGGGGTCTGCTCCCGCACGTTCGAGGACGCTCAAGCGTGGATCAAGTCAGACACCCTCGTCGCGGACTGCATCGCCTGGGGCAAGCAGTACGAGCAAGACAACCCGGCGAAGGACCTCGCCGCATTCGCAGAGTACAAGGCCGAGTTCGACAAGTTCCCCGACAGGTTCAGCAAGAGCCGCTCGCCGTGCCATCATCCATGGCCCCTGCTCGTTGCCGTCGCGCTGGCTCCGGCCTACAGCGAGTCGCGCTCCTGGAACATGCCGCTACCTCTCGCCCTGTCCTACTGGTCGGTCCTTCTGGGGGACGACGGGCTGATCAGTGATGATGAGCTGGCCGCCATCGCCCACATGAAGGCTGTCGCCGCCGCCAAGTCGCCCCCCGCCGCCGTCAACCCGCCTGAAGGGAGCCCCGCCCCATGAGCATGACCGCCGCAGAACTCCGCGCCGTGGCCAAGCTTGAAGGCGTGCCGGAATGGAAAGCCGGCATGGCGCAGATCGAGGGGAGCGTCTCCAAGTTTGGCACCGGCCAACTGAAGCAGCTCGCCGGCATGGTAGGGGGTGCCTTCGCCGTTGGCGCCGTCGTCAACTTTGCGAAGAGTACGATGGCCGCCGCCGACGACATGCAGGACCTCGCCCGCGGCATCGGGATCGGTGTCGAGTCATTGCAGGCCCTGCAACTCACAGCGGAGCGCGCCGGGGCCGGGGCCGACAGCATGGTGGCCGCGCTCCGGCGCATCAAGAAGGCGCAGGACGAATCGCGCTCCGGAAACGCTGAGATGCAAAAGGACATCAAAGCGATGGGCTTTGGCTTGGAAGAGTTCAACGGGATTGGCGCCGACAAGATTTTCGAGAGGATGTCGCGGGCGCTAAACGACGCCAACGTGACATCCGAGGAAGGCGCGGCGGCCGGCGGCATCCTCGGGCGCGGCTATCAGGCGCTGGCAACCGTCATGCAGGATGTAGCGGAGTCCGGCTTGAACCCCATGATAGCGAAACTCAAAGAAGCGAATCAGATCATGTCGGAGGATTCCGTGGCGGCAGCGGCGACGATGCAGGAGGCCTGCGAGAACGCGGCTACCTCAATCAAGACGAAGCTGGGCAACGTCTTGACGGAATTTGCAGGCGGGCTCTACGCTGCATGGCAAAGAATGACGGGGCATTCGTGGGATGAAATCTCCAAGGATATTTTCGGGGACGCCTACGAAAACAAAGGTGGACCAGGCAGGTCCAAGGTGATTCCAGCCGAGGCCAAGAAGGCGAAGACTTACGCGGCCGATTTCAGTAAAATCACCGTCTCTGACCCGCAAGCCGCCGACCGCCTCGCCCGCATGGGCGGGGTCATAGGCGGGCAGACCTCGCCCATGATCAACGCTCTGCAACGCATGGAGAAGGAGCAGAAGTTGACCCGGATGGCGGCAGAGCGAACGCAAGAGGCGGCAGAGAAAATGGCCCCGGACGTGAAGCGAACGGCGGACAATACCGAGGAATGACATGCCGGCCGATGAAGTCATAAAGGGAGTGAACGGATTCACCGAGCAGCCGATCGAGCGCGTGCGGCGCCTGGGCGAGGTGATGAAAACCATCCGGAGATGGGAGGGGCCGCAGGCTCTCGCTGATGCGTTTATGGTAGGCGTACATAACGCGCAAGGGGGGAGCTTCCCGAGCGTGCCCCCCGTGTCGCTGCGATTGAAAAAGGGGGTCCCGGCCACTATCGAGGCGGAGTATGTCGGAGACGGCGACCAGACCATCGTGGACATGCCGGACCAGGATAGTCTATCGCAAGAGGAAGCGGTGTGGGAACAAGTGCCGGCGGACCTTGAGAAGCCCATAGAGACTCACGGATTCTACAACCTGAGCGGATTCACTCCCGCCATTCTCGAAACCATCAACACGGCTATTCGTAAGGGCGTAGCGGGAGCGACTAACTGGGATTCCCTCTTTGGGAATTTCAATTTCAACAGCTTTCGCAACCACAAGTTGAGAGGCATGGACACGTACATCACGCAGTCGTACATTGTCCGGCAGACCATCACAACAACCAGCCTCTCCTTCATCTTGCAGCCCGCCGTACCTGCCGGAAAGATCATCACCTACGCGCAAATCTTCATCCCGATATCAGCGCACTTCCAGCAGCCGAAGACACACCAGTATCTACAGACCGGCCAATGGGACGACGTGCTTGTCAACGAATGGATGGTCAAGGCTCCGAGCGTCACTTGGTCTCGCTCGAAGCGGCTATGGACATTGCAGCGAGAATGGTGGGGCGCGGAGAAGTGGTCCGGCGCTCTCTATCACGGAGGGTCGTACGTCCCATGAGGCCGATCCCCGGAAAGATCACAGGCTTTCGGAGTCGCATCATCAATGCGCTGATCGACTGCATCGAGGATCGCACGCCACTGCCAAGCGCGACGATCAGCCACGAATGGACGCCGAGCGGAACGCGGTCACACGTCAAGGCGACGCAGTACACCTCCGAAACCTATCCGCGTCTCTGGGACCTGCTCAACTTGACAGCGACTTCGTTTGACATCCGCGGAATGTTCTACGGGTCGGGCGATCAGTTGGTTCAGTGGGCTTCCGGGTGGGGCGATTGGAACGATGGAGATTTCACAACCCAAAGCGATCAAGACCCAAATTATCGCTTCAGTACGCCAACGATCACAAGTAACGCATATCAGTTCATTTTTCTCAGGGCCGATGTCACGGCGTGGGGCGGCACGTGCCAGGTCACGCTCAGTCACCATTCCGACTGGTGGAGCATTCCTGCTCCCGGTGGTACCGTTGTGTCGGAGGTCAAGCCTCTATGGCAGATCCCGTGGGTGGCCACGTCGGGCGGCGTCGCGGCGCACATCAACGAGGCCGGAATCATGGACCTGCGGGACTCCCCTCATTTCTGGATTGGTCGCAACTGGGGCGGTGGCGACATCGGCGGGTTGTACGTCAATGGCGGCGTCGTGACGGACATCGCGCCAGTGCCATGAAGAAAGGAAAACGAAACATGAAACAGACGATTCGATGGATAGCGGCGGCCATGCTGGTCGCGCATGGTGCGTTTGCTGCGGACGAAATCCAGATGCAGCTCAAGATGTCGGCGATCAAGGGGAGCATCGTCGAGCAGGTTCAGCCGGCCGCCAGGTCGGCGGATTGGAACGGCTCCGGAATCTACGCGGCGACGATCGCGCTGACGACGAATCCGGTCGCGCTGTCTCAGGGCGCCATCGTCAATCCCGGCTTCGGCTTCTTTCAGAACACGGGCACGAACTACACGCTTTGCCTTGTGTTCGACGGAGGCACCAACACGCCGGCCATGCAGCTCAAGGCGGGCGAGTATTCCATGTTGAGGCTTGCCACCAACTGCATCGTCTCGAACATGCGGGCTTGGGCGTCCCGCGATGCGACAAACACCGCGACCACGGGCCTGTACTACAAGCTATTGGAGGACTGACCATGCGAAGGCTGATTGCGACGCTTATCTTTGCGGCGACAGTGATGATGACGCGGGGCGCTCCCGCACCGTATCCCATCACGATAGATTCGCGCGTCCTGACAGCCCCGGACTTGCTCGTATACCGTAGCGCGCAGAGCGTGATCCGCGTGAGTTACGCTGATGGCGGCGTCAAGAGCGACGTGACCGGGCTGACTCCGTTCTGCGCCTGGTCAACTAACTCGGATTCCGCGACGGCCAGAACGTCGTCATGGGCGTACGTCGTCGCGACGAATGGAACCGTCGATTTCACGTTCGCGCCGTCCTCCGTAAACTACACGCCGGGGCGATACATCTATCAGGTCGGCCTGACTCAGACCAGTGGCGTGGCGAGCGTCTACCGCGAAGGCGTGTTTACGATCCACGGGTCCCCATATGCCAGCGGGGCCGCTATCGGTTGGACCACGAACATCACTATCGGCGCGTATACCTGGCTGGGCCAGTTCCCCGCCACTGCGATTGGCAATTGGTGGACCAATGCGCCGACATCCGCCGTATCTTTCGCTTCCAACACATGGGCCGCCACGCGGCCTTGGTTTGTGTCGCCTGACGGGACAAATATGGTCTGGACCAACGCCCCAACCGGTGCCAGCACGAACGGCCTCCTCGGCCCGTCCGGAACCAATGGCGTCTGGCTCCTGGTTGACGGCACCAACTGGGTGTACGGCTACGCCGCGCCGATCTCCGAACCAGTCCACGTCGCCTGGACGAACAACCCGACCCTGCGGCAGCCGCTTAACCTCGGCGGCTACGGCCCGACCAACTGGGGAAGCGCGAATCTCGGCAGCTTTGCAGACAAGCCGGGAAGTCTGTTCGGTGGCTCGGCGGATTTCGATTCCTGGGACTACAACGGCTTCACCGTGATAGACGGCTCGACGCGGACGTTCTACGGGAGCTTCAGCATGGGCGGGTACACGTTGAGCAACGGGGTGTTGGATTACATCGCCTGGAGTTTGACCAACAGCCTGACCAACGCATCCGTGGCGCTCGCAGGCACTCTCGCGGACGGCAAGACCAACACGCTCAATCAGGATGTTGCATCGCGGTTCATCGCCAACGACGGCGGCGGCGGCACGAATCTGACGCTCGCGGGCACCAATACATTTCCGGGAGGTACGAATTTCTTTCAGCAAATGGTCGCCATCGGAACCAACGGCACAGAGGGCGCGTTGCTCAAAATCGTAGGATCCTCTGTAACGGGAAACATCTACGGGAATGTTCAGATTATTAATCCCGCCGACGGGGCGTCGGCCAACGCGGGATTGTCTTTTGTGTCGGACAACACCGCTCAAAACACATTCTTCACGATCATCGCCACTACGGCGGGTGCTGCCCGTCCTGGTTTGTACATCTCGGATACGCGGGCAAATTTTGCTGTGGGGGCTGGCGCTGTGGTGGGACTAGAGCGGACGAGTAGCACGGTCCTTGCGGGCACTCGCAATGATATGCTCATTTACAATTCGTACACCAATCGGGCGATCATATTCGGGACGCGCAATGCGGCTGGAACGCTGGCCGGGAGACTGAGGATTGATCCATCTGGCGATATACAGCCATATGCGCGGATGATCCTGACCAACTGCGCCATGTTCCAGGCCATGTCCGCCGCCCCCGCCGCCGCGACGGCCTACGCGCAGCTTTGGGCACAGACCAACGCCGCCGCTGGCAACGTGGCGCATCCCATGGTCGTGGACGGCTCCGGGGGCAAACACGACCTCATGCTGGGCGAGCGGTATCCGGTCACGGTGGACCCGCACACTTTCGGCACGAACGGCTATGTCTACCTGGGCTACTCGGAGGAGGGGCAGTCCTGGTGGCGGCACTACGGCGGCACAGACGCGGGCACGTGTACCGTTGCGGTGGGCTGTTGCCCGAGTAATCAGTTGCTCACGATGACGCTGACCAACTTTATCGCGACGTACACCAACGGCACGCCCGCGCCGGCCTCCAATGCGTTTGCCTCGGCTGAGTGGGGCGCGTACAGCAACGGCTATGTGAAATTCCTGTCATGGGACGCCTCCGTGTCGAATTTTCACTGGCAGGGGAGGACGACCTATGGCCCGTAGACTCATGCTGTTGCTCGCGCTCGTCGCCCTGGCCGCCTGTACCGCTGGCGTGACCATCGTGTGTCCGAAGCGGAGAGCGGTGGCGAGCGCGCAGTCAACTTCTCCGTGGAGCGACACCAATACGCCCGTGGTGTTTCTATCCATGCACACCAATGCCGCAGGTAACACCTACGACGCGGGGCCGATAGGGATAGGCGTTACAAACACCGGGAGTCCTGTGGTCAGTTATTACGGCACCAATGCCTATACGACCTTCGACGGTGTGGCCGCATGGGTACGGGTGAACCATGCAACGAATCTGTGTTTCACCAATGGCGTTGGTAACGACCGGGCGTTCTCCGTCATCGCGTGGTCCTATCCTGATAATGTGCAGACGGGTTCGATATGCTCTAAGACGGATTCCCCGGGCGGGAAGTACGAATGGATCTTCCGGTACTTCAACAATACGCTCGTATGGGCGTGCTGGGACACGGACAACACGCAATACATCCTGGCTCAGTTGACGCTGCCGGCAAACTTTACGGGAGTGTGGATGCACGTTGCGGGAACGTATGATGGCAGTAAAACGTCGGCGGGCCTCAACATTTACACGAACGGAATCTTGTCAAGCCCCACCAAGTCATCCTCGGGCTACAGCTATATGAAGGCCACCGATACCCCTGTTCACGTTGGCGGCGGATGGGCGTTGAATTATATGCAGGGCAGGCTGGACTCTGTGGCGGTCTATAATTACTCGATTTCGAGCAACGATATATTGAGCAATGCGGTGTGGCGCGTGCCGACGAACTATCTGGCCGTGCCGTAAACGCGAGGGAGAAGCAACATGACAAACCTGATATGGACACTGGCAACGAACATCGTGGTGTTGGTTTCGACCAACAGCGGGGACGGCCTCAAGACGTGCATCCGGTGCGGCACGCGCCAGCCGCTCGTTGTCGCGGAACGCATCGAGACCGTGACGACGCAGGAAGTGGTGTTCGCGGAGGGCCGGACGAACGGCGTCCTGGTGGAGAGCATCCCCGTGCAGTCGCGTGACCTGGGCCGGGCCAGACGCAAGCAGACGCCGCGCTACAACCAGTGGACGCCGATGGAGGCCGTTGTGGAGCCCGTTGTCGAGGCTCCGGTCGAGCCTGTCGTGGAGCCATGAAGGACGCCGCGACGGAAGGCACTGACGAAGGAGGTGGGGGAATGAAGCGAACGATGATGATGGCGATGATGGCGGTAGGGCTTCTGTGCGGCTGCGCGAATACCGGCCTGTTCGGCAGGCTCCAGGCGGCGGACGAGGCCCTGGCCGCGAAGTACGGCGTGCCCGTCCCCGCCGTGAGCCAACTCCGCACGTTCCTGGGAATCCCTGATGCGCGGACGCTGCCGGCCGCCGACCGCGTGCTTCCTCAGCCGTGGACTTGGTACTACGATGTTTTGGACAAGGATGGGCACGTGGTGGACACGTCGCAGTTCTCATGGGGCACGATCCCTCGGGTGCGGCAGAGCGGCACAAACGGCGCCATGAACGTCTTTGGCCCGGTCGCCCCGATCCCAACATCTCAGGGCGTAGCTACGCTGGAGGGCCTCCTGCAAATCCTCAGCGACAACCCGGCGTTGCTGACTCCGGCGAGTGCGACCACCAACGCAACCCCGAGCCTGCTGCCATGAGCGCCGCCAACCTGATAATCCGGGCCACAGACAAGCCGAAAATCAAGGCCATCCTCAAAGACCTGCGCGAGTCGGGGTTCGCGGGCGACCGCGGGCTGTGTTATGCATTCCTGATCCGGAGCATCAAGACGGCGCTGGGCGTCGGCGACGAGGCCGCCGACATCATCCTCCGGGGCGTACTCCTCCAGCTCGATTCCACGAGTCCGCTCCTGCCGACTCCAGGAACAACTCCCGGTATGGCGAGCACGCCGCCGCAGGGCCACACCAATTGCGGCTGCTCCGAGGAGCGCGTGCCGTTCAACGGCGACAAGGAGAGGGGCAACATCCTCAACCCGCCCGACCTCAGAATCCTCATCAACGATCACAGCGGGCACGGGTCATGGATCACGAGCCGGGCACAGCGTGCCGGGGCGTTCGACATGGCCGGCAACACGTACACCTTCCGTTGCTTCGACTTGGTACCGGGTATCCGGGCGCATTTCCTTTTCACACGCCACCCGTCCGGCACCAGCCCGGATGTCCCGGACAACCCGCGTAACATGGGCGGCGGGACAAAACGGGCGTACTACGAATCGAGGAAGCCAAAATGACCACGACCACGACAGAACGCGAGACGGTCACGCTTGACCCATGTGCAGTGTGCGCTGCGGATGGTGCCTATCGAACCTCGTGTAGCGGCCAGGTCCGGGCCGAGTGCGCGGACTACTGCGGCGAGGTGACGCGGTGGTTGCCCACGCGGGCCGAGGCGATGGTGAGATGGAATAAGACACAGCGAGGGCACCATGTTGAGATGCGGCGGCACGCGGCGGCTTGCGGCGAGGCGTAACAATGAGAGGCGCACTTAAACCCATATCGCAAGTCACTATCCGGCGGTTGAACAAAAGGACGGTCAAATTCATTCGCACTGTGGAACGAGCCCACAAACGAGCGGCTCATAGTACGCTGAGATTTGGTGTGCGGCAGGCTTGCGGGGAGGCGCGACAATGACCAAGGCTGACAGAAAGACGTTGATGGAGTTGCGCCGTTGGCACTTGGGTATGGCCAGAGACTGCCGCGAGATGATGCGGTCGGCAGGATGTCGAGGCGGTACGCGAGAATGGTACAAGCGCAGCACTGCATGGCACGCACGCTGCGCCAAAGCCCTGCGGCCCCTGTGCGGCGAGGCGTAAGGATGGCTTGGCAGACGATACAGGCGGCGCTTGACCGGATAGACATGGCGCTATTCTGGCGGGATGTCGAGGCCAGCTTGCGATGGACCGGACGGTGCCGCTGCGCTGAGTGCGAGCGGTTGCGCGAACAGGTTAAACGGTTGAAGCAGCGGGGCAAGGGAAGGCAGGGATAGGATTATGCCGGACGGACAGGAGAGCGCGCTCAGAACGATGGCCGAGGCAACCGTCGCATCGTGCCCAAAAGACTGCGCTGCCCACTCGCACCAGGTCGCGTTCAATCGGGTTCTCGCACAATCGTTGGACAAGGGGGATGCCCGCATGACAAACATAGAGCAGACGCTGGAGAGCATCGACAAAAAGTTGGACTCGGGTAGCCGGTTCGATCCGCGCAACTGGTGGCACGTTGTGCAGGTCGCAGTGGGCACCATTCTGGTGATCCTCTGGCTCATCTCGACTCTGAAATCCGGAGACTCCGCGAAGTTGCAGCATGGCGTGGAAATCTTGTTGAAGACCCAGGGGATTGATCTGTCCACGGCTGACGAGCCGCCGGCACCGCGACTTGCGAACCAGCCCCGTCCTGCCGGGGTGCCTGACCAATGAACACTGACATCGCCATCAAAGCTGACCTGATGCGAAACCATGAGTTGTGGCCCGGCCAGACCAAGGCCGAGTGGTCCAAGGATCACCGCGAGTTCATCCTGGGGATTCTCTTGCCGCATATCATCCGGCCCCGGCGATCCGTCGAGCAGGTCATCCGCTGGGCCTACGAGGCGGGCATGGAGCAGCGTTGCGACGGGAGCAGTATTGTCCCGGACGTGACGTGGCCGTTCGGGCTAATCAAAGACCCAGGCGGAGTCGGGCACGATTACCTCCATGAGTTGCAGCGCAACCGCATGACCGACCCGCGCGGGCACAGGTGGACGCGGATGGAATCAATCAACTGGTATCGGGACGCCATGCTGGACTTCCGGCGCCCCGTGCGGGCCTTGGTCCGATGGACGGGCCTGTGCCTCGGCTCGTGGTTCGACTGGTATTTCGGTAAGCCGGACAAGCCGCGTGATCCACCACCGCCGTCGCTCACCGGGGTACTGCGGCTGGTGTAGGGGGGTTGGGTCTACTGTCACTCCTTAATTCGTTAATCCACGTCATTAGAGACTGCCGGAAGCTGTCATGTCCTGGTGGGCTGGAAATTGACGGATAGTGGGGTCGAAGAATGCAGTCGAGTTCTTCCAGTTTCGACAATATGGTTTCGGCCCGCTTCAGGACTCTGCGTTGCTCCAGTTCTGTCATAGTTGGCTGGGCGTGGCGTGTTGGGAAGTCGCTATCGGGATATGCCATGTCAACCGTCCTTTCTGGCCGCCGGAGTCTGACCGGCAGCGTTGTCCGTACCACTGTGCGCCAAGTCGCGCTTGGTGCCAGTCCACAAGTCGTCGCGGCCGTCGCGGTGCTCCCATGCCCACGCTTCGCAGTACCGCTGAACGTCGCCGAACCATTGGGCCGGCGTGCGCTGTCCGGCCGGCGTGCGTGCCGCCGTGCCGCGCATGTACTCTGCCAGTTCTCCGGTCGCGCTGGCCTGCCGCAAGTAGAGCCATGCAGGGGTCAACGCGATCGCGAGCTTGTCAGCCACGCAAAGGCGTGAAAATGTTCGGCCCAGTTTCTTAGCGTAAAATCGCGAGTGCAGTAGGGTGAAGTCTCCCCATGTCTGTCCGAACAGTCGCGACATCAGGCGAGCCGCGCATTCGGGATGCGTCTCGCCTTCCGGCCCGTCCATGTTCGGCTTCCCCAGGTACCCGATGTCGTGGAGGAAGAACGCAACCCACAAGCGCGGGTCCCAGGGAAACCCGTACAGTTTCCACCACGCCCACGCCACGAACCACGGGTGCACCGCAAACTGGTGAACTCCGAACAACACGCTCTTGGTCCCGATCCTCACGTCTCACCTCCCGGACAACCAGCGGAGCCAAGCGACGGGAGTACCCGCGCCTGCTCCGTCGTGTTCGGCTTACAGAACGCGACCCAGTGCGTCTGTTGCCGCTTCCCGCATTTGTGCCCGTACAGCGGGCGTTCCGGCGTCAGTGCCAGAATCTCGCGCACCGGAACGGCCAATTCGTTCCACTTGAAAATCAGCGTCCCCCCTGGCCGTAGGACGCGGAAGCATTCGGCAAAACCACGGCGGATCATCTCGCGCCAGTCTCCGTTCAAAACGCCGTACATCTTGGTGATGTTTCCGCGTGCCGCAGGTTGAATGATGTGCGGCGGATCGAAGACGACGTGATCGAACGTGTCGGACGGGAACGGCATCGCGCTGAAGTCGCCTTGCCAGTCTGGGTCAATCACCAGCGGCTTGCGCCCTGGTCTTGGATCGGCCTGCATTGTCTCGCGTCTCTTGTCCACGTACACCGCCCTTTCGTCGTGTTTGTCGAACCAGAAGGCCCGGCTTCCGCAGCAGGCGTCCAGGACCGGCGGAAAAGCCGAACCAGACGGTGGAGCATATTCGCTACCGCTCAATGCTCACCTCCTTGTTCGGCGCAGGTCCGCCGTATTTCTCGTAGTCCGCAAACGGGTAGTCTATTCCCGGAAGCAAGACTGGCGGACGCGGGTCAACGCGGTCGATGTATGCAGCGAGAGATTCCCCATCGCGCCGAACCAGTTGCTCCTCCGTATTCCAGGGAGCGGCGGACGTTTCAGGTGTTGGCATCGGTCTCCTTTCGCTCCCCGGAAACGGAGAGCATGTTGTTGGCAGTACGGGACTTCGGCTCGTCGTCCTTCTCCAGAGTCTTCTTGAATCCGACGCACCCCGCGACGTGGAAGACAACCGCGCCCTCTGGCCGCATGAATCCCGGCGCGGCCTTGCTCCCGTTCTGGCGCAGATCGGCCAGCACAGCGTCAATGTCGAGGTTGTCGAACCGTCCGCGCCACAGCACCGGGACCAGCCTGACGCACGGCGGCAAAACGTCCTGCATCTTCACGATGCGCGGGTCGGCGGTCGGTATCTGTTGCGGCGTCTCTCCGTGCAGACACCACCGCGCCACGTTGAACAGACTGAACCGCTTCTCTCCCTTCGGCAGATCATAGCCGCGCTGGCATCCGCTTCCCCACCATTCGCCAAAGTGTCGGCCCGGCCCCATCGCCAGCAGTTCAACCTTGTGCTCGTGCGCCCAGCGGCTGAAGCCGTAGTTGTCATCTTCCGGCGTAATCCACCGCGTCCGGCTTCCGGTCAGGAACTCGCCATCCGGCCCGATGAACACGCAGGCATTTGTGCCGTCAATCTTCTCGGTCACAATCACGTCGCGGCTTAACCGCGCAATCTTCGGGAACTCTTGGAACTCATTCATTGTCACTCTCCTTTCGGTTGTGAATCGGAAACTGCCAACAAGCCGGTGGAGGTTACGGCGTTCCGCCGAACCTCACCGGCGGCGTTGGCGGTATCCAGCATCTCGTTCCACGGGTTGACGCCGGGGCGGGCCACAGCCCCGTTGTTGACGATCTCCGCCCAGGACCATTCCTCCGCGCCCTCGACGCGCAGCTTGAACCGGATTTCCCCTTTTGGAAGTTCCGGGTGGTTCGTCGCCCGAAGGGCCGCTTGCACGGCGTCCGCGATCTCTCGTTTCTGTCTCACACTGAACATGGTTCGTCCTCCATTCAAACCGCCAACAACACGCTCCAGACTATCGCGCTTCGCGCTCAGTCTGAGCGTGGGCGTTGGGCTTCATAAAGCATACCCAGTACGTCTTGCTCTGCCGCCCAGTCGTATGCCCGAACAACGGGCGTATCGGCGCGAGTTCGAGCACCTCCTCAAGCGGCACGTCCGTCGAGTTCCACTTGAACACCAGAACCCCCAGCGGAACCAGAACGCGCAGGCACTCGCTGAACCCTTCGCGGATTTCGTCGTGCCAGTCCCCAATCAGTCGCCCGTACTTCTTGGCAAGCCAACTGTTCGCGCCAAGGCTTGTCATGTGCGGCGGGTCGAAGACGACCAGCCGGAACGTGTCGGCGGGAAACGGAAGTTGCGTGAAGTCTGCAATCTGGTCAGGGTCAATCACCAGGTCGCGCCCATCGCAAAGCGTGTGCTGCTCTCTCTGCTTGTCGCAGAACATCGCCATCGGGTTCTTGCGGTCGAACCAGAACATGCGCGAGCCACAGCACACGTCCAGAATCGGAGGAAGCCCAATAAGAGAGTCGAGGCTATTGCCATTCGCTGCGCTCATGTCAAAGCCTCACTCTCGGCGTTGGCCTTCGGATTTCTGGGGCACGGCCCAAACGGATTGACCGGCCCACCCGACGTGCACGACCCCGCCCAGCATCCGCAGCCGTGGCCGCAATCGCTCGTGCCGTCATGGTCCCCGTAGTCGTGCGGGCCGAACAGTTCTGGCGGCAGTTTCGGCGCGTGGCAGACCTTCCCGTTTTCGACCCACACGTCATGTCCAGCCTTTTCCCAACGGCACATTTCTTCGTGCTGCTTCGCACCATCTTCGGTTCTGGGCGTGACATGCCCGCAGAACTCGCACTCCCATGCTTTGACTTTTTTCACGATTCCTTTCCGCTCTGGCCGACCAAGAAGGCCAACCAGTGCATCGAAGCGACGGCTATTCACCATCGCTCATCGCTGACCCTGAGACTCGAGACGAATCCGAATCGTTCGGTTCTTCTTGCCGTCGTCAATCCAAGTGAACGACCCGATCTGTGCGGAGGCATCTACGCCGACGACCTCGCCCGCGATCTTGGCCAGTTCCGCCATGCCACGCGCCATGCCGAGGAAGTCACCGAACTCGGCCAGACAATCGGCCTGCCGCTCTTCCGGCACATTCAGAAAGTCGCCCACCGTTGTGATGACGTACTTTTCCCTCATGGTATTCCCATTATACTAAGTTTCATATTTCCTTCTGAACTACGCCGCTCGCATGGCAAATCAGAGCCCGGAAGAATGTGGGCAGAAAATAATATCCGTAGCTCCATCCGCTGCCGATAGTAACGCTCCAAAACATTCGGTTCATTCCTGCTCGGTGGATTTTCATGTTCCCTCCGTACCAACATCCGGCCGGAGGCTACGGCTACGCCGCGCCTCCACCGGGGCGTTGGCCAAGATACAGGCAGTATCCCCGTATCAGCTCCGCTTGTTCCCCGGCGTAATTAGCAAAGCTATCGCCGATCAACTCAGATAGACGTTGCTTGGTGACCTTACGTCGATGCCACATCCGCCGATCACTCTTTCGTGCGGCAGCTTGTGCGAGTTCCCGATACGTCATGTGTTTCCTCTCGATCCGGAAATCAAGGCAGGCGGCGGGGGACGGTGAGAGGAGGGAACGGAGACCCTCCCGCGCGAGATTCACTTGACGCGCGCGCCCGCGTCGCCTGCCTCTTGGTGAGCATTTCAAACCGTGCACCAGATACCTCAGTTGCCGCCAAACAGGTCCGGGTGACAACTCACTGTCTGCCCGTCTGTGTGATCCTTCACGCGATAGCCGGCCGCGAAGTCTGCCTCTACGTGGTAGTCGCCGCCGCCGCGCGACTCGATGTTGATGGACAGCGGGACCTTGAACGCCGTCAGCTTCGTTCCGCGCGCCGTCGCGCGGGCCTGGGCCTGTTCCATCATCTGCCACGCCTCCGACCAGTTCGCGTCAAGGACCTTGGCAAGCTGCGCCTTCGCCGCCCCCAGGGCCTTGTCCGCGATAGTCATCGACTTCGCCTTGTCGCCCGTCTGTATTCTACGCGCCACTGCTACCCCCCTTCCCCCGGATCGTCCGGGCTTTCCTCTTCCGCGACACCCGCCAGTTCGAGCGGCGGCCGGTTCTGCTGCATGACAACCAATTCCGCCAGCACCTCCATGACGAACTTGTTCGCAAGGTCCCGCGTGAGTTTCTTCTTACCCTTCGCCGCCACCCATGCCGTGACGATGTCCGGGGCCGGAGCCTTGCGATAGATCACGTCTTCAAGATCACCGAGCGACAGCTTGCACGCGCTGAGAAACTCAAGGGCATCCGTGATGCCCTTCAACTTGCCGAACGCGATGGCAAGATCCTCGACCGTCCGAGACTGTCGCGCCTTGCCAAACACCCACTCCTTGCTGTCCGACGTGAGGACCTTCTCCCCCTTGTCGAGTAGACCCCTGACGACTCGCTCGACATTCTCGCCGTAGGGGCGGACCCACTTCCAGGTACGAAGCGCGTCCCCAATCAGGTGGATGTCACCGACTGCTTCCGACGTGAACTGTGTCGCGGCCGTCTCCAACATCTGCGCCGTCTCCGGACAGCGCGGCGTCCCCTTGGCGCGGCAATACTTGCATTGCCGGAGGCCGGGCACCCTGGGGGCATCCGGGAGCGACACCCGCTCCGTGATGTAGTCCGCCTCCTCGCGGGCCGCCTCGATAGCTTTCTTGTCAAAGACGCACTCACTTAGCATCTCCCCGAACTCTTCCCCGGCAGAAAGCACGCAGGCGTTCAACGGGTATGGGGCCGTTGGGATGGTGTCGTAGATTGCGACCCCGTACATTCGCCCCTGGACGTGCGCGTTGGCCTTTTCCTGGGACAGACGGCCAGTCTTCCACTCCCACAACAGCGTGAGGTTGTCTCCGAAGATGACAACCCGATCCCAGTGACCAATCCAGTTGTTCCTGATGTAGCACTCCATTTCAGGCAGGATCATCGTCGCCGGGACCCCGATCTGCGCTTCCTTCCGGCGCACGATGTCGGCGAAGGTGTTCGCGACCCACTCCTCCCGCCGGTTGATGGGTAGGAAGTCAATGGACGCGCCGGCCAGAAGCATGTGCACCGCCGCATGGACTTTCGTTCCCGACATGGCCGCCGTGTTGCGGGACTCCTCGTCCCGAGCGTACTCGATCCCGTCTTGCGCGACCGCGCTGCCGGGGCAGAGGTAAAGACGCTCTGCGCTACTGATCCGTTGAACTTTCATTCCGTTGGTCTCCTTCGTTACGTGACGATGGGCGGGCGGCTGACACGGAGAGTTGTCTCCCCGGATTGCCGGGACACGTAGCAGGCTCTCCGCCCGTTCTACGTCGTTACCCCGTGCCAGCCGCTACCGATCCGCCTACTTCTTGTTCCTGTACTCGACGCCTTCGACCTTGCAGCCGCTTTCCGTCCATTCGATAATCACGTTTCCGTGTGCTTCGATAACGGCCTCGGCCCAGAGCTTGGCCCCCTCGGCCCTGAGCTTGGCCCCCTCGGCCCAGAGCTTGTCCCCCTCGGCCCTGAGCTTGTCCCCCTCGGCCCAGAGCTTGGCCCCCTCGGCCCAGAGCTTGGCCCCCTCGGCCCTGAGCTTGTCCCC
>ERZ1292637.406-Hain-H14-01um-R3-406-length-26456-cov-5_pt1 | contig 26456 bp, 41 predicted proteins | sample MGYA00564405_ERZ1292637 | MGnify/ENA primary metagenome ERZ1292637 (study PRJEB36523, sample SAMEA6512645) | groundwater metagenome | collected 2019-01-09 | study: AquaDiva: Metagenomics assemblies of 32 groundwater samples | reverse complement strand
TCGGGAAGGTCGATTCCCCAGCACTCATTCCCATTGTTATGGATGAGTTCCGATATTCCACCGGCGCTACACCCAACATCCAAGACTTTGAGGCCCGGGCCGCCGACGAACTTCACCGCTTTGTCGATCCTCTCGCGCTGGATCGGGTTTTTCAACGCCTCTTCGTCGACGCAGTCTTCGTGGCCGAACCTCTGCTCCTGCGCCTTCGTCCAGTAGTCGCTCATCTATCTTCTCGCCTGCCTCACTCCGAACTTGAAGTTCATGGGGTTGTCGTTGACGGCCCCGCAATGGGGGCATTTGTCGAGCACCTGCGCCTTGATCACCAGTCTGGGGTAGTCCTTGTCAGGGATGTCCTTGCTCTTGCCCACGATTGCGCCGCACTCCTTGCAGTAGGACTCATAGACTGCCATCTTTCTACAGGCACTCTCCCATCATCTCGTGCCGCATGGCGTGTATCTCCATCACGAGGGGGAGGTCGGAAGGGACGCCGGCCAGCTTGAAGCTGCATTTCCTGCAACTGTACTCTTCCCATGAGACCGTGGTGGCGTGGAACTTCGATTCGAACCAGTCGCTGGAAGGGTGAAGTCTGGTCTTCGCAGGACCCCATCCAATCAGACTCATAAATCGGTCGCGGAAATGCATGTAAGTAAGTCAGGCCTCTAGACCTTTCTCGACCAGTTCTAAGACCGCTTTCGTGAATGTCGATATGTTTTTGAAGTTCGATTCCTTCGCCTTCTTCGTCCTGTACTCCATCACTCGCTCGTCCAAATCCGCTGGAAACGAAATAGTTCTCCGCATCTCAGCATACGGGGTGACACGGTGCATTTAAAAGCCTATGCTGTTTGTTGATGGGGCGATGATCAAGTCTTACCGGATAATCGGCCTCCATGAAGTCACATACCCTTCGGCTGAGAGCCAGATCCACCTACAACTGAAATCTGAGGGGCTCGTAGCTGGTACTGACGCCGAGTTGGCAAGCGGCATCGCCGCCGGAGTGCCAGAAGACATGCGCAAAATGTTAGGCCCTCTTTTGAGGATTTTCGAATCAATCTCTCAAGAACAACGGGGAATCATGCCGCAACTGATGCTGACGCTCAAGGAATACGAGCAGTTAGGTTCGCCCTTCGTCGGGAGCGTCATGACGCTAGACATGAAGATAGTGAAAGAGCGGAAGCATAAATGGACGCCGGCTGCCCAAGAAGGACAGCCATCTATACGATAATGTCATGGGGATCCCACTAGTGACACTGAAACCCAGTTCTGGCTGGAGTCGCTGGAGCGAGGTGGAGGATGTGTTTGACCGCGGCTGGTACACGCACACCTACGCGATGGGGAAATGGACGAGGAAGTTCGAGCGGAAGTTCGCCAGGCAGAGAGGCTTCCTGCATTGCTGTGTCTACTCTGGCGGAACTCCGGCCCTTCTCCGCACATTGATGAAGATTTCTGGGTTACGGATCGAAAGGAGCTTGGGAGAGGCCGTGATGTTCACTAACGCGCCCATAGCAGGACACTGGGCGGTGCTCACCGACAGCCGCTGGGCATGGATGAGGCTGAAGCAGCTCGGTGCGCAGGGCTACTCCGCTATCAGAGACAAGGGCGCAGACAAGGACGACATGGATCTGGTCGGGTTCAACTTCAGGGTAGGCGAAGTGTGCGCCGCCGTCCTTTACCATCTGCTGGTGACTGACACTCTGGCTTTCGAGGCTCCTACAACCGCCGATAGTTAACAGCCCTCCAATCAGCCCCGATGAGCCGAAGAATTACCACGACATGTATTCATAAATAAAGAACCAACTAAAAGGTTTTGCTAACTTGCGCATGATTGACACTCGGAAACATGAAGCTCACCCGGTTGATAGGTGCTAGACACTATCATGTCTTGGTCACGGACATTGCCACAACCGTCGCAGATTAGGAGCATACTGCATACGGCCATGCTACAATCCTACTTAAGTTAGCAGAATGAACTAAAACGAAGGGATGGAATACGCCTGCTCGCCTTCCTTTCGTGTCCATTTCATCTGCGTTATCCACCAGGAATGCATGGCGCTGGACCAGACCCACGATTCCTGCCGCCCGTCGAACCCGAGGTTGTTCATGAAGTTGTGCATCGTCCTCTCGATGATCTCAAACGTCGAAGGCAGCTTCACCCCCTTGGTCATGTACCGCACCGTCTTCCTGAAGGCCGCTTCGTCGTACTCCTTCTGCCAGTATGGGAAGTCGATCTTCGCCCAGTACTGGTTCATGATCAGAATGACGATGTACATGATCGACGTCGTGTCTCTCTTGACCTTGCCGTACCTGTGAAACCTGATCGCCAGGAGCGAACCTGCGTCGTGCCCCAGCTTCACCTGTTCAGGCTCCCGCCACTCCGTGGAGTAGACCCTCAGTATCTCGTCGTCCCACTTCGAGAAGAATGCCACGTTAGGCGTCCTCTTGATCGGCCCGTCGACCCGTATGTCAATCCTGTAAGAGTGGCCGTCGTCGCCGTAGAGGTCGAAGTTCTTGACGCGCAAGCCTTTGCGGAGGCAGTGTTCCACGAGGTCGAACGCTATCTTCGAAGGCAGGCTCTTCGTCCAGATCCTGATTGCTGTGTAGTAGGTCATGGTTGCCTGTTCTTCCTCCCGAACCCGAAGATGATGCGGTTGTCGTCCTTCGTCTCCGCTACCTCTTTGTCTGACCACAACAACGTCACGAATATCTCCTTCAGCTGGAGCTCCTCGAGGATCGCCCTGAGGTCTTCTTCGACCATCGGCTTCTCGTACGAGGCCCAAAAGTCCGGCTTGTCCTTGTACGCCTCTACCTGTTGTTTGGCTATCCTGACCTGCTTCTCGTTCCTCCCGTTAGGCGTCATGACCACCAAGGCGTCCTTGGAGACGCGGAGCATCTCCCTCATGATAGTTATAGGCGGCTTGAAGTGTTCCACGACGCCTTCCGAAAGCACGAGGTGGAACGTGTCGTCCATGAACGGTATCTTCCTGATGTCAGCCTTCCTTATGGTCACCGGGATGGACATGTTCCTTATTCCCTCAAGCCCGCACTTGATCCTGGTGGCAAGTCGAAGGGCGCCGTCGTCGTTGTCGAGCAGCGTGGCATGGCACCCGCGGGTGACGGCCAGGTTGGTCGCCAGCTTCCCAGACCCACACCCTGGTTCGAGTATGAAATGTTGCTGACCTAACTGATACTGCTTGAGGATCGCTTCCGTCATCTCGGTGGGCGCGCCGCCAGCTATCAACAGGTCGCCAATGGGCATGACGAGGCCGCCTTCATTGTTATTATCGTTATCGCTCATTCTCGCACCCTCTCCACGAATATGGTACTGTTACCGTTGAAGCCCGGCGTGGTCAGCGGATTGTACGGGATGGGTTCGAACCGCCTCTCAAGAATGCTTTCCCAGAACTTCCTTTGCCCCTTCGTCAGATGATGGCGGTCGTCAGGGTCTGGATCTTCGAACGGGATGTTGCAGACGAGGAACTCGGAGCAGACGCGCGCTATGCCATCCATGGTCGCAGGAAGGTCTTCCTGGGGGACGTGTTCGAGAATGTCAAAGGCTGTGATCAGGCGGAACTGTTTGTCCCTGAAAGGTAAATGCTGGACCATCGCCCTCACCGCCCTGTCAGGGAAGTAACTGCACCCAACAGTGGACCAGTCCACGCCCCACGCATCCATCCCGAGCTTCAGCCATGCAGCCGTGAGCGTGAACTTCCCAGCCCCCAGTTCCAGGACCCTATCACCTTCGCGGAGACGGAAATAGCCGTTGAACCAGACTGCCCTCGCCTCGTTGACGCCCGGGTCTGAGATGTTCCGGAAGTACCATGGGTCTTCATATTGCTTGAGTATCGAATGGTAGTGGCTCATGTTTTCGGTTTCTCCAGCGCCAGCCTAATCTGCCTGAAGTGTTCCAAGACTTCAACGCCTTTCTCAGTCAAAGAATACACTACCCTTCTGGAATCCAACCTTTCACAATTAATTAGACGCGCATCCATGAGTTCTTCCAGCCCAAGATTTAGCGGCACGTAAGACAGATTGCAATCGTACATGATATGCGTGGCTCCCACTTTTCCAGAACTACATATCGTTCCTAAGATATCCATCTTCATCTCAAGACGTGAACGCTTCGTCATTTCAGCTTCTCGAAAGCCTCCATGAGCTTCGTTGCGACCGCGCGGTAACCATACTTCCCTATAACCCATTCCCTGCCAGCGGCGTTGACGTTCTCCTCTCTGCGGGCGTACGATATGCCGTTCTTCAGGCTCTCCAGGTCGCCCATCTTCGAAAACCAGACGCCTGGGCAGCCGTCCAGCCCCTCAACTATCGAGGACGAATCGCTCGTGACGACGTAGAGGCCGCACGCCAAAGCTTCGAGTGAGGCGTATCCTGCATGCTGCTCCTTCCACTCGGGCGTATCCACACTGTGGGCGGCGAGCATCCTGGCTTGGTTGTAGCGCTGGTACAGGTCCCTGTACGGCGTGCCGAACGACGGCTGGGGCCAGAGCGCCTTCAGACTCTTGTCATCTCTTTCCACCTTCCTGAGAAGGTCGACTCCTTTCTCCGGCACCATCCTTCCCTGGAATATGATGTCGTAGTCTTTCTCTATCGAAGGGTCGATCCTGAAGGCGTCTGCGTTCACCCCGACCTGGATGCATTTCAGCGTTTTGGCGTTGTACGGCTTCACCAGCCTCTCCGCCTCTCCGCTCCCGCAGACCACGAGATCGCAGTCCTCTAGCAAGAAGCCGGCTCCTGCGAGTATCTGGTCGTACGGCGTGACGTTCTCCCAGACGAAGAGCGCGAACCTGCACCCGAGCCTCTTCCTCATGTACATCATCTGCCCCGAGACCTTGCAGTAGGCCTCGTTCTGGACGTAGATGACATCTGGCTTGAACTTCTCCAGCGCGATCAGTGCATCCTGCTGGAACTGGTAGGTCCTGAGGTCGCCCTCGTTCATTATGTAGTGCCCCCAAGGGACGCTGTGGACGCCCCACTTCCTCGGCGAGAACAACCTGACTTCTGCTCCACTCAGTGTAGCAAAATAGTTCCAGAACCAGTACTGGCGTTCTGCCACGAGAGAATGGCTTACTACGGCTATTCTCATAGAGCATCACGTTGACGTTCCAATTGGTTCACACTCACAATACATTGGAAATTTGGAGCAGCCCGGACAGGTTACCCATGTTTTATCGTTGAAGGATACGGGTCTGGCACAGCTGGAGCAGTAGCGCATCGGTCTCCATCTCTTTTCCTCTACGCGTCCAACTGACGCGGATCCGACAGAGGCGACGATTACGTCTGGTTTGTAGAACTCCTCAAGCTCCTTCAGTTCGTCCTGCGAGAGTCTGATCTCGATCTCGGTGAGCATCTTGAACAGTATCTTCTTCTTCAGGGATTGGGGGAAGTTCCCCATGAGGAATAGGGCGTAGCCCTGCATCTTGATCGCCTTCGAGATGGAGCCGTCGTCTACCAAGGATGACCAGCCTCTTCCTCTTCCTTCTTCACGTCAGATGTTCTCAACATGCTTCACCCAATAGGTCTTGAGTATCTGCTCGAAGTCGTCGGCTTTGGGGTCCAGGTCGGTGGCGACGTAATGCCAGTGGTTTTGGACGGAGCCATACATAGGCGAAAGTATCACTATCTTCGGCGAGTACGCGAAGACCAGTCTCCCGACCTTGATGAGCCAGTCTACCGCATGGCCCTCAAGCCAGGAAGGGACGTATGTCACGTGCCTCGAAGATACCACCATTATCCGCTCCCGGTGCCCCTTCTTGTTTTTGGCGTTGGCGATGAAGAAGTCCCTGCTCGACGATATGATGTCTTTTGGACTGATGTTGCAGAGGGGGCATTTATCCGTCACCAACTGTAAAATTCCCTTCCTCCCCTCTTCAACCAGTCGTATGTCTCGACCAGGCCCTTTTCAAGAGTCCACTTGGGATCATATCCGAACGCCTTCTTGGCTTTCGAGATGTCAAGCCACGTCCTCATCCCTTCCTCCCCATACCTATACTTGAAGTCATAGTCCATGACTATCTCTCCGTTCCCGACCGTCTTGATGATCTGCTTTGCCAGTGTGACCATGTCCACCTCCCTGCCGCTGCCGAGGTTGAAGACGCCCGAAACTTCAGGGTGCTTGAGGAGTGCGATCACGCCGTCGACGAAGTTCATGATGTAGTTCACGTCCCTTGTGGGGTGCTTCACCCGGTGGAAGAGGCTCTCCTTGGGGAAGAGGAGCCTGCCCCCGTCCATGCACCTGAGGATCATCTTGGTCACGACTTGGATGGGCGGTGAGCGGGGGCCGAAGCCCATCCCGGATCTCAGCACCACGGTCGAGACGCCTTTGCCGTCCATCTGCTGCACGAGTACGTCGCCGGCGACCTTCGAGGACGCGTACGGCGAGATGGGGCGGAAGTTGTCGTTCTCCTTCGAGGGGTAGCTGTCCGCGTTCCCGTACACCGCTTCCGAGCTGGCGTAGATGAACCTGAACCTCCTGTCGGTCTTGTCTATGGACTGTTTCTTCGCCTTCTCCAGCAGGTTGATGGTCGTCTCGACGTTTGAGCGGTACGTCCCTATCGGGTCCACCAGCGACGGGTCCACCCGGGCCTGCGCCGCTATGTGCAATATGGCATCGAACGGGCCAAAGTCTTTGAAGAGGACGTCTAGGAAAGTCCTGTCGAGAAGGTCGCCCTTGACGTAAGTCACCTCGCGCATCGCTTCCTTTGGGGTCTGCAGGTCCACCCCAACCACCTCATGGTTGGCGCCGAGGTTCTCACTAAGATTCGTGCCGACAAATCCTGCTGCGCCGGTCAACAAGACCTTCATGGATTAAGATCCATTGTTCCTGCCCCGTAACCATCCTGCGATGTAAGATATGAAATGCCTCTGCTCTTCCCTGTTTAACGCGGCATACGCCCTTACGCATAGCTCGGCCTCCAACTCTGAATCGATGAACGTGAATCTCTTGGCCAGCTCCTCGCCTTTATCTTGCCCTGGGGCGTTCACTGACTGGTCGCCCCCCCTCCCCCTCCCCCACCCACGACCGCGGGCCATGGCAACGGAAAGATCATCTTCCCGCCGCCTTTCAGGTACCCCGCTTCCCTCTGCACGAACTCCTTCTTGAACTGCCATGGGAGTACGAGAAGGTAGTCTGGCTTCCGTCCCCTGGCTTCCTCTTCGCTGATGATCGGGATGTGCGTACCTGAAGTTATCAGGCCCCACTTCGAAGGGTTCCTCTCCGCTATGGCTTCGATGGCTGTGTTGTCGATGCCGCAGTACTGGAGCGTGGTCGATCCTCGGGTAGAGGCGCCGTAAGCCATGACGCTCTTCCTCTCGTCATTCGCTTTCTGAACGATGCTTCTTATCTGCCGCCTGATCTCAGTCACCCTGTTCGCGAACTGCACGTAGGTGGACATCTCCTCGAGCCCCAATGTATCTTCCATCTGCCTTGCCGCGACGATGCTGCTTGATGGGTAGCCCTCTTTCGTCACGTAGAGCCTTATGGAGCCGCCGTTGACGTCGTTAAATTCGACGTTCTGGACGTACATGTCGGTCCGAGCTTGCTGCAGTATCCTCTCGAAGACCCTCAGCCCGGGGTAGATGAGGTGCTCGTGCCCGATGTTGTCGAAGCAGTTGTTCCAGAGCATGAACGGGTGATAGTTCATCTGGACCACCCAGACGCCCTTCTTCGAAAGGATGTCTGACACGTCGTTTGCGAACAATACGGGATCGTCCAAGTCGTAGAATACCGCGCAGCTCGTCACGATGTCGGCGTTTCTCCTGGGGAAGTGCTCCCTGAACCTCTGCGCCGAGAAGTAGTCGTCGACTATTATCCCGTCGTCGATCTTGGCTTTCTCAGCGAGGTTCTTGGCTGGCTCGAATCCTATCTTCTTGAAGTTGCGCGGGTTATAGGAGCGCAGGAGCGTGGAGTCGTTGCTTCCGATGTCGCAGACCAATGGGTCGACTGGGAGGGGCCATCTCTCGGCCTGGCCCGCGACCTCGGCGAGCGCTTTCCTCATCGTGGCATTGACGCCGCTCTCGTAAAAGTACTCGCGGAAGAGGTAGTCTGGAGGGACCGTATGCTTCAGCTGCAGGAGCTTGCAATCCTGGCAGAGGACCAGCGTCAGAGGGGCGCTGTACTCGGGTTTCGGTTCGTCTGGCCGCCTGCATTCGTGCAGGTAATGGTCTCCGAGCGAGAGCACCTGTGTCAAGAGGTCCGACTGGCAGAGCCTGCAATGTGTACGTTCCACCAGACCCGGGACGACAGTCATCGGCGTCTTACCCCTTCCAATACCTCGAGTATCCCCTTGGCATGCGACTCATGCGACCTGAACTCGCGTATGAACTCCCTCGCCTTAGGGTCAGGTACCACGTACTCTTCCGCGAGGTACTTCACGGCGACCTTGGCCGCGGCCACGAAGTCTCCCTTCGGGACGAAGTTCATGCCGAACGGGTACACCTCTTTCTTGCTCCGCCTGTCCCAACATATCGGCTGCGTGTCGCCGAAGATGGCCTCGGCCAGGCAGAGGCCGCCGAAGCCCTCGGGCCACTCCTGGTCAAGAAGGACCTTCGACTCCCGTATCAGCTTGATCTTGGTGGCGTTGTCCACCCATCCCATGAACTTGACGTTCTTCAGCAGGCTCTTGGCGTACTGCTTGAGCAGGTCCTCGTACCACTGCTCATTCCCTGTCGACACGAAGACGAACTCCGGCGGGTTGTCGGCGGGCATCATGTCCTGGATGAGCTTGCAGATGACTATGCTCTGGTCGACGCCCTTGTGATAGACCAAACGGTTAACAGATATCACGCGGTTCTTCTTCTCGACCACGGGTTCCCGTTTCAGGTAGTATTCGTAGGATTCGGGCGTGATTGATCCATGATAGACCACGTGCAGGTTGCCTGGGTCCGCGCCCGCATAGCGGATCATCTGCTCCTTCACCACAGATAGCAGGACGGTCACGGCATCGCAGTTCTTGATGTTCTGGAACCAGTAACTCCACTCCCCGCGGTAGCCGTCCCACAGCTGGGGCGGTATCGCCTCGAGCGGGAACGGGAACTCCGATTCCTTGACCAGCTCCCACGGGCCCATCTGGTCGAGCCTCCAGTACGGGACGTCGAGCACCTGTATGACCAGCGGGATCTTGAGGCACCTCTTGATCCACGAACCCATGTCTATGGCCGTGTGCGCCGTCCCGAAGACGGCGTCGTACGGCTTCTTCCCATGCTCCTTGATTATCTTCCCCACGTCCTCTGGGGCGAACTGGCGAGGGGTCCTCGCTAACGCGTTCTTCCCCTCATGGAAGACGAAGGAACGGAGCGTTGGCGGTTGCTTCAGAACGGGCTCCATCGAGTAGCTGAGAGGCTGGTCGGTCCAGTAGTCTACGTCGTTGCCTAGCTCGGCCAGCTTGTGCACCACATGGCATTCGACGCTCAGCTCGCCGCGCGCGTGCGCCCCGTACATGCCCAAGACCAATATGTTCATCAGTCAGTAATCTCCGGCCATTTCGAGCGTCTCCAGCATCCATGACAGGGTGTCTCTGAGCGGCATATCGTTAGCCCAGCCCGTCGCTTCCCTGAAGCGCTCCGAGGACCCGACGAGTATGGGCAGGTCGCTCGGCCGCATCCTTGAGGGGTCCTGCTCGACCTCGCCTGGCACCCCTGCGATGGCTGACACCATCTCCACGAGCTCCCTGACGGACGTGCCCTTCTGGGAACAGACGTTGTACGGTGTCCCAGGCCGTACCCAGTCGCTCGTCACAGCGGCGTGGTATGCCCGCACGATCTCGCGCGCATCGCTGTAGTCCCTGATGGCGTCGAGGTTCCCAAGAGTGAACTTCTTGCGCTTCCCATGCTTGATCTGGAGAGCCTGCGTCACGACCTGCATCGTGACGAAACCCTTTCCCCTGCGGGGCGAGGTGTGGTTGAAGGCCCGGGTTATCCTGGTGTCGAGGCCGTAGCTCTTATGGTACTGCTGCGAGAGAAGGTCACCAGTGACTTTGGAGATCCCGTATGGGCTGCCGGGCCGAATTGGCGTGTCCTCTGTCACAGGCACCTCTTCAGGCGGGACGATCCCGTACTCCTCGCTCGACCCGACAAAGTGCACTATCGGCATCGGTACGGTCGACCTGGCCGCTTCCAGGATGTTGATCGTCCCGTCCACGTTGCAGTCGAACGTGTCGATGGGGTTCTCCCAGGAGTAGGGGACGAAGGTCATGGCGGCGAGGTGGTGGATGACGTCGGGTTTGACGATGTGTATAGTGCGGTAGACGCCGTGCGAGTCTTTTATGTCCTGCATGTGCAGGACGAGCTTGTCTCTAATGCCGTTGATGAACTTGGTGTCCCCGCGCGGCCTGATAAGGCCGTGTACCTCATAGCCTTTCAAGAGGTAGGACTCCGCCAGATAACTCCCGACCTGACCGTTGATCCCGGTGATTAAAATTTTCACTTACTTACTGGCCACCTCTTCGCAGACCTTCACGACGGCTTCCCCGAACCTTTCCCATGTCAGCGTTTCAGCCTTCTTCCTCGCGTTCTCTCCTAGCCTCTTCACCTCGGATGGATTCTCGTTGAGGTGCTTCAATGCTCCAGCGATGGCCTGGACGTCCTTCGAGGGTATCAGAAGGCCGTCCTTCCCGTCCTCTATCGGTGAGCCAGCCTCTTTGGTCGTGATCACGGCGCAGCCAGACGCCATAGCCTCGAGGACCGCCAGGGCGGAACCTTCCTCGAGCGTCGGCAGGATGAAGACGTTGTTCTTCCGGTAGAGCTTCGGAACCTCTTCGTCGCCGACGAAGCCCAGCTTCGCGGTGCGGTATGTGTATACCGCGGGCACGTTGCAGCCCGCGAGAGTCAGCGTGGCTTCCTGGAGCTTGAGTCCGTTCCACGCCTTGATCAGGTAGGGTAACCCTTTCCGCACCCAGTTGCCGCCCACGAACAGTACCCGAAAGTCCTCTATGGTACTTTCGGTCGGGTGGAATATGCCGCAGTCGACCCCGAACGGTACTATGCGCGTCTTGCCCCTACATATGGGGTCTGCCTCGTATGTCTCGGCGCATGCCTCTGACGGGACCAGCAGGACATCGGACATCCCCTGCTCGTGCTTGTCTCTCCACATGAGAAACGGGTCGACAGGGTGCCTGACGTCCATCCCAACCTTCGCGTACTCCTCGGTCAGTATCCGGGAGGCGTTCACGTAATGGGTGGAGAACCACGTCGTTATGATCTTCGGGAACTTGCCTGTCGTCTCGGCTCGCGAGAGCCTCGCGTTGCTTCCGGGATGGTTGATCTCCCTGATCTGCTGCAGGCTCGCGCAACCGCAACCAAGGAAGACGTCGCAGTAAGCGAAGTCCGCGTCGTCTAACGTGATTAACATGTCTGACATGGACCCCTGCTCGAGCGATTCGGCGGCGGGGGCCGTCGCGCCAAAGAGCTTCCGCACGTGCGCCATGCCGGAGACGAACCTGACCTCGTGCTCCTTCTGCTTGTTGACCAGATGGTCGTACAGGTAACCGTAGGGCCGTCCGGCCCCCGTCCTTCCCAGTTCGAGCGGATTGCTGAACGTGATCCTCATGCTTATACCACTGCCTCTACCGCGTTCCAGAACTCGAGCGGAGCGTTCCTGAGGTGCTCCGCGACGGCTTTCCTGCCTTCGGAGAACCAGTGCCATGAAAGCGCGCCGAGCAGTTCGTTCCCCTTGATCTTGCATCCGGACAGGTATGCTTCAGCAATAGTCCTGTTGAAAGGCTGCGGCGTGTCGGGCAGCTCCAGGTACCACTCGTGTTGGTTGTAGAAGTCGCGCATCTTCCCGCCTACGTCCGATATCGGCCCGACGAACTTGCAGTTCTCTGGGAGCGGCTCGTCAGGCTTCTCGTTCACGCCGGCGAACGTTATCGTTTCCCCGGGGTTCTCCTTCGCGTACTCGAGTATCGGCTTCCGCCCTTTGAACGAGAGCAGGCCGTTCACGTTGCATGTTCCTTTCCTCTCCCTGCCGTGGTCGAAGAACTCGTCCGGGTTGACGGTGCCAGGCACCAACACATGGGGCTCTATGGCGTCGCCCAAGATGTCGCTGTGGACCCTGTAATGCAGCGGGGAGAGGAAGACGTGCAGCTTCGCCTTCTCCAGCACAGGTCTCCAGAGAGGGGTCTGGGGACAGTTCACCGCGCACTTCTCGGTCCAGGGGAAGAAGAGCCTCCAACGGCACAGATGGAGATAGTCGTGGTGGAAGACGGCGTACCTGTTCTTCATGGTTGACAGCCTCTTCGGGTCGAACCTCGACGGGTTGCTCAGGACCACGAACGCGGTCTCGTCGATGGGCTGGTTCGCGTTCTCCGGGGTCACGAAGGATACGTCGTGCCCTCTTCTCAGGCCTTCCCGTATGTGCTCCCTGTCCGTCTGCTGCGCGCCGCCGCCCATGGTGAGCGGGGAAAAGTCCTGGACCCAGACGACCTTCATGCTACCTCGACCCTCCTCTTCGACAATTCGATCTCCCTCTCGCTGGGCGCTGGTGGGTACCTCTTGCTCTTGATGCACCTGTTCTCCAGTTCACGGTCGAACTCTGTGAAGAACTTTCTCCACTTGCCGTAGACGACGTCCCACGCGAAGTTCTCCCTGATGAAAGGTATGTTCTCCTCGAACTCCTTCCTGGGTATGTTGGTCACCTGCTCGAGCGCGTCAGCGATGTGCAGGGGGTGGGGGTCGGTCTTGTGCAGGAAGTTCAGCGTCATGTAGTCGAAGTACGGCGGGACGAGGATGGCCTTCTTCGTCAGGTCCGACGTGGCCCCCTCATTCAGCCCGATCAGCGGGGTCCCGACCGCCTGCGCCTGCACGGTGGCGTAGCCGAACCCTTCCTGCGACGCGTTGATGACGACATCGGCGAGCGCGTGCATCATCATAAGCTGGAACTCCACGATCTGTCCCGTCAGCATGTCGTACTGGTTGGGGCAGTTGGTTATGTCTGCGAGCCCGAGCGCGTTGATCAGGCCCTGCATGTCCCAGCCCTCGGCCGTGGACAGGTATGTATGAAGGTAGAGGCGGACCTTCAGATCTGGGTGCTTCTCCCTGAATATCCTTATCCCCCTCAGCGTCTGCTCCCACGCCTTCCGCATGTACTGGTTCGCGTTGACGACAGATATGTTGAAGGTGTCGTACCCGAAGCCCAAACTCTTCATCATGCCCGGGTGTTCAGTGCGGTCCTTCGGCCTCCAGAGCTCGCAGTTCAACCCGAGCGGGATAGGGTCGTACAGGTTGTCGAGGCCCGCGTCCTTGAGCCTGTCGTAACCCGACTTGACCCACGGGACCACCTTGAACGCCGTCTTCATCTTGTCGATCACCTGCTGCGGGATCGGCTGCAGGAAATCGATGGGAGGCTGGACGACCCATTTTATGCGGTCCTGGGCTGCGAGGTCGGGGATCCGCTTCAGCGCCCAAACGTCGGCTATCTGCCACAGCACCTCGGCCTGGAAGTGCTGGTAGTGCTGGTCGACGAGGTCTTCCCCGTAGTCGTCGCCTATTCCGGGGTAGACGGGGACCACGTTCTCCGTGAACCAGTGGTTCTTGGGGTCGCTCTCTTCTCCAATCACCATCTCGAACTCCTTCTCCCAGCCGAAGACGCCTATGTCTGGGTAGTAATACTCGAGCTTGTACCTCTGGCCGACCGGGGCGAAGACCGCCATGTCGACGTCCTTGTAGAGTCCCTGCACGAGGTAGCGCGCCGCTATCCCGTAACCGCTATCGGTCCGCCATGGGTGATCCTTTGGATGGAACAAGACACGAAGTTTCGGCGTCTGTCCTTCGCCAGGTTCCACCAACTTACTCACCCGAACAGCTCCTCTGCCGCTGCCAGCATGCTACGTGCTGACCTCGCTGTACTTCATCCTCGTCTTCTCATGGAAGATCCTTCTCTCCCTGACCAGCGAGAGTACCGACCCACACGTGCCGCACTTGAACTCCTGCATCCGGGCCCAGACGACGTTCACTGGGAACGGGTCGCTGAACGACATGATGTTCCGTTCCATCACAGTCTTCTCGGTAGGCGCATCGGATACCACCTTCCCGCACGACTGACATACAGGCATGGCAGGGCTGCTCATGTTTGTTTCTTACCAAGGGTCTGTCTGAATGCAGTTATCAATGGTTCTACGATGTTAAATGATAAATAGGGACGAAAAGTCACTATCTGTCGATTTGGTTAACAATGCGTACAGGCCAGTCGAGATAAGACTTCCGATAAGCGAGAGCGTACGCGAGAACCTCGAGATCATAAGCGAGGCGTTCGGCCTTGAGAACAACACGGAGACGGTCAGGTTGGCTTTGAAAATGACCGTGAAGCAACTGCAGGGTTCGCCGCAACCGCGAAAAGAGTGACACACTGTCACTCTCTTGTAGATCAATAAATCGATCAGACCTGATACGGCTGTAGCGCCTTGACGGCAGCGATGGTCTGCATGTAGGCTTGCCCTATGATAGTCAGTTGCTGCGTCCCTGCCAGTATGTTGTTTGTGTTCGCAAGAAGCCGCCTCGACGCGTCCAATATGTTCTGGGACGTGAAGGGATACGGGAAAGGCTCGAGCGTCATGAAGAGGTTAGAGAAGAACGGGGAGAAGATGGCCGTCGCGTTCCACAGGCTTGCAGACGTATAGACGCCGCCGGGAAGGAGCCAGTTGGCCTCGTCCTGCGCGTATTTGGGGTCGTTGTACTGCTGGTTGTAGTACTTCGCGTAACGCCATGTCTCCGTGATGCCGCCCTTCTTCCCTGCCTGGTTTATCAGGTTGAAGCCGTTCGCGTATGACCCGAACTTCTGCTGCTCGTTGTAGATGTCTCCACCTATGCCGTCGAGGTTAGGGTCGGAGACCAGGTACTGGGCAGCCTGCGCGTCGATCTTGTCGTACGGTATTATGTCGACCCACGTCTGGGTGCCTGGCGAAGCCTGTTTCACGGTAGCCGTCAGATAGGCCACGAGCCTGGCGAAGTCAGCCGGAGTGAAAGCGGCGTGGAGCTTCGAGTTCAATAGCTGGAACTCCGCGAGGCAGCTGAGGTAGTCGGGACGGTACGCCGCATAGCGGGCCATAGCGTCGACCTCGAACTGCCCGAACTGCTGCAGCGTGGGCGTTGAGGCGAACGGCGGCGTCAGCCCCGTCACCTGATAGCTGCTCGCGTTGTCCAACTGGTTGATTATGTGGATCTTCATCCCCATGCTCCTGGCGGCCGAGAATATGCTGGCAAACCTCGGCTCGTACGCCGCGAACTCGGTGGGGTCGGTGATGAACGAGACCACGTCCAGCCCCATCAGGTTGTGGAGGACGAGAAGGAACGGGATATCGACAGCGGGGTCGGTCAGGCCCGCGTTGAGCAGGATGGTGGGCGCGTGTTGCGCCGAGAGGATGCCGGGGTAGGTGACCACGGGCAGGGGACCGGGACGGGAAAGGGTGCGCCACAAGGCTACACCACCCAAAGCCGCGCCTCCTATTAAAGTAAGTTTCTTCCAGGTCTCCATTTCGAATCGGGTGACTATCTTCATGGTGATCGGGCATAATAAGTTTAAAGCGTTGAAAGCTTACCCTATCAGTTAGTTGGTTAGTTAGTTAGATGGTAATAACGATAACGGGTAACGCCTCGGTCCAGTTGGGTGGCACTTATAGGTGGTCAGCCACTGGATTAACGCCTTTCGGGGAAGCGCTGGTACAGCTCATCTGGCAGCTGTCAGACGGCAGTTTCGTCGCCCTCGAGTTCGCGCCCAACCCGTTCGCCGACGCCAACGGCGCGGTTTTGAACAAGTCGTTCACCGTGGGCACCAACATCCCAGTGAACACGCCACTCACGTTCAAGGTCACGGACCTCACGACCGGGACATTCGGCCAGCAAACTTTGACGGTTTATCCTCCGTCGACGTCGACTTCGATAACGAAGTACCTGATCCCGATAGCTGCCATCGCGGGCGCAGCGTTGCTCGTGGGCGGCGCCGTCTACGCGACGCGAAGAAAGAAGAAATAACTACTAATAGCCCGCCGTTAATTAATTAATTGAACGGGTCATGGTCAGAGCATTCGCAGTAAAAGAGGCAGTGAAGTATGACATCTTACGCTTACTCGGCGTACATGGGATAGGTATCTCGAAGGACGGCCTGGGTGAACATATCGTAGTTTACGTCTTAAGCCATCAGGTCCAGGTCCCAGATCTGATAGGAAACATACGCGTCGTCAAGCTTGTGACGGGAAGACCGAAGCTACTGAGCCAGTTTGCAACCCAGTTCTCGACTTCGATATTGAACCAGCAGAAATGGCGCCCTTATCCTGCCGGCGTGAGCATAGGCGCATATGACGCAACTAAGGGGGGATGGGAGACTGGAACTCTCGGATTGATAGTCTACGATACGAGGGGCCCGCTCATTCTCTCATGTAATCACATAATGGCTGGTTCTACCTCGGATATTGACCCGGTAGCCGCCGCTGGAAGTCATGTGATACAACCAGGGACGGGTGACTTCGGATCTGATCCAGCGGATCTAATCGCGACCCTCGATAGATGGGTTCCATACTCCTTTCAGACAGGGCGGAACACCGTTGATGCGGCGTTAGCGAGAATCAGCAATCCTCCAGACCTGAGTCCCAATAACATACTCTTCATAGGCGGGTACGGGAAGATCGCCTTGCCCCATGTCGGACAGGCCGTAAAAAAGTCTGGAAGGACGACGCAGCTTACGTTTGGCACAATCACGGACACTTCGGCGACGTTCAACATGGGACCGGTGACGATCAACGGCGCGTCCTACGACTTCATCTGGGACGACCAGATTGTCATTCCAAACCCCGGTTTCACCGGTAACGACCCAGGCTCGTTTGCGGGGGCAGGCGACAGCGGATCGTTGGTGCTCGACCAGCAAAGCCATGAACTCCTCGGCATGGTCTTCGCCGGGACTTACATCGAGGGCGGCATAGAGAACCCCGTCGTGCTTGCCAATAAAATGACTAATGTCCAATCTGCGCTCGGCTTTTCCACGGCACCGACGGCGCTACCCCGTCCCGGCAATGGTGGATGGATCGGAGGGGTCATCCTGGCCGCTGGCGCAGTCATAGCAAGCGCCGTCTTCGTAACGAGGAGCAACAACCAACACCTCACTAATTAACTCAAAGAGAAGAAAAGAACTGGTCAATCGATCAATCAATCAATCAATCAATTAATTAAGGGACGATGAACAAGCCGAAGTTGGCTTGTATCCAACTGAATGCGACGACGAAGAACTAAGTAAGTAAGTAGATAGCGGTTGATCGACCCCTAACCATTCTACCCTGACCTTACCATACCTTACCTAACTAAGGGACGATGAAGAGGTTTGAGTTCGCCTGGAACCAGCTGAATGCGACCTGTGTGTCAGTGAACGTGGGACCTATAACGTTGCCGAAGATATCCGTGAAGAAGTAGGTTACGAACGTCGTTCCCGATCCTGGTTGCACTGGCGGATTGATTGGGACCGGCGTGGGCGGCTGCTGACCCGACCACCCAGCAGCTTCCAGCCCGAATCCGCCAGACGCTTGGGGACCGTTGTTGAAGAGGAAATAGACCACCGTGCCCTTCCAGGGAGTCGTGTCGAGCCCGCCGCCGGATGCCTTCCTGGGCCAGAGAAGAAATAGCGCGACCGCGGCCCCTATCCCTACTATGGCCGCTCCCGCCACCTTCTTCTCCTTTGGGGTCATGTTCGTTTGTCTAGATCACAGTGAACGGCGTCAGTGCGATGACGTATGGGTTGTAGTTGTTGGCAGCTGACGCGACCGAGTCGATCACCTCGAATTGGTAGTCCCCTGGGATGAGAGGCACGCTGACCGAGCCTGTCGCGTAACCGTTCTGGTCGAAAGTGCCCGCCCCTAAACTGGTGATGTTGTGGCCGTCAGTCGAGTTGACCACGAACCCGCCGAAGCGCGTCCCATTCGATATCTTATACGTCAAAGTCCCGTTCTGCGCAACCCGGGTAGGGGAAACGGACACCTTGAACTGCTTCGAAATAATGTAGTAACCGACCGCGGCTGCGGCGCCGGTCACTGCCAGCACTATCAGCGCGTCTGCCATACCTTTTCTACTTGCCATAAAAGTATGATGGACAACTGATTATTTAAGATTATTAAGAGACCCTTCTAATGATAAGGTTAAATCACTGCACGTTCAACGGTTAATTGATTAACGATGGCAATGGTCGTGGCTGGCATAATTGGTGGCGTGGTCGGAGCGGCTGGCGGCGCTGCCGTCGCCTACGGCGAGGGAAAAACAACGGGCACGAACAACGCGCAGATCAGCCTGGCGCAACAGCTCCAGGCCTCGCTGGCCGTCTCGAACCCGGCGATAGGCCAGCTGCCGCTCTCCCAGTTCTTAGGGTTCGCCATCCAGAAGCTGCAGTCGATACTGCCGCGGATGGTCGACCCAGAAGCACAGGCTGCCCTGACCGTACTCATCAAGTTCCTTCAGGAACTCCAGACGAAGATCCCGCCAGTTTGAACCAGCAGTAGACCGCTAACTGAACTGAACTCAGTTCCCCTTAACTAACTAACTTGCGCTCCGAGACTGAGACAAAATCCCACGCCTTCGCCTGACCTGCGGCGCCGGTCACTGCCAGCACGATCAACGCGCCTGCCACGCCTTTTCTTCCTGCCATTCTGGATTATGGTAGTGGACAAGATATTTAAATTAATTTATTCAATCAAGTTGGGGGTTCTTCTCGCTCTATCTGCTGTTCTCTGGACCCGATGTCCCTCTCCGCCGCCTAATCATCCCTGCCACACCAGGCGCCGGGGGCTGGACCGCGTCGCCGATGCAGTCCCATGTGGTAATGGAATCGTTGAATGCCGGGTTGTAGTCTGTCTGCGCCGCTGCCACTATGCGGTACTGCGCCCAGCCCCCGTTCGCGTTGCCCACGACCCCTATCTGGGACCATAACAAGGTGAAGTTCGCCCCCGCCGAATTGCCTGTGCGGGCGCCTGTCGCCCCTATCATGAAGATTATGGTGTCTGTGTTGCTGGTGGACAATGTCACGTTGGGCACAGATGAGGAGCCGCTGCCCGTCGCCACCAGGCTCGAGTTGACATCGTATGGGTTGACGGTGTCCGCCCCCGAGATCGCGAAGCATCCAGCTGTCCCCGAGGTGCTCGCGTCCATCTGGACGGTTATGACCTCCGAAGAAAGGGCGGCGGTTGCTATCGCGCGCCACTCCTCGATGTACATCGTCCCGTCTATGAACTGTTTCCTCAATGTGAACGTGAGGTTCGTCGACGTGACGCTCGAGACCGCGACCCCGCCGTTGTTCTGGACCCCTACCACGATCACGTCACCGGCCAGGGTCGTGGATTTGGTCACGGTGACCGAGTCGGTCGTCTTGAACTGCCCGCTGACAGTCACTCCGTCTATGGCTAATGCCATCTATGATCAACAGATCAGACCGTGAGCGCGCTTGCTCAGCCTTTCCTATTATCCCTCTTCCAACCAGCAGTATGCAAGCTGGCTCGTGCTGTCGTTGTGGGCCGCGGCTACCGTGACGGTCTGGCTCAAGGTGGTGGTGTTGCGGAAGAGCTTCCTGCCTGGGAAGAAGAACTCGGTGCTGACCCCCGCAGGCGATCCCACGATCAGGTCCAGGGTGGTGTCGAGGCTGAACCTGAGCCTCAGGCGGTGGGCAACTATCGCTTGAAGCCCGTCAGTCGTCGTGGACACGAAGCCGCCGAAGCCCTTGACGCCCAGTTCCTCGTTCGGGGCCAAAGTGAACGTTATGACAGTCACGTATACGGCTGACGCGAACGTGGTGGTGATGGTCCCGCCCGTCCTTCTGGTCACCCCGAAGATCCTGAGGATAGTCGCGACCTTACCCATGTCTATCGTCCACCAGCGTTCGTCGGCATGTACGCTCGTTCGCTCATTCACGGGTCGCCTGTTCAAACGTGTCCACGAGCGCATATAAGGTTTGGAACTGGAGGTCGTCACAGATGATCTCCACGAGAGCGCTGCGCGTGAACGAGAGATCACCAGCGGCCAGTGTGAAGACGTTCCCCTCCTGTCCGGCGCTGAAGCTCTGCAGCTCCGAGACGGCCGAGATCTCTGTGAACGTGTTGTTGACTATCTCTTCGTCGTCGAGCTTGACCAGGATGGAGAAGGCGGAGCTTGTCGTCTTGAAGACGAGGTCAGTGATGATGCCCCCGACATCGCGCAGGTCGATGAACGTGAGTTTGCCCTTGACCGCGACGCCGTTGAGGTTCCCGAACCGCCGCGTCCTGATTTTTCCTATCGTTTCTTGAGGCAAGGGTTAGTTGCTGACCTACCGATCATCGGTATGACGGCTTGGATATTTCAAGGTTGGGCTTGCTTGATCCCTTCTTTCTTTCTTTCTACGCCCTGTACCCCGTCGCGGTCCATCTCGCGCGGACGTTGGGCGTGCCCACCCACCTGAACGAGCCCGGCCTTACCCTTATCGCGTCGAACGAAATTCGCGCCGTCCCCGCGCCCATCCTGGCCGTCGTGCCAGCTACGACGACGACGACTACCGGCGGCGTACCGTACGCCGTGGCGAAGGTGACGTACCTCGTCCCCGGCGGGAGAGTGGCCACCGCCGACTGGACGAGGAGGTTGACCTTATTGAAGCCTATCGACTGGGCAGGTATCGTGGTGGGGTCGTGCTGGCTGAAGAAGCGGTGGATTGTTGGCAAGTCATTGACCTCACACGGCGTAGATGTCCATGCTCACGCCGACCGCCCCGTTCGCCGCGCTACCCAAACCCCTGTACTTGACGTTGCTGCCCTTACCCTGGCTCGTCGTGCCCATCGCGCCGAGCGCGTATACCCTGAACGTGCCCGGGAGCAGCGAGTAGATCGGCTGGTCGAGGCTGCTGACCGTGAGGTCGTCTCCCCTCGTCACCAGGAACGGCGTGTCGAACGTCCCAGGCTTCCTCGAGTGCGTGAACGCGAAGTACGTGTTAGGCGTGCCTGATGTGAGCCTCAGTCTCAGGACCTGATACATGAGCTGGTTGACTGACGGCGTGGAGACTAGCGTCTTGCTTCCCATCAACCATCCCGACCCGACGTTATTGGTGGACGTCCCCTTCCCCGGACCGAACTGCAAGCTGATGGGCTCAGTCGGCAGCATGTCGTTGACGAACGACGGCGTCTGTCCTCCCTTCTTCAGGAACTGCCTCCTGGTCACCGTCAAACTGACATTGTTATCGCTTGAGCTTGACATTTTCCCATCTCACCTAACGCGGGATGCTCCTTATAGTCCCTCCGAACATGACGGGCGTCGAGGGTATCTTCTTCTTCTCCAGCATGTCGAAGATATCCGGGTGCGTCGCGGGCTCTATCGGCTCGACCTTAAACGACGCGATCAACCATATCAATTGGGGCAGTATCGACTTACCTCCGGGGAACCCGAGCAGCTCCGCGGTCGCGTTCTGGGCCACGATCCCAGGATACAGCTTGTTGGGCAGTATCCAGACGTTGAACGACGGCGCCTCGTAGGGCGACAGGCCGTGGGTCAGTATCGCTGTCTGGTCCGCGCTGATGGCCGACGTGTTGGTGTCAAAATTGAGGATCCTCGTGTCGAACGGGTGCCATATCTGCAGCCTTGTCCCCGGCTGGACCCCGAGGAACGCCTGGTAGATGTGACCAGAGGCCGGGTCCAAATCGGAGAAGTTGACCTGCGCGCTCTTGCTGTCCGTGGTCAGTGACGGGAAAGTGTAAGGGTACCTGAGCGGCGACTCGCTCTGGAGCAGCCTGATGTAGCGGAACCTCTTCACGGTGTCGAGCGGGACAAGGACGTTGGACCCGTAATATTTGAGGTAGGCTCCGGACTGCGCGAACTCTGGGGCTATCGGTTCTGCCATTTTCTTTCTTTTTCTCCCTTCAATTCTATATAGGGAGGTTGCTCCCTAGATTAGGGCGCCTGCCCCGTGATCCACGCGTGGGCCGTCTTCGTTCCCTGGCTTGCCGTGCCCGGGATAGCTATCGATAGCAGTCTGGTGCCCGTGGTCCCCGTTCTGACCCACCTTAGGGTTATGGTGGACCCGATCCCGCCACCCCTGTAGTAGCCCATGTGCGACGGCGACCCGAGCTGCGTGGGCACAGAACCTACCGGGAATGATGGAGATGTCGTGTTTATTGACCCGCCGGACAGGACGATGCTGTCTATCGTCCTGAGTCCGATGGCGAGAGGGTCGAATGTCTCCTGTCCGCCCCACTGTAAGACCGCACTGATTCTCCGCCTTCCGTTCTGGTCGTACGCTACACCAGCGATGTAGACTTTAACCAATCCAATCAGCCTACGCTGCCGGGGCACTCAGCGTCAGCAGATCGTCCCTGGACCTGTAGCCCATCTGTCCTATCGGGATCACCCTCTGGTTGAAGCCGGAACTTAACCTCTCCTGGAAGCCCTTCAGGACTATGCTGACCTTCTCCTGCGCCACCAGTTCCTTGCCGGAGTCTGTCTTGATCACCACGGCTGTGCCTGACAGGGGATCCCAGCTTCTTGCCTCTTCGATCTCGAAGATAGGCAAAACGGTGTCTGATATCTGGAAGCGTAACGCGTTGAACAGGAGCGAGTTTCCTACGAACGAGGCTCCGGCGATCCCGTGGATCTGGTCGATTGGGACGGTGTACGAGAAGATGTTAACCCACGAACCGGGTGCAGTGAACTTTTGCATGAAGGACCACGAACCGAACCCCCTCGGGACCGACATGTGCCTGGGGACGAGGTTGGCGAGCCCGTACTGGTTAGCGCCGGGTTGGAGACCACCGAAGGTGTATCCGCCCCAGATCTGTTCTGCCCTCGATCTGACCGAGGTCTCAACAGCTGCCATCGCTTGCGCGAACTCGGGGAACTGCGTCTTTACCTTGTTCAAAGGAGCTACGAAATAACTCATTGGCATGCATAGCAATGAAAGCCTATATATCGAATTTCTGAGATTATCTCAGATTTAGTCCAGATGCCTACCATGATGCAGCAAGACGCCAGCTACCCGAGGGTGATCAAGGTCCTAAAAGTCACAGACAAAGCGAAGCTGCAGATCACCAGCTACGTGATGCGTACGATGGGTTTGAAGGACGGGGACCTGGTGCAGTGGGTCGAATGGAAGCCTGGCACGTTCATAGTGGAGCCGGTACGGAAACCGCAAGAGACCGGGTTTAGGCCGTTTCAGCCCGTCTGACTGGTAGGTAAGTAAGTAAGTAACTAACAGCTAACCAGGCACGAAAGACCTGTAGCCTCTACCGGGAGCGCTCACTGGGGCTGCCAGCGGTGGGGGTACCGTTGCCCCGTATCCCTGCCCTGCCCTTACTAGCGTAATGCCGCTTGGTTGAAAGCTCATGCCGCCGGGCGGGGCTACGCCCTTCGCAACCTTGTAAGCGGTCCTGATGGCGAGCGGCGTGTAATCGTTAGCTACCTTTCCAGCGAGTTCGGCCATCTTGCCCTTGCCGAGGGCGGCATAGGCATATCCCACTACGGTGACACCTAGTCTTAAGGCGTCAGTGATGTTGTAGATCGGCTTCGTGTAACCCTGTTTTTGGTCGATCAGTTCAGTGACTACATCGACTACGCCGACTCCTACGCTGATTCCAGCATCCTTGTAACTGAGCATTGGGTGAGTATTCGGGCACGTGTATTAAAGAGTTTAGGGTTTTTTCTTGGTCAAGCCTTTTATCTTTTCCTCCGCGATAGCATCCAGATGTCGGTAAACACGCTAGAGCAGACGGTGACTCCCGAACAGGCCAGTTGGATAGTGCAGAGGCTCAGCGAGGTCTTCGCGGTCAGAACGCCTACCATGTACTTCGATGCGGATTTCCCGAAGAAGTACACCGCCTACGCGTGGCCCGAGATGAATGAGATCCACTTCAGGGTCGACTACATACCGTGGAACGCGCCCTTCCACGAGTTCGCACACATCCTGTACACGGACTACACCGGGAACTCCAGCCTGGTGGCCTCTGAGGCGTTCGCGCAGCAGTTCGCGGCCATGTCGCTCACACAGGGGCTGGAATTGCTAGACTTCCAGTGCCAGGTCTGCGGGAATGGGACTGTGAAGATGCTGGACAGTGGGATGCTCGAGTGCCTCGCCTGCCAATCTCTTTATAGCGTGAACTGGCTATACCAACATGATTGATCTGATTGGTAAGCCTGATAACCGGGGTCATACAGAACATCTTCTCGGCGGCCCCGGGCGACTGCCTTAACGGTCTGGCCAGAGTATCGTTCCAAGTGGACCCGCTAGTCGTTGTGGGATTGCAGCTCGTCGACGAAGACACGAATAACATGGTATGGGTCCAGTACCCGGGAATTGTTGGGGGAAGCTATACATGGACCATCCCGTTCGGCGTATTTGACATATGTGCCCTTTCGATGCCAGCCTCACCGCTCAGGCTGAGGGTCGAGCTCGTCGTCTTCGGCTTGACCACCGAAGTGGTGTCGAGCGTCCACCTTCAGCCGATAGACGTCGCTTCGCCGCCGCCCCCTCCTGGCCCCTCCGGCCAGGAAAAGATCGTGGTCTATCAGCAGAACGGCTACCCGGCACCGGGCGCAGTCGTCGTGGTCGACCTGATCGGCCTTCCCCTTAACTTGGGCGGGTACCACGCCGAGGCGACGACGGATATCAACGGCGTGGCCCTGATTCCCCAGTACGGGCTGCCAGCCGCCGGGTCCACAGCCGAGGTCTACGTCAACTGGACAGACTCGGCCAAGGCGAAGTGGTACTCAAAGGGAGAATTGGGCGTGGACCTGATCGGCAACTTCACGCCGAACCCGTTGCTGCTGCACCTCACGCCTGGGAGCGTGGCGCCGCCAGGTCCCAATCCGTTCGATGTGCCGTGGTGGGTCTACCCGTTGGCGATAGGGGTCGGCGGCCTAGTTATCGTCTCGCTCGTCCGTCCAAGCGCGGCCACCAACATCGTCTTATCCGGGACCCGTGCCGTAAGGAGAGAAGGGAGCCGCTTGGTGGTCGCGGCAAGGAAGAAGGTCAAGAGGCGTTGAAAAAAGGCAATGCCGGAGTGTAGGGGGAAGAGAAGAAGTTGCACAGGAAGGCACACAACCGCTCCACGCAGATGGCCTGTCCCGATATCCCTTTGAGGCTCATAAACGCGGTAAATTATGCGTTGGATTTTCCGAGTACCTTCGCTGGCCCCTCCCACAGGAAATACAACCACGATGTCAAGTCTGCGACCCTGATCGGCGCAGCCGTAGCGAAGAAGATGGGCTATCCCGAGCAGATGGGGGCGAGGGCCGCCAACTGGCACTTGGTCGAAGACAGACTATCCGACAGGATGAGGAAGGTCAGGATAACCAGTAAGATCACCCTCAAACACATATTCGACGCTCGGACGGCGTGACAATGGCGCGATAACGACGTGACGATGAGTTGGGCTGCACATATCTGGCAACTTAAAGGTGATGATTTACGCAGGGGGAGAGAGAGTGACAGCGTGTCACTCTTTTCCCTTTAGGCCTTGCATGGGTGCGTTATCGGCTGGTGCAGTGCGGAGCGTGTCGCATTATGAAACGTGCAGACCCATAGAGACAGCGCGGCTGGCGAGGATGCGTCCACCGGGTTCTGCTTGATGTAGTCGAGGCCGTGCACAGAGCAGTCCTTGCAGACCATGTTCGTCACCATGCTCTCGATGTAGCGGGCGTACCTCTGCTTAACCTCTATCGTCGGATCGTCTGGCATGGTATCAGGGACCGAATGCATGTGCGACCACATCTTCCTGCCGAGCGACTTCGACACCGAAGAGATCCTGCATGTGGGGCAGGCTCTCTTCCGACCGGAAGCCGCCGATGCCGCCTGCAGCCTGCCGTAGCCTTGGTCGATGATGGCCGTCTTCATGTCAGCCAGAGCCAGCCTCTGCGCTTCCTGCGCCTTCACCAACTCCTTCTCCTTCGCGTATCCGTTAGCGATGTTGATCAGGATCGGCGCCCCCTCCTTTATGGCTGTCCCGATTACCTGCAAGATCTGAGTGGACATTGGTCCTTGGCATTCATCCACATTAAAAAACGTATATGAACATGGCGCTATTGGGTGAATTGATGAGTAAGAACGCGTGTTCGTTGGGATTGGAACGCTTGAAGCAAAATAACCCAGATGGTTTTTTCGCCATAGTCATGAAAAAGGGCTGCCCGCCGTGCAAGCCGATGCGTAAGCTGGTCAAGAAGACCGTCGGCAAGCGCCTTACCGTGGTTGAAATTCCAGCAGACGACCTCAGGTGCGACCCTATCATAGACAAGCTCCGGATCACGGAATCGCCGTCGGTCCTCTTTTTCAAGGGGAAGACGGTCAAACGTATCTCGGAGGGCGACAAGACAGACGACGACATCAGGGCACAGATAGCCGTGATCGTGGGTAAGAAGCCTCAAAAACGCTAGAGTCGTCTAGCTAACCGAACTGAGTTCGGTTCCCTCGCGATAAACAAGTCAATTAGTCAGTCCCTACCTACCGTCAGCCGACCTCAAAGTCTCTATCTTCTCCCTGATGAACA
>ERZ1292637.403-Hain-H14-01um-R3-403-length-26591-cov-10_pt1 | contig 26591 bp, 39 predicted proteins | sample MGYA00564405_ERZ1292637 | MGnify/ENA primary metagenome ERZ1292637 (study PRJEB36523, sample SAMEA6512645) | groundwater metagenome | collected 2019-01-09 | study: AquaDiva: Metagenomics assemblies of 32 groundwater samples | reverse complement strand
TGGTGGGCGGCAGCACCTTTTTGATCGGACTGTTGCCGACCTATGCCCAGATCGTTCGGGGCATAGGCCCACCTAGGCCCCCACCTAGGTGGGGGACATGCCACCCCACCTATTTTTTATAGGCCCCCACCTAGGCCCACCTAAATGGGCAAGAGTAAGACTGAACAGGCAATCGCAAATGGATATGCCATACTCGTAGACAACCCAACCATGCGCCCCAACGATGCGGCAAAGCAGGCGTGCATTGGAGTAGGTCTTGAAACCAGCGCTGAAAACCTGAACAAAGTAAGAGGTAAAATACAATCCATGCTCAAGAACTATCTGGCTGGCAAGATTCCTGCACCCAAGTTGAAACCAGATGCCGAGTCAACCACCACATCCACGGAAGAACCACCGCCACCAAAGGATCCGAAAGCCAAATTGGTAGAGGTCACTATTGACCCTGCCGTTCCGCCCGGAGATGGCGATGGAGAGAAGAAAACTGCCCTGCCCGAGATCGACGTGGATACCATCGAGATGCTACGATCAACATCCTTTACGGTTGATTTCAAACCGCCTTTGCATTTGTGGTACTGGTACGATGTGATGAGAGCCAAGGGGTTCACGGGCAACTTCGAGACGTTCTGCGCATGGGCCGCAGATGGGCTGTTTCGCTTCTTGGGAAAGAGGATAGCCGTGGTTGACATGGCAGTCTTCGCAACTCTAACACAAGAGCAGGCGAAGCTTATCCATGTGGTTGAGCCGATCTTCACGGGGCACGATTATATTACCGATGTTGTTGTAGCGACAAAGCCGGGGGAGGTTGAGCAGGCTGAAGAAGGTAAGACAAAGGAAGGAGGGGAAGCTGAAACACAAAAACCCCAAGCAGCAGCTCCCAAGGAAGTACCTTTGGTAGAACCTAAAACAAATGTGAATGCCCAGCCCAAGGAGAAGCAGAAGACAAAGGCCCCAGCCAAGGCAGCCGAAAAGAAGAAGGAAAAGTAGGGCCGGCGAGGAAATTATTTATATACAGGGCCCGCTCTCTCGTATGAAGGGCGCCAATGGCAAACCTTCAAACGTTTCTATCACCTAGACTTTTCGGCTCTCCAGCAAGCAAAGAGGAGGAGCCTGACCCTATAGCGCAGTTTTTGTCCAAGATGGAGGCCGATGAAGCAAAGGCTCTGGCCGTGCAGATGTCGATGGATAGATTGTCCAGACATGCCAATGAAGAGAGGATCAAGAAGATGGAGTCAGATCAGAAGCTTAACCAGAAAAAGAAATTGGTTGAAGCGGAGACTGTCCCTATATCTGGTAACCCGGAAGATGGCGATGTAGATAACGATGCACAGCCAAACGGTCATTCAGACCCTACACTCGATTACATTATGAAGATTGAAGATGAAGGCGAAAGGCAGAGAAGGCTCGACCAGTACCAAGAGGTCGTGATGATGAAGCGTATGCCCCCAGAAATGGCGCAGATGGGATTTTTCTTCAAACATCTGGGAGCCAACAGGATGGTAGCCGATGCTAACGCTACTGCAGCCCAGCCCGTGAAACTTTCAGACATGACAGGCGAGCTGCGGAAGGTCAGGGAAGACATGATTGAGATGGGCATGGTTGCAGACCCGAAGGCTGTATCTACAGCACCCGTGAGCACCGGGCCACCGAAGAAGGGGGTTTTTGATTTCGAGGATGAGGTCACGGATGCAATTAGAGGGAGGGTCAAGGACAAGGTTCTGGAAGCCTTCCTGCCCCCTGCAGCTGCCCCGGCAGTCCCCGCAAAGCCAGAGGGGATAAAGGCGAAGTTTACGAGTGGCAAGATAGGGCTCGCAGCAGACGGCATGGAAATAGACCTCACTCCAGCAGAATACATACAGGTGCTGAAGGTTCAGGGCGACAACGAGGTTAACAAGCTCAAGGCCGAAGCAGAAGGGAAGAATGCCGACACCATCAAGACGGGGCTCAATTCCTTCCTTATGCCCGTAGTCGAAGCTGGTCTGGACACCCTGAAGGAGGAAACAGCTCAGCGGAACCGTACGGAGAAACCCTTTTTCGAGAACCCCTGCCCCGACTGCTATGCAGCTGGCGAAGAGACTATGTTGCATATTGACGAGCCGCAGCCAAACGTCCGCTACAAGTGCCCGAAGGCGGCGACTATCCACCCGCAAAAGCCGCTGCTGGAGCCGTGGAACCCCAACCCGGAGATCATCCCAACACCCGCAGGGAAGTAAGCCGTGGATGCGAAGAAGTTCCTGGCCAAGATGGGTCACAAGGCAGCTATACTCTATGTCAAGAAGAACCCGGGGATTGTCATCAACTCGCTGGAGTCTAGGTTCGCAGACGATGTCAAGAAGGTTACCGTAGAAGACTTCGAGGCGGGAATCTCAAAGAACCTTAACCTCTTCGGTGCCCTGTATCTGACAGAGGTGCCCGAGCTCAACTTCTACTTGGCAACGCCGCAGGCAAGGGAGATCTACAGAAACGTGATAAAGCCGAGGATAACTGACGCCCTGATCTTGGGCTGGCTCAAGAAGCACAGGGTTGATTTGCATAGTTTCGTCTTGAATTATCCTGCAGGTCAGGCCAAGGACTACATACTGAAGCAGTTCAGGGTGAGCCTAGTAAAGCTCGACGAACATCTGGAGAAGATGGAGCGGGGAAAGTTAATAGCACCGAACACCTTCCGTATCGATGGTCGTACAGATGGTGTCAAGGCATGATTAGGAACATGGTGATAGCTCTGGTAAAGGTCTGCGCAAACGCAGGCATCACGCTCGCCTCGGACAACTATTTCGACGGCAAGGCGCAGAAGCGGAAAGAGGAGGAGGTCAGGGAGAAGTATCGGGTTCTGGAGAGTATCGCCAATGCGGGCGAGAGGTCCAAGGTGGAACTCAAGGAGCGGGAAAACCCCGATAGGGAGGTTGGCCAATTCTTGCGAACGAAGAGTCCTGCCCTCTACACGAGCCTAGCCAAGAAGGCCAAAGAGTAGGCTGTTTATTCTGGTTCTCTCTCCTAAGTGGCTCCCCTTTTTGGTTCTCTTCAGGTTTTGGCTCTCTAGGCTATCCATTAAAAGAATGAATTTATAGCCTTTCCGAACCTTTCCGTTATCATCATCCTCTGCAGGATAGTGACGTACCCTTCTGCCGAGATGCGTCTCGAACAACCTTCTCAATCTATACGCTACCATCGGAGATAAGTCCGGTACAAAAAGCTCCCCCTTCTTACCGAGCTTGTGGGCGAGTTCAAGCCTCACCCCCATTTTTGTTGTTGGATGGACAACCATCTGGTCCCACCGATAGTCGTACACAGATTATTAAGTAGTTTAAGGCTTCCAGATGTCAGATTGTCAGAGGTTCCCCTCGCGTTCGTTGAAAGGCATCGACCTGATAGGCTCCAAGATATAGTGGGCTCCAAGGAAATAATAGAAGAGCTAGAAGCGGATGTAGTGCGGGGAGATTTTCCACAAGCGTGTATTTTTTACGGCGATCCCGGGTTGGGTAAGACCACAGCTGCGCTGGCCGCCGTCAAGGAGTATATGGTTCGCAAGGGTGTATATGCCCCGGAAACCACGCTTCAGCAGATAAGGGCGAACGAGCCAATACAGATCAGGGGCTCTTTCTACCCAACCCTCTTCGTAGCATCGAGGTCGCAAGGCAATGTGGATTACATCAAGGGTGTAGTGACTAGGTTCATGCAGGGGGCGGCGCCTTCGGGTGTCCTGAAGTTCATCATATTCGACGAAGCGGATGGAATGAGTAAGGAAGCCGTACAGGAATTGAGAACCCTGCTTGAGAGATACAGCTCCGGGTCCAGAACAATATTTACAACTAATTCGGAGCCCAGATATGCGCTGGATAGGGCAATAGTTACCAGAGCGGGAGGTTGCGTCTACCACTTCAGAGACCCTTCTCCTGAGGAGCTCAAGGCGCACCTGCGAAAGATTGCCAAGAAGGAAGGTGTGGAGGTTCCAGAAGATGTTCTTGAAAGTATTGTCAAAGATGCGGATGGAGTAAGGGATGCCGTAGGGCGACTCGGAACGAAAGTCAACCTGCTGAAGTACCGCAGAGAGAAGGAACAGGCTCCTCCCCCGTTTGTTTTGAAAGAAGGGGAGGAGAAGACCCTGAAGAACCCAGCCGAGTTTGAAGTATTCGTGCAGGATGTTATGAAGAGGCTTAACCCAGAAGCTGACATGAGCCTCGTAAGGGGTGCACTCGTCGATGTGGACAAAACGTTCACCCGCTCCGAGGCTATAGATTTCATTGAAAAGACCGATGATGTTCAGTTCGCTTGGATAAGGCAGCAGTTTGCAAGAACGATAGTGCCAGAGGAAGATCCGCTCGAAGCAGAGCTCCGACGAAACATCCAGGCCGCAAGGAATCTGGGCATTACAAACGAGCAGATAATAGAGGCTCTGCGGAAAGCTGGCTTGGACTTTGCGCATGTTACTACTACTACCCTCCAGGCTGCCAATAATGAGATAGGAAGGCTCAAGGCTGAAGTTGAAGAGCTGAAGAAGAAGCTGGCCGAGGTTCCGATAAGGCCACCACCAACACCCCCTGTGCCTACACCCCTGTCCACACCCCCCACACACCCCCCTGTCACCCCCAAGAGACCTGAGATGGTTCCAATACCGGAGTCGCTGACTGAAGACAACGTTGATGCACTGTTTGCAAATTTCAAGATAATTCTTACGAAGAAGATGCAGAGGGATCTTAACGCCGCCGAGATCAACCAGTTCGAAGACCTGATATCAAAACTCAGGAAGCAGAAGCCTCCTCCGTCGCTCTCCCAGGCTCGGAGTCTCGTGGAAGGACTTGCAAGGTCGATAGGTGCCATTGGCACTTCTGGAAGGATAATCATACGCAGAGGTCAGGAGCGCATAAATGCCCTCTTGGAAAAGATGCTACAGTCTGGATTGACCCCAGAGGAAGAGGAGGAGCTAAATTTGCTAAGGTCTGGTGCGATGTCGCTCCCAGAGGAGGAGATTGAGTATGTTCCCCCAGACATTCGGCTCATTGCAGATTCGGGGCCTTTTCCTCCACCTACTGATTGGCAGGGAAAGCCTAATTTTCCTCGAGAGTTAGGCCGCTATTGGGATGAAAGGACAGCAGAGCAGAATGCAGAAAACTTTAGGAAGAAGGGCTTCGTGGTGAGAGTGCTCAAGGGATGAGCGAGCCATCAACGTCAGAGAACCATACCGAAGAGCCCGCTCACCCATGTAGTATTGACTCGGTTTCTCTAATTTTGAAGGGGCATCCGAAGTTGATACTCTACTACAAGCAGCAAGGATGTGTGCACTGCCAGAAGTTCGAAGAGAACCTTAAGATCGTCGGCCCGTCTATACCAAAGGAAATCGAAATAGCAGCTGTCGAACTCGGAACAGAGAAGGAATGCGACGAGCTCGCAGACAGGCACGATGTCAAGGGAACCCCAACACTTGCCTACTACGAAAATGGTGTGTTGAAGGAGAAATTCATACCTCCTGGAGATGTTACGGAGGTCCGTGCGAAGATCAATGCACTCCTGCAACCCAAACCTCTACAAATGACCCCCCTTCCATCATCCTGGGAACTGTAATGGCTATTCGATTTATCAGAACTAACCCTGACCTTCCATTGGAGCCTTCGGAGAGAGTCATCCCTCCCTCTGCAATCTCCTACCATTCATCCGTAGAGTTCTTTCGAAGGGTGGCTACCTGGACCCAGATCATGGAGAGGAGCTATCAGGAAGCAGTCGACAAGCTCAAAACCATCGTAAGGGACGACCTGAAGGCCGATGTAGAGCCGCTTGACAAGCTGATTCCCTGCATGGTAGATCTTAAGGAGGCCAGAACCCAGAAGGAAGAGGACAGGATAAGAGCCGCACATAAGAGAATTGCCCGGGTCTTTGCGATGCTCGTCGATAGGTTGATCAGGTTAAGGCCAGAGTCGAAGTTCACAGCATACGATTCCCTGCAGCAAGATCTTCTGGACAGCAAGATTGTCTGGGGTTCCTATGAGTGCGACAAGTTCAGGGTTAAGGCTGAAGAAGTGGAAGTGAAGAAGACACGAACGAAAAAGTCTAACGCCTGAACATCCTTCGCTTCTGGTCTTCCAATCTCTGTATGGCAGCTCTCTGCTCGTTCATCGCTCTCTTGATCAAGTCCACAGTTCTAATCAAATTTGCGTGAATCACATCTCCTTGGCTGGGTAGACCGTCGGCCTTTATGACTGCCTGTTCAACCAGATGCTTGAGATTGTCCATTTGATACAGAGTGTTTGTCAGATTGTTGATGTTCCTCTGCAGGATTTGGCCTGCGGTCATGTTCTGAAAACGAGCTGACATGGTTAATACCCCCCCCAACAGGGATATATGTTTATGTCCGACATTGCAAAGTACGACCCAGCATTAAGGACCGCGATGAAAGTAGGAGAGCAGGCCGGGCTTCCGAAGGGGGTCATGGAGTCTTGGTACGGGCAGGTCATTCTTGGGGAGATGCAGGTAGGCGAGTTTGTGAAACTCATCGAAGGCAACATACGCTGGAGCGAGAAGCCCCAGCCCGGGCTGCTGGCTATAATGGATGGAGTCAAGAAGAGCCTGCCGCTACTGTAAACTTCGGCTGGTAGCACGGGCACTCCCCGTTTTGATATGTATCACGCTTCACTTCTGAGATGCAGTTCTCGCATTCTTCGTGTTTTGATGTGAACTGAAACTTCTCCTTAAAGTCCTGGTTTGCAAAGACCCCCAGCGTACCGAGATTCGTGCCTAATGGGGCAAGTGCAAAGCCCAGAGCCGTGTTGTAGCACCTGTTGCAGAGCTTCATTTCTTCTTGCCTTTTTTTGGCTGGAAAAGGTAACCATCAACGCCATTGACCTGTACCGGAAAACCCGCTATGTCATCTCCTGAGAGCTTGCTGAGCCGCTTTTTTGCGTAATGGGCCTGCTTCCTTCCTATCCCTTTTATGAAAACCCTCGACCCCTCTTTGAGTTTTGGTGCAAGCGCTTGGTAGAAGGTTCGGGTGCTCTTCAGCACTATCGAATCTGGGTGGGGGTTTATGATAGCATTATCTAAGACCTCTTCAGACATTCTGGGACAGCTCGGCCTGTTTGGTACGCGCGTTAATATCATTGTGTACGACTAGCATCTCCGACATGACAGGAACAGGGTCACGGGTAATCAAATTATCCAGCGGGATGAAACCCTTCGTGAGCAGGGTATCCAGACATGGAGCCGTTCAAGTAGCCTTCGCAGAGCAGATCGGCAGGCCAGTAGGGTCTTGCGTCAGGTCGGCTGTCCATGCAGGCATGGGCTCTGGCGAGATCAAGAAGGCCGTAAGGCAGTGTGCCAAGCAGTCAACGGGAACCGTCCTTGATGTTGCTGGTGCAAGGTCTCGACTGAGAGGAAGAGGGCGAAGGGTAGCTCCAAGTGCTGGCGAGTACTTCGAGATTTACTAGGCAAAACCTATAAATCTCACCTCCTTTTTTCTTTTCCCAGAGCCAATTTTGAAAGAGAGCCATAGTAAATAGCCATCCCTGTAACAAGGGTAAGCCAATTTAAATAGAGAGCCAGAAACAAGAGCCAACCTAACTAGAGAACCATCATAGAGAGCCATCCAGCAAAGGGAACCAGTAAGAAAAGCCAAGCCTGTAAGAGAACCAAAGTGGAAAGCCACGCAAAGTAGAGAACCAATATATAGAGCCATCTTGAACAGAGAACCAGAACAATGAGCCACCGAAGTGAGTGACCCATAATACAGAGCCACTAGAATCAGAGAACCTAGGAGGAGAGCCACCTTATGGAGAGAACCAAGGAAAAGAGCCCCTCTTCAGATTCTAGGCCTCATTTTTATATATCCATCTCCTGCCATAACCTGTGCTATTGAAGCCAGAAGAGATCAAAGAAGCAGTGGGGTTCGATCTCCCGACATTCATCAAAAAAGTCAAAGAGGATATCGGGGTAGGTCCAATACGCCTGAATTTCGATGGAGACAAGGCAAGGGCGCACGCACACAGGGAAGGCATTTTCTGCGCAATTTCTCTACCCACAAGGGAGTCAATAAAGAACGCAATGGGTTTGGATGAGCAGTCCGTCCAAGCGAAGATAAAGGCGGGCCTCTGTGAAGAGATTTGTCATTGCCATAACCACCAAACCGATCATACGAAGGAGGTTGTTGGTTGCACGATAACGCTAATTCAGAAGCACCTTACTCCAGAGGAGCAAGAGCTGCCCTACATCAAGGATAAAATCGAAATGCTCAAGGAAGCGCCTATGCTGGCTGGGGAGATGGTTCCTCTACCGGAATTAACTTCCGAATATCATCCCCAACAGATTCCCACGTCCCTTGCCCCTTTGGAAGAGTAACCCTCTTCTGCTCAACTCCATCCTTTACCAGCACGGCCGTCGGCGTCCCCTTTACATCGAAACTTAAGGCCATGTCCAAGCACTTCTTGTCTTCTATGGAGCTTTCTATAACCGGGATTCTGTCGCCGATGAGCTTCCTGACCCTGCTTGTAAATGGGGAACATGGCTCGCATTTTTCTTGGGTAAAAACTACCACAACGCCGTGTTTGTTCGCAGGATCCTTTGACAAGCGCCCTACATAATCGATATCGCAGGCCTCTACCGTCGTTTTTCCGTTCGGGTCGGACATAACTCTATTCGCCTAGAACATTGCCGTTAAAAAGTGTGTTGACGGCTTTATGTTGTGGTTCCCTTCGATGTCTGGCTCGTTTGACACAGATTTAATAACTTGGTGGGAGCTTTATAAAATTATATGACAGGTGTCTGCGATGTCTGTAGAATTGTGCGCCAAGACACTACGATGAAGGAAGTTTCTTGGTGTGGCTTTTGCAAGGCATGGATATGCGCAGACTGCAACCACAGCCCGGACAGGTTGAAGGCTTTCTTGTCTGCAAAGGGGCTTACGCTTGCAGGTTTAAGGAATTGGGTGAGGGTTCATCGCTGAAGACTGTAAAACCTGTGACATTATGTTGCAGCAGTTGGAGGCGTTCATGGGGGATGGCAGGGAGATGCTACTCGAGGGCGACGCTGGGAAGGTCAGGATAAAATACGAAAAGGACCGTCTGGAGATATGCGAAGAGCCTGCTACCGAATGCCTGATCGTGGAAGGGTCTCCCACATCGTTTGAAGAAGCTAAGATGCTGTTTTCCGAGCTGGGGTTCAAGGTGGTATCTCAATGATACCTATTTATAGGGTAACAGTTTCCGTGCCAGGTATCCGCAAGGAGAGCCATAGGAAGCAGGGAACCATCAGGGTGAGCCATGTTGGGTAGAGAATAATGCCCATGCGGATTTATTGGCCTAGAAATTATAAAGGACCTACAGCGTTCGAGAAACAAAGAAAGGGACCGCTGGATAAGTTCACCGAGTCTGGAAGGGTGGAGAAGCCTATTAACCATTACTTCTTGCAACCAGAGGTGCCCATACGGCCCAAGCCAGAGGTTCCCATTATTACCCCTGTGGTGATAACGCCTCCTCCTGAGAGGGTTATACCACAAACGGGGACAACATATCCGATAGAGGCTTGGAACCTTCTCTATGCCCCGCACTTGAAGCCTCCAGTGTATGTATGGCACTACAAGGTAGAGGGGTCTTGGATGGCGAAGAACTTTGCATTTTTGCAAGAGGCCCAGCAGTTTCTTAAGCAGGGTAGAGCCAAGGTCTACATTCACCCGATAAGGGGAGACGGTATAGTAACTTGGAAGCCCGTTGATGTGCCAGAAATCGCTCTCAAGGCAGGGGATAAGAAGAGTGTCGGGCTTGACATCTACAAGCTTGAGCAGCCCATGTTCAGAATTCCAGCAGAATTTCTCCGTGAAGGAGGTCCCCAGTGGGTATGGAGGGCATCGTTCTGGGATGGCACAAAGCGGGAGGGCAAGGACTTGGAGATGACCGAGCAGGAGTTCAAGGCTATCAGGGAGGAGCTGCCGATTGTGAAGAGGGTTCGTGTTGTCGACTGGACAAATGTTAGGGTATGGGGCAACGCTCCTACGATCCTTGTTCAACTGCAGACAAAAGACACCCCAATCTTTCCAGAGCTTGAGCAGCAGTGCATCAGGCAAGAAGGAGGGGACAGGGATTGGGTATGCAGGGAGGAATTTCTTGGACTTTTAAAATTAAAGTCCAAAGCTGGTGAGTTTGAACTCAGGCTTGGGGGGAAGTATGAAGGAAGGGAAGAGCTTGTCAAGCGAGAGAACCAAAACCAAGAGCCCAAAGTAACCATGCAACCTGTATGGCCCCCCAGACCTCAGAAGGGTCTGCGTACCGGATACACGGGCCCTCTTGAGCGAGAGCATGGTGGGTTCACAGGCCCCTTGGAAGAGATTCGCCAGCGACTTATCAAGATGAAACTGTCCGAGGGATACATTGTTACTTCCAGTGTGCACGCCATGGCTGAGATCATGGGTGAGAGGAGTCATGTAGTGTCGGCATCCGCTTCGGTCTTCAGCGACGATACAAGCACCCCCATCACAAATATCAAACTGTCTGAGTATCAGGGAAGTTTTAGCTTAGACATGGAGTCTGGCTACACTCCACGGAGGGGCGAGCCGAACAAACCAAATCCAAGGGAACCGCTACATCTTACTAGCAGGAACTGGGAAGAGATATGGTTGGCTATTGAAAAGAACCTTCCCTCCTTTGCACTGTTCCCAAAAGCTGGTGAAATCGACAAATCGAACATGGTTGCGTGTCCCTACTGCAAGATGGAAGTTCCCAAGCATCTCCTGGACTTGCACGAATCGATGACGCACGGCGTGAAAGGTGTTGCAGGAGAGGTTCCCACTGTAAGAATTGTGCTATGTGATGGAAGACTACCGAAATACTGCTTGGAGCTGAACGGGAGCAGGTTGTGGGATAAAACCGATGGTATAATACAGTCTGTAGAGTTCGGTAGTTTTGGTGTAGCTGAGCACTATGTTGAAAGTGGGAGGCTCAGGAAGGATTTAGATGTGGGAAAGGTCTTCTGGAGAGGGAAGCAAGCGGAAGAACTATCCACGCCTGAAGAGCTGGTATTTGAAAGTGGGCGGGACAGTTTATGGGGTATAAAGGCTAACAGGTGGATTAGAAGGGGACAGAAGGAGTACCTATTCATAATCTCCCCCCACGCTGGCAGAAAGGGGTTTGGCATTGAAATGTACGTCAAAAACTACGATCAGCCTGAGAAGTCAGGTAGGCCATCCGAGTCAGGTGGCTGGGAGTGCTTCAGCAAGAAGATTCAGGGAGCGATAGATTGCTTGGAGCAGAAATACAATGTCAAGGTCAAGATCACCGGGATGGCACCCGAGCGGTTGAAACAGCTGGAACAGGAGCAGATAGAAGAGTGGATTGCCCCAAAGCCACAGGCCATAACATTCTTCGATGTGATGTCAGACAATGCTGAGAAGGTCCTGAAGGGCATGATGGAGAATAGCATAATCTTCTGCAGGAGGCAGAAGGTAGGGGATGATCCGAAACAGGAAGTTTCAGAGTACGCCATGAAGGTCTGCCAAGACAATTTCAAGTGGATGGAAGGCGACCTGCAGCTGGAAGTTGATAACGAGGATTGGGATTACCACCTGAAGAGTGGCTTGGTGCTGAGGAAGCTGAGAGAAATTCTGAACCGGGTCTACGAGTATGTCGATTATGAATGCGAAAAGGACTGGGGAGTGCTACCAAGGGAGCCCAGAAAGAAAGAGCTCTCCAAGGGCGAGCAGCTGGCAGAGAGGCTGGTTGATGTCTTCACGGGTGCAGAAAGGGAGAAGCTGAACATGCTTGCAGACGAACTTGTAAGGAAGCAGCAGTCAATGTATTGCAAGGCTGCCATGAAGGACTTCCTAGAGACCTTCAAAAGGAGTATGCAAAAGAGAGTGTTGCAAATCCGCTAGTGGCTCTTTTTCTTGGTTCTCTAACCCGTCTGGCTCTCTTCTCTGGTTCTCTACTTTGCGTGGCTTTGATCTTTGGTTCTCTACTCGCTCTGGCTTCCCTATTGCTAGGGACGGCTTTCTTTGGGGGTTCTCTCTAATCGACGGCTCTAGCTGGTTAGTTTAGCCTGCTCAGCATCCTCGGCTTTCGCCTTCTTGATGTTGTTCTTAGCTGACCTCAGCTCGGTTTCTGGTATCTCCACTTCAGGTATTTCCTCGAACGATGTGGTTCCTATTCCAGAAAAGAGCCTTAACGCCCTGCACACTGCACGCTTTATCGCTATCTGAGGTAGCCACTCCTGCATAGTACTCATTCGCACATTTTTACCTGATGCACGTCCCCACTCCCTCGTAGGTGCGGTAAGGTGCTCCCACATAGACTTCCTTTCTTCAGGGTTGAATCTGGACAGCTGTTCAAGTATCTTGGCATCTATCCTGGGGTAGATCCTTGCTTCTGTCCTCCATTCCTTAGCCCCGTTCTCATCTACCTGTTCGGGTTCGTCTACTTCTATGCGTAGGACACCCCTCTTGTGCCCTTGGTAGAGCAGGAATGTCTCCTTCGGGAATGCGGTTCCACCTATGACCACGAACATCATGTTCATCAGGGCCACCGGCACTCCATAGAACTCCGCTATCTCTCTTGCATCTTCAATTTTCAGCTTTTCTCCGTCTTTTACAATGCTTGTGCTTTCTGCCATGGTTGGGAAAACGCAGAGATAGTATATATACGTGTATGGTAGATTCTACGATCTTTTCCATACATTGCGCGCGCGCGCGCTTATGTTAGGCAGTCTTCTTCTTAGCCTTTAGCGAGAAGAATATCCCAGCTCCAAGTGTAGCCACTCCGATGCCTGCCAATATCACACCTGCGGCGTTTGCTGGTAGTGATGGTGGGTTTGTCCATTTGTATGTAGCGATTAGTTCAAGATCTTGGTTGACCACTATGTTCCTCTGGGGGTTGGCATTACCGTCGGACCACTCCACGAACTTGAAGATTTTCGCTACTTGTGCCGGTACTATGATTTCAGAAGGCATTTCAATAACAAGTGTGTCATTGTCTGCCAAGTCTACCGAATAGGGGGTGTTTTGGTCTGTTCCATTCGCTTTGAACTGGACAGTTATCGGCGTTGATTCTATCGTTATAGTGTACATGCCTGGTGGGGGAGGAGGCACTAGGTCATAAACAGCTACTATCGATGTGTTTGCCTGCAGGTTCACGGTTCTGATCCTAGCTGTAACGCCATCATTCCACTGCCTGAATGTATAGGAGTTCCCGCTTGCGCTGAAACTCTGAACTGCTTCTACAGCGTGGTCACCCTGCGGAAGCGTTACGGATGCGGGTGTAGCGTAAGGAACTCCATCGATTAGTATGGGTCCCCCTGATGGCTGCGTATCAACCGACAGAGCATATTGGGTAGGTGGCGGTGGTGGAGGCGCCGTCAATAGAACCTCTACGGTGGTTGGGCTCCCAGCCCTGAACTTTATCACGGTGGCTCCTGCCGTAGCGTCATGGAACCACCCTACAGAGATTGGTTCGTTCAAGAATGTCTGAGGCCTTGCCAGTTCTGACCTTGCAACTTCTGCCAGAGGGCTACCGTTTATCAGTACCCCGTTGGGCTTCTGCGAGTTTCTAACCAAGAGGTAGGTCAGGTTCATGTGAGCCCCGTCAACCACGAATAAAACCCTGTCAGCCAAGAAGTTCCTCTGCGTCACCTGCCCGCTTGTGTATATGTCGAGTCCGTCTTGAGGGAAGTTGCAGACATACACGGGTATCCAAGCTAATGCTGGAATGGCAACTCTTACATCGACGTCTGAACCAGCCCCTCTTTTAACACTCATCGATACTGAATCGAAGAGCATCCATTCACCGCTTACCCCAAAATAATTGGCATTGAGATGAATGTGGAAGTTCCTTACATCGGGGAAGGCATTGCTTATCCAGACAAGCTTCGGTTCTTCAGGTGCCCCAAGGATGCTCCATATAACGCCGCTGGAATCGTTCTGCCAGTCTGGCGTGCTGATAGTCACAAGCCCCTGCGTATTATTGGGCTTCCCCCAGGGGAGATTGTTTGTGTACGAGTCGTGCCAGACCCATGGACACTTCGCCTCCTGATGCCTAGCCCACAGTATCGCATTGCCCAGAATCGTATAATATGCGCTGTTGGCCGCCCTTGATCCTGGAGTTGCGGGTATGAAGACTATTCTCCCAAACCCTACTTCATTGGTCCATATTACAGGAATGCCGTTTGCATCTCTTACTATAACGCGTACGTTCGCCCCTGTAACAGTCAGCTGAGGTAGCGATCCAGAGGTATTGTATCCTGGCAGTAGCGACGCTCCATACGGCGAAATTATCGGATGGGCAGGGTCGGCAACCTGCAATGCACCAAGTGACACGTTAGCACCGTATGTAACCCCGCTGAGGTCTGATGGTATGATGGATGATGCGAAATTTTCCACGACGACGCTGCCGCCTTGGGTGACAAAATCTCTAATTTTCTGCCATCCTGCTGAAGTTAGTGCAAGCCAATCCGGCCAGGGGTTCGAGATCACAAGAACATCGGTGATGTTAGTTGAAAGGTTCACCATGTTGGTATCTACAAAATACTGCGAGCCAGCGTTCCCCGAGGAGCGAATGAAGTGCCCTATCGGTGTAAGGTGCTGTATAAGGTCGGGTAAGCCATAATTGTAAACCTGAACCCGTATCTTGTCTAGCTTCTCCCTCCCAAACCATTCGCCGACATACCTCATCCTGTTCAGGTAGTCACCCCACTTCCTTATGGTTCTCATCTGGGCCGTATCTTGAGTAACATACTCGGCGAACATATCGAAGTCCATGAAGCCGAATGTGGGGAACCAGGGGAACCACTTCACATAGAGCATGTCGATCTCGTTGGCAGGCACGGGTGCCCTGAACTGCCAGTCTATGCTGCAGTTGTCCTGGTGATTTATCACATTGACGTAAATGCTGGTGTTGTAGCCATCGTAGGTCTTGCCAAATGCCGAATAGCCAAACGGGCTTTCCGAGGACAGGCCAATTACTGGGCTGATGTTCGCTTCATCCAGCGTAAACGGCGCTGCAGGATGCCGCATGAGCAGCTGCTCCCCCTGCCTTTGGGCAACAAGATCCCAGATCTTCTGCTCCAACAGCATGTTCATGTATTGGAAGAACGGCTGTAGCTCTGTACGAGGGGCAGTTGATGAAAACGTGCGGTCAAAATGGTAGCCTATACCATCAAGCACCAGCTCGTCTGTAGTGAAGGCCAGTGTCTGTGCAATGAACTGCTGGTAGAGCTTGCAGGCCGTGCCATCAGAATTGTGGTTCCCAGTGCTCTTGTTTATGTTCACGTAATGTTTCGATGTCGTAGCGTATTTCTGCAGGGTTGCTGGCGACCATCCAGCAATCATCCTCTGCGGATCTGTAACTGGAACTCCGTCGCTAAGTACTGGTGCATTGTAGGACCCTCTATCTATCTGTCCATCGCTCAGCGGGCACCCCGATGTTCCTATGAAGGTCTTGCTGGGTCCTGGCGCAAATATCGAATTCAGGCTTGCAAGGAACTTTTCGTTGAAGATGATGTCAGTTTCATCTATCGGTATTGCGTCGTACCATACAAGTTGAGAAGTGGAATTGAACATGCCTCTGGCACGCAGGGCTGGATATTTTGTGTGCAGGTCCTTTCCTACAGGCGAGTAGCCCCAGCAATCCGTCATTATGTATAGGTACATGTGATATTTTTCAAAAATATCAATCTCGCTCCTCGCCAGTCTTCCACGGGGCATGGTGAATGACCGGTGCCCAAAAGGCTGATAGAAGTTCATAATTCCGCTGTCCAACGTCTGCCCTGAAAGGAAGGCGTGCCCAACATTCGACCATCCTCCCCCTAAATGGAAGGTGTAAATCCCCTTTGAGTGGAACAGATTCTTAAGGTAACCCAAGGGTATCGATGCTGATGGCGGTGGGCTGGATAAATATACTTTGCATAAATTTTTATACTCGCATCATGTAGAGCTCGTGCTTTCTGCGCTGGGGGTCGGGGGTCTTTGGCTTTGCGTTCTCCCCCCCGGCCCGTTCATTATTACTAGGGGCTTCTCTCTTTGGTTCTCTCTGTGTTTTGGCTCCCTTTTCTTTATGGCTCACCCTCTCTCGAGGGAATGGCTGCATGTCTTGGTTCTCTCCCCGATGTGGCTTCTATTGTAGTTTCCCGTTTTTCATCTCTTTAAATTCGTTATACGCATCCTCCTGCACCCAGTTGAACAGGTCCTTCATCATCTCTTCCTCGACATCTTGGCTCTTGAATCCGCCTTCTACGGTCCAGGTATCGATAACCTTGCCCATCCTGCCTATGCGAACGCCCTTCTTCCACTTTCCCGTCGCAACCTTGTTGGCTGGATCTTCCTGAAGGCCGAGCTTCTGCAGGCCCTTCAGTCCTATCCAGTTAAAGAATTTCATCGCCTGAGTTTCGTTGTCCCACGTGCCGTACCTGTACTTGACCGTGAATGCTTCCCCGTTCTTGGAATTTACGCTCTTCTGGATGAACCCGCTTACAAACCCCGGAGTTACATATTTACTTCCCAGTTTCTTTCACCCCCTCTTTATCTAAAATTGGGGATGGCTCCTTATTATGGTTCTCTATTTTGCTTGGCTCCCCATCGATTACGTTTCCCCTGCTGTCATGCGGTACGTCATCCCAATGTTGATAAAGAAGAATCCTATTGTCGAACTTCGCTCCGCATAGACATTGCGCCATCTGTTTTATTGGTTCCTTCTTCTCGCTCTGTTGTTTCTCTTCTTCCCTACTCATCTGCGGGTAGTTACTGAGCTTCACTATTTGAGGTTGCAGGTCTTTCCAATCATTACGATAGTCTTTCAATTCTTCAAGTAGCCTATCGTATGTGATGAATTCCCCCCATGTAGCAAGAACGGTCAGTACCTTCATTACATCGGCAGAGAGGGGTTTAATGTTGCTGGCAAATCTCTGGAACGTTTCCCTCCTGTTGAAATACTTCACGAGCCAGCGTGGATCTCGCCTTATCCCCCTATAGAACTTCGGCCTGAGATACACGCCGTTGGCACGTACATCACACAACACACGTGGCAATTCCACTAAAATATTATACAAAGCCACCATCTCTTTTCTAATTCTTAGTAGATCATAATCTGAAACCTGTTTTTTGGAATGCGTAACCCACTGCCTTTTTACCCCATCGTTTCTCCTGGAATACCCCTTTGTCTTGGTTGTCGGTTTTCTTCCCTCCTCCATCCGTTGTTTGTTTGTTTGTTTGTACACTCTCGTATCGGCCCCCGAATCGGCCCCGTTATCGGGGGCTGTATCGGGGAAAGTTCCAGAGGAAACAGAGCGGCCTAAATCCTTATTATTGGGGGAATCCACTACTACCATTGCAAAACTCCATAGGTAGAGGGCAACCGATGACACCTTTATAATTATTCTATTAAACTTCTTTGACAATCAGTTTGAATTTAGGAACCAGAATGGAGGCTCTATGTAGTGGTTCTCTCGTCAGGTTGGCTCTCCTCCTAGGCTCTGGTTTCTGGTTCTCTCAAGAGTCTGGCTCCTCTTTTTGGTTCTCTTCTTGCCTAGGCTCAATATCCTGGTTCTCTGCACTCTGTGGCTTCAGTTTCTGGTTCTCTCGTCCTTTTGGCTTACTGTCCCCCTGTCTCTAAGGGGGTCCATTTAACCTGTCCATCCTTCAGCATCGCCGTAGACACTATGTGCCCGCAGTTTACTGACGCATCAACGTATATCTTAAAGTTTGCCAACCGGCATATCAGACTGAAGTAGAGATCTTCTGAAAGATACGGGGGTTCAGTGGCAGCATACTTGAAAAACTCGTAGACTTCGGTGTTGTAGCCTTCGTGCGGGATGATCATCTTCCTGACCGAGTTCTTCAGAGCTTCGAAGACCCTCCGGTGTATCAGAAGGCACCCGGCGCCTATCCCATCAACCTCCGTCAGCATTGGACTGATCTGGTTTATTTGAAGAGGGTCCATCTGCGTGCCACTGCCCTCCTTGAACTTGTAGGCCATCGGGTGCGTTGGAGGGTGCCTCCTCCAGTACAGCCCTCCTACTATGGGCATGTTGTGCTCCAGTAGCATCTCCAGGACCCGCGCGGGCATTATTATGTCAGAGTCGACGAAGAAGAGCCATTCAGCATCGGAATCCAGGAATTCTTTTGCTGCAAGGTTCCTGCCAAGGTCGAAGGGCATGCCGTGCTGCCAGTTGTAGCTCACCCTGACCGGCTTCCCGAAAGGCGCCTTCTGCATCCGTAGCATTGAAAGGACGAAATCGGGGTGCATGTCCCAGGTGTGCAGTATGGAGACCTGAATGTGGCCAGAAGTGACCTCCCAAGATCCTGCCATCTACTTTATTCCCCCCACAGCCCACTCATTTTTGAACCTTAATAATAAAGATCTGGTGCTCTCCTACCACAGGATCCAGAAAGACCCTTTCGTAATGTTGCAGGGCAAGGCTCAATTTTTTCAGATACATGCGCTCCATCTGGAGCCTCGACATACTGCAATAATGCCCCGCATCCTCCAGCAAAGGGATGTTATCCTCTGTCGGCAACGTTATCAGAATGGCCCCCCCGTTCCTTGAGACTCTTTTAAATTCTGATAGGACTATGAAGGGAGCGAAACAGTGCTCAAATGCGCCCGTGCAGAATACGATGTCAAACTGGTTGTCTTCAAAGGGCAGCTCGTGTAAATCTGCCTTGACGGCTTCTGGAAACTGCGATGTATCAAGGTCCACGGCTGTGACTTCATAACCACTCCCTCTCAGCGCTACGGTCCATCCTCCCTGCCCGCATCCAGCATCCAAGACCTTCTTGTGGGTGATAGGTTGAGGAAGGTACTCCATTGCCCGAGTAGTCTCTGGGATAAGGCATGGCACGGAACCTATGGGGCTCTTTGACAGATAGCCATAGTACTTGCTGAAGCTAGACTCTCGGCTCACTTACTTCCACCAGTTTTACCAGATTCTGGTAAAGCTCCACGAAGATCCTCCCCAAGCCCCAAGATGTGTGCCAGTTAGGGTAATGCCGAATCAGCTTTGAGTTGTCTGTTATGTACACCCTCCAGTCCCCTGGCCTCTTCTCGTCATATATGATATCTTTTGGCGACAGCCTCGTGACCTCTTTGACAAGCTCAATACATTCGAGTACCGAGAGACTGTTATTCCTGCCTCCTCCAATGTTAAAGACATCGCCCTTTTTAGGGAGGTTAGCGATCATCAACATTATAGCGTTGACAAGGTCTTCGCAGTGCAGTATGTCACGGACCTGCTTCCCCTTGTAGCCGAAGATCCGAACAGGTTCCCCCTTCAGAATGTTCAACATTATCCACGCCTCCCATCTCTGTAACAGTGAGGGAACAGTGTATTTACCGACGAAGCAAGACGGCCTTAATACAACGGTCTTGAGACCATAAAGCATTCCGTACTCTTGCGCTATCAAATCCGCATACGCCTTTGATGCCCCGAACGGCGTCTTCACGGTTCTATCGAAGGAACAGCTTTCAGAGATGCCGTTGAAATCGCCGTCATAATCATATCTCGATGGGAGCTCTATCTCTGGAAAAGCGTCGACGTTCTCTCCATAAATCTTTGCGCTCCCTACATGTACAAAGATGCTGTCGTCGGAGTGCCTTCTTACGTATTCAAGAAGCCTGAGCGTCCCATGGGCGTTTATCTCAAAGTCCTCCACGGGAACATCGATAGAGTGCGGGTGGCTGACCTGTGCGGCGCAGTGCACTATCAGATCGAACTTGGATGCTTTGATCAACTGTTCAAGCAATGGATCTCTGATGTCCCACTGGTTGAGATAGAAGTTCTTCCTGCTCGCCAGATGCGCCACGCTTCTGATTACGCTTGCACCCAGCATCCTCCCTCTTGTGTCATTGTCTATTCCGATGATATGATAGCCCTCGGAGAGCAGCCTCTCTGTGACGTAACAGCCGAGGTTCCCGAGACAACCAGTCACGAGCGCTTTTTTTGCCATAGCATCTTCTCTCTTGTTTCCCGCATGCTGAAATCGTTCGGAGCCGCTAATTGAGTAGGATATAGCTGCTGCCTGGATTCAAAGTATTTGAAGTCGTCATCCGTGCTCCTCTTCCTCAATAGAGTCGGGTAAAAATCCCTTACCTGAACAATCTCCGCAATATTTTCTGGGTCGAGCCAAAAAGGGTTCCCAGCCATCTCCGAGCGGAGGCCCAGATCCATGTCGGAGTAACAGTGCCCCCCATCTACATCGAAGCCCTCGTCGCATCCGTTCAAGGCCATCAGCGTTTCAGTTCTTATGCTCTCGTTCTTCATGTGGAAGTAGCTCCCGGCTATGCCGAGTGCGGGCATCGTAAGTTTCGTGTCCTGCCCTATCTCCAGGATTGGGAAGCTGTCTATCATCTCGGCCCTGAACTCCTCCTTGAAGATGGTTATCGGCTCTTTTTCCCATACTTCCTTGATGGCTGGATGGCTTCTATAGCGGTGAGGCCCTACACCGCTGTACCCATCATATTTTTCATGGATGTTCCAGTGCCTCTGGATCCAATCAGGCCTCACAAAAGCGTAATCGCAAAGAAATATGCAGAGCTCTCCTTCCGCATAGCATATCGCAGAATTGCGGTGCTTGCTCCCCGAGTCAAGTGGCATATTATCCCTGAAGGGCCTGACATGAACTAGAGGAACGTTGAACTTTTTGTTGTACTCTTCGACTGCATCCTTCCTTGCGTCGTAATGAGGGTCGCACAGTATGACTTCAAAGTTGCGGAATGTTTGATCCGACAATCCTGCCAGAGAGACATCCAGCCCTCCCCAGCGGTAAGTGCAAAGTAATACGGAAACCTTGACCATCCGTTGGACTTCGGAGGCTAGGGTATAAAAACAGAATACCTCATTCGATCACCCTTATGCCACCGCCCCGCTTCTGGGCATTTGACATGTGGAACCTGTCCCTGGTGTGCTTGTCCCAGTCGGACTTCCATACATCGATATCGCAGTCGGAGCAGCGCACCATAGTGAGGCCTACCCCTACATCTGTTTCCTTGGGCTCTTTTTTATGGTTCTCTGGTTTATATGGCTCATTGATCTGGTTCTCTTTGAGCTCTGGCTCATTGAATTGGTTCTCTCTTTGCTCTGGCTCCCCCATTTCTGGGGCTGGCTTCAGACTCCGGATCTTCTTCTTGCGATGGCTTACCCTCTCTTCCGAGGGTTTTGGCTCATTATCTTGGTTCTCTGAAATCCTTGGCTTTTTGCTTGTGTTACCTTTCTTCTTATTAGCCTTCTCCCCTTTGCGCATGTCTGCCATAATTTCCTTTGTGCGCTCAGCCCCCGGCCCGTGCTTCTTGTTGTCATGTATGGGTAGACCCCTCTTCCGCACTTGTGTGTCGCACTTCGGGCAGAATGCCCACTCTATCGGAACCTTCTCGCACTTTGCGCTGTGGGCTTGCATACCTCTTACAAGCTTGCCACAGCCCGGGCACAGCAGGTACAGGACTCCCTTGTGCAACATCGTTGTTGGCTGTGGGTTTAGGTTCTCTTTTTCCCTTGGCTCTGTTCTCTGGGTCTCTTTCGAACCTGGCTCAGGTTTCTGGTTCTCTAATGGACCTGGCTTTCGGACTAGGGCTGGTTCAGCCATCGCCGTAATGAGCGCCTTTGCATGGGGGCTTGCGATGAGCTCGAAGTCTGAATCTTCAATGATTCCATTTTTCAGCAACCGCACCAGCAGAAGGTCCAGGCGTTCATCGGCACTCATGCAACTACACCGGGCCTGCTCGTACCAATTATGACTGAAACTTTTGTCATGGCACATACTTCCGAAGAATTTCCAGGAAGCCGTGGCACAGCAACAGAACCCCTGCGATGGCAGTAACGGCAAAATCCAGGGGCCAGTGTGGAACAACCCTGTTCATCGGCAGGATGTACCAGAATAGATATGCCAAGAGATAGAACCCACCTACGATCTCCCAGAACCATCTGAGATATACAACCTTCAGCAGGTAATTGCGAACTAATTCTATATTTTTCGACATCGGAACCCCCACCTCACCCCCACTTTAATCGTTTTCTCTACAGTGAGCGCGCGCTATGACATGCTCTTGGGTGTAGGGCTCGTCTTTCTGGTTCTCTTCAGGTTTTGGCTCTGAACTCATTTCTCCCACCCGTAGCGCTCTCGTATAACGGTATTGCCATATCTATCAGTCAGTTTCACTTTTCCGTCGGGTAGTAGCGTAATCTGAACCTGAGCGTCATCGTAGAATCTTTGTAGCAGGGCTACTAGCTGATCCATGACTGGCTCTAACTTGCTCTTGCCTCTGCTATCCCATATTACTGATTGGAGCACCCCAACTTCGTAGGCGGTTAATAATATTGGATACCTCGGCAACTCGGTTTCGCTCATGTTTCCAAGTCCGGGTCAAACGGTTCTGCGAAAAGGGGGTATTCTTCATCGAAATCGCCATCAAAATCTTCATCGAAGTCACCTGTATCGTCATCATCTTCGCTCGGGGACTCTATGCCCGTGTGAATGAACCAATCTGTTCTGTCCCAAGCCGCTTGCTCAGATTCTGGAACTTGACTCATGGCTTTTTTACTTCCCTTTGGCTTTCTATAATCGAAACCCAACCCTTGTCTTGAAAGACCCTGTATAGTTTAACTTCTATGACGCGCGCGCGCATCCAGTGCACATCCCTGTTATGATAATGGTTGCCTCTGATGGAGCCCTTCTTGGAAGTTATGAGCAGAACCGTCTTTATCGGTGCCGCGAGGACCAGCTTTATCTCACCCCTCTCATCGATGAACCCTGGGCCTATGGTCTCGATGTTTATCATGCCATCTGGCTCCTGAACCACTCTATAGTCTTCTGCAGCCCTTCATTCGGGCCAACCTTCGGGAGATAACCCAAAGTGTTTATCGCTCTCTGGATGTTCATCAACTGCTGCTTGGATTCGTCCTCCCTGCTTTTATCGAACTTAATTTCAGACTTCGAATTACAGAGCCCTACAATCTTTTTAGCCCATTCCTCCAAGGTGGTGGCATGCCCAGATCCTATGTTGTACGTTCCTGAACCTTCCTTGGTAGCCGCAAGCATTATCGCATCGATGAGGTTGTCTATGTAGTTGAAGTCGTACTTCTTGGTTCCCCTGCCGTAGATTGTAATGGGCTTGTTGGCGCGCGCATTCTTGATGAAAATCGAAATCACGAGATCGGGCCTTCCGTAGGGGCCGTAGGTTGAAGTGTTACGCAGGATGGTTATCGGCAGACCGTATGAATCTCTGTAGCCTTGGCACATTACATCGGCCATTGCCTTCGTGATGCCGTACTGCTCCATTGGTGCGAGTGTGTCGACCTCCCTGAACAGATAGCTCCCATCACCATAAACATTCTTTGAGCTGATGTAGATGATCGCCTTTCCCGTGAAGTACAGTTTTGCGGCCTCCAAGAAATGGAGCAAGTTCTCCACGTTCTCCCTGAAATCACGGCGGGGAGAGCTCTTGCTCACCCCTATGTCCGTCTGCCCCGCAAGGTATACGATCCTATCGGCATCCAGCAATATTTGTGGCTCGACATCCTCAACCCCCATTCTGCAATACCTGATCTGCTGCGTCTGGAGCCACTTCTCCGGGCATCTGTTTATGTCTACAACGGTAGCGGAGTCGAAACTGTCTACGATCCTCTGAACAAGGTGCTTCCCTATGAAGCCAGTCCCTCCGACTACGAGCCATTCTGCCACGATCTCTACTTCCCCGCTGTAGCTTTTCTAATCCTCTCTTCCAAGCTGTCGGGCGCAACGGTAGGAGATCTTGCGGTTCCTGGCGGCTGCGTCGTGATCATCTCCTGTAACTCGCTGAGCGCTCTCTGGACAGCTTCGTTCGGCTGCTCGCCCACCCTTATTTCGCTCTCGTGAGAAATCTCTGCGTAGAACCCTTCTCCTGGGCCGTAGGGAGAGCCTCCTGTAAAATGCACCTTCTTCCTTTCAAAAACCTTAACCTTGGGCCTCATGTCTCTCCCTCCCTGAATATCGAAGATGGATGAACGACGGTAGCTGTCCCTGCTGTAAACTTCAGCATCTGCCTGTCCTTGCACTGCGTATATACGCTAATAGTAACCTGAACTGCCGAGCCCAATGTCGGCAAGTCGAGCTCCTTCTTGAGATCCTCGAAGAATTCAGCCACGCTGTCGGATACCTTGAGGCTCCTGGTCATATACTATCAGGGCACTCCCGATAACCTTTAAAAGTGTTTGCAGGTGTGCTGACAGGCATGAAGGTTGCGATTGTTTCCAGCTGCCTATATTCTGTTCCACCGAGAGGTAAAAGATACTTTGGCTATGAGAATGGCTTCAGCGGTGGTTATGGTGGAGAATCTCAGGTACACACTCTTGTAAGGGCACTTTGCAGGGCAGGCGTCAACGTGGAGCTCTTCGCCATAGCGGGGTCGATCCCGCCAGAAAGAGGGAGAATACACTACCTTCCCAGCGGCCATTGGAGGAACATCTGGGCCCTAGAGCCCCAGATCATAGATGATTACTGGAACGAACTTATCCAGTGCGATGTTGTCCACGACTGGACACTTACGAAAGTTATCCACAATCACGCATACGTGCGCCTTAACAAGAGGTGCGTTATGACTCCGTGGGGAACTGGGGCCCCTCCTCCGTTCGCTCAATACAACACGGTCTGCTGGAGCGAATTCCAGAGGCAGCTTTTCCTTGACCAGGGATATCCAGAAACTACGAAGTGGATACATGGAGCAGTGGAGCCAGCTATGTTCACCCCATCCTATTCCGAAGGGGAGTTCTTCCTCTACCTTTCAAGGGTTCACCCTACAAAACATCCCGAAGTTGCAATAAAGATGGCGAGGGAGCTCAAGTTCGACCTTGTGATTGCCGCAGACACAGAGTCCCCGGATCACATTGCCTTCCTGCAGGCTGCCCAGAAGGCCTGCCAGAAGGACAAGAACATAAGGTTCGTAATCGACCCTTCCTTTGAAGAGAAGTGCAACCTGTACAGGAATGCCAAGGCGCTGATACTCGCTTCCGAAGGGGAATGTTTCGGGCTCGTGACGATAGAGGCGATGGCTCACGGCACTCCTGTCATACTCAAGAACGACGGCGCCTATCCAGAGATTGTAAAGCACGGCATTCACGGCTTCCTCTGCAAGACGCAGGATCAGTACAACAACGCGGCGAAGAACGTAGCCATGATAGACAGGAAAGAATGCAGGAAGCTCGTGGAGGAGAAGTTCAATTCGGACCTGCTCGCCCACCGTTATATCGAAGTCTATGGGCAGGTCATGTCGGGAGAAGTATTTTGAAAAACAAGTTCAGGGCTGCTTTTGGGGTGATACTCATAAAGATAGGTTTTGCCTTGTCAGGTCCTCCACTGCCAATGCCGCCAGATATGCGGAGTATCAAGCTGCTCAAGCACGAAGGGTCGGGCATAGTTATGACCTCGGATGTATGGGACAAGCTCTTCGAGACTGGGTTGGTAGATGTCAAAGAGAGGGATAACCTGAAGGAGATAGGGTCAGGTCCGTTGGTGGCAATGCCATGAAGATCATAATAATTGCGGACCAGTCTATACCCGTGCACGGGGGCTACGATCATGCCCAGCCCGTAAACCAGCAGGTCTTCTGGCTCACCAAATACCTGCAGGAGAAGCATGATGTCACTCTCTGCTGCAACATGGCTTCTTCGCAGGCGATAAAAAAACGGCTTGAGACGCAGTTCTACGACGACAAGACCGCCTTCGGCTTCTACAACGGCATGGAGAAGGTCAAGCTCAAGGTCAAGGAAGACCTCAGGGCAAATGCAGAGAAGCTCCTCAGCGCTAACCCCGAGCTTAAAGACCTGCTTGCTGTAAGAGAGGGGATTCCTGCCGATCAGCCGATAGAAAAAGAGGTGGAGAGGGAGGTTGAGAGGCTCAGGATAGACTGGTCCGAGGTTGATTTGATAGTGGACTTCAGCGTGGAGAAGTGGTCCCACAGGCTCGCCGTCGAAAGGGGCAACAAAGTGCTCTTCGTCTGCCATCCTCAGCTGCACCACTACTCCAGCCCCCCGCCCATCAGGTTCCCCTGCTTCACGGGGGTGAGCCACAGGCACGCATCCAGCATCAGCAACGTCTTGGGCATGCCCGCGGAAGTGCTACCGTTCGGCTACGAATTGCCTACGGATTCAGACCCTCCGAAGAGGGACGACAAGGGCTACCTGCTGTATTTTGGGAGGATAGTCAAGGAGAGGGGGGTGCATGAATTACTCAGGATAGCGAAGGAGAGGCGCCTCGCGCTGGTCATCGCTGGAGACGACAGGGCCGTGGAGCCCAACTACGTTGTCCAGGTTATGAAGGGCTGCGACGGAATCCTTACGAAGTATCTGGGTAGCGTTGACGAAGTAACCAAATTAAAGCTCATAGCGGAAGCGAGGGCCCTTGTGGTACCTTACCTGAACGAAAACAACGCCTATACGTGTCTTACGGCGAAGGCTGCAAGCAGGCTGAAGGTTCCTACGATAGCACTCAACTACGGCTCTACAGATGAATCTATATTCGAAGGGCAGAATGGTGTATTGTTGAAGAGCCCCGCAGAGCTCTCCACGTTCGACTTCGACAAGACCCCAGAGTGCAAGTTCGAGGGTGATTACGCTCCAAGGTACGACATCTTTGAAAATCTTATCAAGAAGGCGGTTGAATCTCCATGGTGAGC
>ERZ1292637.400-Hain-H14-01um-R3-400-length-26731-cov-9_pt1 | contig 26731 bp, 38 predicted proteins | sample MGYA00564405_ERZ1292637 | MGnify/ENA primary metagenome ERZ1292637 (study PRJEB36523, sample SAMEA6512645) | groundwater metagenome | collected 2019-01-09 | study: AquaDiva: Metagenomics assemblies of 32 groundwater samples | reverse complement strand
TTTAGCGTCCATTTCGGCCTTCTTTTTCAATGCCCAACCGATGGTTTTGCACCTCGCAGAGCAGTACTTCGCCCAATATTTAGTCGCAGAAAACTCACAGGAGCAAACCTGGCATTTGAAGGGTTGTGTCCATAATATCTTTTTCATGTGTCTTACTTTAGTCTACCCTATAAGGAAGGCGTTGTCAAGCATCGTGGTTCGATGGGTTCATGGGAAATAGACCCTTGCCCCCAGGGAGTAGTTATGCCCCTCCAACTCCCACCTATGATGATGCCCCACACTTGAATCCCAAACCTGGCCGATCCACCCGCCACCTATGGTGATGGTCAGGACGGATGAGACCGGGACCCGCAGATCAGCCAAGTAGCTGTATCCGATCAAGTCTCCGGCGTTCCTGGCGAGTTGCCAAAAAGTCGAGTAGTCGCCATAGTAGGAGTTGTGGGAGTAAAGAAAGCCAATGGACGGGCGGCGATCAGGGTTCTTTTTGAACTCGTAGGCATGGAGGTGGGCAAGGCAAACAAATGTAAAAACAAACGTAAGACAAATGTATTTTTTCATGAATTAACCCCATAGACGGGATGAGCCATCTACGGGGTTAATCAAATCCGAAGGTCGCTCATCCTCGACCGATTTTCTACGCCATTGAAAGAACTATCCTCTCGGAGGGATCAGGTATGCTGTAACCATAATAATTATGCCAAAACAAAGTAACCTTGTCAACCAAAAAATCATCTTTTCATTAAGACGGCAAATACATCAACCGTTTGATTTCGTCGGCAATCTTCCGCGCGACAAAATCCGATTTCCAATATGAAACGTGCGCCATAAGCCCGGCAACCAACATGGCTTTACACAATGTGGCGGGAAGCTTGTAAAGTATTTTCCACCATGCGCTCGGCACTTCATAGTCAACGACGAAATCCGCAATCGCTTTGGAAGGATGACATCCTTGTAGTCGAGAGGAAATGAAGTCCATCCAATGATAGAAGTTTATCCACGAACCGATAACGCTTGGAACTTTACCCCAATTCGTGTAAGCCCCACTGTTCATAGAGATCGGAGAACCCATGCTCACAAAACTGTCAACGGTTTGGGCGTAATCGAAGAAAAAAGAATAGAAAAGCTGTGTCCCCTGCGAATGCCCGACGCACATGACTTTGCAGGATGGATATTTTTGCCGGCACGCATCAATCATCGCTTTTAGATCGCTCACGAAATCGGTGTAGAAACATTCCTTGCCGTCTTTAGCTATGATAAAACTCCATGTTACGTCGCTCCCAACCGTGTGCTTAAGTCGTCGAAGATCCTCATTGCCTAATCCCTTATCCGTTGCCCCGAACACCTGCATTTGCCTATCATTTGTTTTGACTGTGTAATTGTAAGGCAGTAGGATCAGGTGATCCCTCTCACTTTTTGTGAGACAGGAATTTATGCGATCAATCAGAGGGCTGGCATAGTCTCTGTGTATTTTTTTGAATTCAACGCCATGCGCTACTGATAATAAAACGTATTTCATTTTTCCTTGGCAGTCTCCCTATACTCTAAAGCTTCCAGCATCGAGCGAAATTCCTGGACCTTCCAGAAATGCACTTTTGCTTGGACGGAGATTTTTGAATTCTCAGGAACGTCCTGCTTAGAGAAGTTCACGATCGCGGTTATGGCCGCGCACCCGGGAAGCAACGCCAGCAACGACAACAACACGAGTTTTTTCATTTCATACCTCCTTCATTTCCTTCGCCCACTCCGCCGCTCTCTCCCGTTCCAGCCAAATGCTAATATGCCCGTATCTCCCGAGCCAATCGCCTTCACCATACGACCAATGCCGCGTCCCGTCTTGCCCGGTAAACTTGGCGGCGAATATCTGAACGTGATCGAAGTCCGCCCTTAAACGGGCGCAATGGCCTTTTATGAGTCCCAGGAGTTTTTCAGCTTCGTCGTCGGTCATTGGACTATAAATTCTTTATCGTCCGTTACACCATTAGCTCCTTTGTTCCAAATCACTTTGCTTATAGGGCATTGCCAGGTGTCTTTATCTATCCGAACCATGTCTATGTTATGGTTAGAACACCAATGACGGGGATATGGAGGATTTGAAATAAGAATCAATGGGTTCTTAACCATGACTTCCGATCCCTTAAAAATCCGGCTGTTTTTCCTCTCATCGCCATTCAGTTTGTTCCAGTCATTCTCGAACGCTTCCTGGCTGGAAGAAACCGAAACGTGCCAAACCTGCTCGCCATAAACCGATCTTACGAACTGATTCCCAGGAGAAGCTGTGAACCAAATCAAAACAATCCATTCAATCATAATCTTCTCCTTTCACGGCCCTGTCACGTTCACAATGATGATCCCTGCGATGATCGTCAAGAGGATGCCGAGCCGGTCTTTCATACTTCCAGGATCACAAGTTTCGCCCGATCTTGATAAGACAACCTTGTCATAAATTCCGAATATGCCTTCCCGGAAGCAAGCACGGCAGTCACCACTTTGTCCGCCGCGGGATTTAGCGCGTCTTCGAACTGTTCCCCTAAAATTACGCATCCTCTCGAATCCGTTGGGAAATTTCCCTTGTGGATTAGAATGTCACTCCTGCCAGGAACGTCCAGGATCTCAAAACACTCGCCATGCTTGATCTTCACGACACGCCGAATCAAGTATTCGCCTTTCGGTATGCAGGATTTGTTCGGCTCGTTATTGGCCCAGGGCAACTCCATCGTTAAGGCGAACGGCGTTTGCTCGTCGAACATGACCCCTAAAGACGATACCGCGCTCATGGCGATCCGCTTTATTGTCAAGACTTTCATGGTTTTTACCTCATCAATGCGCCATCTTCCATGCCAAGGCCCCGACAATCGCAATCCCGATAAGGCCCAAGATCGGGGTCGTTATCCGAGCCAGAATCCACATCAGGAAATCCATCTTGGTTTTCATCTGGTTGGAATCTCTTTCAAGTTCCCCCACGCGCGTGCCGATACCCACCTTAAACTCTTTCACGGACGAATCCAGGGACTGAATCCATCCCGTAAGGTTCTTAACCTCGGCCAGGATTTGGCCTCGTTCCTGAGCGTTTTTTATATCATCGTCGCTCATTTGGCTCTCCAAATGTAAAGGCATCTGTCTTTACCGTGACAATGGTGCTTTCCTTTATGGCCGAGAACTCTTGAGCATTTCAAATTCCAGTTCAGCGGACACATATTCAGGCAATGCTTTTTTGATTTCCTGTCGATCCTCTCAAGGGATTTCCACCGCCAGCAAGTCCCGTCCTCGCGCAGAACGTCTTTCCTGGCGGACAACTGGAATGGAATCGTAAAGAGCAGGCAAAGCAGTAAAAGTCTTTTCATTTGGACGACACCCACAGCTTATAATAGTCCTTCGGCAATTCCTTCATTTCAGTCCTTTGCCTCCTGGTCACGTTTTCGCCTCTTTCCATCGAAGTCGTAACCTCGTCCACGCTCAAAAGCTCGATCTTTCCAAACGCTTCAAGCCCGGAAAGCTGGTTCTCGTCAGTCACGTCCGATGGCGTGACTTGGATCATGGCGTAGTTCGTGTTCGGAGAGAGAAGGACTTGCGTTATCCAAAGCGGTTGTTCCGAGGAAGATTTCCCGACCGACGAAACGGACGAAAGTAAGGGCAGTTTGTCTCTGTGGATCAAATAGGTATAGGTCGTCTCGCCGAAACAAACTCCGGCTATACATAAGAAAAGGACGACTATTGCGGGATAGATGAGTTTAGGAATCGTTTTGGTTTTCCTGTAAACTGTTGGTATAAGTATTTTATTTCTCCAGGCGTAAAGTATGCTCTCCACAAAACTGCCTCGGCCAAATCACCCTTCACGTTGTTGTTCGCTCCACCGGAGTTACTTCCTATTTCCATAACCGTGTCCGCCGTGTCAGTGCAGTCTAATGTGGCGGCGGACGAAACCATCACTCCGTCAAGCCATATTTCTTTTCTTTGGTTATCCAGTCTTGTAAATATAATCTGATGCCACGTCGCGGAGCTTACCGGCGCGTTCGACGTTAGTGGATCAACCACGTCCGTGCAATTTCCTATTCCGCTAGGAGACCAATTCCAGTAAAGCCGATGCGCCTGGAATCCAGCCAGATTTGCGCCTGACGCGCTCCCATTATGGCAGAACAGGCAACTCGTCCCGGAGGCTCCTCCGGTTGGCCTGAACACAAACATCGCCGTCATGTCTCTAAGAGATGTATCTGGCGCCCTCAAAGTTGCGTCTGGAAGCTGAAAACCCCCCGCAGAAAGAGACAACGCTAACCCGTCCTTACCAGAAATAACGGCTTGTCCGCTACCAACCAATTTTGTCGCGAATGTATGCGTGGATACGTCTGTGAACGTGGAGCCGAACTCCTCGTAACAAAACATCATCAAATTTCTCTTATACTGAGCCGTCGTCTGTCCGGCAAAAAGAATGGACGGAGACAGGACAAAAAAAACTGTAAGGTATTTTACCAAGCGACTCCCGCCCTGCGAATAAGACAATGCAAATTTACACCCCAGTCCACTGGAGTAACGCCGGAAATTGGAACAGTCGTTATTCCTATACCGATAAAATTGCCGTCGTAAATCTCCATCCTGGTCGAAATGTAAATACTGTGCCTCGCCTGATCCGACGATCCGCTCAAATCCGGCTGAACTGCAACCGGCGGCGACATGGACGACCAATTTATACCATATCCTCCGCCGGAGGAATGGAACATGAGGAATACGGTAGAATTCGCCACGACAGAAGAAGGCTTATTGATCCATGCGTCCATACCACAAATAACCAGCGTCGCTTTGGAAACCCTGAACGTCGCGCCCTCAACCGGAAGATATGTGGACGGAAAAACTCCATACCCACCGAGAGTGATTGTAAACGTAGATTCCGTAGATGGAGGCAAAGCGTCAACTCTGTTTGTTAAATTTTGGAGACCTGACGCGACTGTGGAAATGATTAAAGCGTTGCCTTGCAATGTGGCGCTTGACGGATCAAGCATTGAGTTGCGTAAAAGATCGTTGCCACTAAGCGTAACGCTAGAAGGATCGAGACGGGCATTTGGCAATACTCCGACGGTCAGATTGCTGGCGTTCCGTATGACGAGATGTTCTGCGTAAGCGTCCATCGTTAGATTCGCCCAATGCCCGATGGCATATCCGGCAAAAAAAGAAAGCGTCAAACAGATTTGTTTTTTCATTATTTCTTCTCCCTTATAGGTTCAGGTATCACCAAAAACGCTTGGTTGAACAACTTAAACGAATTGTCCAGGGAAGTGTTTCCAAGAGGGTCGGATTCCGAATAATTCAACTGCAAATAAGCCCCAGTCAAATCCAGGTTTTCATACTGATCTTCCCTTGTCGGCTTGAACGTCAATCCGTTAGCTATCGGAGTAAAATGTTCCCTGTTCGATTTATACTCATCCGCTATGGAAGCAACGTCCGACTTGAGCCGTTTTTGGATATACCACGAACCGTTCCCATTATCATCGTCCGTAAAGGAAATTACCACGAAATCACTTGTCAATGAGATTGAACCTTTGATGGCGTAAGTGCTGTTTACCACTACGTTGACAGGTTTAACTACGACTCTTTGCAAAATGTCCAGACTTTGTTTGTCGCGCCTTTCGAGTATCACGTCCTTGAAGTTTATGTCCGCGTCGGAAATGGAGTTATACGCCGCAAAAAGATACTTGTCATCAACTTTTAGAGTCACCTCAGCGACAGTGTTCACGTTGAAATCAACGTCCAAAACAAGCCCGCCGGAACTCTTTGTTATTTTCTTTATGTCGGAGTTTCCTTCGTTCCCGACGTAGTAAAAGTCCTTGTCCGCCGCTATTCCAGTCGGCGCATGATAAGAAGTCGCTCCTAAACCAAGTTGCCCGAAAGCCGCTACGAACCCAAAATCATTCTTTCTGTGAATCTTTATTCTGTTGTTCCCAGTGTCGCAAATCGCAAGATTATCGTCGTCATCGTCGATCTGATGTATGACGTTAAAGTTGGTCGTGCCGCTTCCTAATGCCCCGTAAGTTGAAGCGAACACTATCGCGTTCATTGACGACCTGTTTATTTTCACCAGCCTGTCGTTCGTTTTATCTCCAACATAGACAAATTCCCTATCTGCCGCTCCGTAACGAAAATCAAACGCGTCTGGAGACAATGAGCTAGTAGCTTCAAGGAGGGAAAAATCAACGCTGTTCAATTTCGCCACAGTCATCGTCCCGCCATACCCACAGACAAACAGTTCTTTTGGGAATCCTCCCTCGGATACGATTCGTTTTGAAATCTGTCCGAAGTTGTTTATAACGTCTATGTTTATCTTGCCGTTTGCGGACAGTTCCCTGTTCAACACTACCATCCTGAACCTCTTGTCGGCTGTCGTGCCGAAATCAAATTGTTTCGTATAACGATAAGCGTTCAAAGGATTGGATTCAGCCCCGCCACCCTGGACGATCCTAACGTCGTCAAACGTCATGCTGGAAACTCCGGTTGTAAACATTACGAATCTTATCCCGTAGAACGTGAGTGTGTCCGCAAACGGTAGAGTTTCACTTGACAATGAAATCCAGTCTGGACGTATTGGGAACGAGGAAAGCAAGACCTCAATCGTAGTCCAGCTGGTGTTGCCTCCGGTCAGGGCGGAAGACGAAAAAGAAACGCTGGAAAAATCGTTGTCAAATTCGCCAGTTATGTCCCTTCTTTCCATAGAAACGGTGAACGACGACAGGTTCGTCAACGAATCAACGTAAACTTTGAACGACAGCTTATCCCTGTTTGGGATGATCCTGGACTTGTCGTAAAATTCTCCGGCATTTATAACTTTCATAAAAGTAGTTGAAGACATCCTTATGTTCCCGATGGTGTGTATTTTGATCGCGCCTGTCCCCTCTTTCACGTTTACAATGTCCCTTATGCTTCTAAGCCACGGCGTAGTAGAATCCGCAGGGTCAATGACCATCTCAAGACGGGAATCGTTTATTTTCGTATCAACGTCGGCATAATGGACATATCCCTCGTCCCCATAAAGCAGTTCACCATTGTCCCCAATCCCGTCCATGCTTGTAAAACAATTCGCAAGCCAGTTCTTAAACGGAAACCAGTTTCCGGTCGTCAAATCATAGACCAAACTGAAGTTGTTTCTGCCTCTAGGGTGTTTAAGCGGGTCTTCAACAGAGAGGACATACCACTGTTTCTTGGGATAGTATTTACCAACCGCGTTTCTCCAAGTACCGGCTTTTATACACCTATCTATGATCGGCTTTATCTTAACAGATATGTTTCTGGATTCTTCCTCCAAAGTCAGTCTTGACCTTCTCGCTCCATCCCAAAACCTCAACCCATCCTTTGTCCCAAGAATGTAACCATCCTCGATATTCTGCAAGGTTGCCGAAGCGTAAAGGCCGAACCCTTTTACAATTTGCCGCAACACTTGATCGCCGCCTAATGGGGACAGGTTCAAAACAGTAAAATCAAGCTCCGAAATGGAAGATTCCTTAAAGATGTGGACGTAAAGGTTCAATTCTCCAACCCCTGTTATTTCCTCTCCGTCGTCCGTTCGTATGTCCAAGTATCTGGTGGCCGTGAACGAAGACTGTTGAGCCAACAAGGAATAATGAACCCTAGATGGATAATAGGTCGTGCTTTCTGTTAGAGCCGCGAACGACGAAACGTCAACGACGTTCGCCAAAAGCAAATAGTTCCTTGTGACCAACGGATATTTAGCCCTCAACCTCATATTTGGAAAAGTCGTTGAGCCATCAGTCTGAAACAGGTTTGTATAAGAGCCGGTAACGATGTCGAACTGCTTTATGTCGTTATACAGTCCCTCCTGGCATCCTATGGCAAGTTTGTTCATCATCACCCAATTCCAGCGTTGATTGTGGTAGAGATTGCTGGAAACGAGTATCCAGGAAGGATTCACGTCATCGGTGGAATAGTAAATTTTGTCCCTAGTCGTCATAAGCAGGGCTTTCCTCACTTCAGTCCTTGTGGAAACATACGCCCGGAATAATGAATTCACAGGGTTAGAGGATATGGCCTGGGATATGTAGCGTTTTGAACCGTTTCGTTTGAACGACGCGCCCTGCCTGTCATTGACGAAATTCACCATGTCCGGGCTTTCGTCGTCACCGATCTCGCTTGCTACTGAACCGACATTGAGACCGCCGCCGAATGTAAATCGTTTCGTCTCCTGCGGCGCGGAAAACGAGAGACTAGGGACCATGATCAAAGAGAAAAATGCGAGACATCGTTTCATTCTTCTAAGTCTGTAGGTGTTCTAAATTTATTCTTAAAAAGTTCAGCCAAACTTGCTGTCGCGGCGCGGCGAACATAAGGAAATGCCGGTCTCATGCCTCCTGCCAAAGCTATACCAGACCCAATAGCAAGAGGACTAGTTAAGGCCGCAAGTCCTGCCCCTTGCATCGCGCCCTCTAATGGTTCTCCCCTATAAGCTCCTCCAACCCCTAAAAGAGTCGGCAAAACCGACGATCTGAAATATGCCGGGTCTCCCGTAGTGTTTCTTGGAAAAAGTGATTTGAATTTGTCCCCTGCGGATGCAATCGCATACTGTTTATTTGCCGCCAGCATTTCTGGGCTTTCTTTACCGATTATGTCCGTAAATGTTTGCCGTATCTTATTAAGAGTGGTCACCAGTGGATTTTTTCTTATAGTCTTAGCTACCGGCATAACTGCTATATCCAGAGCTTGTTTTGCCGTTTGTGCCTCGGCCGCGCTCACGGATTCTCCCGCCGCTATTTTACCGTAAGTATCAAAAACCATTTTTTTCGCGTCGCCGGAAAGAATCTTAATCATTTCCTGTGAAATCTCGTCCGTCTCTATCCCTATTTCCTTAGCAGCTTTTCTCCATGATTCTTTCGCTTTTGCCATTTTACCAGGCAGTATAGCACTTGGATTCCTAAAAAGCGTAGCCGCTTCCTCCGGCTTCATCTTGGTTAAGATTTGGAACATCTGCCCTAACGGTTTTTTAAGAAATTTAGCAACCGGAGAAATTATTTTCGATCCAACCGCTTCTCCTGCACCTTGAGTAATTCCCTCTACACCTATTTCTTTCATGGCCTCAAGCGGAGTTTCTGGAACTGGCAATCCTGCTTTTCTCGCCCCAAGTTGCCTATATGCCTCGCCTGCTCCGCCGCCTAATAATGCTCCTGGTATGCCACCTGTAATACCGCCTATAACGCCTCCGGCAATAGGCATAGCCGAAGATGACAAAATATCTCTAATTAATGTGCCTTCTTCCAACGGATTAAGAGGCGGCGTTCCAGAAATGTCAGGCGTTTCAAAAGAATCCGCTCGCTCATACCCTTTTTCTACGGCGCGGGGAAGTTGTTTTTCTGGAACGTATCCGTATTTTCCTGACGGGGACTTAACTCTTATTTTCATTCTGGTGTAAAATCAACATCATTAAATTCATCCGGAGTCTCTAAGAATTCTTTATCATACTCTGTCCCGTAAGTGCCTCTCCACCTGTTCTTAACGTCTGAAATTGCCATTTCAAGTTTCTGATCGAAGTCGTCAAGGTTTTCTTTGATCTGTTTTGTTTTCTGTTTTCTCTGAGTAGCCACTTTTGCGGTTTTTAACAGTTCAAGCTCTATGTTGGAAACCTGCCCTAACGCTCCGCCGGTTTTTGACTGTTCCCTCATTTCTTTCAAAGACCCAAAAGCAGACTTCGCCTCTAATTGAGTCAATAAAGAATCAGCCCCGGCGGCTTCAGTCCCGCCAATCTGGCCATACCTAACAAGACCCGTAGCTCCCTCAAGTCCGGGATGGGATTTGATCTTTCCAATCAATTCCTTAGTATCTTGAAGCTCTTTTACAGCGTGTTTAACCCTGTTAAACTCATTCTGTTTTTCCCTTTTCAAAATTCCCTGTCTTTTTGCTTCTTCCTTTTCAGGCTGTGTCTCTCTAGCTCCAATTTGCAAAGATTCTTTTCTAACTTTTTGCCCTGGTTTAACGCCGACTCTTTCAGCGACTTCAAAAGGCAAATCCTCATAACTTATGTAATCTCTTTCGGCAGTTCTTCCGGCGGCTTCAGAAGCTAACGTCCGGCCTCTCTCCAATGCAAGCTTGTTCTGTTCCTGAAGATATGATGTTTTTTGCGCTTGTTGTAATGGTAACTTTTCTCTTAAAAGCTCCTTTTGCAAATCGCTTTTATACTTGTATTGAAAGAACGGGACAAGAATGTCCTTCGCTCCCTCTAAGCCCGCTGCAAGAGCCAACAAAAGATTGTCTTTTGCGATTGTAGTTACCTCCTGAATCGTCTCATCGATGGCCTGGTAATGCTCGAATAATCAAGTTCCCCGCCATATGGTGATCTGCTGGACGCTCCTACAGTATATGGAGATAAAGACAACCTGCCACCGAACCCGCCGGAACTCGGCTCTGGCTTCGGTTTTTTAGGACGATTCATGTATTTTGATACTCCATAACCTGCCCCTAAAGCGCCGCCTAACCCGACAAGTTGAGCCAAAAGCAGATCACCGGAACTGTAAGGTTCATAGATTTGAGATTCCAGGTCGGACTCAAGCCGTCCGTATTTGTCCGCGAGATCTTCTTTCCTTAACGCGGATTCTCTGGACTCTTTGTCGGATTGAGTTATCAACGCTTCCCGCTCGCCCTGCTGTTGAACCTGCGAAGCGTATTGTCTGGCCTCTCGCTCGCTCGCGCCTTCATGGATGGCGAAATTATAGGCCACATCAAACTTTCTTCCCAGTCTTTCCCGCCCTCTTGATCTGCTAAGTCTGGCGTTTCTACCGCTCAACGCCCGGCCAAGTCTGGACGATACTAACTGCTTAATTTCAGGGGACGAAGACGGAGCTAAGCCGAGACTTGATTGAAAAGACGATTCCCCAGATTCAGCGTCAGAGAAGAACCTGCCCCTAGCGGATTCAATCTTTCCAGTTTGATCCACCAAAGACTGAGGAATTCTCGATTCCTCACCTAAAAGCAAATCTGCAAGACTCTGCTCCGCCCCTGCCCTCCTGGAAAGCAAATCTTCAAGAGACATAAATTATCCTGTTGTTATCCCCCCGCTTGTCCTGCCAGAAGAAAACTTGCTTGCAACCCCGGCTGTTGCGATCTGGCTGAACGGCGTTATTATCCCGCTTAAAAGCTGTTGTTGCCTTTGAGATTCTTGCAGGTCGTTTAGTCTTCTTTCTTTCTCTTGTTTAGAAAAGTATTGCCTTTCCAACCCTCTTTTATATAAACCTTCCTCAAATGAAGTCTGCGCTCTCCTGCGGCCTGTTTCAAATCTCGTCGCGCTTTCCGACAACGCCCTCTCTCTGCTCCCACCTAAAGCCTGCGCATAATCCTGTTCTGTTTCTGAAATCTTCTGTAATTCAGCCCTGAACGCCGCATCACGGTAAAACGCATCATCCTCTTCCAACAAGTTGGAATATAAATCCTCCACTCCACCATATGCGCTTCCGGCCGCGCTTGCTAGCTCCGCAGGTAAGTCCCCTCCGTGAAGCAGACCCCTGACGTTTAGTCCTTGAGCAATCTCCGGGTAAAGTTCTTCTTCAAGAGTCCTTTTTACGTTCTCTCTTTCAGAAGCTATCATCCGTTCCGTTCCCCTGGAAAGTTCTCCAGGTAATGAACTTATAAGCTCGTCCAAATCTCCTTGTATGGATCGTCTGTCGCGAATCCCAGTGAGCATGTCCCGAAGCGTTGAAATCTCACCGCTGTAATCCGTTGGCCCAGCGGTAACGTCAGTAAATTGTCCGCCCTGAACTTGCGCCGTATAAACCTTTGGGATGTCTTGGCCTACGTTTTTAGAGACTCTTAAAATGTTGCCTTCCTCGCTAGCTCCAAAAGTTCCTGCCTGTTCTTGTCTCCCAGCCCCGGCCTTAGAAACGATGATATTTGCGAACTGCTGAGGATTGTAATTTCCCGCTCTTAAAGAATTTATCGCATAAGTCGCCCCTTCCTTCAAATAGTCGTCCGGTATACCTATTCCCTGACTCGTAAACGCGCCTTTGATTTGCTCAACCATGTTGTCGACCTGTCTGGATGTCCCGGAAACTGTTTCTCCTGGGATAGTCCCCAACTCTCCCAAAACTCCAATTCTTTCCTGTATTTCCGGCTCAATCAACGAGCCAACGTCTTTTTGGCTTTTAAGGAAAGATTCTAAAGCTCCCCGCCTGCTGGGTAGCGCGGAAACGGCCTCGTCAAACCTAGTGCTTAACGCTCTTTTGCTTGTCTCGGTTAATCCTCTGTCGTCAGCCAGTTTGTTGAAAGCGGCCTTGTCCCCGGACTCAATCGCGTCCATAATTTCATCGTTGTAAGGGGAAAACGCTCCGACTAAATCCTTGATTGCGTCGGAAGTTCCGGCAAACTGCATTCTGTATCTTCGCTTCGCCATCAGTAACCTTTCCTAGTCGGTATTCTTGGAATTAATTGGCGCGTTCTCGGCTGATCCATAAATCCAAAAGTTACCTTCAAATCCCTTATCCTTGCCATAGCAACGCCAAATTTTACTCCTGCCTGATCGTCTTTTATGTCGCTCATCCTGGACGCTTCCGCCATGTCTAATATAGCTACGTCAAAATCGTCCGGCACTTCCGGCCTGTCTGTATCCTCGTTCACCATGTCAAAAACGCGCTTTTGATAACTGTAAGAGAAAACGTAAGAAGCTCCATCAGGGGAATAGAAAAACTGAATTCCGATTGGATTGTCTTTACGAATAGTATAAGCGGTAGCAGTTGAAACGTCCACTTTCGCGCCGTTAAACATCCGTATTCTAACATCAGACTCGACACGCTTAACTCGATAAGTGTTCGATTCAACTTCTATAATGTCCCCTGGCTCCGCGTTTCCAAGCCAGGAAGGAGTGTTACCATTAAGAGAGACTCCGGTAAGCAAATCAGAATCCAAAACAGTCGTTACTCCGCCAGTCACATAAGACGACTCAAACGGGTCCGCTCCGTAAAGAATATAATTGTCAGGAGTTGAAACGTCGCTTACATTAGCTGAATGATCGTGCATCCATCTTTCGCTCCTGGATTCCAACTCCCCGCCCCGAGTCCATGAGCCGAAAAGCAAAATATTCCTTACGTCGCTGTGCAAGTAATAGAATCGTTTCCAAATAACGTAGTCTCCGGTCTGTCCGGCTTCGGCTATCGGAGTATGTAAAGTCAACTCCGTAGCCGAGACTCTCCGTATGATCTTATACCAGTTGTCGCTGTTGGATGGTTTGAAGTATCTCCCTTCCATAGCGGACGTGAAACCGGAACCGTTGTCCACCGTCCTGGAGCCTTGAGTGGTTCTCGCCATTCCAGTTACGTTTGCTATGGATACTATTTCAGACTGCCGTTTAAGATAAGGCCAATCGAACGAATTGGCTATTTCCCTGTAGGATTGATTTATTTTCCTACCGAGGATCGTTCTTACTTCTTTTGTGTCGTCAGACTTTAGACGATTTTTAAGATCGTCAATAAAGTCTCCGTATAACATTTAAGGAGCCCAGGGGACGACGTTACTGTATCTCGGGACTACGTAGTCCCAAAACAACTCAACGCAGGAATTTACTACGTTTTTGTTCACCACCACTCCACTTGGGAAATATATGTCAAACGGGTAAAACAAGGACGTAGAATTCGACGTGTTTATGTTCGTAGACATCAGTGTGGCAGTGGTGATGTTAAAATTAGACAGAGCCGTGGCGGGAGAAGTCCCGTTGAAAAGGGAATAGTAGGAACTCGTATTTACCGCCGGAGAAGTCACTAAGACGGCGTGAGCGTGGATAGAACCAGAAGCCATAAGAACAAGATTCTCCACGGCGCAAGTGAAACTTGACCGCCACAAAGCCGGACGAGGACTGCCCTGTATGTCCTGAGCCGCATGCGCTCCTACAATGGAGCAATAAAACGCCAATACGCCAATCAAAAACTTCCTCATTTGCTTTTTCTCCTTTAATTCAATTCAAAATCAACTCTCTTTTTAACCCGCACAAAGAACGGTAAGTATCCTCATATTGGACGATCTCTTTGTCGATGTCATAGCTCGTTCTCACTTCTTCCAAAGCGTTTTGGCCGACCTTGATTCTCAACTCCTTATCGTCAATCAGTCTTTGAATAGTTCCGCTCCATTCCTGATCCGTAGAACATAAAAAACCCGTATCCATGTCCATGACTCGCAAACTGTAAGGCGGGACGTTGGACATGACGCACGGTATGCCCAATGCCCCGTATTCAGTCCATTTCAACTCGCTCTTTGCGGTGTTAAAGGCATTGTTGCAAAGAGGGGCTATCCCGATGTCAAGGTTAAGACTTCTGAACTTGTAAGGATACGCGTCTATCGGAACCCAGGATTCTACCTGGATTTGGTCTTGAGGAAAATTCTTGGTAGTCCCGGTGAAGTGCGTCCCCATCATGACTAAAATCACGTTTTTGTTTGCTCTTAAAATACCTCCAAGCGCGTCGCTTATCAAACACCAGTCCTCAAAATGGCTGTCCCCACCTTGCCATCCTATCCTGATTTTGTCGTCCTTTTGCGTCGGTAAAGGCTTCCACACGTTCAAATCAAGGAAGTTTCTAAGAACCTTGACGTTCGGGTTGATCTTCTTGAACATCCCGGAAAGAATCGGAGAAGGAGTCGTCACCAAATCCGCGTTCCTCAAACATTCTGTGAAAATAATGAGGCGTTCTTTGTTTGATTTTATGCTGAACCCGTCTCGCCCATCTTCCCATAGCGTCTTCTTCTCCCCACCCAAAGTGACTTCAACCTCTTTAATCCCGTGATCTTTATAGGCGGGATTGTAAGGAGAGACGTTAAAAACATTGTCGTCCCAATCTATCACCCACCTGCCCTTGCCTTTGGCTTTCTCCGTAATCATCATCTCTAACTGAATATCGGAAGTTATTTGAGTGACTATCAAGTCAGCCCTCTCGAACCATAACTCCTTGTCCTCGATTGTCTTCAGTTCCGATGACGGGCAAGCCATAACAGACCCACGTTCCGACAACTTCACGGCCGGCTGGTAAATTCTATAAAAACCACATCCATTCCGATTCGTGGATTCTTTGAAATAGACTACCGGCTTCCCTTCGATCATAACCGCCTCAAGTCGAACTGCGGAAACTTTTTCAAGAACGCGTCTGTGTTCTTCCTATCTTCATGCCTGTCCATCTGAGGATCGAAATACTTCCGGTATTCAGGATGAAAAATATATTCCATTGGAATCTTAGCCATGTGCTTCATCGTCTTTCCTTTGTCGTTGCTCCAGCCTTTGCGATGGCCTCGATATACTGTTTTCAAGTCCCTGATGTATTGCATCAGGCTCATGGTTTCGATGGCCTCTTGAATGCCGCACTTGAAAATGTTTTTCATCAGATATAAAAAATGACCCTGGGGCAAGGGCGCCCTGATGGAACGCCCCTGCCCTTGCAGGTCATAAGTCCTTTACCGCCGCCAGTAAATATACGCCTTACCAGCTTCTCCAGTAGATACGACCGATTGTCTGACGTGCAACCCTCCAAGAACAAATCCGCCTGGCGGATTGGCTCCCGACACTTCAAGATAGCACGTATCACAACTGCCGGCAGTCCAAGCGTTGTTAAGATTGTCTGCCGCCGCCGTAACCGAAGTTGTAGTCTTATACACCATCGTAGGAATGACGCTGGCAGTCGAAGCAAACATACCCGGCGGGAACAGCAGAATCCCGCCACCGTTGTTCAGGTTCGGAGCCGTAGAGTAGAAGGCAATGTAATCACCGAGAGAGGTCGTCGGACCGGTGGTTAGATAAACCGCCTTGACATAGCCTCTACCCTCAAACACGGTTAAAGAAGCCCCGGTAACTACCGTGACGTTCCACCCGCGTCCGATCCCTTCGCCCAACCCGTCCGCCATCAAAGGCGCGGCCAAACAGAAAAGACCAACAATACTGATAATCAGTTTTTTCATATCGCCACCCCCTTACGCTGTCGCCGTTCCAGTCATCTTGCCACTGGAATTCTCGGCCAAATACTCAAGCGTCGCTTCCGACACCACAGAACCTCTCGCTTGCTCGCCGACCGCTCCCAGCTTTTCAAAGAAAAGCGGTCGCAGATAAGCGACTTTCCAATACTTCTCCTCAAGCACCATGACCTGATTGGCTGGCATGAACCGTTCAAGGATAAGCATAATCACACCAAAGTCGGAGTCATACTTATCAACGGCCTGAACGATCTTTTTTCCAGTCGCGTCAACCCATCTTTGCCCCGCAGGTTGAGTCCATCCAGACGCGGTCCGCTTGTTGAACCCGGCCATATAAGCCGCGTTCGGCGCGCCACCTACTTCCCAACAAGTCTGAAGCAGTTGGTTGAACGCAGTCTGGCTTATCGGCTGACCTGCCATCGCCGTAGTGTTGGTCGTGATAGCCGCCAAAGCTCCGTTGACTCTCCTCGCCACCGCAGACGTTCCAGAAGCGGAAGTCTGGTTGATGATGGCCGAATCAAGGTCTCTGGCAATTTCCTTTGTTTTCTTCTCCCGCTGATAGTCAAACTCGTCCGTAATACCCGCCTGCACAATCGCTTGTTGCGAGTAAGAAACTGAGAAGTTTCTCCGCAGGATTTGCGTATAGTTTGACACCCTCGTCCGAACGACGTAGTCCGAGCTTGCGAATGCCGCCGATGCACCGTCGATAATCGCGTTACCGGAGTCTGCCGTCGCCAACGAGTCAGTCAGCCAATCATGTAGGAAAGACTTGGAGTTGGAACGTCCGAAACGGGATAAAGCAACCGTTTCAGTCGGAGAAATGTTTGTTATAACGTCAATTAAGTCTTCCCTTTCTCCGACTTGATCGTATACATTTACATATGTTTCAGGCAATTTGATACCTCCATTTATGTGTTTACATGTGTTCGGTTCGTCTTGTTCGCGCGTTTACCAGATATAACCCGTCTGGGCGGGGAATCACGGACTTTTCAGGTCGGGAGTGCCTGAATAATAACCCTGTTCTACGACCGATTCCTACTTTGAAAAAATCTAAAAAACTCTATCCGTATTTGGCTCGCCCTTCTTGAATTTCAGCCTGCCTACCGGCCACCTTAGACAAAATGTCTTTGAATGATCCAGTCTCTTTGGCTTTTTCCAGGTCTTCCTTCTTGGTCGGTTGTCTCTCGAACGAACGGTTGCCTCTTTCAGCGAATTGTTTTTCCACTTCTTCCCCCTTGTTGGCCTTCTCGCGCAACGAAGCTAAGTTGTGATATTCCTCAATGGCGAGTTCCACCCTCTCTGTGGGCATGATCCTCTTGCCCTTTTCGTTCACTTCCCAACGGCCGCCTTTAAGGATGGCAAAAATCTCATCCTCAAACTTCTTGGGATCAACCTTCAACGATCTGGCCGTGTTTTTCACGTTCTTGATGGCTTGCCTATAATCGTAGTCGTATATCGCGTCCTCAACCGCTTTCGTGGACACCTCGGAAGAAATTTCCTGAGTAACTTCAAGCCACCCGCGTGCTCTTGGATTTGAACGGATGCTTGCCTTTTCATCCAGGATAGCCTGCTTGCGATCTTCAAGCGTCTCTATCCTATCCCGGTCTCCGCGAGAAAGGTTCACCTTTTCTTTCAACTCGTCAAGCTCGGACGTTACGGTTTCAAACTTGTCCGAAAGTTCTTGATACTTCCTCTGATACTCTTTCGCCTGGTTCTCGAACGACTGCCTTTCCTCCGGTTTAAGTTTGTCGGACTCCGAAACCGACTCCTTCACGATAGTTTTATCTTCTGACATCACACGCTCCTTTGGTATTATTTATGCTTCAACTCGTTGTGTAGGTCGCTTTCCTTCGCGCCTTTCTTGTCTGTCTCATGCTTTGATTCCAAATCACCCTTTAACGCTTTGTTGATTTCTTCCACAGAATCATAAGCGTATTCTTTGTTTTGGAACTTGTCCGTGTGAACCGTATAGAGATAGGCGTTTCCATCATATCATGCGCCACGTTCGTTACCACCTATCCCAACAGTTTCCCTCAACCTGTCAATGATGCCCGCGTTCTTCTTCCTGGTCTCCTTCTTTATCGTTCTCTCTGGATACTCGATGACGGTTTCAAGAGCCAACCTGAAACCCGCCGAGAAAGCTCCTGAGTGCGAACGGTCATTCAGATAAGCGGAAGTCATCTCGCTAGCCTTCATTTCTTTCAGTTCCATCATGTCCTGGACAAAAACTTTCCAGGACGGATAATCTTTAAGGTTGTTGGCGTGTGCTATTTTTTCTTCAGGCGTCATTGTGGAATAGCTCCTTCTTGCGGTTCTTCTTCTCCATTTTTGCCGTTGACTGGCTGTTGTGGCGTCTGTTGCGCGACCTGGTTCGCCGCCATCCTGGCCCTAAGCATACGAGCCAAAAGCTGACCTTGCCTGATCTGCTCCGCCCGCCTTAAAAGCAAAGCTATACCGAACTGCGCTATTTTATCGGCGCGGCCAAACGTGTCGGTCTTCATAAACTGTTGAATCTTAAAAACGTATCTTTCAGCGTCAATGTGCGGGTCAGGAGCCACGTCATACTCGCCTGACATCACCCGCCTGATGGCTTCTTCTGCGGACAAGGCATACGCTTCTTGAGGTTTAGTCACCAACGACTCTATGTTCCTATGGTCTGTGGCCTCGGCTATAAACTCCAACATCCTATACATGTTCCCAAGATTAGTGTTTACTACGGGGTTGAGCATGGCAACCTCATAGAACTGCAAATCCTCTTGCTTCTTCCTCTCCTTTTCTGTCATGGGATCTGAAAAGAACGAGAAATCATACTTGCCTTGTATGCCTTCGGGAAAAATCTCTTTGATGGTCTGCAAATCGTTCGTCCCGGAAACCTTGATCTTTGTGTCGTCAGACAAAAACCCTTTCTGATCGTAAAAATAAATCAGGTCGAAAACCTCTTTCACGCCATGCTCAATGCGTTTATAAAGAGTGGAAAACCTTATCTCGCTTCGGTTGTTACGCAGAACTGCCTCGCCTAAAGTAGCCGTCCTTGACGGCTCTCGACCCTGGAAAAGCTCCGTCAACCCAGTGAGTCGCTCTGCCAAGTCCCAATACCTATCCTCCTGCCTCTCGAATATAGGATCAACGTGGTAGTCTGGCATGTAAACGTCTCTGGGAGTTGGAGTTGGTATCCCAACACCAGGGACAAGCTGATTCAGTTCCGGGTTCCAGTCTCCTGCTGGCGAGTAAAAGAACGGCTTTGCAATGGAAATGTCCGCGGCGTTTATGTTCTGGTTATGCGCGTAGTCCAATTCCTCTTGGATCGGTCTTATCTTCTCCGGCAGACTCTTGCCATAAAACCTATCCTCGTTCGGATATGGACGGATGACGGCGTAAGGTCTGATCGGGTCGCCTTCAGGATCAATCAGAATATTCTCCACTACGTTCAATATATCCCCGCCGTTAGGAACTATCCATGCCGCTAGCTCAACCTTCTGTTTTGGATCGTTCTGGTCGGTCTGGCCTTTCGGCCTGAACCAGTAAGTGAAATAACACTCCAAAATGTAATACATGTCCCGCCGATGCCTGGACGATAAAGAAGTCCCGGCGGCTGAATCCCTCGCCTGCATTACGACCTCTGTAGAAGAAGTGTCTGAAATACGGAATCCTTTATGAAGGTTCTCCAAGTTCCTGTAAACCCCAGAAGCCTTCCTCTCCTCTATCTCTCCTTCCGTTAGAGCGATCAACTGAAAAACATGGTCGCAGTTCTGCCAGACCTGAAACCCTTTCGCTTCTATTGGAACAAACACGTTTTCCACAGGTATGTTCTCAAGGAAAAACTTCGCTTTTTTCTTGCCTTGATTGGTTTTGTCCTCCTGAATATCAACGGTCGCTTTCATCACCCCGGTCCCTTGCTTAAACGCGGCCATGATCCAGGAATCAAACGCCTCGAACGTATTGATCTGGTTCGCCAACTGCCAGTTCAAAACGTCGGAAAGACTTGGAGCTAAACGAATGTCCTCTTTACCGACACCTTTAGTTTTTAGAATCTTCTCTGGATTGTCGAAGATTGATCCTAGTATGTTCGCGTGGCCGGTCTCAACCAGCGTGGAAGTCAACGGGACTGGGAAATTGCTGGCGTTCTTCCAGGGGAACGACGTCGGTTTCTTCTTCCCCTCATAAGCGTTTATGTCGTATTGCCTCTTTTCGTTCCAGCCGAATTCCTCACGATCACGAATGTCGTTTTTCAGCGTGTTTAGAATATATGTCTTCAACTCGTCCATGTCGATCTGACTGACAATGGATTGGTTGCCATCCTGGACTGACGCTTCTTGAGTTTCCGTCATTCCTTCCGGTGTAGGCATTATTTATCCAGTTCTTCCCTCAAATTTCTCGAACGCTTCTTCTTTCTCTTGTTAGCTGTCGAATAGAATATTTCCTTCGCTCGATCACCATGCTTCTTCTTCATCGAGCGCATAACTTCCTCTCCGTGCCCTCCAAAATACTTATCTATGGGACTCATTTTTCCATCCTAAAACTCTGGAAGGTCTTACGGCGGCCTTTGCCAGCCTTCCAAAAGGAAACCCCAGTCACGAAGTTCCCGAATTCGTTTCGGAACTTCTACTATGACTGGGGTTTCTACCGACACCGCATATGAAGACGCGGTTACTCCGCTAAATCAATACTTAGGTTTTTTTCTTGGTCTTTTCTTATCCATTATTTCGGCCTTCCCGCTCTCCCCCACGGATTCTTGATCTTGCCTAATATGCCCGAACCATTCTGACCTTCTTCCTTCACGCTTGCGGCCTCTGCAACCGGCTCGGCAGACCTCAACAGCTTCTCATTGACGGCCTCGCAAATGAACCTTCCTACCTCCGTCTGCTTCCTCAAATGATCGAGGTCTCCAAGCCAAGTCATTATGGCGATAACACGACCATCAGCGTCAACTATGCTTGAGTCCTTGTCGAGACTTACAGGAGCTTTAATCACATTATCTCAATTATTGTGAACATACGCGTATTTTATACTTTCAAACGTCGCCGCAAAATCTTTATCCCCATCATTGTCTCTTGTATGAGAATGCTCATCAAGAAATTCCTGATAATCATGAAACCATTTCATGGCTTCCTTCTCATCAGTTACGTTCGTATACCATCCCGTAGATGGATAATACTTAGCTAAATTGAATTCAACATTGCATTTTCTACATTCTAAACAAAGACGATTATTTGCCATTCAAAGCTATTTCTTCTTCTTCTCTGTCTTGCCACACCCGCAGAAAACGTCCTTGCCAACCATGAAGTAGTTTTTCGGCAACGGCCTCGCTCCGAGGTTGTCCTTTTCCGCTCCGCAGAAGTCACACTTCACAACTTTCCTAATGGCTTTCATTCAATACCACCTCCTAAATTGAAGCCCCGCGCTCATCATCCTTTCGGACTTCCGCCTTTGATACTGCTTTTCGGGGCATAGGTCAGGCGCGCCCTGACTTCCATAATTCCCACTGCTTCACCTGTTCCTCCTGCTCTTTCTGCATCCGCGCCCACAACCCTTCGTCATTGGCTTCAGCATACGTCCTCTCGGATTCTTTTCGCTTCGCTTTTCTTTGTTTTCCGGTCTTAAACACTTAGAATCCCATGCTGTGGAAACAATCGTCACAAACTATCCTAAAATCCATGCGGTGAGAAGCCGCCTCAACACCAAATAATCGTTTTGATTCTATATTAGCTTCTTCGTCGTCCCAACCACAAATGTTTTCCTCTTTGCAATTTTCACAGAGATATACGTCGCCTTTAATCATTAAAATTTTCAGTTCTACACATACGAAGACGGAACTCCGTAAACCTTATCTTCCAATTCAGTCCATCTATAATCGCAATCTAAACAACCAAATCTAAAATAGTCACTAATGATGCCGAAACTAATCGTATTATCACTCAAACACCTCGGACAAACATTAAACATACGAAGACGGGACTCCGTATTCATACGATTTACCATTGAATCTTGAGGGCGGCATGACCCTACCATATTGATGGTGTGGCTCACTAACCTCTTGCACCATAGCCAACGCATCTACGATGTCGTTCTTATCGCTTACAGGAAACCTTAAAATCTGTTCCTCAAGCTCGCTCATGCCTTGCTTCAGAAGTAGGTTGCCTGTCTCCCACCTGGGTTGCAATGCCAGGATGCGGGAAAACTTGTCCTTGACGTGATGCATCGGGACGATCTGAAAAAACACGTTCCGCTTCCTCTGCTCCTCTTCCAAGAGCTTGACGTAAACTTCCTGCCCGCCGTTGGTTTCTATCACAACCTTCTTTGGATGATACTTGCTCACATACTCAAAGATCATCGAGATCATGTCCTCCGGTCTTTTCTTCTCTTTTGAAAACGCTTTGTATTCTACGACGCACAACTGGTTCGCCTGGATCATGCACCCATCCAAGACAACCGCGTCACAACTCTGCTCCTTCTCGCTCGTTGCCGGGTCGAAAGCTATGTAGTGATTCGGATACATTCCCAGGTTGTCCCAATACCGAACCGGCGGCTTGAAATGCTGGGACTCGAGACTGATGCATTTATTGAAGTATTGCGCGAAGAACTCAAAGCTGCCTAGTCCCGGCTCAATCCCTTTCCCATCTCTTAAATCATAGAGTTTAGCCGTGTTGAACTTGTTCGGGAATATAACTTCGCCGTCAATCGTCCCGTCCTCCGTAGCTCCAACCTGGAATACATCAAACTTTTCGAGGAGCTTGCCTTTAGGATCGAGGATAGAGCCGTATAAATCCCCATCATGCCACCTCGTCCCAATCGTAACGTGGATACCGCCCGGCTCAAGCAAATCAAGCGAGTCTGAGAAAAACTTCCGGATCTTGGCTCTCTGATCTTCGCTCATCACATTCTGCCGGTTCACAAGATCGTCGTTTACTATAATCTTGTAATGCTGAGAAGCCAGAGCCTTGTCAATACCAGCCGTTGAAAATGTCGGGGTCTTGTTGGCTTTCTTCCTCTGCAAAATCGTAGCGTCGTCCTGGTTCCACTTGTAGGACTCGAACCTGCCAAAGAGGTTTTGAAGGCGCGACTTCCCGACGAGATACTCTTTGATCTCTGACAGGAAACTGCGGGCGTTGTCCCACACGGCGTTTGCCAAAAGGATTGACGTGTCAAAGTCATTTAACATCTGCTGGATTGACCAGCCAACAGTGACAACGGAAGTTTTAAGGTGGCCTCTCGGCATCAATATCAGTTTGAACTGTTTCTTTGAGTTTTTCAGGAATGTTGCCAGCCGATCATGGCACTTGTCCCAGTCTCCCATGTTGAGAAACGTATTGCATAGATACTTGAGGTCTGTCTGCGCAAGGTGAGCGTCCATCAACGGCCAATCGTTCGGCTTAAAATGCTTTTCTAAATCTTCAACGCTGATGCTCATTTGCCTAAGCCATTACCATTCGTAGATTGAGAAATTACTGAACTAATTTTAGATTCCTCTACCATTTCATTCATTCGTTTCGATACTCGCTCTTTCTGCGCTTTCAAATCCGCTTCGCCCTCTCCGCGTTCGAGGTATCCGCTGATTTGTTGGTGGGTTCTCTGTGCGAATTCATCGGCATGCTTCCTCTCTAACCACCAAGCCGCTGCCGTCCAGGTTGTTATTGCCGCTTTTTGAATGATAGAAATGTTTCGCTCTTTGCATTTTATTTCCGATTTCTTTATATTCTCAGAGAACTCAGGTTTCTTCATCCATTGTGTAAAAGTTTCATAGCTAATATCAGACAAGATACAAGCATCTGTTCTGCCTAATCCTACTTCAAGCCGCTTGCAGATTTCCTGTGTTTTTTCCGGTGAATACTTCATTTTTCAAATCCCATTCCATTCCGTTGTAAGTAAAAGATAAAGCCCGATGATAAGAGAAATAAGTTCAAGATTCACGTTTTTACGGATAAACCAGATAACATAGTTCTAAGAAACTCCATCCCAGCTTCAGACCTTGCAAGTTGTTTTGTTTTTTCGCCAAAATCTTTCAATGCCTTTTGAAATTCAGACTCTTCTTTATCTATATAAAATTTCAACAACTCTCCGTTATTCATTTCCTCACGTATTTCCCGTTCAGGATGGTGTAACCTTCATGGAGCATATTGAATATGAATTTTTTAATTTTCTTTGGGTTTGGCGGCAAGCAGCTTACTCCTTCGAGTCCTCTGGTCATGTAAGGTTTGCACTCGAACGGTTCGAACTGGGTTGGGAAGAACTGGCCGTAGAGGTTATCGTATTTCACGAGTGGCTTGCGTTGAATGAATTTTGCCGGCCCATGTTTTAAGTTTAATTCAATTTAAAATTCCTGTCAAGTCCCTATGGCAATATGATTACTGGCTGCGGGGTGGAATGGCAGACGTAGTATCCTGTCCATCCGGCCATGAATCCGATGGTGAAGCCGAATATAATTGCCAGAAAAACTTTAGTCCATACGGGCATTACTTCCTCCTTGCGATATACAGAACGGCGGCGAATATTGCGGCGTAGATTAGGAATTGCATGGCGGAGTGATACTCTGGATGTGTGAAATACCATTCTGAGTAAACCGGCCTTTCCTTGATCCAGAGATCTGTCGCGGGATCGCCAGTTACCCTCATTTGCGACTGTTGAGGTTCATTTTCCGATGATGAGAAGTATTAGACGGAACGCGCACAAGAAGAAAGCCAGGACGGCGAAGACGAACCCGAAATCACTCGTTGAAGTATTCTATCACCCACCAGACTAATCCCGCGGCCAGCAAGACCAGAGCTATGGCCGCCACGCATCCTCTTTGCTCGAGCTCGGTCATTTAATTTTTCTTCTATTACGTTCGGAGAAGTGAAGAGCTAAATAATACTTTCCGAAGCGGACTCTTTCATCCACGGGCCTATTATCGAATGATAAAGTGGAAATAATAATGCCGAACGTTTCCCAATCTCCGGAAGATGGTCTATGCTCACACCGCCCATCGGGATAATTGAACTTAAACAAGCTGCTATAAAGGTTGCGTCCGAAAGCCCACTTGAATTTACCATGCGTTCCGTCGGCATATTCCGTGCAAATAAGTTCGTCGCCCCACACAATTTTATGAGCCACTTTTGGCTGTTTTGTCCTTATGATGTTTTTCCAATATCCATGCTCTCTATCAAAATCCCCATTCCTGATTTCCTCCGCCTGGAAGCGTTCAAACTCGGCTTTCTTCTTGACTGGGTCGGGCGGGACGAAGCCTACATACAGCAAAGACCCTAATAGAGCGACCACGAACAGGAGGACAACAATGGCCGCTATCGCCAACGCTCTCGTCCTCCATGTGACAAACGCCTTCCCATCGTGGTCGTCGAAGTCGGTCATTTCTTTTTCCTCCACAGCTTCCTTTTTTTCGGCCATCGACAATCTTTCTTCGGAGGACAGCAACAGCATTGGTTTGGCAGGTTCTTCCCCTTGCCGTGTTTCAGGCAGTAGCTGTGGGTCTGGCCGTCAGGAATATCCCAGGAGTCAGGAGTCATGCCAACCCCGCCCACTCCGCCGTTGCAAGAACCCACCCAGCAGGAACGCCGCGAGAAGAAGGCAAGGGCTGGTCACGGCTTCAACCTCCTAACCTGCATCACGCGCTCTTGCCAATCCATTTTATACTTCAGATCAAAATTGGCGTGAATGTTGTTTATTGCTTCCAGGACAAAGTGGAAGTCATTCTCAGATTGAATCAGTTTCCGCTTGAGATCCTTCTTGGTTTCTTTCATGGCTCAATCCAGATTAAATATGTTTCCAAGTTATTTTTGTAATGGCCTTGCCAATGGTAAACCTATGCACATTAAACATTTCTCCTAACTTTTTGTAGTTATATTTTCCACTTTCGTAAAGAGCGCGAATTTCTAAAACGATTTCTTCTGATAGTTTACGATTTTGATTGTCCTTGAAGCCATGACAAGAGGAGCACAGGGTTTGCAAATTATCCAAAGAATTATTTTTATCGTTTGAATGTAGACCCCGGCCGTCTATATGGTCAATAGTTATCTCTCTATCCCATTTCTTATGATGTTCTTTGTCCGTCATCCCACATTTAACACATTGATAATTATCACGCTTAAAAACTTCTTCCCTATGCCCGCCAAAATAAATCCTATTCAAAGACTGTTTTATGCGATCTTTACGCTTAAGCTTATACAGAATTTGAGATCGCCGTTCCTTCTCAGGATTTTTTCTTCTCCATTCTCTCATGTATTGCGTATGGTTATGCGGCATATGTTCACCCAATAAAAATTTCCAGGCCATTGCGCCCCAACGGAAGTTAGGATGGCCTGGAAAAAATGAAACCTCCGTTGTAGGGCGCAACAACATATTATCACTTTCCAGGGGCATTATCAATTCCCCGCTTCTTGAAGGCGCAATTAATCCTTGCGCTGAATTGCGATACGCTGATCGCATTGCCTCCGAAAAATGGAACATAATGGCTTTCATGTCCGGTTGGACGAATTTCATCAACAAACCTCTTGACCTCCGCCATGGCGTGGGCTTTACAGGCGGATTGGATGAAGCTCTCAATCATTTCGTGATGGACGTCTCTTGTAATAGCTTGAATTTCCCAATCCCTAACTAACCCCCAAAACTTTTCTTTATCAAACACCAACTTATTCTCACTCACGTTTTCCTCCCTCCACAATCCGCTCCCCCGCAATGTCGGCCATGCTCGCACTCCCAACAGTCGCAAACGCAAACCCGCTGAACGACCGGACGCTTTTTCATGTTATGGTTGTATCCTTACCGTCTAAAATATCTATCGCTTCCTGAATCTGCATTTTTGTAATGTCAATGAAAATAGTTC
>ERZ1292637.29-Hain-H14-01um-R3-29-length-86894-cov-13_pt1 | contig 26836 bp, 50 predicted proteins | sample MGYA00564405_ERZ1292637 | MGnify/ENA primary metagenome ERZ1292637 (study PRJEB36523, sample SAMEA6512645) | groundwater metagenome | collected 2019-01-09 | study: AquaDiva: Metagenomics assemblies of 32 groundwater samples | reverse complement strand
TACAATTGTACATAACTCAGAAAAGTCTTCCCGTGGCATAAATTCCTCCTGTGTTAGCCTAATTGTCTAATCCCATTACTAGTACGTACATATAGAACCCAATCTCCGACCCCGCGCTCTTTAATCTTGAATTCGTCGCCGGGCTGTATACTATAACGTGTAACGAATAGCTTTGCCGCGTAGCGAAGACTACAGCGATCGGGCACGGATATGGTTCGATTGGTACCGTTTGGTATGTTTACTAAGAATTGTTTTAATGCCATGTTAGTCTCCTTACTTCTTTTTAGGACGCATTCCGTCCGAAATTGCGTCCAACTCCGAGCGACGATCGTGATCGACGTAGCCCGCCGCAACGTTAATCGTCGCCCACTGCATATGTGATTGCAGTTTAACGATATCTCCGCCCGTAGCCTTTAAAAACTCTACCGCGTAAGTTCGACGTAAACGGTGTGGATGTAGCTGCTCTGGGGGGATTCCAATCTTCTCCCCAACTAACTTTAAAGCGCGCGAAACTTGTTGCGCGGCACTAGACTGCTTCGTGCTATCCTTGCCCTTGGATCTTAGACTAATTAGGTCACGAACGTGTTTCCAGCCCTCTGTCTTTAACAACACGTCTACGTATTCTAAGATTGGTTTAATACTAATCTCATACCGCTTCTTACGCTTACCTTCATAAATCAAATACCCGCTCGCCTTACCCCTAACTAACTCTTCGCGCGTCATACGCAGTACGTCGCCTACGCGCGTTCCGCGCACGGCCATTATACCAAGCGCGGCTCTTACGTTAGGGGCTATGTAACTGGCTTTGTCTACCTCGTCTATTAGCTCCTCCCACTCCTCCCGTGATAATGGTACCTTTGTAATCTTACGCTCTGGAGGGGGAAGTCTGAAATCCATAAGCTTTTCTAATAGCTCGTTATCCTTATTGAATTTACACCACGCGCGTAAGGCGGCCATAGTTCGGCGCTTAGTCTTAGGAGCTAGCTCTGGATTACGCAGACGAATAAGCGGATCGTCGGTAACGTAGGATAGTTTAATATCTAAAGCATAGCCTTCGGCCGTTTCCGGGTCGCGGCCACGCATAGTTAGCCAGTCCTTAAAGTCTTGAATTTTACTTAAATTCATATTTTTAGGCCCTAGCAGACTCCACAGATTTAATCTTAATTTTGACAAAATCCGGTCTTATAACCATCGAGATTATTAAAGAGTCTGGCTCGTTTTCTGGTTTAACGACATATACTATAACAGCATGACGATTTTCATAACTTATAACTCTAGAAAAACGTTTATGAATAACTGCACCATAATGGATTAAATACGCGCCTAAGGATTTATGAATCTGTTTTAAAGTAATACTAAAAGGAACTTGATTAAGTAGTCCATAAAGCATCTCGGAACCTACTATTTCTTCTATATCATGAATTCTTCTTTTTAATTTAGGCACCAATAAAGTAGTCATTGTAGAAAAATATACCATTAAACTTGACAAAAAGCAATTAAAAGTTTACATTTGTGGTGTAATTTTTTCCGGGATAGCACAATAGGTCGTGCGCTTGTCTGTTAAACATGAGTATGTAGGTCCGAATCCTACTCCCGGAACCCCTATGAAAATTCCTCAGTTTACATATTGTGATTGTAACTGTTTTGATAAAATAAACAAAAAATTTACACCTCTAGATTTTAAATCCGAGGTTGCTGCGTTAAAACAATGGGCGCTATTAAAATTGGCCGGCCGCGTATATTGGGGCATTCACGTTAATCAAAAACACATGCTAATTGATCCCAATGCGACTCCTTAGTATAGACCCCGGATTACGTAACTGCGGCGTGGCTTGCTTTGAAAACGGTAAGCTCTCCTTTGCCCGTTTGGTTAAATCTGATAAGAAAAATCCCATGCCGATGGCATTAGCTGACATGGTAAACGCCCTGGTTAAAGATGTCGGTAAGAAGTTTGACGCGGTGGTAATTGAACAACCGATGATCTATCCAGGTCGGAGGGGTAAAGCTAGGGCTAGTGATATCCTGAATTTAACCGCCGTGGTTGGGGCTATATGCGGGGAGTATAGAGGGTGTGAGGTTGTTACTTATAAGCCTTTTCAATGGAAAGGGCAGTTACCGAAAAAAGTATGCGAGTTTCGAGTAAAGAAAAAATTATCAAAAGAGGAATTGAAGAAAGTTAAACTAGCGGGGGCTTTAAGTCATAATATCTGGGATAGTATTGGGATTGGGCTTCATTACCTACAAAACGTGCTTCCATCTAGTTCTTAACGCAATTTTACTAACTGTTCCAGGGGATATGTTGTAATCCTTAGCAATCGTATTTAAATCTTCCTTATTTGCACGTCTAACTCTAATTTCACGTATAATATCCGCAGTCAATTTAGCCTGAAGGTTGTTCTCTCCACATTGTTTAGCTGTCCCGATTATTTCATGTCTAGGTAACTTAGAACGCCCTTTCTTCCAACAATCTATAGAATTATCTCTTAAAGTACCTAACCACAAATGTGCAGGCTTGACACATCTAGGATTATCACAAGAATGACATACATTTAGACTATCTGGATTAATACCTGTAGCCAAAAAGTAGGAAACTCTATGCGCTCTATGTAAACGGTGCTTTCCTATACTATCGTCCTGAATAGAGAACAAACCGTATCCTCTAAGATCCACCGAAGTTGTCCACTCCCAACAATCCCCGTCTTTGTTAACTTTTTTCCAAAAACGCACAATGTCGCTAGAGGATAACTCCGGAATAATTAAGGTTCCCAAGGTACTAATCTCCCCCGTTCATCAAATTTTTCTTCAGCTTTCTTTTTCCAGGAAGTCATTAAAGCAGGCTTACACGAATTTGGCACTTTAGTAATATATTTATCTGCACCCTTAACCATAAGGGCTGCTTGTCGATACGCAGCGTCATGGGTTTTTTCTTCAAGTAGCTCTGTAATGCACTCGTCGTGAATCCAAAACACCGGGCGCGAACCAAATAAAGGAGAAGGACTTTTAAATGTAAACTCTGAATCTTCAGACGCTCCGATATAACATTCTCGTGTTATATTATATAAAGCTTCTTTGCCTCCGGTTGCTGTTAAATGTTGAAAATTATGATTAGCTAATTCCGTGTAAGTGACGCCCCCTCGAACAAATCCAGTAATATGATGTTTATATACAGTATTTCCGAATCCAGTTAAACTTTTTATAAATCTAAAATACGGATCTGCCTCTATATATCTGGTACGCCATTTACTATATAATTCACGCGCTTTATCAATTGAGAGTGTTACGCCATATCCCTTAGCATATTCCACTAGAGCTTCTTCTCGCATAGCTCCAGGACAACCAAAATTAAAAACCTTCCCTAGTTGGCGCCCTTCTGCAATTTTAGGATCTTTTTTATTTGTTACAGCCTTATCGTACGGAATTTCTAACAGGTCGGCAGAAAAAGCAAGATGTGGATCACGACCAGCGCGAATATCCTCTGCCATTATAGAAATACCAACTAAATCAAGACAGCACTGTGCCCAACTTCTTAATTCAGCGGTATCTAAATCCGTTGAACAATAAACAAACCCTGGGCGAGGTTCAAAACACTCACGCGTTTTTCCTGACCTGGGAATATTTTGTAAATTCCCAACGGCGTCTGCACTACCACAAGAAGTTCGCCCAGAAGTTACTAATACATTCCAAGCCGGATTAAAAGGAACATCTGTAGCCTGTAATAATAAAGGAAGAAAAGTTCCGCACTCTTTATCTAAACTAGTATGTTTTGCAATTAATACTAAATCGGAATCTCCTGAGGCTTCTAAAGCCTCACGATTTGTAGATATGTTATCTTTTTCAGTTAAAGGAGGCGTACACTTCTTTGACTCGTATGCCTCAATTACACGTTTACGTATTAAATTTAAATCTTTTGTACCATCACTACGAACTAAGCCAACTTCTTTTAATTTATATAATGCTTTATCTCGCTCTGTAATAAGATGATCACGTAAAGCCTGTGTTTTGGCTTTATTTGTTTTGACTCCCCAAACGGACATCAGATGTAAAGCCCAACTAGATTTTGTCTGAAGAATCCGCGTAGGGATCTCCGCACCCGCATATTCTAATTGCTTCGCATTAACTTTATGTGTCCATAAGGCGTCATCCTCTGCGTATCTAACAGCCTCCGAGGGATAATCCTCTACATCAAGCCCATCCAATTCACCGTAACGTAGTCGCCAAGTGTCTTTACCCTTAGCAAGATCGTTATGAAACCAACGAAGGACATACTGTTGTAAACTGTGCTTTGTCTTCAGCCTACGTATCGTACCGTCCGGCGCCTTGTAATCACAGAAATCGTGATTGCCCTCCGCAATATCAATTAACTTTCCGTTAACCATAGTATCGTATACGCGGCCCTGTTCGTATAATTTAAAAACTGGAACCAATAAACGAGGATCTTGATTAACCGCTATGGCGAGGTCAAAGCAAATATGGTGCCCACAAATGTTTACATCAGAGTTAATTAACTCCCAAAGTGACTTTAACCAATCTTCGCGTTTCAAAAGTCTCTTAGTGATCCCATCACTAATGGAGCCACAAACTAAACGTGGGACTAGGAGGCCATTTCTAATAGGGAACGTTTCGCAATCGATGGCTATAAACTTACTCACGCTTTTTACCACACCATTGACACTCGTTAAAGTATACGTGCCATAGGCCCAGCAGTCTACGCCGATAGTAATAGTGTATACCATGAGCACAGAACCAGCCCATTATTTTCTCAGCAATAGAAGTACCCATAGGGCACCACCCAGCACGAGCCAATTCCAAAGAAAATAGGCGTTAGTTAAGCCAACAAACTTAGATAAAAGTAAAGCGGCCACGATTCCGATTGACGCGAAAGTGGCCGATACTAGTAGTTTACCCACCTAACACGTCCAACGCCCTGAAATAGCGCGTTCTAACTGTTTCTTTAAACCACTATGCTCAATAATCAATCGCTCTATAATAGAACGATTTTCCTCGGACACCTCGGGCCTGTTGCAAACATCCTCGTACATCTTTTTAATCTGTGCGGTGGTTAACACTATCCGCTCCAACCCTGCTTCTTTAACTCGCCGACAATATCAGGGGCCTTCCATCCTGGTGGCTTGACAATTTTACCGTGCTCATTAATAAGTACACCGTTAACGAACTTCTCCATGTTAGAGCGATGTACCTCATCAAACACAGGATCGTCGTTGACACCAAACGCAACATAAGCGCCTGCCGTCACATAATTAAGATCCGCAAGAGCATCAATCGCCTCAATAAAATCCGCTTTAGGCACCATTCGACGCCGACCCAAATCGTGTGCTAGGTGAATTGGATCTACGCCGCATGCTTCAACAAACTCCATAGCCTCTTCCATAATTAATCGTGCGCGTAGTTCCTTGGCGCGAAAGGCGGGGTACTCGCCAATATAGCGAGTACCTTCGCCTTGAGCTACGCCGGCGGTCTTGTGGAAATTAACCACTAAATCTCGATATCGGGACATTTACTTAACCGATGACTTTAAGGCTTCGCCGTCCCCGTCATAACGTGACCACTGCACTAAAGTGAAGTCCTTACCTGCCTGGGTCTTCTTCTTAACCGCAATTGCCTTAAGCACGGTACCTTGGCACGGCTGCTCCTTGGAGATAACCATCTCGGTACCGGCGGAGTCTACATCGTCATAAGGCGTATCGGTTAACACCGCAACGAATTCTCGAACGTTGCTTAGTGCCGGGGTACCGGGCTGTAGCTTAACAAACCAGTTTACCCGCGATCCCACGGGATACTTAGGATTCGTTGACTCTAGAACCTTAGCCTCTACACCAAAAAAGTTAATCTTCTTGAAGTCCGACACGCCAGCGTTACACTCTAGAATTTCTAGCGTAAAATTTCCACTCTCGTCAAAATAAACGCGACCTGACTTAGAAGCATTACCAATGTCATCAAATAATCCTGGCATTTTTATTCTCCTTTTTATCTGTCGTTGCATCCATCGTTGAATCTACTATAGTGTCTTCTACTGGTTTGTCAATAGGATCTATCAAATCTTTCATTAACTTCTAATTTCCTAATTATTTGTGAACTATTTAATTTTTGTCGCTGACCCTGAGTCTCCTCAATCAAAACTGCATCTTCTAAAGCTTTCTCAAAAGCGTTTTTAAACTCCGGTGTGTGTAGATAAACGTGGTACTCAACTTCATCGGCCTGTTGTCCAGGTCGGTGTAAACGCCCGATTAGCTGCTCCCACGCGGCTCCTGAGGCCGGTGGCGACGTAACTAGGGCCTTACTCCATGACTGTAAGTTCTTGCCTTCGCTCTGGGCTTTAATAGAGCACACTATAACCGGCTCTTTGCTCTTATCTACTAATGAAGCGTCTGCCCCTTGACCGTAAAGATTCCAACCGCCGGCTCGCGCGATCATTTCGCCTATAACGTGATGCTCATACCAAATAATCCCACCTTCGCCATTTTTAATCTGTTGTCGGCCCCATCTAATCGCATCCTTAAGCATGTAGTGGTCAACCCAAACTGGGATGGTGTCTGGCTCGGGCCGATGCTTCACTGCCACCCACCCTCCAAAGGTTTCACTTTTCCATCTACCATCGCGTGCCGCGTTGAATAGAAGTAGCGGACTATCCATTCCTGGTATATTTGTATGAAGTAATCTTCCGCGTATCTCGCGGTGCCACGCGCGCCTAGCACGAACCCATTCCTCGTCTTTAATACCGCCGGGCCAATCCCACTTATAATAAAATCCACAACACAACTGTCGCGCGACACGCATTAAAGACATTGCGTCGGTTAACTCTTCTTCACCGATCTCCCAGGTTGTGTACAAATCTTTAAGTGCGGCTTCTACCTTAGGAGGTTTCTCCAGCGCGCGTTCGATAATTAATAACGAGGTGCCTATTGAACTGTCCGTGCTGGCCACCACTCCGGGTGTTTCGGTTAATCTTCTTTGAAAACCCTCACGTACATTTTCCTCTGGTGTACAAAACTGGGATAGTACCCCAGGCGGTTTTGGATCCTCAGTAATATCAATAGCTTCGGCCCAATCCTCCAAGTCCTTGTAATTATTCGGAATTGGCGCTTTATCTTTCAACGCGAGTGTAAGTAGATGGGCATAATCCATCATCGAACGACGCATGAAGGAACCGGATAAGGTGACAAGTCTTGTTGTTGGATATTTTTTCATGTAACGAAGAAAGCGTCTAGTGCGCGCGCTTGACTTTATGCGCAGTTTATGGCCTTCATCGCAGATCACTAAATCTGGTTTTATTCTTTCTAAAATCTCAGCTTTCTTTGCCGACGATAACTCACTATACGCAACTACAAAAATTCGATTTAATGGTAAATTAAAATGTTTTCGATAAAGAGGAATGTCTCTCTTTAATAATTGATTACGTAACTCTGGCTTCACTAACAAGACAGCGCGTTTACTATTCATTGCTTCTGGCAGTAACAACGCAATCAACGTCTTACCCCCGCCTACGCTAATCGGAAAGAAACCGCCGTTGTTTTGCTGCGCTTCCCAAAGCGCCGCCGTTTGAAGCGGTCGCAACTTCATTCGTCCGCCACGACAGGCAAACACGGGCGTAATATCGGGAATCTTTTCAACCTTACCACTAGACTCGAGCGTGACCGATCCGTCCTTCTCAACGGTTAGTTTACGTCGAGGCAGATTCAGAATACGGATAAATTCCCCGCTAGAATCTACGGGAGCGCGATGTAGGGCTTTTAAAACAGAACTATTCCCCACTGGCCGGGGGAAGCCGCTGGCAAGTAATTTTTCGCTTAATTTACTCACCTAAACTCTTAATCCACTCAAGTAATTCTTTCAAATCATCACGAACAATCTTCGCGCCAAAGTAACAGCACCCCAAATCCAAGTTTTGGTGGTGCTCTAATATCCAGGCCATTTGACTATCCGCCGCTTCTAAAATTAAAATTGCATCTTCTCTATTCATTTTTATCTTCCTTGTTTTCAAATTTTTCACACACCTTCCAGGCATCATAAACAACGTCTGCGGCTTCTTTTATATATACGGAGGCGTCTAATAATGCACAGGCAAGTTTTTTTCTATCTCTTTTTAAATCGCCGTCGGAATCAAGCTTAAGTTTACTTGACAGATAGTAAAGAAAATCACTTAAAGCATCATAGCGTAAATTGCTTAACATCATAGCAAGTTCTGCCGGCGATAGAACGCGGCTCGTATCTATGGTTATCTGGGTAGGATGCTTAGACATCACACACCCCGCTTCGACACGCGCCGCCCAGGGTGCCTGCTAGGCTATTACCAACCGCCGTCAGAGCCTCCTCTACACTTAAAGGTGTTAATGGCTGATTTTCACGACTTCCTTCCGCGTACATAGTAACTCCCTTTAGTTCAGGTAAATATTCCATTAACAACTCGCTCAGTTCTTCGACGCTTACTCCAGGCATTACATTTATAGTCTTACTGACGGCGTTGTCAATATGTCTCTGACAAACTCTCTGCATTTCAAAATGATCTCTTAAACTTAAATCATAAGTGCCTTGAAAGTGCGACGTATCTACCCCGTCTTTAACAAACTGCTCGAATAGAGGGTGTACCAAAACTTCTGATTTGCGGATGTCCCCATCCCACCATTTGCGAATGTATGCCGGCGCAAACACCGCTTCAATACCTGACGAAACACCACTAACCATAGAGGTAGTCCCTGTAGGGGGTAACGTCAAGAGCGCGCAATTTCTAATACCGTACTTTTTGATAGCCTGACGAATCGTCGGCTTGAGTGTTTTAATAAAGTTTGATTTTAGAAACTTCTCGGAGTCAAAAACTGGGAACGCCCCTTTCTCCTTCGCTAATTCAATGGACGCCTCATAGGCACGATTCTTAATAAACTTCATAACACGATCAACAAATTCAAGTCCTTCGGGCGACGTGTACTTGAATCCCATCTTAAGTAACATGTCGTGTAAACCCATCACGCCTAGCCCTATGCGACGGATGTTACCGCAAGTGTCCTTAATTTCTTGAAGCGGGTAGGTGTTCACCGTGAGAACGTTGTCTAGAAAACGAACGGCCGTTTTAACCGCTTCCTCCAAGTCGGACCACTGAAAGCCCCCTTCAACAAAACGTGGTAAAACTATGGAGCCAAGACAGCAGCAATCATACTCGGTAAGCCAAATCTCCCCGCAAGGATTTGTAATTATTAGGTTTTTCCAGTACCAAACGTTGGACATGCGGTTGGCATAGTACCCATTGAGTACCCCAGGGTCCCCTTGTTTTAGAGCATTGACAACTATTTTTTCAAACAGAGTTTTCGCTTTAACGCGACCAATCTCCTTACCATTAAAGGTAAGAACTAATTCCTCATTAGACTTTACCTTTGTAAAGAAATCTTCAGGGTCCTCATTAAAAACTACCGAGATATTTGCATTATTAAGTTGCTTTAAATCAAGCTTTTTATCAAGGAATTCAAGTATATCCGGATGATTTAAATTAAGCCCAAACATCAGAGCAGTACGACGACCTCCACCGGCCTTGATTATGTCACCAAAGCCGTTGATACCTTCCATCAAGCTAACAGCACCCGTGGTAATACCTCCAGTGCCACGAATAGGTAGACCTCGTGGGCGCACGGGCGAAAAATTTAATCCAACGCCTCCCCCAGTACCAGATATAACTATAACATCACTTACAGCTTTGCCCCAGCCCTCTCTGCTATCTTGTGTTGGCACTACAAAGCAATTAAGTAACTGGCCACGTGGGCGACCTGATCCGTACCAAATACGCCCACCGGGCATAAACAGGTTTTCTTGTAATAACTCTTTAAACTTCTGTTTATAAACCTGGCGCTTCTCGCCGTCTTCCGCGCTTGCTATAAAAGAAGCAACTCGATCACAAGCTTCCTCCCACGTTTCACCTTCATGAATAGTGTATCGCTTAAAGAATATTTCTTTCCCGTTGTTGGAGGGTTCAAACATGGGTCCTTTATGGGTACGGGGCGAACTAAGAAACGATTAAATAATACTTCCCGTCGTCTAGCTTTAACTTCCTAACCTCAAAGCCCCACTCTTTCAGCATTCTCTTAAGTGAGTCTATAGGAAGCGGACCATACACTTCTACCCACTTCCCTGTGCGGTTGACGTCATATCCAAGGTCAGATAGAGCGCTAGTAACGGATTTAGCGGCGTCGGTACTTTCAGCGAATACGGAGGTCATTTCATTTAGCCCTTCAAAGCCTTAACAACCTGCGTGGCAAGTGGAATAAGGCACTCCATCACGACGTCCGCGCCAGCTGCATAAGACGATACAATTAAAACTTCTGGCACCGTATCAAGCTTAGAACGAACTGCGGTAGCTAGGGCCGGTTTAGCTGTATACTGGATAAGCCTATAATCGGCCTGTCCGTGGGCTTCCGCAACACTCTGAGCAATTGGCGCAAGCCAATCCTCTAACATAACCCACTTGGCGCGGTCGTCCCCTTTAATTGGTATACAGTCCTGATATATAACCAAACGCTTACGATTAAGCGACGGCACACCCTCACGCTTAGTCGAAAAGTCTCCGAGGTTGATCTCATCAACTACTTCCTTAGATTTCTTTCGCGCCTTTTTGATCACACCCTCTTCGCGCGCTAAGGTTACCGATAAAGGTTCAACTTCCTCGTTTGGTGGCGCGTCGGGAGGCAATATCGACACTATCCCACTAACGTTATTAATGGTAGGGTTGGTTCCAACCGTGGGCTCGTCCCCCACGGATAAGGTTATTACTGTATCTGCGGGCTGCGTGGAAGGTGGTGTAACACTTTTCTTCGCCGCTAACTTCTCGCTTAAGCTTGTTCCCATTTCTTTTTCCTTTTTTCCAAAGTTAATAATACGTGTAATAGTTTGTTCGTTCAACCCACACTTAGTTCTAAACGGACAACCCCCGTACATGTCACAGACCCCGGTAGTCGCCCCCGTGGGGGATAGTTCTTCGGTTCGGTCCTTAGTGGGGTTGTTCTTATCATATAGACAGTCAACTACCTGAGCCATTTCCGCGACAACAACTAATTTTTCGTTCCATATTTTGTTAGCGTGGTTTCTTGATATTTCCGCAGTGACTAGCTTCGCTTTGGGCTTTTTATTCTTTGTAAGTAAATAAAGGTGTCCAACCTCCGCCCCGTCTAAATTATATTTATCTACAAACCATTTGGCATAACTGACCATCTGAACATCATTAGCTAACTGTTCGGAATCTTTAGCATATTTAAAATCAGACGTTGATTTATAGTCTAAAATAAAATTGCTCGATAGATCAAGACAATCAATATACCCACGCCAAACTACATTGTCAATGGTCGGAATTTCTATGTAATGTTCAACTAGTGCATCAGCCGGAAGATAGGGCCCGGCGACCTCAACGAAAGATTCCAGCCTCGGGTCTTCGGGAAGTGTGTTATGTAAAAGGAAATTTTCAATCGCTTTATGTACTGCACTTCCAAAGGCTTGCGCGGGGGTCTGGGGTTGACGTAACTTTAGTATTGACTGATTAAACCAGAGCCGGGCACACGACTCATAAGCCTTAACCTGACTAGCGGATGTACTTGCGTAACGGCCGTCGATAATGGTGAGAAAATGCTTACGTTCCTCGATAGGGGGTTTATTCATCTACATACCCCGTACAATCACACGGCGCGCCTAGTTCGGGTTTTTCCGACGTGTGACAATTTTGCCCACAACCGCAATGTGCCCGCCTTGGATGATTACACCGCGAACAGAGCCAATTTTGCTCGTCGGTAACTAAATCTATTATAAAGACGGCGAAGTCTTTAAGCTTTTGAAGTTTTGAGGACATTTTCCCTAAAAGTATACTTTCCGTCTTTAGTATCGGGCCACTTATCGTCTAAACCGCACGTCAAACAGTAAAGAGCATAGTGTCTAGTCTGTACACCATAACCATTATCGTGTTCCCACGAGTACGTCGCTGTTTTCTTATGGGAACACTCGCCCGACTCTTTGAGTTGTTTACGCAATAAGACTATTTTTTCACCATAGTAAGTGTCTAATTGGTGTAGTCTTTCTTCTAACTCTTCAATTTCGTCTTCTAGTTTGCTCATGTTTTATTTCAATAAGTCCAACAGATCTTGATTAATTAAATCTAACAATTCTTTTGACGAGATCACGGTATTAATAGTTATAGTGTTTATCGCGAACTCTCCTCCAAGGTTTCCCTTAGCCCTATCAATAATAGCCTGAACTAGTGTGTTTAGACCCCATCTAGCTAGACCTTTTTCTTTTAACCTTTCAACTAAATAGTCAAGTGCTCCATGATCTTTAATTTCCCGTAGGTTTTCGTCCTCGGACTGGATTGTCATATTTTATCGTCGTCTAGTAAATGCCCATTTATCAGAATCCTCGAGTATATCGTCGTCGGGATTCTCACTCTCAAATTCCTGGCCCGAGCCCTCGCAAGGCAATTCATAATCATCCTCGTCTACGTCCTCAGGGGGACCGTAGTGAACGGCTATTTCCATATCTTCATTGATCCGAACTAAATTACCACAAAAGGGACATGATACTCTCACAGTTTTATAAGCCTTTCCTTAAGTCTTGTCACGATCATATGCTGCTTTAAATTCTTCGTAGGAAATAGGATCTTCTTCACACCAAAGTGTTCTCAATACCAAAACAGTTTGATCCTCGCTAGGAGGTTGCCCCGTCGCGCATTTATAAGAAGACCAAGATACTTTTACCTTTTCCGTTTGAATAACGTCTCTAGAGGTAACCTCGTCTGGTCTAACAAAGAGATAACTCTTAATGGATATAAGTTTTGGCACTTTAATCCTCTAAAAGTTCCCCCGCTTCCACCATAGCGTCATGAAAATCCTCTCGTATGTCTTCGTGGTCAATATCCTCTACAGATAAGGTCATGGCCCTATAACACTTCTTTAAAGCTCGTCGTAAATCTATAATTTGTTCTTCCTGTGTGTACATTTTTTCCTCTGTGTCTAATTAAAAACCGTCTGTATCATTTCCCCCGTGGTATCTAATATAACTGGTGCGTTGATCTTTGCAAGGATTAGTTCTTCATTTCCCATTTGATTCTCAACCATCCAAGTCATTAACATGTCTAGATCGACTACGTGGTGCCGAATTCCACCAACACGGATCTCACTCTTGGCAATTCTTTTTAAGGCCGCGCCTATTCGCTTGATTGAAGGTATACGCATATCGTGGAGTAGTTCCTCCCAACCGCGCTTAACAATATCCGCGTTGACCGCGAGCGTTCCATTACCACAAATCACTTTAAGGTGGACGTTTTTTGTGGAGGTTGTTAAATATCTAGCAAGCCACTCTAATACCAAGTTTGAAATAGTTCCCTGCATTGCAAGCGTGCGGTGCATGTGTGTAGGCTTACCTTCAACAATAAAACGTGCTCCGTGATCTACCTTGCGATTTTCTTTTAACCAGACCAAGTGTTTTGCGATTCTTTTTCCCATAACCCAATCAGAAGTGCCTTTAGCTCCACCTAAGGATTTTAAATAATTTGCAGCAGAATCATCTACCCTAATATGTAAAAATCGTTCAGCAACCGCACGAAGATCCTCTTGTCCTAAATCTTCCTCCATGTTAAGAAGTTCGTCGTTGTTAGCACAAATAAATAATCTTATGGTCCCCTGTAATTCCATGTTGGGGACATACTTGCGGGAAAGCGTTCGCGAATATTTTGCCACGAGATCTCTTAGCTCCCCGGTGTTCTTTTTCCCATTATGAAATGGAATATGCTCATCGGCAACAACTAAAGGGCAGCGCGTTAAATCATCATTGAAATTGTCCGTAACTCGTGAAATTTCGGTTGGAACACTATTCCATAAACCGGCGATACCGAGTGTTAACATTGACTTTCCGGTACTTCTGGCCCCCGATAAATATAATGCACAGGAAGGCTTCTCTAAAATTGTAATGGTAGCTAACCAGTCAAGTAGTTTCTCGGCCTCCGCGCCTCCTAACAAGTGGAGCCACTGATCTATTTGTGGGTTATACTCTGCTGACAAGTTCGTCAAGGGGCAAGCCGCTTCATAGAAAGTGCCGATAGAAGCATCGTAATAACTCTTTTGTAGAGGTAAACTAACCACCACATCATCTACCACGGTACAATAGTCCTTCAATAACTCGGCAACTGTTCTATCTCGCATATTGCCGTCTTTGTTTAACGTTTGTAAGCGTATCCCAGGCATAGGAGCTAGGTATTTGTGTAAACAGTTTGCCAGTTCCTCTTTGACACGCGGACCAACATATTCGCCCTCAAAGAAAATATAATAAGCGCTGCCCTTCTGGATAATTAGTCGATCGTAAAGTCCTTCTAAAGTAGTATCTTGTGCTTTCGTATACTCTTTGATCTCATCTTCGGTATAAACTGGATCTGGGGAATCGCTTCTAATCTTACGCGCCAAAGCCTCTTGGATCTCACAATTTTTCTTCTCCTCTATTTCCCACTCCGCATGAACATTAGCTAATGCACGAGTCATTTTTTCCAACGCGGTGTCCATTGTTGGAGGCGGATTATCAAAGTTGTGAGCGGCGGCCATCATAGCTTCAATAGAAGGACGCAGAATCTCAACCATCTCCTCTGGATGCTCGGTTACAGGTAATCCGCGAGAGCAATTCGCAATCGTGTAGCAAATTGATTGAATCGTATTGTCTCGTCTTGTCTCCGCTGCTAATGGCTCTTTATTGAAGACTCTTTTAATAATTTCTTTAGAGTCTTTAGCGTTTACTTTTTGTAATCTGTCTACTACTATATCACAAGAATCTGGCCAAAACTTCGTGAGTTTAATTTTTCCGTTTAAAAAACGAGCTTCTAATTCCTCAACAGTATAACGTGGCCCGTCGTCACACCAAACGGTGGCCGGACGGGGGTGTTCGGGGTCTTTTACGTTAAGCGTGTCTGGTAGTCTTAAAACTCTAGCTAAATCGCTGGTCTTATCTAATGAATACCCTTCAGACTCAAAAATAACCCGTAGGTTGGCCTCTAACGCCCTATTAAGTTTTTCAAAACGATCTAAATCATTACTCGACTTAAACCAAACAGGATCTCTAAATAACCACCATAAATGAAAACCATACCCCGAATCTACTACCAGGGTAGGGGGTAGATTTAGTTGGTCTATTAGTTTAAAGGCGGTTTCGGAATCTGGCGGTAAATTATCACTTTTGTGTGAAAATTTGTTATATATGTCTACATCAGCCCATAGCCCAGGGATGCCTACTAAATCGTTTTTACCACCGCGATTTATAAGCCCAGGTTTTCTAGCACAGGTTCCTATAAATACGTGCTTATTTTTGGAGGTCCATTCCGCCGCTTTATCAACCACACGACCTTTTTCATGTAGAGAAATATGTTCGGTATCCCCCCAAGCATTAGGGGGGGTCATGTAGGATATTGTGAGTCTAGCTTCGTCTATAGATGTAGGCCAAAGTAGGTCTAAAAATTTATTTATCGACATTTTTTCCTGTTCAAGAGTAGGATCCCAACCTAGCAACTTGTATCGAAGTTGTCAACCCTTTTCCCAGATTACCAGATTACCAAATAGTTTGAAAAACTTTGTTGGGAAGTTAATTGAAAGCATCTGGTAATTACCACAAACTTACCACATAATCTGGTCGCACTTTTTCCCAAGGTTTGCGCCATTTTAATATATGAATTACCAGATTACCAGATTTTATTTTTCCCTTTATAAGGGGTATATAATATAGTATGTAGTAAAAAAGAGATAATATATACCCCCTATAAAGGAGGGGAAAAAGTTCTGGTATCTGGTAATTATATGAAATTGTTCAACTCCCAAAAAGACTATCTGGTAACTCTTTGATTTTATTAGGGGCATTTGGTAACACTATCCGGTAAACCCTCTGTAAGAAAATATTGTAAAGAAATAAGTGATTGACAAGCGCTTCATAGGTTCGTATGCTATGAAAATGGAAAAAATAGAAAAAACGAAGAAGCTAATTACTGAAGTCACTTTTTTAAAGTACGGTTATGCATCTATTCCTTATAGTTCAGATCAGGGATACGATATTAGAATAGACGGCCCTTCTGTAGAAATCAGTAAAGAGGGATACCGCATTATTTTTTATGGGGTACCTTACAAAGTTGAAAGTTATTTAGGATAATACGCTATCAGAAAACCCTTTTTATAGTTTACGAGGACTAAATGAAAATATACGTGCTAATAGACCAGACTTGGGATGGTGGCGTAGTTAAGGGTGTCACGGCAGATAGGGAAAAGGCCGAGGCCTTCAAAAGGGAAGTTTTTGAGAGAACCAAGTGGTACTCTTTTATACCCCAAATTGACATCGTTGAGTGTGAGATGGAGAATTTACCACTAAACGGCTATTATGCTAGCAAGGAAGAGTTTAAGAAGGCTTATAAATTTATCATGGACGGGAACCCTTACCCCAACGATTAAACTCCGGGATACATGAGATACCAAAAAACCTCATACTCCTGTGGCGCCGCTGCCATAGTAAACGCCCTGCGTTCATTAGGTGCCCGTGTAGCCGAGAAAAGCGCAGCCAGGGCCGCAAGTACCACCCTAGAGATTGGGACCACTGAGAGCGGGATAATAGACGCCTTGAGGGAGATGGGCTATATAGTCACTAGACTAGAAACGGCCAAAAGCAGAGAGGCTTGGGGGTACCTAAACGACAACCTAGAAATAGGACGCCCTGTGATACTTTGTGTTATGAACTGGCAGCACTGGGTTACGGCTATAGGTAAACTTAACGATCGCATTGTATTGGTAGACCCAACTAATACACGTGTAAATAAATCTGAAAATGGGGTCTGGGTCTTATCAAAACGTGAGTTTATGAAAAAGTGGCGTCATTCACAAAAAGACTTATATTCGGGGATTAGTGTGGGGAAGAAATAAATTAAATAAAGGGAAATGAACTATGAACGAAGATCCTATACATTGTGTAGAAAAGCCCACTAAGTACGATCCTCTACCAGGTTGGTATTTTTGGGATGAAACCTGGTCTTATAAACACGGGCCCTTTAGTACGCGAGAAGAAGCGGTTGAGGCATTAAAGAACTACGCCAGGGATTTATTATGATTTTTAATGAAGACACAGAAATACAGTTTAAGTGTAAAGACTGTGGTATAGAATATACTTTATCTCTTGAACACAATAGAGAACATCCTCAATTATGTTGTGATTGTTATGACGAGGGTTGGGGGATGGACAAAGATTTTAGAGACATACCCCGCTCAAAAGAGGAATATTAAATGAATGACAGTAGTGAATATATGGTGGGAGGTATAATAATTTTAATCGTATTCATATTAGGAGGACTTTTTGGAGCACTATTTAAGGAAGGTATTAGTGACTACGGTGGTTTAAAAGAAACGTGTTTTACAAATAAGACTTGTATTGGCAAATTAACCTGTGTATCTAATATTTGTGTTGATCTAAATGAAGAAAAGAGAAAGGATCTAGAGCAGAGTGAGTGTAAACCAGCGGAAGAAGAATAAAGATCGACGTAAGCGAGATTTAGGCCCGTGGCCTAATGAAGAACGTCGTGAAAAGACGCGCCGCGCGAATGATCAACGGTGTAGTGGGTGTCCTGGTAATGGGGCGTTTACGTTCCATGTAGAAGGGTGTCCGGTAGCCAAAAGGTTTAGTTAATGAAAATCCTCGCTTTAAGCGACACGCATAGCAGGCACAAAAAGATACCACGAGAGTGGTTGCCTCCCGCCGACGTTATTGTTCATGCGGGAGACTTTACCATTAACGGAGAAGATCTAGAAACATTGAATTTTTTAGAATGGTTTAGTGGGTTACCTTATGCGCACCGCATATTAACGGCGGGCAACCACGATTGGAGTTTTGAAGATACCCGTTGTTTGTTCTTTGAAGATTACGCCCGTCGTGGTGGTATTACCTATCTAAATGACGAGGGGTTAGACATAGAGGGCGTTTACTTCTACGGTTCCGCCTCCACTCCGCGCTTTTTAGACTGGGCTTTCAATCGCGAACAAGGGGCCGAGATTGACCGTTACTGGCGCGCAATACCGCGTTATACGGACGTGCTTATTACCCACGGTCCTCCATATGGATACCTAGACGAAACACTAGATAAACGAAAAGTTGGATGTAAGGACTTGACAGAGAACCTAAAAGAGATTAAACCTAAGTATCATGTTTTTGGTCATATTCATTCTGGGTATGGAATTATGAAGGGACGGGACGAATTAGAAGGCACTACGTTTATAAATGCGAGTGTGTGTGATGAAAGATATAAACTAGTTAATAAACCAATTTTATTTGAGGTTTAAGTGCTACAACGTTTGAATAAAAGTACAATTAGCTTTCTAAGCGTAGTACTAACAATACTTCTTTTCACAGTGGGAGGGTCTTTTTGGGGTCCGTTTGTTGCGGTACAGGTTGTTTGGTTTTTATTGGAACTTTATGATTATTGGAACCGTAAATGAAACTAACAGATCAGGGTAAAAAGGATCGAGAGTTATTAGACAAACACTGTCTTACTTGGGGTGTGTTATTAGGAGGTCAAACAAAGAAGTGTAAATTTAATAAGAAGTTAAAAAATAAAAAAGACGTTCTCTTATTAACAATACCTGTGAATCCCGGCTGTGTTTGGACAATATATAATGATGATAATTCGGTGTCGTTTTATAACACGACGGATACAACGATACTTTATGCGATTAAAGAGTCCCCTGATATTGATTCTTCAATAATTGAACTAGCGCTGGGAAGGGTATTTTAAGGTGATGGCGCTGTTTTTGGCAATTTTTGGATTTATAGTTTATTTCGTGACGTTGAGGATATTAAAGTGATGTCCCTCTGGTTATTAGTAGTTTTATTTTGGGCCGTTCTAATTTACTTGATGTTTTTTCAAGATAAACATTAGATGTTGTACTAGGAGCGTAAAGATGTTATTTGGTATATTATTGGGTATTTTTGTTGGTTTTTTATTAGCTAAGGGAATAGGATATTAAATATGATTCGTGACACATTAGGAAATAAAGTATCGGCTAAGGAATACGTCAAGGAATTTTTCTATCGCACTATGCTTGACGTAGTTAAGGTCGAGCGCCTCGCCTTAGCTAATAAGGAAGTGTATACCGATCTTACCGATCGCGAACGCGCGTTGATTGGTGAACAGTTAGTGCGATACGAAAGGCGTTTTATGAAGCTTTGCGGTGGTCCGCGTGATGCCACCGAAGCCTGTGGGTGTGGAGAGTAAATGTTTTTAGCAATCGCGGTAGTTGGATATCTAGGGCTTGTGGTAGTCGCAAGCTCCTTATGTTTATGGTTATATTTTCGCGCGCCTAGGGTGCCGAAGGAATAAATGAGTTACTCGTGGCGCGTAATTAAGGAATTAGCACGACAGAAAAAGATGCAATTAGAGGCGGGGCCTCCTATTGTGATATCTTCGTGGGAAGTAATAGAAGGAAGGGTAAACCAAACAGATGTACAACCTATTCTTTAGCATTTTCAAAGAACCGAAGACCTATTTTGCTTTCGCGGTAGGCGCGTTAGTGGGGTTTGTAGTAGGTTCGCGGTTATAAGATGCGTTTTTTTCCTATCTTCCTATTATTAGTGTCCTGTTCTACCCCTTATTGGAATAGACCCGTACAACAACGAGCCAGCGTGATTGTAGGCGTTATTTGTGCCGACTCCTCTAATAGTGGGGGGAGTGGGGTAGTCATTAACAACAGGCATATTCTAACAGCTAAACACGTTGTTTCGCGATGTCCAAACGAACTATTTGATATTTGGGTACTGACGGCAAACAACAGAGTTGTTCATGTATCTTATGACAAAGCCTCTAATGATGACGTGGTGAGATTATTTGCTAGTTATGATTTTGCTACGTCGGTTCCAGCAGTTGGGAACCCTCAACTAGGAGATAAGGTCTGTGTGGTTTTTCCCCGCCGAAAATGGTTATACACGTGTGGTTCAATCATTAAGACTATACCTAATAGAATAGTTCTTGACATAGTAGCGGAGCCCGGAGATAGTGGATCTGCGGTATTTGATTCAAAAGGAAACGTGGTAGGAATAGTGTCAGCCGGAACGGACACAACTACTTGGGCAGTACCTATAAGCCAGTGGGAGGAATTAATAGAACCTAGTGAACCGTCATTAGAAGGAAATTGGCCATAAGATGAAAATTTCTGTAACCAATAAAGAATTAGAAACTATATTAGAGGCTCTGGAAATTCTTTTGTTTGAAATTAAAGAGTCCCTTAAAGAGGAACAAAAGGAAAAAGACCCCGCGCTTGATGATATAGAAGAGTGGGAAAAGCAAGCCGCGTTTGTAGAAAATTTGATGGAGAAATTTAATCCTTAAACAGAGTGGCCGTAGATGCCTTTAATGGATGCGTATGATAGGTTTCAAGCAAAGGTAGGACATACTAATGAAAACGGGTGTCAGGAGTGGACTGCATCGCGTAACCCACAAGGGTATGGAAAATTTTGTGTTAATAAAAAAGACATACGCGCTCACGTTTATGCTTTATTAATAACTTTGGGCTTGGAAGAATTACCCGAAGGCAGGTGGGTGTGTCATACGTGTGATAATCCGCCTTGTGTTAATGTAAATCATTTATATCTTGGTACACCCCTGTCCAATAATCAGGACATGGTTTTTAGAGGCCGTGCTGTTAGAGTGACTGGAGACGCGGTTGCTAATAAAGGATCTGTTAATGGCAGGGCCAAATTAACTGAAGAACAAGTTAAGGAGATTAGATTAAAATATTCTGCCGGCGGTGTTACTTATAAATCTCTTGCGAAGGAGTATAGTGTTTCTTACGGACTGATTGGATTTATTATTCAAAGAAGAAATTGGCGACACGTTTAAAAGGAAAAAATTATATTATGCAAATTGAAGCTCAGAATTTTTTACGTTTAGTTGAAAAAGCTGGAACTTTAGCGATTCTCGATACCGAGGCTACAGGATTACGTGGAGATTTTGATAGTTTGTTGGTTGCTAGCGTGAGAACTTATGGTGGTGGTATGAAGTCTTTTACCGTAGGGCAGCCGGGTAATGATCGTAAGTTAGTTAGAGAACTAAAAGACTATCTTGAAAGTTTTGATGCCTGGGTCTCGTACTACGGAAAAGGTTATGATCTAAAAATGATTGATACAAGGCTACTTAGGTGGGGTTTGCCGCCAGTAGAGAAGCGCCCTCATATTGACTTATATTATACACTAAAGCCTAAGCTTTTAACAGCCCGTAAAAGTCAAGGTCACTTGTTATCCTGGTTAGGAACCCCCTCCCAAAAAATGAGTGTATCCGCGTCTGTGTGGGCAGATATTGTGTGTGATTTTAAAAAGAACATGAAGATTATGGTTGAACGTTGTGAATCGGACGCGGATGGGTTGACCGAACTATACGAAAAGACTCGTCACCTCATTGTCGATATTAAAAGATAAATATAAGGAAAACGGTTAAATGGCCCGTGTAACAATAATTCTAGAAGACGTAGGCAACGGTCAGGCAAGTGTACAATACTTTGGGGAACCCCCAATTCCAATTGTAAGCGAGGATAACTTCAACGAGATAATTCCAACCTTCACGCCCGCGCAGAAGCTCCTACTTAACATCATGGAGGTAATTGCTCAGATCTACGGGTCAAGCAATATTGAGTTTGATAAGCCTGGAGCGCCGACGGAGACAAACTAGTGCGCCCAACGTGGGACGAATATTTTATGTCAATAGTTAAAGAGGCAGCCAAACGATCCACCTGCGATCGTAAAAACGTCGGAGCGGTTATTGTAAAGGACAATCGAATTATAGCAACTGGATACAACGGATCTCCTAGGGGCGCTCCTCATTGTGATGAAGCAGGACATCTACTGAAAAGCATAGATGGCCGCGACTCGTGTGTGCGCACGATACATGCCGAAGTAAACGCGATAACACATGCACGTGAGGATTTAAATGGGGCGACGCTTTTCGTTACGGCCTTTCCGTGTTTTGAATGCTCCAAACTTATTATCAACGCAGGTATTGTCAAAATCTACTATGATGAATACTATAGTAGTAGAATGACGGATGTCTCTTTCAATTTGGCGTGTGATGCCGGGTTGATTATTTCAACCGGGAGTATGTCGTTACAGTTTACCAAAGCGGGCCGTGTGATGGCTACAATGAAGGGGCCTAAGTGGTAGCTCTATTAACATTTCTATTAGTGCTTTTATTGCCAATCTCTGTATTGGTGGCAACTTACTTTATCTTTAGGATATGGTATGGGAAAGACTTGTAAATTAGACACGGAAAAGCCCTGTAAATTAGAAAAATATACCTGTGACCACGATTGGCTTGAACACCCTGTTAACAGCAACGTTGAATTCTGCGTTGAGTGTGATGCTATATGCGCAAGAGACGAGCGCGGCAAAATTTGGTATTACTCTTATCCTGTTAAAGTTGAATGGGAAGGCGAGATCGTGCTGGAGTGTAAGGGCGGGAGTACAAGAACAGGAGGCAAGGAACATCCTCTCTGCGCTCGTCGATAGTGGTAGAGTTGTAGTTGGTAAGAGCTGGAAGCTTCGACTAGGTTAGGTGGCTATAATGAAAACCGAAAAGGAAGTTCGTAATAGGGTAGATGAAATACATAAACTCTTAGTAGAACTTGCCGTCGCCGACCGCGCGCGTGTTCTTTGGGATTCTGATTACACAGATCCTATGCGTAAGGAGCTGGACTCTTTATATTGGGTCTTGGGGGAAACAAATGCCCGGTAGATATTACTGTTTTGATGGAATTGACGCTGGAGGTAAGACAACGCTTATAAATGCGCTCTATGACGAGTTACGCAAAACGAGCGATAAAGTTGTAATTCAACGATATCCATCGGATAAAACAATCGGAAAGTTTATTCGCGAGAATATGGGTAATCCAGGTGCAATAGATCCTCGTGCGTACATGCATTTGTTTGCCGCTGACGGACTAGACTGCGAGAAACAAATGCAGGACTGGATAAACGACGGGTATATAGTTTTGGGAGACAGACACCCCTTTTCGTCTTCGTTTGCCTATCAGGTGCCTTTACACTCATTAAGTAGTATGTTGGATGTGTGTCGTCCCGAGTATTACACCCCTCCTAACGTGATGTTCATCCTAGATATCCCAGCCGCTGTTGCATTAAGCCGCATAGCCGCGCGACAGGGAAAGTCGGACATATACGAAGCGGTATCAGTTACTGAAATAGAACATCGTCGCGCGCGTTATAGTGCGCTTTGGACCGTTATGACTAACATTATATATCTTGACGGGACACGACCATACACTGATAATATGGCTACGGTGATGAATATAATGAAGCAGATTGACAATATAATCTTTGCGAAAAACTAAATTTCTCCAACGGGTTAAATCCCGAGGCAATATGCTAAAGCTAAAATGTACCAAGCATCCTAGATACAACGGCCAAAGGTCACCAAAAGCATCATGTGATGCCTGTAGATTTATACAGAGGGTGTTCTTTGATGCCGGGATTAATAGGGTAGAGGTGGTTGGATTGACTAAAGATAAAGACGCGGGCGACGAGTAATGCGTATATTATTAGATCTTGACAGCACTTTAAATAATCTCTTACAAAAGTGGTTGGGGGATTATAACGCCGATTATAACGACAATAAAACCATCACCGACATAAAAGGCTGGCATCTTCATAAGTATGTCAAGCCCGAATGTGGTAAAGACATATATAAATATCTAGGGTATAGGGGATATTTTAGTTCCTTAATACCATTACCAGGGAGCAAAGAATTCGTTGAAACCCTACGTAGGAATCACGATGTATGTATAGTGACCGCTTCGTCTAATCGCGGGCCTTTTGAAGAACGCGATAAATTGAATTGGGTAAGTAAGCATTATGGTTTTGATAAGTACGATTTCATAACAACACATTCAAAGTGGTTAGTAGCAGGTGACATTTTGATTGATGACGGGCCTCATAATGCCCAGGAGTATAGGGACACCTGGCCCAAAGCAGGCGTGTTGACGATACAGTACCCTTATAATGAGGAGTGTGGGGCCTATGACTTTATAGCGGGGAACTGGGATAATACCGAAGCGGCCTTTAAATCTTTATATGATTGGATAACTGATGAAGAGTAAACCCGTGTGGCCAACCTTTGAGCCTATAGATCCTAACGCGACGTGTAAGCTTTGTGGGAGGTCCTGGCAGTTTCACGGGATGGATTTAGGGCATTGTGAACCTTGTGATAAGTGTAAGATTAGTGGATATATGAGTATGAGTCCCTTGGGGCATAAAGGTAAATGTGTGGGGAAGGGACATAAATGAAGGAAAAATATCGTAAAATTCTAGAAAGGGTATCGGTGATTACCGACATACCCTTAGCGACCTTACACGATCATTTCGTAACCCTTTCACACGATGCCAAACGCGCGGTGATACACGATTTGAGTGTCGTTTTACGTAACTATAAGGGATCATTAGAAGAATTGAAGAAACTGGGCGAAATGTTTGCCAAAAAGCCGGACGCTGATGTCAAATGATGAATGGTTCACGCCGGATTGGGTTTTGGATCCTATACGTGAATTTTACGGGGGTCAAATTGATTTAGACCCTTTTTCGTCACCCGAAGCCAACGATCGCGTAAGGGCCACCCGATTCTATACAAAAGAAGACGACAGTTATACACAGTGGTGGTATGCTGATAAAATTTTTATCAATCCGCCGTATTCAAAGCCGAATTTAGATAAGATTGCCACTAGTATTATTTCGCGACTACAAATAGGCACGTTACGCCACAAAGAAATCTGTCTCTTAGTACCAGCCTATACTTCATCTAAGTGGTTCCAAAAATTAGTTATTTGGGCTAATGGTGTACTTTTCTATAATAAAAGAATTTCCTTTGTTGGTAGTAAGAAGGGCTCCCCTCTTTATCCTAATGTCTTAATGTACTTCGGCGAGCGAAAAGAGGAGTTTTTCACTAAATTCAAAGAGTTTGGCTGGGTTTATCTTCATTATCTTTATCCGTTCTAAAAACACGGGCCAAAACGGGGTATACCCCTTCTCCCTAATTAAAATCCCTATTATTTTCCCTTGTTTTTCCCTCAAAAAGCGGTTATTATTAACTTTTAGTCGTCTGTTTTCCCTTTTCTTCTCGTTTTTAACTCCTTATCATTAAAAACTTGATTAAAGATAAGGAGTTACATGCCTTCCGCCAATATATTCAATGCAATTGCGCCCGTTGCTCCCGCAGGGGGAAGTTCTATATTTACTACTTTAAAGTGGTGTCAGGTCACGGTTTTAAAAGAAACCAGTGGAGTTATCTTCTTTGGATCTAGCGCAGGGGTTACTTCTGGTCAAGGAATAGAATTACCTTCAGATGTAGCTATAACTTTCATAGTAGGTCCAAATACCTCTTTATACATCTCCGCAAATACGCCAAACGAGAAGGTAGGATTTATTATTCAAGAGTTACCCGAATCCATATTTGGCAAAGGCTTTATCCCAGGAATCAGTCCATTACCTTCGCCACTTATTAAGAGGGGGTGTTAAGTGTTAGATCTATTTAAAGCCTCTAAATTTGGTTTGAAAAGAGAAGCTGCCTTTTTATCCGCAAGTTCTAGAAATTTTCAATTAGTTCCGCCGGTCCCGGGACAACAGTGTCTTTATATGCTTCGCCCAGTAGCGGATTGTTATATATTACAAAGTTCTTCTAATGCTGAAATATCAAACGGAGTTACGTCTTCTACTGGAACACGCTTAATCTCTGGATATTATTATCCTATGGTAGTGGAAAATGTAGACGAGTCTTTTATAGCAGTTAGAGGAGCGTCTACTAATGATAATTTAGATATTTCGTTAATTTCAGAAATCTTTAGAAGTTCTGTAGTAGGTTGGCAGTTATTAGGTCCGCTGTAAGAGTTTAAGGAGTAGGGAATGTTTTTAAGACAATGGGCAGCGGGTGCTGGTGGTGGTACAGGGAACGCCCCTGATGACGCTCCTTATCTTACTAACGGATCAAACGCTACGCTTACAAATGAAGTTGATGTTACTGCCTTAGGCGCCGCCGGTTTGACCTTTACCAGCAGCGTTGTCAACGGCGGAACCCCTACTTTATTAACCTTATCCCCAGGCGCACATACTGCGTGTGTTGCTTCAACCGAAGTCATTGACGTTAATTTCAATTTAGCTAGAACCGTTGAATTTGCTACAGGGGCGTTAACTACACAGCGGGCCGTTGTTATAGCGGCGCCTACCTATGCTTTCGTTGGAGCTTCGACTATTTCGCAAGCTTCTACGCTGCATGTAAACGGGGCTCCTAGTACGGGAGCAAACGCTACTATTACGGATAGTACGGCATTACGTGTGACTGGTACCGCTACAATAGCTACTGCTGCTGGTATAGTTCCTCTTGGTTTTCAGGTAGTGGCTTATACGTTAACTCTAACGGGGACCACACAAGTTACGTCAACTGGTCCTGCCGCAGTTCGTATTGGGAGATTAACCGTTACAGACACCGACGTAGTTACGGTTAATAATGCTTCTTCTTTATATATAAATAACTCCCCGTTACAAGCGGGAAGTGTAACTATAACTAATTCTTACTCAATTTGGGTTGATAACGGTAATTGTAGGTTTGATGGAACGTTGGGAGTGGGAGGATCCCCTACCGCCGCGACACAATTAACAGTTACACAAGTGGTAGCTACTACAGGATCCCCTACCGCGCTGCTAGTTACCGGCGGCGCCCACACGACGCTTGCGGCATCAACCGAGGCTATCGACGTCAACTTCAACCTGGCTCGCACGGTTCAGTTCGCTACCGGCGCGCTAACGACGC
>ERZ1292637.361-Hain-H14-01um-R3-361-length-29746-cov-7_pt1 | contig 27214 bp, 35 predicted proteins | sample MGYA00564405_ERZ1292637 | MGnify/ENA primary metagenome ERZ1292637 (study PRJEB36523, sample SAMEA6512645) | groundwater metagenome | collected 2019-01-09 | study: AquaDiva: Metagenomics assemblies of 32 groundwater samples | reverse complement strand
AAATGAAACCAAGAGTTTACACGGATAGACGCCAGAAAATGAAACGCATCAAGATCGGGGCAAGATGTAGAATCAGAGATCATTCAAGATGTGCGGTACTAACCTGCGAATGCTCCTGCCATCATTATGTTTGAAGGGAAAGAAATAAGATTATCAACCTGCGCTGATAATGACGATAACTTCCGCAAACTCATTGATAACATTTGGGAAAGAGCCTGTCCGAAGCGGGGATTAGTTTGGTTCCCACATCTTGGTTGGATAGACCTAAAGGATTGGGTTCCACCATTTAAAATTGAAACCTATGTTTAATGAAAAATGGATCAAGCATCACAAGTGGTATAGACTTCAAATCAGCATTAGCATCAACGGTAGGCACGACACATCATGGTCCTGGGGCAAAGATGTTGATGGGAATTTGTTTAAGGAGTTCCGTGAGCTGACGACGAAAAAGAAAATAGCGGAAGCGTTGAGATTGGCCCAAAAAGAAAAGTAGGTCTTGACAATAACTCATAAGTAGTTTACACTCGGTTGCTTATGGACTTATTTCCGGTAGTCCTAAAGGTTTGCGGGGAATCCATTGGTAGGAGCTTGACCAAAGATCAGTTAGACGATATTCAACCTGAGTTAGACGCCTTGAGAGATAAACTTGAGTTCGTTGACCCGCAGAACAGGCGGTGGGCCGCAACCCTAAGACGTGCGGGCGTGGCGATTACCTTAGGCGTCTGCCGTACTGTTTTGGGCGGCTATTAAGAATGCCAAAAGCTTTTGTAGAACTTTACGACAGGTACGCGACGATGCTCACGCGGCCTTTCAACATGGACAAAACCATAGCTGAATATGCGGCAGAGCTTGGTGTTGGCAGGTCTACTATCGCCGCCTGGAATACTCGTCTCGACTGGAAGGAAATAAATGAAAAGCGCCGTGAGGCTTACGGTGAAATTATTCACACGGTTGATTCGGCGCTACTCAAGAGAGCGCAGAAGGGTGACGCTGAGGCGATCAAATTATTTTATGCCCGCTTCGACGGGTATGTTCCGATCAGCGGCACTATTGACCTGAGTGACAAAAAGGATGATGAACTTAGAAAGCGCGCTGACGAAATCAAGGTTGAAATTCTCGGAAGTAGAACTAAACAGGATCAGCCTAGAACTAGCGAGGCGCGAGCGTGACGAGCAAATCCGCTATTTCGATGCTCATGGGGGGCAGGTTGAATTTCTCGATTTGGCGTTTGGCCGTCCCGGCGGGTTCATCGTAGTGGTGGGTGCCGGGAACGGGTGGGGGAAGTCCAAGCTCGTCGTCGCCATCGTAGCCGCCGTCATGTGGCCCGACCTGGCCCCGCCCTGCCTGGCCAAATACGACTCCATCAAGTCATGGCCGCATCCCAAGCGTGCGCGGATAATTTCCACGCCGAAGGAGCTTGAGGAAATCGGTTCATTACAGACTGAGATCGCGGCCCTCTTTCCAAAGGGCGAGGGACGCTACGAGTCGAAGAGCAAGGGCAAGCACTACCCGAGCCAGTACAAGACCGACACCGGCTGGACGCTTGACCTTATGTCCTACGAGCAGGATGCCTCTGAGTATGCCGGGCCCACTATCGGCCTGACGATCATCAACGAGCCGCCGCCCGAGGACATTTGGAAGGAGTCTGTAGCCCGCACCCGGTCGGGCGGAATGATAATCGTTGCCATGACCTCACTTTTTGAGAATCCCTGGGTGGTCGATGGGATCATGGGCAAGGCTGACGGGAAAAACATCCGCCTGCGCTATGGCTCGTCATGCGAAAACTGTAAGCAGCACGGGGTCAACGGGCATTTAGAGCATGAGCAGATAGTTAAGATACTGGACCAATACGACGAGGACGAGCGCGAGGCCAGATTTTCTGGCAAGCCGCTTTCAATGTCCGGCCGCATCTTCAAGGGTTTTGACCGGGCCGTCCATGTTGCTACCGACGAGTTCTCCCCGCCCACTACGGGCGTAAGTCTTGGGATGGCCGTCGATCCGGCGATTGCAAAGCCACTGGCGATGCTTTGGAGATATGTTGATGCGGCCGGGGTCCTCCATTACTACGACGAGTATCCTGATTTTGAATTTGAAGGAGCTAAGGACTCGAACCTCACAGTGACCGACTATGTGGCAATCATCAAGGCAAAAGAGACTAGCAAGAATGTTCAGCAGCGCATCCTTGATCGCCATTTCGGCGCTGCTAGGCGGTCGTTGGGCGGCCAAACGCTCAAAGAAGAGTTCAGCCTTGCCGGGCTTGACTTCACTGATTCTTACGCGATGGATGAGGAGATCGAAACCGGCATAGCTAAGATCAAGGAAATGCTCCGGTGGGACAAGACCAAGCCACAGGACTCGCTCAATCGCCCGAGGATTCGGATTAGTCCAAAGTGCAAGAATCTCATCGTCGCGCTGGAGAGATGGGGCCGCGACCAGAAGACGGGGAAGCCGCAAGAGGCGTACAAGGACTTTATCGACGTTTTGCGCTACGATGTTATGAGCAACCCGGCAGTAGAAGTCGCCTCCACCTGGACACCATCTAGCCCGGCTCACTACGGGGTCAACACGAATGTCTAAGGTCATCTACGAGCAGTCAAAAGAAAAGCCGAGGCCATACGTTAAAATCAAGTGCTTCGACTGCCAGACCTTCTTGAGTCATAAATCCGAGTGCCGAAAACATAAGGGGCATATCGTCAGGTATGTAGATAAGAACGGGGACCCTGATGAGAACTAAAAAATTGGTCCTCAGTTTTGACGAATGGTTCGCCGCGATAAAATATCATGGAGTGCGTTGCGCGAAGTGCAACAATAACCTGTCACTGGACAAAGTGCGTATTTGTCCGCCCGAGAGTGAGATGGACTCTAATATGCGTTACCTTTGCCCGGACTGTCTATGATGCATTTCGGTCAAATGGAGTCCACGATCTTTGGCCCCCAGGAGCCTATAGCATCTCCTACGGAGCCCGTGGCAGAGCCAGCAAAGGTAGTCCTGGACCGCGCCCAGATGCTTGCCGAACTGCTGGCCTGGGCCGATGACTTCATAGCCAAGTCAAAACAGTGGCGCAAGAGCAGCTTCGAGGAACAGTGGCGGCGGTGGCAACGCGCATCCGACTCGATCTACGATCCTGCCATCTCGGCAAAGAAAGAGGGATGGCAGAGTCGGGCCGTATGGCCCATAACCGCCGCCCACCGCGAGAACGCCCAGGCTCAGCTATTCAAGACCGAGATCGGGCCGAGTCCGGCCTTAGAATACAAATCGAGGACACAGGCCCCCCAGGCTCAGATACCCGGTATGCCCCCACCCATAGACCAGGGGCAACTTATCCGCGACCTTGTTTTGTGGGAGCGCGAGAAGGCGCAATACCCGACAGGCCGAAACAGTGTCCTCGAAGACAAGACGACTTATGGCGATGGCTTTGCTCGCCTCCGGTTTGAGACTAAGACTGAGCCCCGCAAAATCAAGGTCCCGGTGTATGCGCCGATAGACACGATGGACCCGGCGTCGGTTGAACAGTCCATGATGGGCCAGCGTCCGGTCATCGGCTACGAGGACGTAATTCAAGACACCGTTGTCTATCGCGGTGTCCGTTTCGAGCATATCTCTATTTGGGACGTATTCCCGGACCCGAAGTCCCTACAGATCAATGGCCACGCGATAGCCCACCGCTATAAGACCACTTACGGAGAGGTGGTCGAGGGCGTGGAGGCCGGGTATTATCTTCCAGAGTCTTTGGACCATCTTCGTGACCGCGACTCAGACGAGGATACGCCGGAGGACAAGCAGGCCGTTGAGTCCGACCGGGATATAGCTGATGTCCGCATTACCCGGCCCAAGTACGGAAAGATACTTGAGTGCTTCGAGATAGAGGCCCGCCTGCCGAAGAAGTGGGTCCTTATCAATGGCGAAGAGATTGACGATCCGGAAAAGCTCATCCCGGCTGTGTTTCGGTTCAAGGAAGGCGTAACTGTCATACAGGTTGCCCCGTCAGAGTCATACGACGGAGAGCCAACACTCTACAAAGATGGGTACATGCCGGTAGCGGGGCAGTTCTATAGTCGCGGTATCCCCGAGATGCTTAAAGACGTTCAGCTTGTCTCCACCGAGACGATCAATCAGCGGTTAGATGCCGGGTCCATCTCTCTTATGCAGAAGTTCGCTGTCATGGAGAAGTTCCTGGTCGATCCAAAGGACATCGAGGAAGATCGCCGTGCTATACGCTTGCGCGTCCCAGCCGGAAGCAATATAGACGATGTTCGTAAGGTGTTCTCACGCATCGACATGGGCTCACCAGATCGCGCCTCATTCGTTGAGCCCCAGGAATGGGAGCGAATCGCCCAAGAGCGCACCTCGATTACCCGCGCCACGATGGGAACTTCCGATCAAGCCTCTGATACCAACCAGACGCTCGGCGGCCAGCAGATGAACAAGCAGACCAGCGGCGAGAAGCTGGCCTACCTGGGGATGCTCTCAGAGTTCGACTTCCAGGCCAAGATCAGTCATGGGATATGGGCGCTTATTTACCAGAACTACAACCCGGAAGATTACGCCATGGCTCTTGGTCCTGAGCGGGCCTCGCAATTACAACTAATGAGCCCAGAGCAGGTCGCCCTCAATTATAGGATGGTGCCCAAGGGGATTTTCGAGATGGAGAATAAGGCAATGCGTCAGGCCCGCATCGGCTCTCTGGCGCAGAGATACGGGATGCTTCCATGGTTCAACATCTTGGGAGCGGCCAAAGCCGAGATCGCCAGCGTGGATGAGGACGAGTCCACATTCATTTTACCTGAGGCGGAAGCGACTCAAATCCTCCTTAAGGCTAACGAAATCGCTTCGCAATCCATTGCTCAAAATGAGCAGCCCACTACTAAGAGCAAGTCCGGGGGGAAAAGTGAAAAGGTGTAGCAAATGCGCGGTTGAGCAGGAGCTCCCACAATGACTGTAAGCATGTCGTGCTGTTTAGTAGAAGATACATTTACTGAGCGAGAGAGCGTCAGTTTCCGTTCTAAGAAATACGCCAGCATACTTGATCTATGCGATACGAGCGAATACGGGCCGGATGAAGCGATCGCCACGATTTGCAGGACAGCCGCAGCGAATGGAGAAGACCCAGAACTGGTTATAGAGACATGTTGGTATAACGGCCACACTGATGAAACGAAGGACAAGACTAGAAAGATCGTTCGCTGGTCGAAGTGTAAGGATTCACTGTGGGGCTGAAATGACTGCTGGCCGCGCTCAACGTGTGTGGCACACGATGCAAACCGAGGGCTGGCCGGATATTCTTGCCATCCTTGACGAGATGGCAAAAACACCGCAAGACGAACTTTGGGAGATTATGGTTAGGAAGCCTGAAACGCTTGTAGGCAAGACAGCCATAGCCAAGGCCAACCGGGCCAAGGGCCTTATTGAGTTCAGGGAAGAACTCTACGCTTTAGTCGCACCCCTCAATCCCAGAAAGGGACAGGGCGGATAAGGGACTCCCAATAGGGACAATCCGAGGAGACAAAATGGAAACCGCAACCGTAGAAACTGTTCAAGGTGTAGCACCCGCCGTACCGGCATTGCCGACCGTTCCTGTATTCACCGGGATTCCCGGTAATTTACAGAATGATCTAGCAGCGCTGGCCGCTGAGCAGAATCCTACGGTAGTCGCACCACAGGCAGAAGTCCAAACGCAGCCCGTGACAACCGATCCTGCGATGGCTCCGGTAACTGCGCCCGAGAAGTTCAAAGCGCCGGATGGAAGCCTGGACATGAGCAAGGTGGAGAAGTCAACCGTTGACGCAGAGGCCGCATTGGCTAAGTATGCCGCGAAAGAGAAGGAACTTCGTCAGAAAATGAACGAGGTTAATAACCTTTCAAGGCAGACGATCCCGGCCAATGTTGCCCCCGTTGCGCCCGTAGTCAACGCGGTCCCGCTGACCGCCTTTGAGATTCAGGTAGCAAACGACCTCATCAATGAGGCCGCAGCCTATGGCTATCAGATGCCCCAAGGACAGGCTATCGCACAAGCCAGGGTCCAGGTGAAGATGGCTGAGGCTCGGTTTGCCTCGGAGGCAAGTCTGACTGAAACACTCAGGGTTAAGTTAGAGGATCAGGACCGACGTTCAGAGTTAGAGGCGATTGCTAAGCATGACCAGAGCGTACTGACCCCAGAAGGCTTCGAGGCGTTGGCGAAGATTCGGGAGTCTAAGCCCTGGTTGGCTCAATCTCCGAAGCCCTGGACGGAGGCATATGACTACTACCTTGCTGATCAGCTGAAGAAGTCAAGACAGACGGGGATGGTACTGCCGACTCCCACGGGAGTGACAGCGAAGGCACCGCCTACGCCAGTTACTCCAGCCCCGCGAGTCACCGTACAACCGACCGGGCCAGACTTTAGCAAGATGTCCGAGGATCAGATTACGGCTCATGTAAAGGGCCTTAATGCCGCTGAAGAGGCTAAGTTCTGGAAATCCAGGGGGTTGAAATTCTGACAAATCGGCACGGACCCCACTAGCAATAGTGGGCTAAGACCATCGCAGATCAGAACACGTCGACAGTAAATAACGATAATTTACTTTCCAGTTACTTCTCTCGGAGAGCGATTAAAGCGTTAGACGACAAGGTTTACTACTACCAGGCAGTTCAGAAGGCTGGGTTAGTATTCCAGATTCCACAGGGTGAAGGGCAGCAGATTACCTGGAACGGCTTCCGCAGACTTGCGGCAGCGTCCTCATTCCTGGCACAAGCCTCCGCCAATTCGGCGGTTTCTCTGTCCTCACGGTTGGTAAACGTCACGGTCAACTCGCTTGGCCGCACCGTTAAGCTGACTGACCTGCTGGAGTTCACGTCTGTCTTAAACGTGAACGAGCAGGCCATGCAGAGGATCACTGACTCAGCGGCCCTCACGGTTGACAACTGCTGTCAGTATCCATTATTCAAAGGTTCCGGCGCGGCCGGTCGCTTACAGGTCGGTCAGTTAGCCGATACCAAGGCTAAGATTCTGTCGGCCTTGATGTCTGCGCGGGCCTCGTCCTTCTGCGCCAATACCGGCAATGCTGAGGCCGGTCGGCTACAGTGGGGTATCCCGGTTGTCTTCGGGGCCTCGGTGGTTCGCTTGTCGGCAGTCTCATCGACCGCGCCTTCTATCTCAGCGCGGCTTGGTCCCATCGGCATTCGCAAGGCCGTGACTCGTTTGAAGCGGTTGAATGTCGAGCCGCTTGCCAACGGGACTTACATGGGAGTTACTCATCCGTTGGCCTTAAACATGCTGTTTAGCAACCCAGACTGGAAGCAGTGGAACGTAAATTACGTTGGAGGTCCCACTTCAACCATGTATAAGCATCAGGCGGGATTGGTTCATCAGGTGGCGTTAGTGGAAAGCAGCAATCAGCCCTACTATGCGGTGACGGCGCATTCTTGCTCTATCACCACAATTCTGGGGGCGGGTTGTCTGGCCGCAGCGGAACTCGACGGGAGTGTGAAGTTCTACATTACCCGGCCGGGCGAGCAGTCTACGAATGACCCATTCCGGTTGTCGAGTTTCATTGCCTTTAAGGTTCGGATGGCCGCAGCGGTCCTCGATCCTTCAGCGGGGGTGCATTTAATCAATGCCTTCATAGCGTAATGTCGTAGTTTGTCCCTGCTTATCTCGTCTCCTTTCGGGGTAAGCAGGATAGAGACTATGAACGCTGAAAAAATAGCTCAAAAGATCGCCGGGCTTAACCTCGGGTCGCGGACCCGCTCTATTCCTGGGTTTGCGAATATGGACATTGATCTGCACTCAGGCGTTGAATTCGTTGGCAATGTTTCTGACCTTTCTCAATTTGAGAGCGGGTCAATTCCAGAGATTATGGCGAGTCATATTCTCGAACATTTCCCCCATCCTAAAACACTTGACGTATTAAAAGAGTGGCACCGTGTTATCGAGCCGGGCGGCAAGCTCTATGTAGCAGTCCCGGATTTCGAGCGGTGCGTGGAGCTTTATCAGATGGGCGGCTTGACACAATGGCTACAGGAATTCGTCAGTGGTGGCCACGAATACCCCACTGCGAAGCATGAGGCGATATTTGATGAAGGGAAATTGACTCGTCTGCTCAGGGAGGCCGGGTTCGCCGATGTATTCCGTGTCGAGTCTTTTCCAATGAGCGAGGATGACGACTGTTCAAACCTCGCCAGCACGCTTGATGGCCAGCGAGTATCTCTAAACCTCATAGCGGTCAAGAAAGTATGATCGAGCTAATTTCCCGGATAAAATATCCCGAACTCTACAGAAGGATGCAGGAAAGCGCCAAGGCCACAGCTAGCGGTCCTACCAAGTTTTCAACGATGCTAGATGACGGCCAGCCGAGGCTCGCGCAGTCATACAACCTATTGGGAGCCATATCGGATGCCGATATTCTGCTTTTCGTACATGACGACGTTATCTTCCTGTCGGATGGTTGGGACGAGCGGATCAAGGACGCCTTCCGGCTTGGTTTTAACGTAGTCGGGGCCGTAGGCTCACAGAGATATGGCGGGGGGATGATCTTTGACTCAGGAAAGCGTTACTCAGCAGGTAAAGTGGTGGGACGAGTGGACGGCAAGCGGGTCGTTAAGCTCATGGAACATCGCTCCGATGTGGAGCCGGTCATGGTGGTGGACGGAATGTTCATGGCGGTAGATCGTAGACATTTCGTGAAGGTCAACGGGTTTGATGACCAATTTGACGGTCTGTTCTACTATGACGTTGACCTGTGCCTGCGATCTAGGTGCTGCGTCGTAGATGTCCTGATAGCCCATGAAAAGCCGGATCACTTACGCGGCGTCTACCCGCCTGACATGAGGCCGATGGAGGCGTACACGTTCGCTTTTAACAAGAAACATGGATTTGGGCATGATCTCCAGATAGGGGATCAGAGATGCGATACGATGGAATACGCCGATTACGTCAACAAGGAGAGATAAATGAAAAACTGGATTTTAGCTTTTGCGTTGCTTTGCTTCGGGAGTGTCCATGCGCTTGCCGATGCCCAAATGAATGTATCGCTCGATAGAGGGACCTACGTCGAGACGGCCGCAGTAGCCGGGACATCTGTCACCGGAACGGCGTTTGCGTCTGCGGCCATAAAGCGGATGGATGGTATCTATTTCAACAATACGTCTTCGTTTATTTGGATAGGAACCGCAACGGCGACCACGCAGTCTGACCATGCCAATATGACTGGGGGCTTCCCGGTTCTTTCCAGTTCAACATTTAGTCTTGATGGGCTAATGAGCGGGTCCATGACTTTTACTTGTAGTGCCGGGGTTGCGGCGTGTCAGATTCGCAGGCTTGAAGGGCTTAATCGTTAGTAGGGATGGATGAAAACTTTAATTAAGTATTTTCTAGCGACTTGCCTCATTGCTCCTGTTTCTTCATGGAGTATTTCAGTTAGTGCCCGTCCGGTACGGGCTACTCTGCTTTATTCATGGACTGGTTCTTCGACTACGGCGGATACGACCACAGCCATGATTGGTCAAACTTACACCGTACCAGCCAACACTCTATCGGCTTCAGGGGATTTTCTCGATGTTTACTGTGTCGCATTCACGACTAGCTTCTCTGTTAGCAAGAATTTATACGTTAGTCTTGGAGCGGTGGGCATTGGAAGTGGCGCTACAACTAGCACAATTGACGGATGGCTTCTCCGAGCCAGGGCGTACTTCGATACTGGGACAAATCTGATTGCCACTACTTTTCGAGATGCATACAATGATACCGGCGGAAGTCCTACGAGTCGCGGGGAATTGGATAGGACTATGGCTGTGACATCTACATCGAATTTTGCTGTGGACTGCAACATAGTGGGCGTTACTGGAGCAACCGCTGCGGGTGACGAGGACATGACATTGATCCATATGGAGGTTTGGGCGTATACCACACCATAATGAAAACTTTAATTAAGTATTTTCTAGTAACCTGTTTCCTTATCCCCGTTTTTTCATGGGGTATGTCAGTTGGAGTTGGTAGTTTAGATAATCTACCAGGAACTCTCGATGTCGCAAATGGCGGCACTGGTGGGACGGGATTTGCCAGCGGCTCTGTTATTGTCTCTACTAGGGCAGGAGCAACGGATGTTTTAGATGATGATAGTTCGCAACTATTCTGGGATTTTGATCTTGATAGGCTCGGCGTTGGGACATCAAGCCCAGCTACACTATTAGATGTTAGAGGGGCCGCGCAGCTTGGCTCCGGTGCGGCAACTAGTACATTTTCAGCTACCATCGGCTATACTGGGGTCGTTTCTTCTGAAACGATTACCGCAGCAGCTACTATTACCGCTGACGCTTGCGGCGGGTTAAAAATAGTCTATGCGGCTAGCGCGATCACAACCGGAACGACAAATACATTTACAGCCCCATCGGCCACGAATCAAGGATGCAAAATGATGGTGTGCGCTACTACGCTTGGCGGGAATATTACACTGGATAACAACGCGAATTTTAAGAGTGCAGGCGGTGCGGACGTTGTGCTGACCTCGGATGATTGTATCAGTGTGATAAATACCTCAACTTATTGGGTGCAGACCTCGGCGTTATTGGCGAACTGAGGGCTTAATTTTAATGCGATAGGGTGGGAGTATTAAATGAGCATCGGCGTTTTCATGTTGGTAAAAAACGAAGGAGTGTGGGTAGCTCCATATCTTACCCGCATACTCCCATTCATTGACGAGGTTGTTCTGTTTGATGGAAATAGCACGGACGGCACTCTGGATATAATCAAGGCCATCCGGGCAGACGACACCAACGGGGATAAAATAAAACTTTTCGAGGACAAGGACGTTAAAGACCTTCGAGATGATTATACTCGTGTTTTCAACGAGTGTATGCATTCTCTCTCCACAGACTTAGCGTGGTTCCTTCACCCGGACATGCACATAGTCAATCCTCAACAAATTCTGCTTATCAAGGATTCTCTCGCCGTCGCCCTTTCTACTTTCATGCGATCATTTGCGGGTAATCCCGATGGTGTTTTATATGAAATCGCCGGACGAAGCCAAACCTGGAAGAACATCCACAGGTTGCGTAACCCGGACCTCGGCGCTCATTATCATGGCTGGTATGGCGCATGGAACGAGGATGTTTATTTCTCCAAGATTACCGGGGATGACCACACCTTGTATCCAAACATGGCCGATTATCCGTATGAGGTTATTCAATCCGGTATTGAAGTCCTCCATTTCAGCGACGTGCGCGACCACGCCCGCAGGCTTGGCCGAATGAAGACCTGCTTGCTAAACCAAGGCTACGATCCTAAGACAGTAGACGATCTGGCCGCTACCCATCCTCGCGTAACCTTAAAAGACGGGGAAGGATTCTCATTCCTGCCTGCCGAATACCCGCCCGAGTTTCTGGCCGCAAGAGAACAGTACGCACACCTTATGAAAGTCGAGGAAACTGCCTGTGCCTGAGTCGCTCCTGAGCTTTATCCTGCCGGTCCACGAACCAGACTCTATCCTGTTCGATAAGGTCCTCAAAGCCCTATGCGTCCAGTCCCTGCATGAATGGGAGGCGGTCTTCGTGCTGGACGGCCCCAACGATGATGCCAGGAAAGCTATCGAGCGCGCGTTTAAGAAGGTGCCAAATAATTTTAGGGTCATTGAGCTTGAACATGGCGGGGCGCAGAAGGCCCGCAACGCCGGATTCCCATACTCCAAAGGGAACTATGTGGTATTCCTGGACTCCGACATAGTTATGGAGCCGCACACGGCAAAGGCATGGGTCGAAATTTTAGACAAGAGTCCTGAGTATGGGTTCGTCTATTCCGGCTATCGGTTCCTTGGCGAGAAGGGGGCAATAGAATCACAGCCATTCGATCCGTTTACCCTGCGTTGTCGCAACTACATTTCGAGCTGCTTCCCGTTTCGGCGTGAATTATTCCCTGGGTGGGAAGAAAGCCTAGAATCTTTACAGGATTGGTCCTTTTGGCTTTCGATAGTTGGGAAGGGTGCGCGAGGTAAATTTCTCCAAGGATTCGCGTGGTCTACAGCCTATCCAACGCTAACGAGCATCAGCGGGAAAGGATGCACCCCGGATAAATGGCTCTATCGCATGGATAAGGTGAAGGCCCTACATGGTATCCCAATCCGCGAGGTTTGTTTTACAAGCCTTCACAACCGCCTGGACGCGATTGCTCTGGCTAAGGCGGCAGATGCCGACTACCAGGATCACCCAAACGACAAACCAAATCACTACAAGACCATAATCCAGATAGGATTTAGCGTCAGGCCCGGAGAATTTGAGCGATGCGCCGAGGCCTGGGGTCCGCAGCACAAAAAGATTATCTTCTGGTCGGCAGAGGACGTTGAGGACATCTACGATACAGTCGCAAAGCGTGCTCTCGATAGGTATTCAGAGCGCGTCAATATGGCCTGCAAACAATACGTCGAGGACTTGGCCGCCAAGAAAATCATGTCCGGGGCGGGGTTTAACGTCGAGGTCCTGTCGCTTCCGGTCATCTCCAAAGAGGAGGTTTTGCCACTCCCAGCGGAGCCGGTTTTCCTGGTGGACGTAACTGCTACATACGGCCACGTCTTCAACGCAATTCAGAAGTCGATCCCAGATATCAAGTTGGAGATGGCTGGCGGGACTAAGAAGATGGAAAAGTTTACCGGCCTCATATCATTTTACCAGGACAGATTAGTACGTCCTGGGATCAAGCGCATGTTAGCGGCTGGCCGCCATGTAGTCAGCAACGTGCAAGCGCCGTTCTGCGGCTACATAAACGACCGTGTATCGGATGCAACTTTCCTCCGCGATTTCGTAGGCAAGATTCGAGAGGCGGCTAAAGCCCCGCAGGGTCTTGAAGCGGTGCGCTATTACATAGACCCACGGCGTTTAGATAAGTTTAAGGAGACCATCAATGCGTCTCAGCTTCATAATACCAACGTATAACTCGGCGGAATATATTCATCCTGCCGTCGAGTCTTGTCTGGCACAGTCCCATAAGGACATTGAAGTCGTCATTGTGGATGACCATTCCACAGATAGCACGCCAGATTATATCGCCTGGGCCAAGAGGCAGGAATGGGCGTCAAAATGTATCTTCATCCGAAATGAGAAGAACATGGGCCGCTCGGCTTCTCGCAACATCGGCAACCGCGCCGCGACCGGCGATATCCTGGCCGTCCTAGACGCTGATGACCTATCAATGCCGCGTAGGGCTGAGATGACTGTCGCCAGATTCGAGAAGGGGGCCGTCTTCGTCCACGGGGCGGCGCACAAGATGGACCCGGTAGGCCGCGATCTCGGCATGGAGGAGACTGACGTTTTCAACAAAGAAAAGGCCCTGGAAGTTCTTTCAGCCGGGATGGTGCATAGTTCCGTGGCTTACTCAAAGGACCTAGCCGCCCGCTATCCCTACTTGGAAGGCGAGCCCGCCCGTCTCGGGGTGGATGATTTCACAATCATAATCCCGATGGCCCTTGCCGGGATCAAATTTGATTACATACCGACACCGCTTTCAATTTACCGCGTAAATGAGTTCGGCGTTACGGCCATAAGAAACCCAGAAGAAGTCGTGAAATTCAAGAAAGGTTTCGTGGAGGGACTCGCCGCTACGGTGTGACCAATTTAGGGGCTTGCGCCGACGGGCGCATTAATCGGGCCAAAACCTGACTCCTCCGGGGCTTTTTGGGGCTCGCCGAATATAACTCGGCGGGCTCCCTTTTTGTCCCGGTTAAATATATGCAACAGATACAAGCGTTGTTTATCCAGAATTCAAATAGTGGGGTCGCTTTCTACCGGCTCCATTCCTGGGCTATGGCCGCCGAGCGCACAAAAGCATTTTCCGCGTTTTTGCCGTGGTGGGATAAGAGCTTGGTCGAGACGCATCCATGGGAAGTGGATATTGACGATCCGATGTACCGCCGCAGAATATTAGATGAACTAAATGATCACGTTCAGAAGGCGGATGTCGTCATAGCCCAAATGGTCCATACCAGGGCGGCGCTTATCGTTTTAGAAGGGATCAGGGCTATGTATAAAATCCCCATCGTCGCGGAGATCGACGACAACATGCTATCTACTCCAGCCTATAATCCAGCCGACACAGTATATAATGACGCCCGTTTTCCATTCCGAGCCCTCGCCATCGAGCAGTTCAAGATGTCTGACGCGATGGTGATTTCCACGCCATATTTACAAGAGGTCTATGGCGACTTGAACCCAAATATCCATGTCGTCCCGAATAGCCTTGACTTCCGGGTGTGGGACAACCTCAAACATCGAAGGAATAAGGACTTGGTGCGTATCGGCTGGGCGGGCGGGGCTAGTCATAACGACGACCTGCAAATCATCGAGCCGGTAGTCCGCAAGACGTTAGAAAAGCATCCGACGGCACATTTTTGTTTCGTTCACGGCGCACCCGCGTTCTTAAAGAACATCGACCGGGTAGAGGTCGTAAATCAATTCGCCCGGATCGACCGCTACCCGCAATTCCTAGCGTCAAGATCATGGGATATCGCCCTGGCCCCGCTGGTCGATAATTCTTTCAACCGCGCTAAATCAAATCTCCGTTGGCTCGAAGCCGCCGGGCTCAAGGTTCCGTGCGTGGCGTCGAAAGTCGGCCATTTTGCCGAGACAATCAGACAGGCGGAAGACGGGATGCTTTGCGATTCCGAGCAGGACTGGCTAGATTCGATAGATTTTCTCATACATGACGAGAACGCCCGCAGGAAAATGGGGAAGAACGCGAATGTGCGGGCGCGAAAGGACTTTAACGCGGACATGAATGTGATGGGATATCGAGACATCTTGACTAAGATTGTCGATAAGGGCCTGGTTCGTCCGGTCGAGGATATGGTCGGGGATTTGATAGAGCAGGAGGCCACAGCATGACCCTTAGCACACTCCGCGAGGCAACATCTCGATTCGTTGGTGACAAGGATATTACCCGATACACTTCTGCGGAGTATTTGGCGGCCCTAAATCGAGCCCAGGAACAATTCGTCCTCGAATCGAAGGCTTTATGGCGCGATGTCACATGGACGACTGTTAGCGGAACAGCCACATATGCTTTTTCTGCGGCATCTGCCGACATATCCTCCTCGTTTATGTTCGAGGATTGGGTGACATTTGATGGTTATGAGCTTGCTCCGATTTCCCGGCATGAGCTGCAGAGATTAAATCCCGGCGATGACTGGACCGACGAGGAGGGAACACCAAGTCATTTTTTGATCGACCCGGAAGAAGCGGCAAAAAGAATTAGGCTTTATCCGATTCCACAATCCGCTGTAACATTATCAATGCGGTGTTTTGTTCTTCCGACCGCGCTCGCCGCCGACTCAGACACGCCGCTTAATTCCTCGGCACTTATGGCGCAGTTCCACATAGCCATCGCGGCCTACGCGGCCTGGCTCCTACTCTTGGGTGAGGAGACTACTGCGGGGATCGTTGAGAAGCGGCGGGAGTTGCTTGATATCTATACCAACGGGCGCGATCTTGCCATTGATACATTCAAAAACACGATGAGCATGGGAATCAAGATCAAGGGGAGCCGAATTTGGCGCTAGAGCCTATAAAGTCGGCTTTAGGCCCTCCTGGCCCGCTTTGGGCCGTTAGGGGCCTTATTGGGGCTTCCAGGGCCTGTTTTGGGCTTGTTTTCGGGTTATTCGCTGCCTCTTTTGGGGCGATCCCGGCCCAATCTCAGTCCGGGGCCTTTAATTCGGCTTGCTTCGGAGGCCTTTCGGATGCCGACTCACCGGCCGCGATTGGCCCCTGCGAAGCCCAGGACGCTCTCAATGTTGAATCCAATCTCGGCGGAACCGCCATCCTCAAGCGCAAGGGTTACTCCCTCTTTGCCGATCTAACCATTTCCACCGGGCCAGTCACCGGATCGCATTCATTTATTGATTCTAGTGGAAATCGCAAAGATATTGTTTGCCAAGACCTAAATTGCGCTGCATCCACAAACGGGAATGCCTTTGCTACCTTCCTGACTACGGCCGCAACTGGAATAGTCCGATGGTCATGGGTTGACGTTGGGGGCGTGGCCTATGGCGCAAACAACAAGTACGACAAGATCGTGCGGTACGATGGCACGACAAGAACTTCTGCCGTAGGCGTTCCACTCGGGTCTATCCTCGAAATGACTCAAGATAGGATGGTGGTGGGCGACATCTCAGGTAGCCCCAATCGTGTCCATCATTCCAGCGCCGGGGCCTTTGAGAATTTCACCGTCGGCGTTAACCCAGAAGACTCGTTTTTTGACGATGTGGGGGCGGCCGGGGATAAGATCAGGGGCTTGAAGTATTCCCGTGGTAACCTCTACATCTTCAAAACGGCTTCCGTAACTTCTTGTGAACTTGCCGATCAATATAATACCCGTTGTTCCGTCATTCTGCCGAACCTTGGTACTACGGACCCGGCATCAATCATCACGGCAGGCGACTCGCTATATTTCCGGGGTCAAGACAAGAACTATTGGGAGATTTCCAGCCAAGGCGTCAGGTCGATCTCCGCGAAGATACCGAATCTCGTCAAATCTCAGTCCGGCGGCCTCGGGGGCGGGGAGAACTCAAACACACAGACCACGCAGGCGGATTGGGAGAACGGGACGGAGAGGCCGGTCGATTCATGGAACACCGTGACTACTCCGGGATCCATATTCCCATCGAGTACGACTAGAAGTGATACCGATGGCCCCGATTTCGCATCCGGGACATTAGTTTCTGTTTCCACAAGAAATATCAGCGGATCACTAGTATTAAATACTTCGACATTATCTTTTACCAACGGTGAATTTACAGCCGGGATAGGTCAAAATTGGACAAATGTTGGCGGGTGGGTCACATCGAACGAAAGTATGAGTGCGTGTCCCCCAGTGAAAGCCTCTGGGCGTACAGCCCAGTCGCCGGAAAGAGCGGGAACATCGCACACTTACACATTGTCCGTTTTGGCTGGCGGAAATATTATAAAAAGCTGCAGCGTGGTTGTTGATACCCCGTCAGAGGGGTATGGAAAGTTGAACAGTAGTACGTGTGACGTTATCGGGCACGTTGTTGGTTCGTCAATGTCATTCGCGTCGAGTGGGGCTTATGGAATTGGCACATCGACATTAACAGCAAATACTTTGGCGATACGGGTATCAGATTCGGCGAGCAATTCGATGACGAGTTCTTATGGCATTGCCGGTAAAAACGCTTTATTGGCCCTTGGGGTAAACAGAGGCGCGGCCGGAAACAGTAGTTTATGGATATGCGGGTGCGAGCTTGAAAATTATGTTTCATCAGGTAATATAACTTCTCAAATATTTGACACCGCTTTTACAACACCGACATGGGGGCCATTCACGGTAACTATGACGACTGATTCGCAAGCGACGGCTACATTCCAGGTCCAATCATCGACATCCCCGCTTGATACATTTGAAACGCTTGTTTCTCAATCTAACGTCGCAAAGAATGCGGCAGCACAGAGAAGATATGTCCGGTATAAGGCATCACTTGAGACAACAATTAGCACCAAGACGCCGAATATCCAGTCGGTTGTACTCCAGGCCGCCACTACCGGGCAATTCATCAGTCAATGTATCCAGCCGAATACAAGCATTACAGCCTGGGGAACACTCTCCTGCGCCCAGACCCTAGTCGGCGGGGGCAGCGAGGTTTTCTTTGCCACTTCTGCGGCAACGTGCGCGGCCCTGCCGACAGCCGATCCGACAACCTGGGCCACGACAGAGACCAACAATGCCACGCTAACTGTCGCCACAAATACGGCAGTCAAATACGCCTGGCGGTCGCTCATGAGCTCATCCACGGATCAGGCGCAGGTAGACGCTTGTACGCTGGCATGGAACGAGGGAACCGCCGCGCAGCCGGTCTGGGCCGTCTATGACTCGATCAAGAACGCCGTCTATTGGACGACGACGATTAACAGCGCATCTTCCGCCAACAGGCTCCTAAAATATGACCGAAATTTAGAGCAATGGTATCCATTCGACATCAAAGCACAGGCTCCGCGAATGATAACCAACAAGCTCTATTTCGGCGGTGCCTCATCCGGGACATGGAATCTTTACGGCGATGTTGACGCGGATATCGGCGGGGCCATCAATGCCTTCTGGAAATCTAAGGATATCGGCGGGGACTTCCCGTTCCAAGAAAAAGGATTTAAGACTCTTTCTATTCTAAGCCGCAATCAGCAGGCAGGAAGCATGACGGGGACTTACACATTCTCAAGCGGTCAAACCGGATCGTACACAATATCGCTATCAACCGGAGCTGGGAATAACTACGCAAGGAATAATTTCAATCTTCCGTTGGTATCGCCGTATAACTTTATGAACGTGAAGTTTGGGAACAATTCAGCAACGCCATTTGAGGTTTTGGGAATTGGAGTCACTTGGGAAACTAAACCATGGCGAGTATCGGGACCATGAGGACTTAGGAGGGACTATGGATTTAGCGCAAATCATTTCTTTGGTGGCTTCTGTCGGCGATGTTTTGTTTGGGAATAGCGGAGATATATCCATGGCCATATTCCCAATTATTCCATTTGCCGTCGGGGCCGGGGCCGGATTATGGGGTGGTAGTTTTGGTCAAGGCGGGGCCGGTTCCATGCCAGAATCGCCATTAACACCATTCCCTGGCGGTTCTCGTCCTGGAGATGAAACTTTTATAAAAAATAGGCTGAATATTGAACAAGTAAAAAATCAATACCAATCAGTATTAGGACGGTCTCCGACACAAGCCGAGTCTGACTTCCTGTTAAAATTTATGAAAGATGAGGATATTGGCGGGGCTGAAATTGGTCAATATCTTCAGGGGCTCCCTGAATTCCAAGGTGCTTTGTTAGAAAGAACCACGGCGGCCTATCAACAGAAATTAACTGAACAGGATCAAGCGACTCTGCAACAAGGCGCGAATATAGCGGGCGCACAGGCGCAATCTCGTTTTGCTGGTCTTGGTAGGCCTCAGTCCTCAGCCCTGGCTGCTCAAGTATACGGACAAACCGGGGCTTTAGCGGGGGATTTAGCCACGCGCCGACAGTCCGCGCTGGCTGATTTTTACGGGCGCGGTCTGGGCCAGGTATCGGGCCTGCAACAAGGCTATGGGCAGGGAGCTATCGAGCGGGCCTATGGTCTTGGGGATGAGCGACGGAGATTTCAGCAAGAACAAAGCCTTGCAAATGTCATGTATCAACGCCAAAAGGAAATGTACGGCGACCAGATGAACCGACAATCTCGGGCACAGCGGCAATCATTTATGGGAGGGCTTGGCGGGGCCGCGCTTGGGGTTGGTGCGGGGGCCCTACTGGCCGCGCCGACGGGAGGTCTATCAATGGGCTACGGCGCAGCACTTGGGGGTCTTCTGGGATCGAAAGTCGGCTCTGGCTTCGGAGGATATTAACATGCCTCAATTCTATCAACCATACAGATCGCAGCTCGTCGGCCAGATGGGGACATTTAATCCTCCGCCGGAAATCCAGGTGGACCGGGATATTATCCCTCGGGGCCTGGATCAGCTATTTAATCAATACATGGCTATGAAGCAGGGCCAGCGGCAAGAAACGGAACTGGCCGGGCAAGAGAAATTACGGGCGCAGCAATTAGCGGCGGGCCAAGGAGCAGCGGCCCTACAAAACGTCCATCAGACCGCACAATTTGGGGCCCCACTGGCCTCTTACACGCCGGAGCAGATCAGTCGGGCGGGACAAGGAATACAGCCGCAGGGTCCAGGGCTGCCGCCGGATCAGGCTAGGCTACAAAGACTTGTAGAGGGAATGGGGGCGCTTAGGACGCAACAGGGACAGACGGGGAGACTTGCGGAAGCAAATATCCTGGGTGAAGAGCAGGGCGCGAGACTAAAAGGAGCGGAGGCCGGACTCTATGAGAGAAATTTGGCCGGATCAGGCCCTACTGGCGGCCCAAAGATAGTTAGCAAAGGAGGACGCGAGTTTCAAGAAACAACCGATTCTAAGGGCAATGTCCGATATGAGCTACTCCCACCCAACGTCAAGGCTGATGGGAAGATGCTCCCTCCCGCCACTGTTCTAGCGCTTAATGAAGGGCAAGCTGTTGCCCGCCTACTGCCAGATGTAGAAGCTGCATTGCGGGACGCCAAAGATATCATTGGGCCGGTCAGGGGCAGGATCGGGGCAGGAAATCCATACTGGGAGAAAGCTCAAACTCTTGATGCCCGATTTCGCACGGCTTCACAAGCATACGGGCGATTCGCAGAGGGCGGTGTTCTTCGCAAAGAAGATGAGGAAAAATATAGAAAAATGTTCCCGCAATTAACCGACGGTAGCGTGCAGATAGCGAAAAATAAACTATCCATTGTCCGTCGCCAACTAGCGCAAAAATATGAGAGTGATAAAGCCGCTCTTGATCAATCTGGATATGATATTTCTGGATTCGGGACTTTGAATATTCCACCATCGTTGTTTGGTGAGGGCTCGGAAACTGGCGGCGGGCCAGTTGCGGGAGATATATCAGGGATCATTAAGCAATTATCTGGTCAAGGAATGAATCGTCAACAGATCAAAGCGGAGCTACAGCGCAGGGGGCTTTAATGCCTGATAAATACGACGCGATGATTGACGCAGCCCTGGCTGCTCCCGCTGGCCGGGATCGTTATGATGACCTGATAGATTCGGCTTTACAAGATGCCGTAGCCCAGCCCACTCAGCCCTCCTTTGCCTCTCGCGCCGCTGGTTTCTTGGCCGAAGAAGGTACGCCAGTAGCCGGGGCCATGCTCGGGGCGGCGGCATCGTTGCCCTACGCCCCATTGGCAGGGCCGTTAGCTCCGTTGGTGCCGGTAGCCGGGGCCGCCATGGGGGCTATGGGGGCTAGAGGGCTGCAAAGGACCCTCCAGTATGCCACAGGTCAACGTGAAGTTCCCACCACAGCCCAGGCGGCCCAGGATATAGCCTCCGCCGGCGTAGGGGGGGCCACTGGCGAGGTTGGAGGTCAATTCCTAGGCAGGGCCTTACAGGCTGGGGCGCGAGCGGCGGGGCCGACACTACGCCGCCTCGGGGCGCAGGCTCTCCGGGTGGGTCCTGGTGTACAGGAAAAATACGGTGGTGCGGTTTTGCGCGATCCGACGATTTTGACCAATCCAGTTACAAAAGCAGATGTTTCGCAGGCGTACTCACAATTTGAGAAATCGGCCGGATTGGTTAGCCCCAAAACAATAAGACTCCAATCCGGGAAAATTTTAGAGTCATCCGGTGATGCGGAAAAAATCGTCGATGCGGTATATTCCAGATTGGCTAGTGGTGCGGGAGTCGCAGAACAGGACCTCTATACCGCCAGCCAAGCGGCAAGTTACTTAAAGAACCAGGCTAAATTCGGCGACCCAAAACAGCTTGCTAATTTATCTAATCTCGCAACGGCAAAAACGGCATTTGATAATGCCCTGGAATTGGCTACCGCTGGCGGGCCTTCATACGCGGCGGCTAGAACGGCGGCTTTCAGAGAAAAGGCGGCTGGTGAGTTTAGTAGTTTCTACCCGCTCAATAAAAATCTGAGCCCGAATGTGTTGAGGAGCGTCGGTGCGACTGGCGCGGCGGCGGCTGGGGCAGTGTCGGGGAATTATGGAGCCCTTGGGATACCCTTCCTCATTTCTCCGCGTGCCGCTGGCGCAGCGATCAAAACAACCTATCGCGTTGGACAGGCAGTAGGCGCAGTCGGACCGGCAGGAACACGATTAGGCGCGCAGTCTCTCGCAGATGCTTACATGAACCAATGATCTGTGCTATTTTTCTCGTCGTAGCATCTCTCTCCTGGGGGCAATCCACCGGGACTGTCTCCACATCATTGGATGATGAGCTAAAAATATCCAATCTTGGCAAGGCGGTCAGGGAATTAGAAAGCGGCCGCCCCAGGATAACAGGTCTGCCCACATTCGCAAACGGAATAAAATTCTCAGATGGGACCACGCAGACGACGGCGGCAACTGGCAATGCGAGTTTATCTGCCAATCAGACATTTACTGGAAATAATACGTTTTCAGCTACATCCACAATGACGTATACGGCAGGCATGGGCTACTCAGGTATCGCGGGCGGCATTATCACGAGTAGCGTTGGGATCAGTGGGGCGACGAGCACCACGCTGACATTCGACGGCACCCGATACCCGAGAGTGCGAATAGTTGTTGAAGGATCGCTCGCCGCCGCGGCCGACGCGACGATCTCGCTTATTCAATATAACGCATCGAACAGCGGATACATTTCGTCAGGGCTGTACGGATACTCGGCTGGCGCTGGGGGTATCCCGGAACAAACAACAGGGATTCTAATTTGGCGAGCTGCGAGTACCGTAGTCAATTCCGGCGTCATGATAAACATTTATTGCCGTACATCGGTCGATGGCACCCTCCTGAGAGCTTGCTTAGTGAACGGTGGCGGGGGGTGGACTTCGGGGTGGTCTCTCATGGCGGGTGGCACTTGGTCCGACACGAGCACCGCCATAACGAGCATGAGGATGGCCTGGGGTTCAGCGTTCACCGGAAACGTCTACGTGTATCGGGACTAGGAGACACCAATGGATTACACCTACGCCCGCGTCCTTATCATTCTCGGGTCCTTGCTGGCGCTATTCGTGTTTGTCGGCGGTCTTGCCGTCTGCATGGTAGTCGAATGTATACGGGTTTTTAGGCAACGGCGCTTTCGGATGCTCCATGGGCCGCAGGAAATCGGATAAATTTACAAGCCGGGCAGTTATAGGGCTTGCCGTATTGGCCTGTTTGACCGGCTTATTAGCGGCTGTCATCGGTTATCGCGCTCTGACTGCGCTGGATGTTTTTATTAATTCAATCCAAACAATGAGTAGACAACGAGAGGAGAATAGACCGCTGCCATGGCCGCTGGGTTTATAGGGGATAAAATGCCATCCGACCGCGATTATTTTGACGCTAAATTTGATGGTCTGGAAAAGCTCCTGGTAGCCCAGGAATCTAATCTACATGGCTATATTGACGCCGTGAGCATCAAAGCCGGGAAGGCGCATGATCGCGCTGAGACCGCTGAGAAGGCGGCCGACGCCGCCCTGGACACCCACAAAGCTGACCTCATGGCGCACGGCGCGGGGGCGACCGTCAAGGTGATAGGGGCCGCTACGGCCATGTGCGCTGGCATAGTGGCGGCGTGGAGGGCCATCCGGCCGTGAGACCTCCATTTAAGAAGGTGTCGAGTCCCAACTTCACGAGGGGCAAGGACCGCAAGATCAGCTGCATAGTGATCCACTCGACTGCGACCAGCGGGCTGACCTCGCCGCTTGAATGGCTCACACTCCCAGCCTCAAAGGTGTCGGCGCACTACCTTATCGACAAGGACGGGTCGATCTACGGTCTTGTAGATGAGAAAAATATCGCTTACCACGCTGGCGAGTCATTCTGGAATGGGCAGCCACATGTCAACAACTTCTCCATCGGCATAGAGTTGGTCAATCCAAATGACGGGTTTTCCGAATACCCGGAGGAGCAACTTCAAGCCTGCGCGTCTCTCGTCGTTTCAATCTGTCTGGACTTCCGCATCGAGTCAAAGGATGTCGTCGGCCACTGCGACATCGCTCTTGGGAGGAAGACGGACCCGGCTGGGTTTGACTGGGAAGAATTTCGTGCACGGATTGGGAAAGAAGGTATCGTGTGAGCATCCAGGCCGTATGGAATAAAGTATGGGGGCGCGGCGTCAGCATCAGTTTCCTATTTGACGGGCTGGACGGGGGAAACGACAAGTGCATAAGATGCCCCCGAGTTAGGAAGTTTCACCGCAGAGACGGCGACCATAAATTTGTCGGTAAAGAGGGGGACAAACAAAATGAGAAATAGGATTATCGGTCTGGTACTGAAGTGGTCAGGAGCTTCAAAACTGTGGGGATGGCTCGACGGGAAAAAAACCAACATCGCTGGATTCTCCGCGCTCCTGACCGGGCTCGCGGGAGTGGTAGCGCAACTCGTCCCGATCCTGGCAGCTAAGGACTTCGCTCTACTAATTGCCTTCGCGCAGGGCTTGCCGGCAGACCCGGCGTTTCAGATGTTGCTTGGGGGGCTGGCGACTCTCGGCATTGCTGGGAAGGTCCAGAAGATTCCTGCTCCCGCAGAATCGCCAAAGCCCTGATTCATTTGCCCAGCACATATCTAGCGATTAACCTGCGAGAGCCAGGAGAGGAAATCGTCAAGCGATTCGATACTGAATCCGAGGCCCTGGAGTGGCTGGAGAAAGAGTTCCTTCCTAACCACGCCGAGAGAGTAGCCCACATACATATAGACAGGGCGTAGGAGGCGGCATGGCTGATATCGGGAAGACCATCGTCAACGTGGCCGGCGGCGGCCGCGTGACGCTACATGCTCTTGCCGATCTCCAGTTCGGCTCCAAGTCCTGTGACACCCATCTGATGAAGCACGAGTTCCAGCGCGTGCTAGACGACCCCAGCGGCGGCATGAGCGTGATCCTGGGCGACCTCACGGACGATGATCGGCCGACCACGCGCGATATGCGGAAGGCGATGTTTCATGATCGCCCGGAGGTCCAGGACGCCGATGCCAGGGACAAGAAGTTCTTCATCGACCAGAAAGTCCTCCCGATGCTGCTGCCCCTGGCTCAGACCAGGCGTGGGATCATAGGTGTCCTCGCAGGACACCATTGGAGCTACGTCCGTGTAAAAGGTCCGAAGACGGAGGCGCACCCCGGCGGCGTCCGCTATGTCAATTCAGCACGCTATATCTGCGATGAACTCGGCAGACTCACAAAACGGCGTGTTCCATACCTGGGAATTATGTCAGCTTGGATATGGCTCCACTTCAAGGGACCAAATAATCTAGGTGTACAAAAACTTGTACACATTCAGCATGGCGTCGGTGGCGGACAGACTCTAGCTTCAGCCCTCAACAAGCTGGAAATGACCGCCCGCTGGGCGGAGGCCGATCTGCTCATCCGCGCCCATGACTGCAAGCTCGTCGCGGCTAAGACCGCGCGCCTGGGGCCGCGAGAGAATCGCGGCGGCGAAATAAAATCTCTCAAGTCAAAGGTTATCGCCCTCCTCAATGTGGGTGCCATGACCCGCGCCTATATTATTGATGGGGACGAACCGGACTACGCCGAGATGAAAATGATGCGCCCTACCGCTATGGGCTGGGGCGAGGCCCACTTCGATCTGCGCCGGTGCGGCACAGCCGAGGACCCAGGACGGAACTGGACGGCTGATATCCGGGTCACTATTTGACCACCGCCCCAGATTTAACAAACCCCAATTTTCCCCCGCGTTCCTGAACTCCCCGATGTCGGATACACAGCCAGCGGGCGCGGGTAACAAGTGGCGTCGCGGCCCACCGAACGAATTTGATCGCGGCACGGCTCTCGCACGGGCCAGGTTGTCCGTAGTGGCGGTTGGCTGTGAGGGCTTGGCATCTCATCGGATCAGTCCCATTTCCTAGACATCTCCCAAAATTCCGCCCGCAAGTCGCGCTCGGTCTCGTCGCAGGTGCAAACTCCTGGCGTTCCTGGAACTCCAACGAGGGCCGGACACTGAGCAAAATGATCGGTGAAGAACTCGGGCGGGAGGTCGTCGGGATGGTTACTCATGAGTCCAGCTCCGGGTCCGGTTGTCCGGGGATCGGCGGCGGCGGGTAGCGCGGGGCTGTTATTTCCTACCCGCACCGGCATCAATGCTCTCGACGAACTTAACTGACATGGCCGCAACCTCGATGGCCTCCTTCCGCATCTTGTCTATATCACGGTTCTTTTGCTTCATCCAGACGTGTGCCTTTAGTTCGTCGAACTCCTCAAGCATGATGGCATAGCCTTCATGGGCCGAGTTGAAGAGTCCGAATCCAAGATCATGCGAGCGTTCGATCTCCTTGCCGACCTCGGCCAGAATGGCACGATAGGCGTTTTTGAGTTGCCGCTTCTTCTCGCCTGGTGCCGGACCGCGTGATGACAGCAGTTCTTCGTCTGTTGGGGAACTCTTGATTTTCTCCGGCGGGGATGTCTGCACCAGTAGCATTTCTTGAGCCATGCGGGCATGAAGCGTGCACACGACTTGCATCGGCACTTCCACGATTTAACGGGCTTGCTCATAACTTTGGTTCTCCTGCGGGGTTGGTGGAGGGGCGAGACTTCCTGCGCGGGCGATCTAATGCTGGCAGAATGGGGTAGCCATTGCGCCAGTTACATTTCGATGTCAGCCGCCTGAACTTCCGGTGCGCGTTCGCGGCGATGTGGCATTGCTGACAAGTCCATGGCTCTTTCTTCGTGCCGAACACGAACTCGCGGCAGACCGAACATCGAATAGTCGGAGACTTCACGATCCTTCCTCCTTCCCGCCCGGTCCAGAGGGGGAAAGGGCCTCAAGCAGCTCATTCCATAGCAAATGGCCATCGGCGTATTCTTTCTCGGGGCCGTCGTCCTTGTACCATGCTAACCATGCCCCGATCTTTTCTTGTCTTTGCGCTTCTCGCTCTCTGGACGCGGATAGGTCCTTCGTCATCTCCGCCAGGGACGCCGCGGCCTTCTCGGCGCGGTCCATCTGGATGTTGATCGTATCGATACATTTATCTCGCTTTGCACTCTCGGCTACAATATCCGCCTTCGCCTCCGCAAGCCGCGCTTCCATGGCTCGGGCATGGCGGTCCATAATGTCAGCCGCATAGAGAAGACTCCCTTGAATCTGCGAGTGAATTACGCCCTGACGCCAATTCTCGATCCACTTTCGCGTATTCGCAATTTCCTCGTCGCTCGGGGTTGGTTCGGTCATCGGTCCTCCCAGCAGTCACGCTTAAACTCAGCTCGATCAGCGGCTAGCTCAGCCTTGATGGTAGAACAGATGCACTCTGTCACCAACCAACCATGCACGTCCCAAGCCTCCGGCGCGTCTTCGTGGCACGGGCAAGCCTTGAAATGCTCGTCTCCGGGGCGGTTGCCGGGGATCATATCCTCGGTCACGCCATCGGGGAGACCTCCGTCTTTGCTCAAAACGGGACCTCATCTATCTCAGCACTCGGCGGGGCTTCCGCAGCCTTTGGCGCTGCCGTTTTAGGGGCCGGTGTGAGGGCCGCTAAGATATTGTCCCAGTTATTCTTGACGTAATTGAGATCATAGATCGTGAACGCCTGAGCGTATCCGCGTTTCAACTCGCCGTCCTTCTGATAAAATCCTGTCTTTTGGAGCGCCGGTGCGAAGTGCTTCCCGGTCTCCACGTTGGTCTGCTGGATTATCTCCCAGCGGTGCCTCAGGACGCCTTCCTGATTTTTATACTCACTCAGGACC
>ERZ1292637.391-Hain-H14-01um-R3-391-length-27331-cov-8_pt1 | contig 27331 bp, 46 predicted proteins | sample MGYA00564405_ERZ1292637 | MGnify/ENA primary metagenome ERZ1292637 (study PRJEB36523, sample SAMEA6512645) | groundwater metagenome | collected 2019-01-09 | study: AquaDiva: Metagenomics assemblies of 32 groundwater samples | reverse complement strand
GATCTGGTTCTCCAATGGGCAAATGATTGCCGCTCCACGGCCATCTTCTTACTTCAGAAACATTACTATATCTAAGAGCGTCTGCGTTCGGGAAATTCGCAAACCACACAATTTCTTTATTGGGAAATAAAACATCAATGTATTTTAAAACCCCCATTGCTTCCATTAAATCTCCGCTTTGCCCAAACAAGAAGCATCCCACCTTACCAGTTTTAAGTCCTTTGGATGGTCGCAATGTTAAATTTAGTTTCTTTAATTCTTCATCGTTCATAATTCCATAGTTTTTTGTTTCTGTTTCTGTCCAACTTCTGTTTAGTTTATTCTGTTGGATTAAAAAATCAAATATTTTCACGTTTCAATTTCATTAATAAATATTAATTATTATTTACAATTTTGGTTAAGAAATATTAATCTTAACAGGGTTAAACGCTAACCCATTATCCAATAGCGTAGAGATAAACCCCTTTGCATTTCGGATTACATTTGATTTTAACAGTATGCCTAATCCACCATTTACATCTGCATTGAGTAGCTTACCCGTGCTACTTTGAAACAATCCCCGCTTTACTCTTTTGCCGAGATATTTCCTTTGATGGCAGATTGGCTCTAATGCCAAATGGTCGCATTTACTCGTATGGCTTTCGTTGTTCTCTTTTACATTAATGCCAGCCATCCGTGCTTTGTACTGAACCATGCAGATAAGGGTAGAATGTGGGATACAAACAAATTTTTGATTTGTTTTCTTCCCCAAATTCACTTCATCCTTCCATCCTTTATTATGCCCGATAACAATAGTATTTATTTCGTTATCAATGCAGTAATTCACAATATAACGGCTTGTTTTGTGCATCATGTCTTGTATAATGCAGTTACGCTTGTGTGTCAGCCGTTTTATGCGGTTGGAAGTGCCTTTATTACCAACATAACTCATCAACATCGCATTTGTTTTATTAAAATAATTGTTTACCGATTTAATCCTGCCACCGTTGATAAGGAATGGCTTATTACCAACCGTATCTATTGCTGCAACAAGATTACTAACACCCAAATCCAACGCCAGAACATTCTGATTATCCGGCTTTAGGGCTTGCTCATTAATTTCATAAACAATTTCTATTACAAAACAAGTGCTTTGTGGCACTATTCTTACTTGATTTACTTTTGTTACTTTTGTTTTTATTGGTTCTAATCCGGTTATTTTTGGAAAGTGAACGTAGCCGTCTTTTAGATTAATTTGCTGATTAGTGAAGTAAGTTACACCATGTCCCGTTTTATCTTTATACTTAGGTGGTTTGGGCTTCCCTGTGAAACCTTTAGGATTCTTTTTAAATTCTTTCAAAGCAGCAAAGTAGGATTTCCACGATTTAAAAACTTGCTTAATTACTTGTTGGGCTGATTGGGCTGGCAGGTTTCTAAAATCAGATTGGTCAAACTCATTACATAAACCGCTTATTTCGTATTCCGTAAACTTTTCCTGCTTACCGAAAAATGCTTGCCTTTTGTGATAATTGACGAAGTTATACAGCCGTGCCGACTTAAAGCAAATATTTTCTATTGCTGTGTTATTAATGGCAACATGACGCTCTACTAACTGCATAACTCTTTTATTGTTATAATTTTCTTATTATCATTATCAGAATAGCAATGGAGTAATGATACGATTTCCTCAAAAATTTCTTCACTATCAAGCTTAGGACTTCCAACTTCTGAAATAACAATTATATGTGTTCCAAATTTTTTAAAAAGAACATCAAACAATTCAAATCCCACACGGCTTAACCTGTCTTTATAGGAAATAATTACTTTTTCAACCCTTCCTGCAATTACGTTGTCAAGCAGTTTAAAAAAATCAGTTCTTTTTTCAAACGATATACCGCTTGCAATATCTGAAAAAACACCATTTATTTTTATACCGTTTGAAAAACAATATGTTTTTAAAAGTTCTATTTGATTTTGTAAATCCTTCTTTTGTTTATTGGTTGATACTCTGGCATACAGATAGGTTTTCCTTTCAATATTTTTATTTAAGAATTTAAAAACACTTTCACTATCATATTCATATCTGCCTTTAGGATTAATATGAACGGTTACAACCCCTTCTTTAACATATCTTGATAACGTTTGTCGGGCAATTCCTAATAACGATAAAACTTCTTTTGCTTTCATGCTACAAAAATACACATTAATTTATATGTAATACTTATATAAATACATATTTATTAACATAGTTATTAACTATACTTTCATTTTATTAAAAACAATCTTGTCCCCTATGTCAACGGAAGGAGTATCACTGATTTCTGGAGCAAGATTATTTAATTGTTTCATTTATACTATTTTCTTTCAAAAATCCAAAGACCACAATGAATATACATAGCGGATAAAATACGGCTAAATTCAGGAACAGGAGGTTCAGTGGATGGGTGTTCAATGCAAAAATCTTGTGAACCGCACATGCCCCTGCCCGCTACATTTATATGATATGGCAAATCTGTAAAGAAGTTATATGCTTTAGTTCTTCCGTTACCCTCAAATTGCCCACTATAATATTCGGAAAATAGGCAATGTGTATCCTCTAAAAAATAAAGTCCGCCAGATTTCATTTTAGGGAAAATATATTTAAAAGTGTCTATCATATCTTGTCCAACATGACTTCCATCTTCCACGATTATGTCTGGTATTCCTATTTCGGAAAATAATTTATCAAGGAATATTGTATCTGTTTGGCTGCCTATATGCACGCCATCAACATAACCTTTACAATCTTCATTTATGTCTATTCCATAAACTTTAGCAAGAGGAAAATATTCCCGCCACATTTTAAGAGAACTACCTGCGGCAACGCCTATTTCCAACAGGACTAATTCCTTTTCTCTCCACTCTTTGAAATAATAATCGTATGTATCACAATAGAAATGTGTATGCGCCTTGTCTGTGCCATGTTCTAATCCTATTTCCTGAAGTGTTTTCATCTTCCGTACAATTTAGTGCTGCCCTGTCCTGATTCTATCCCGAAATACTCATCTATTGCCTGAATGAGATTGTTGCGTTTTGAATTTGCGATGTTCGTTATCCTGCATGCATCGGCAATTTCGGAATCAGGCACGCGAGGTTTTCTCTTAATGTCCTCTGCCATCCAAATCCTGATGTTTTCTATGCTAATCTGGTCAATTAAATTTCCAATACTTATTTTCATTTTACGTTTCAATTTCATTAATAAATATTAATTATTATTTACAATTTTGGTTAAGAAATATTAATCTTAACAGGGTTAAACGCTAACCCGTGCTACTTTGAAACAATGTTATTAACAATACTACCGCATTGCGACTTAGAAATCTTGTTATCATGTACCCGATAATACAATAAATAATCCGGCAATGTTACGAATTTATATTTATCTATGCTTCTTTTCCATAATTTAAAGTCATCAACGGGGATTTCGTTAGGATTTAACCTTGTGCAAGAAGTCCAAAATTTACGTGAGTAACAAAGCACAGGATGCGCTATTATGTTATGGTTTTTGCGGGATTCTTCTTGTAGGTCTTTGTCATTCATTTTCATCCCTTGCAACACATTCCCCTCTTCGTCTATGTTGAAAAAGTTTGAACTGACAACATCATATCCTTTTTCTATGTATGGTAATTGCTTTTCAAATCTATTCAACGCATAGTAATCGTCTATATTGACATTGAAGGCACAATCGTAACCCAAATCAAACACCTTATCTAAAAGATAATTATGGGCTTCGGCATGATTTTTTAATTCCTTACTTTCAAAATTACTGCCGGAATATATTTGTATATTGTCATTGCCATAATCAATTTCAAAAAAATCACCTTTGGAACATGTCTGATTTTTCATGGAATGTACACACTTACCTATCCAATTCAAAGGGTAATGATGTACGTTTTTGTGAAAAATTATTACGGCATATTTCATATATTATTGTAACTATTTTATTCCCTTGCTTTAGCTTGGGGTAATTGACCTTGTGTGGTGGTTAAATCTATATATCATAAAATCATAATCTACATATTCCCGTTCAATATCTGAATAACCGCCCCTTTGTGTCGTGCATAATCGGCTTGCAATATAACTCTTATTCATCGGCTGTATTATATTTTTTAAGTACTGGTCTATTATTCCAACATTATCATTATCATAATCATTCAATATCGTATCAAAGATAGAATGATTGTAACATATTGAATGGGTCGTAAGGCACTCTTTGGCTTTAAATAGATATTCATTTTCACGCTCCAACCGGATTAATGTGTTCGCCGACAAATATAGCAAATTAAATTCAGGTAATGACTTAGCCGCTTTAAATAAACTATTGTAATAACCACTGTCTTTCTCCAAAAAAAATATGTCATCTTCTAAAACCAGGATATTTTTTAATCCCTTTTCTTTTGCTTGCCGTATTATCTCAATATGGCTATCTCTGCACCCGTTACATGCCGTTTCATTCTTTATGGCATCAAAAATTATTACCTTATCAGTAATGCCTAATGATTCAAATTCAAGATAACTATGCGCCAAGCGGTCTTTACGCTCTTTCAAGTTAATGCAGTAGATGGCATCAAAAAAGTCAAAGGCGGCAATGTCTTTACTCATGTTTTTTGTGAAGTACACCAACCCTGAAGGGTAGGTGCTTCAAGTTTCAACGCTCCCTTGTTAATACGGGGCAGCTCAACTTGATTTTAACTGTTCCTCCCGAACAGCGTTGCAAAGATAGGGAGAATATTTGAAATAACAAAACTACCCTAAAGGGTAGGGGTTTTAAACCCAAAAAAAATGTATAAAAATTTTGAACTTCGCATAACAGGAAAATTAAAAGAAACCGCTGCTTTGTCGGTTATTGAGGTGTGTTGCTTTTTATTACCTTTTTTCATAGTTGAAAGTTTTGTGCTTTTAATGCGGCTTCTTTAATTTCCGATACGTTATGCGACATTATTTTTTTTCCGCCCTCCGAACACAACGATCATACTATCGTGCATTGGGGCTTTATTGTCCACTAATTCTCCTTTGGTATTTACTCCAACAAATTTTACTCTACCTTTTACAAATCGGATCTCATTTGCGTTTGGATGTATTGCCTCGTGGAATAGTTTTGTTGAAGTTGATACAGGCAATAGCATCACGCATAGTTTGCCCTTTTTTCCTTCCTCAATAGCTTTCATTACAAACGCCTCTTTTAGCTTTCTTGAATATGGAGGATTGACAAAATTTCTTTTTCCCCATTCTTTTGTAAGTCCATCCGTTCCGTTTAATGGGCATGGATCATAATCAAAATTATATTTCTTATTCAGTTCGCTGTATAGTGCTTCAGGCGTTGCCCAATTATCACTATGTATTAAGTTTCTGTTTTTCATATTGTCATTTTAACAGCCCCCGCAAAGCCAACTACTTATAACAAGCGGGTTTAATTCTATTGCCAAACCTTTCATTGCCTGCGGGATGTTTGGCAACAAAATAAATCCGCAGGACGTTATAAAACAGTTTGCTCTTTATCTTTGTTACATTTCAAACAAAATATTTTATGTGTACGTAAATCTTTTGCCCATGTTGGTTCAATACATACGCAACCCGATTTCATAACTTCGGCTGTTGGCAATACTGCATGTGCGTATCTAATAGCCACATCGGTTGCAAAGTCAAGGTATAATCCATCTGAAAGTCCACACATTCCGTATTCTCTTTGCACCTCATCTGCAATTTCTTCAATAAATTTTTTATCGTGTTCCATAGTATATTTAGTTTAAGTTATTAATGAGCATTGTGCTTCCACACTAATTGACAACTCCCCATTATCCACCCAAAATGAATTTGTGCCTTCACGCAACCTTTGCTTGTCGCCCCCTGATATTTATGCCACTGAAATCCTAAATGTGGAGTTATGCTTACTCCGTTATTGTGCATATAGCAATTAAATGTCGGTAGCCATTCTTTTATTGCTACTAACATCACCTTTGCAAAAACAAGGGGCTTTTCGGTAAATTTTAAATTCATCATATTAATTTTATTTATCGGTTAATTTCAAATTATCTTTTCAATCCCTTGCCTTCGCAAAGCTGCGGATCGTTAGCGGTAATAATCACAACCCCGCCTGTAATTCATTTAACGATTTGATTTCATGTGGCGGTAATAGATTAGGGTAATCGTTTAGGTAACTCCTTATTTCTTCTATGTCCGTATTTATTTCAAATCGTATAAATCGAAATCCACTTTGCATTGTTCTTTTACGCATCTCAATTCTATCAAGGTAATACTTAACCATTTCAGATGCCTTAATTTCCCGCCAATTATTACCGCTAACAACTCGGTTTAATGCAAGCGGGGTTTCGGTGGTTGAAGTTTGTTTTTTCATATCAATTTTATTTTGGTGGTTAATGATGTTTCTGTTTCTTAATCCCCGCCTGACATAAACCGAGCGGGCGTTATAAGCAAATTAAAAATTATACTTGCTTCGGCTGTTCAAAAACCGTAATATCTTTCGCCATAAAAAAACTCGCTGATACCATTTCATTTCAGCTATTTCTAATATAAACCTTTCTGCTTCCATATATCTGTAGGTGCGAATTAATTTTCTCCTTTTGTTCTTTTGTTAATGTATCTCGTATTACCTTTCGCCAAAATGTAACTTTTGGAATCCCCATGCGTGCCGCCAGCCATTTCTTTTTAATGCCGGTCTCAATCAGTTTTGCCGCAAGTTCTTCTTTGTAACTCATATCGCTGTTTTTTTTAGTTCGTCTTTTTGCTTTTTTAGTGTATGTATTTTTTCGCGGATTTTCGTTATATCATCCATGTCAGCAGCAATATTTTGGTTATTATGAAAATCGTAGTCAGGATTATCCATTCTCCTATTGTTGGTAGATAGGTATTTTTTCATCTGCACGTAATCCACCAAAAGAAGGCAATAATTACATCCGCAAAAATCATTGTGGGATGCAATCAGATTTCGATACACTCCCATAATGATTTGCTTATTGCTATTATTCGCTATCTTCCGAACCTTGCGCTTTATTTTCTCCAGTATTGTCAAGTTTTTTTAACGTTTCGCTGAGTTGTTTGTAAGCATCAAATGAGTTTTGGGTTAAAGCAACATCAATCGCCTTAGCAAGTTTCGCAATTTTATCCTTGCTTTTCTTGATTTCTTCAAAACGATTTTTGCTCATTACCTCTGTTGGCTTCCCTTCAATATAAGTTATAACATCATTTTTATTGATTTTCTTCAAATCTTTTTCACGTTGGGTTTGATTTTGAATCGCCTTTGTAATGGCATCCACCCGAGTTGTGATTTCTAATTCAGCTAACTTTTCAATTACTGTGTTAGCAACACTTTCACCGCCTTGCGTGATTTTTTCGGCAACTGCCTCTTGAATCGTTTTTTCCATTTTCATACCTTTTTTAATATTAATTCGGCGGCAAAGATAATGAAACTTTTTAGTTCCACAAGAAAATAAAAAAAATATTTCTATGGGAAGGGAATTCACCGACTTGCTACGCGAAATAATCAGGAAAAACACAAAAAAATCAAAGACGAAATATTTATATGCGTAAAAAGTATGCACATTTTGAGGTCAAAACATGCGATTTGCAACGTTTGGGAATATTAAATAAAGTTTTTAGGTTTTTTTTCTATTTTTCTTTGCAGCCAATTAATTTAAAAAATCAGTTGTATGAAACCAAATGAATTTTTTTTGCTCGCAGGCGGGACAGCTCTCGGAGTTGCACTCGGATACCTGATAGCCAGACAGGTTGAAATTATGTTGCTGAAAAGAGCTTAATGCCTTGTGGCATTACTTTTTAGCGCTAAAAGTAAATCTTTAATAAACCAAATCAAATGACAAACAGAGAATATTTAAACAGTGCCGAGAGAGCTATTCGTAATGAATATCACTCTATGGACGGATGGCAGGGAGTGGATAACTCATGGTCTGCCGATGATTGGCAAGGTGCTGTCGGAGAAGCGACGCCGAGCAGGATCCCAGAAGAAAGGATTGAACAATCATCCCCTTTCATAATCAAAATCGTTAATGCCGCGTCTGCTGCGATTAGCAACGTGGATATTGGCGATTCTTATGAGAATAGGGCTGCAACCAATTTCAACCAGAACGCAAGTATTACGATTACATCCACCGTAACGGGTGTGTCGTACCGCGAGTTTTTGGCTGAAAGCGAAACACATCCTTTTGAAGTAGGAAAAACATTGATTATCTCTACATCAGCGGGACAGTTGGATGAGGTAATTTCAGTTACCCACAGAAACGGAAGGGGCAAAAGGGAAGATATACCTATGTCTCCCACAGTTGATCCGAATCAAAATCAAACGGATCGTGTGATAGATTCCATGCATTATCTTTTTGATGGTTATACTCGGTTGAGAATTAACCAGATAAATGGTAGTGCAACAGTGTGGATAAGATTGTATCCAATATCCATTTTAAACCCGACAAAAATAATCGGGCAATCATCCGGGAACATAAAGTTTTCTGATCCTAGATTAGTAAAAACCGCACAGGTTAATTTACTGAATAGGGGACGGTAACTCTAAGTTTTCACAATATAAAGGAGGCAGGACAATCGGTTGTCTCTGCCTTTTTTGTTTTAATAGTTGTTATCATGGACGATGCAGAAAAGCACTTATCGGAAGCGAATAAGCATAACAAGGTTTTTATTTTTATCGGTGTGTCCTCGTTGCTTATTTCTATCATAACATTGGTAATGATGGCGAAAAGAAACAATTCCTAAAATGATTTTTATGAAACATGATCTAATGAAGAACTATACCAATGCTGATGGCGCAGGGGATGGTGAGATGCAACGGGATATACTTATATCCGAGTTGGCAAAGCTAATCGTAAATAGTCCGCAAAGGGTGAGAAATCACTTGCATAACATCGGCTTTAAGGTGTCTGCTAAGCCGTCCAAGACGGAATTAGCCAATTTGGTCTCTGCCGCCCTTTTAAAAAGCGAGGGGTTCGCAAAATTACTGTCCGCCGATATTATTTCAGGCAGTTATTCTTTTAATGGCGAAGGACAAATGGGACCGCCGACAATGGATTATACGGCACCAGCCCCCACTACCACAAAAAAAGCGTGGGATTGGACGGAATTTTTAAAGTCATCAGCCGATTTAGTTAATGGATTCGGGAAAATCTTTGGCGGCAAGCCGAGGGCTGATGCTGATAAGGCAAGGGCTGATGCTGATAAGGCGGCTACAAATACAGATGCAAACAAGGACTTATTAGCGGCTATTGCAGCAATGGATAAGCAGCCGGCAAATATGGGGTTATATATCGGTGTCGGCATTTTGGTTATTGTTGTAGTTGTGGTGCTTATTGTTAAAAGTAGAAAATAGGTTAATAATTAAATTAAAGATTATGGCGAAGGGAACGGAACAAAATAACACTATATTGAATAGTGAGGGAATGAGGAGGCAAGAGGCACTGAAAGTAAAACTTCGGACAGCAAAAGCAGACGGAAACGATGAAAACGAAGAAATGCGGATAACAGCGCTAAAGGATATAGCAAGGTTAATCTTGACCAGACCTGAACAGGTAAAAGCAAATTTACGAAATACCGGTTTTGTTGTGCCAGATGAAACAACAAATGAGGAATTAACAAGATTTGTTTCCGATGCTATTTATAAAAGCAAAAAATTCGCTACTTTACTCGTAGAAAGCATAAGAAGGACGAAAGGTTATTATGATTATGAGCGGGAAGAAAACATTCCTGCCAGTTTCAACACAATGGGACCTCCGCCGCCGCCTGATTATACACAAAAACCCAGAACGGATTGGGCAGCTACAATTAATTTAGGACTTGGATTTATTAGAGATATATTCGTTTCAAAACCAAACGGAAGTGGGGGCGAAAGCGGATACTCCAATCAACAAACGACAAGCACCGATGCCTCAAATGATATAATGACACAAATACTGCTTATGAAAAGCATGGAAAAGGGGGGTGGTAATGTTGGGATGTACATAGGCGTTGGAACAGGAGTATTGGTTATTGTCGGATTGATTATATTTTTGGCTGTAAAAAAATCGTAGCATGGAACAAAACGTAATAAATCAATGGCTTGCATCGGGTATTGAAAACAGTTCATGTTTCAATGAATCGGAATCTTATTATAATGCGGATTACGTGAATAAAGAAACATCAGAGACGATGAAAAATGAGTTTGTTCGCAGGGTTGCACTGCTCATTGAACACAGAAAAAATGAAGTCGTAAACATAATGAACAATGCGAATATTTTTGTTCCTGAAAATTCATCAAACGAAGATATTTTGTCTTTAATTTTTACCGTCCAGCCAGCAAAACGAACTGAATTAATGACGGAAATCGCAAAGATAGTACGGCAATATAAATTTTAACAAATGACTGAATTACTCAATCTGAATAAAGAAACGCAAATAGGTACGAAAGTGCCGAGAAGTTCTATTGTTGATTTTGAAAACAAGTTACGCAATGTCAAAGGGGCGTTTATTGGCGATAATGAATTGTGTCCATTGAAACATTCATTTTGCGATAGTATGTTTGTGAGGGAAATATTTATTCCCAAAGGAACGTACCTTACTGGTAAAATACATAAACACGAACATCCCAATTTTCTATTGAAAGGAAAGGTAAGGGTGGCAACTGAAGAAGGTATTGAGGAATTAACAGCGCCGTTATCAATGATTTCTAAAGCCGGTACTAAAAGAGCTTTGTATGTTGTTGAAGATTGCACATGGGTTGTGGTTCACCAAAACCCCACTAACACACAAGACATATCCGAATTAGAAGAAATGGTCATAGCCAAAAACTACGAAGAATACGACCTTTTTGCAAAGCAACTTAACGGACATGCCAAACCCACATTAATCAATCAAAAAAATGAAATAACAAACTGCGGCATTATTGCCCTAAAAAATATCAGTGATTTAGAAAATATCTCTGTCAAAACTCTTTTATCATTTGCAAATGATAACGGCATTTCTCTCATTGCCTATAAAGTTCTTGCAAGTGAAATAAAAAAAACAGAGTTGCCTGCCATATTTCATGCAAAAAACCACTTTGTTTACATTGGGGAAAATGATTCTTTTCCAGAAATTGAATACACGGGGATTGTTTTGTCTGATAAAGAACTAAATCATCCGAAAATAAAAAAAAGTGAATTGAAAAATATTAATGGGGGTGTGTGGGTAACCGTTGCTGTTGGCGCCGCCAGTACTATTTACTCCATTGCAGAATCGGAGGCGGCAAAAACAAAGGCAGCGCAAGCAGAGAGAGATAGGGCGTCTGATGCGCGGCAAGCGGCAGCAGCAAAAGCGGTGGCGGATGCGAAGGCGGCAGCGGATAAAAAAGAGGCGGACGAAAAGAAACTGCTGCTAATGGGGAAATTGTTCGGCGGGGGAAAATCTAATGGCAGTGGTGGCAATACATTACTGGGTATGCCGATGCCGTTAGCCATAGCCGGAATGTCAATCATAGGGTTAGGTGTTGTAGCAGTAATTTTAGTTTTAATATTAAAAAAATAGAAATTATGAGTAAAAAAGCAATTATTTTGAGTATAGTAGGATTTATTGTCCTTGTCGGTGGTGGTATTGCGGTAGCCGCAGTGATGGGAAAAGGAAAAGGAAAAGGAAAGGATAAGCCAGGTGGAAGCGCCCCTCCCCCAACCGAACCCTTCTTTGCGAGAACAGAAGAAGAAGCAAAGATTATGCAGGAATTTGCGAAAAAAGAAAAATATGCCGTTACAGATGGTTCTGCCAGAGAAGCTGTGAGAGCGGGGTTATACGTGCCTTTAGATGCCAATACTTTTGGGCAAAACGATGCTGGTATTCTTCATTGGATGGCAGGTATTGCTTTTGATAGATTTACTCCGAGTTGGGGTAAGGATTTGGTGAAAATTCAGGGAATGAAAAGTGTTGCAGAACAAGCTGCATTTCAACGCCAACAACAAGTACTAAAACAAGGAGGTGTATTAAATTTTACTTTTTAAATAAGAGATGTTAATGCAAGCATCAATATTAAAAAATATGGGCTTCGGACAAAGCCCTTGCTCGCTAATGCAGTTCAATAGAACATACATTGAGCAAAGAACCCCCCCTGCTTTAGCAGTGGGAGTATGTCAGGCTTTAATCACAATTTAAAAACGAAGCTATGAAACAGTACATTTTTACGCAGGATTTTGATACCGTTACATTTATTCCGGTATCGCAACGGGCAACGCATAACCCTAAACCGGTGTCTTTTAAAAAGATGAAAACGGTCATGGGCGAGATGATAAAGAATGAGGTATCAGAGCTACCGCCTTACTTTGTCATGCTTAAAAGTGGCGATGATGTGGTTCGGCTTGACCATACGGGAGTACCGGCTAATGATATAGTGCAATTGGTTTATGATCCTACGCATAATCCTGATTTTAAATACGTAGCCCCCACTGAACTTGTGTTCACAAAGCCATATACGGCAGCTTATTCCCGTGCTGCATATACTGAAGGTCTGCCTAAGGAAATGTGGCAAGGTATCAAAATAAAACGAACGGAATTTATACAGGATTTTAAAGTCGGAGATAAAATTTTTGGCGTTCCAAAGGGTACTGATTACAGCACAATTATAGATGGTGAGGCAATTCCTATACCCGCAGCCGTATTGAAGGCAGTCCCCGAAATGAGCGGTGAGTTAAAAGAACCAAAACCTGATGTAGAAGTACCAAAAGAGGCACAGATGCCCAACCTGCTAACCACCCAAAACATTATCATCGGTATATTGATTGTGGCGGTTCTGTGGATGTTTTCCAAACCAGATAAAGCTACTTAAAAATGGACGCCAAAGATAAAATCAGCGACATAGCGGCAGGCATCCATGACGGAACGCTTGCGGCGAGCATAAAAAAGAACGCTCAATATACTGTGAATGGTATGTTAGTCGGTGCAGTAACGGGCTTCCTTTTGGCTATGATAACAGGACGTTGTAAAATATGCCTTAGTATATGGGGTGCTGTCGGCGGTGGCGCAACGGGATATTTAATTGCAACCCGTAAAAAAAACACTCAATCTTTTTGCCCATGTTAGAGTATGCCGACATATTGAATAAGGTTGATGCTAATGAGCGAAAAGGTCATTATGGTAATACAACGGGCATGACGGTAAATGACATGTATAAAAACTATCAGGCATGGTTCAGCGCAAAATATCCAAGTCCGGCGATACCATTAAGTTTTAGGGAGTGGCTAAGGTGGGCGCAAAATAAAGGGTTGATAAAGCCAAAAGTAATGAAAGTGGAAGGAGATGAAAGCAATCAAGATTTGAGTAGCAGCGACGCTGAAAATACAGAAATTGTTTTACCGATGAGATTTAACAAGCCAACTAATCGGACAGGGAAAATATTAGCAGGGACGATATTATTTGTGTCGCTGGCATTTTTGATATATAATATTTGGAGAAAAAAACCAATTTTGTCAATTACCCCAAGCTAAAGCAAGGGGCTTGTAAAAAGTAAACGAACCATGTTGAACAAACAAGTTAAACGAAAGACTACACTGCCCAAGTTTCCGAGAGTAAAATCTTCGGGACGTTTGAAGGAAATTGAATCATCTGCTGGTGGTACGGCAAAGGATGTTATTTGTGCTTCACAAGCAAATAACCTCTCCGATGGTCAATGTGGAAGTGAAGTAGAAAACCTCACGGAGAGAGGGCTTAAAGCAACAAACTCCAATCTTTCTGTTCCTGTTGTAGATTCAAACAACAAACCCCTCATGCCGACCACTTGTTCCAGAGCGAAGCGATGGATTAAGAGCAGGAAGGCAACTGGCTTTTGGAAGAAAGGCATTTACTGTGTGCGATTGAATGTAGAGCCATCATCCAGAAAAGTTCAGGAAATTGTTGTAGGAATTGACACAGGGAGTAAGAGGGAGGCGTTCACAGTTAAGTCAGAACTGCACACCTACCTAAACATTCAGGCAGAGGCAGTTGATTGGGTGAAAGAGAATGTTGAAACAAGACGTAATCTGAGAAGAACAAGACGAGGAAGGACAACGCATTGCAGAAAAAACAAATCAAACAGAGTGAACAATCGCAAACGAGTTCCACCATCTACAAAAGCAAGATGGCAATTAAAGCTACGGGTGTTTAATTGGTTGAAGAAAATGTATCCTATCACACATTGCATTGTTGAAGATATAAAAGCAAGAACACTTAAAAATGGCAAGAAATGGAATCGCTCATTCAGTCCACTTGAGGTTGGTAAGAACTGGTTTTATGGTGAAATCAAAAAGATGGCTACTCTTGAAACGAAGGCTGGATACGATACAAAAGAACTCAGAGATGCAGTTGGATTGAAAAAGATTAAGAACAAACTCTCTGAAAGATTTGAGGCGCATTGTGTGGATAGCTGGGTGCTGGCAAATTCAGTTGTTGGCGGACACATAACTCCAGACAATAAAACAATGCTGTTAATCAGACCACTTAGATTTTATCGCAGACAACTCCATGTTCAGAATCCATCAAAGGGAGGACTGCGAAAAAATTATGGCGGTTCAATGTCAATGGGGTTTAAAAGAGGTTCTATTGTAGCACACAAAAAATATAGCCTATGCTTTATAGGTGGAACAAGTAAAGAAAAAGTTTCATTACACAATTTAACAGATGGGAAACGGCTATGCCAGAACGCCAACCCGTTTGACATCAAGTTTTTGGCATATAACTCATTTTTAACAAGGACGGCAATTCATCCCCAACCTAAAGGAAGGGGTTTCCTTGCCGAAATCACACATGAGCAAATAAAAATGATTAAGTTATGATTTTCGCAATAAAAAGGCAGTTTCAGGATCAAGTTATCCGTATCCCCGTTAGAACGGGACGACCGGAAATGTTGGTAATAAAGGTATATCATTCAATCAAGCCATATACCTTCTATTTCAACACTAATGCCTCTATGAATGGAATAGATGCCTTTACCGTGAAAATCCCAAAAGCGCCAAAAGAAGTTTATATTGAATTATATAATGAATCTAACGGACACTTGGATAATGACCCAACCTTTAAAATGGGTAATATTTCAGTAACGCACTTAGTTCCTAAATTTGCCATCAACAAAATAATGGATGCAAACGTAAATAGTTTTGCGGCATTTTCCGATAAATTCGCTGAAAATGCGGGGATATTATCGGCGCAAAACAGCATTTATGTATCTCCTAATGGAAAATTTACAATTAACTATTTGGATGTTATCAGGGATTTGGACGGTACGGAACTCACCACGCCGGCAAGGATAAATTCCAAAACAAGGATTATAGAAATTGCGAAAAAATACTACATTAATTTTACTGTTCCAGGACGCAAAGCTATAAATTGGCATGAGTTCTCCCACATGTGGAGAAATTATAATCAGGCAGATGAGGTAGAGGCGGATAAAAATGCCATTATGATATATCTTGGGATGGGCAATCCTACCGTTGAGGCGTTCAATGTTTTTCTCAAGGTGTTTAAAAATAGACCCTCTGACGCAAATGTTAATCGGTACAAGGAAATTCACCATTTTATTACAAATTTTGATGCAATAATGCAGAAACAATTAAATTAATAATTAAATAAAAATTGATTATGAGAAACGAATGGAACATAGCAAGTCAGCCGAATAATTCGGAGTGGCTTAATAATGCGACAATGAGATCGCCTTATTATAGTGTAGATGCCTTTTCTTCTTCTGATATGGGAAGAATTACACTCTTGCAAGCAAATGCAAGTACAGCATTAGTTAATGGAAAGGATAACCTGCATATAGGCAATGCTATTAATGCTGCGGTGGAACTTAGCAGGGCAGCGATAGCTCTGTCAGAAATGTCTTTTATACTAAGGGCAGGGACTACTAATGCGGCATTAAAGGCAACTTTAGATACCCATGTACAAAATGCACTGTCTAATGCACAAGCTGGCAGTGCTATTAATTCAGCCGCTGAGCTTGTTAGTGCGGCTACTGCACAAAGAACATTGAACGAATTAAGCCCTATAAGTGTGCTTGCGCCTACTACTGCATTTTTAAATACTCATTTGCAGGGGGCGAAAGACAATCTATCTGCGGGAAGCGCACTAAACACGCTCAGTGAGGTTTACCAGGTGCTTAGTGAGCAAAACAAAATAAATGGCAATTTATTAATGGCGCTTGTACAAAAGGCGGCGGCACAGACGGTGGCGGATGCAGAGGCGGCGGCAAAAGCAGCAGCCGATGCGGCGGCGGCGGCGGCGGCGGCAATAGCTAAAAATCTATCAGATAAAGCGATAGCGGATGCGAAAGTAATATCAGATGCAGCGGCGGCGGCGTCAAAAGCAGCAGCCGATGCAGCGGCAACGGCGGCAACAATAGCGGCGGCAGTTGCAGCAGCAAAAGCGGTGGCGGATGCGAAGGCGGCAGAGAAAGCGATTGCAGACGCGACAGCTACTGCTACTGCGATTTCGATAGCACAAGCACAAGCACAGGCGGCGGCGGCGGCGGCAGCAGCATCAGACAAAGCGGCGGATGCGGCAGCAGACGCTCAAGCAGCGGCAACGGCGGCACTGAACGGAACAGGAACGCAAGAGGCAGCAACAGAGGCAGCAAAGAAAGCAACTGCCTTGAGTAAATTAGCAACAAAAGCACAAGCGGCGGCAAAGGGGATAAAAACCGCAGGGTTTCTACCGGAGATTTCACTAACCAAAAGTACGTTATTCGGTATGCCAAAAGCCACTGTTATTGGTATAATATCAGCAATCTTGGGGGCAGGATTAATATTGTCAGTAATTAAGTATGTCAAAAAGTAATTAACATTAACTAAATTTGAATTTTATGTTTTACACAAAATTATTCAGAAGGGGCGGCAAAGTAAAGCCCGCCAAAAGGGGAAAAACCGTGAAGGCGGTGGACTACCAAACGACACCTTTTTCCGATTGGAGAAAAGGGGATAAAAAGATGGATAAAAAACGCAGTGCGTTGAAACCTGGCAGAAGGATAAGCAAGCGAGGTAAGAAATACACCGAAACGAGGGCTAACCGGAGCGACCTTTCAAAAAAAACCGGGTTATAAGCACAGAAACCTTAATTATTTATTTATGAAGAATTACGTTATAACGGCGGAATCAAGTCCTGATTATGATAATTGGGGGTGGGATGACTATTGGTCTATCAGAGATTGGATGACTTGGCATATGCGAATGAAGAAAGAATATGGCAAAGAAAAAGCTAATATTACATTCCTTACCGCTTGGGAAAAGCAACAGTTTCTTTCATCCCCATTAGATGCCCGTACATTTGATGCTGATTTTAAGCGCTATGCCAAAGACAATGGATTTTATGAAGGTTTGTTTGATCCAGGCATACTAAAACTCATTTTAAAAGGAATTAGTTTGGGATTGGATGTTACGGAAACAACGATAGAAGCCGCATCTGATACAGCAGAGACATTACGTAAATTCATCAAGTACGGCGTTCCGATAATTTTGATAGCACTGATTTTAGGGACTGGTTTGTGGGCGTATAAAAATTTCATAGCGGTAAAAAATAATTAAACAATTCGGCAATAATTGCAGACATGACAAAATATATCACGACGAAAGAGGCACCAGTTTGGATTTGGGATGCTCCCAATCAGGATGCCAGGGAAGTTGTAAGAACGCTACCTAAAGGGACGATTATAAATGTCGTGAGACGGGGAAATAGTGGGCGAGGCGAAGATTTTTTTATTTTTAACATTAACAATGCTATTGACATGGATAAAGCAATTCCATATGTAGAAACAGGAACGGGGACAGGGACAGGGACAGGAACGGGGACAGGAACAGGAACGGGGACAGGAACAGGAACGGGGACGGAAAAAGTAACGGGGACGGAAAAAGTAACCACAGGAGCAAAACTATTCGGCATACCCGCAAACTACGTCTATATTGGTGCGGCTGTCATTGCAATAGCCGCAGTTTTTGGCTTTTTAAAATACAGGAAGGTGAACTAAAATTAAAACTATGACATATACAAGCAAACAAAGGATTCAATTTAATAAAGAACGAAAGCAGAAAGGATAGGAGATTTCTTTTGCAAACATTTTAATCTAATGATTCATGGCAGATTTTAGCAAAGCGATACCAAAAATATTGAAGTCCGAAGGCGGCTACACGAAAAATCCAGATGACGGCGGTAATTATCAATGTCAGGTTGGGTGGGCGAAACGTATAGAAGGTAAGTATGTTTGTCCTAACGGAAAGTTAGCCCATTTAACAGGAACAAATCGCGGCATCGCTGCAAATACATTGCGGGACTGGAAGAAAAGGATAGTTTCTGATGCTGAAATGATAAATTTAACAGAGCAAGAAGCCACCAATATCTACAAAAATGTGTACTGGGATGCGATTAACGGGGATGCCATAACCGACCAAGCAAAAGCCGAAATATTATTTGATGCACAAGTTAATCAAACCGGATGGGTAATTACAATGTTATCAGATACAGTAGGCATTTCCAAAGGCAGTATAAAATATCCTTTGTCTGCGACAGTAATCGCTAAAATCAACAGCGAGGGGTCATTCGTTAATAAATTCGCAACACAGAGAGAAAAAAGATATAAGGAAACGGCATTACGCCCAGGTCAGGATAATTTTCTGGTAGGATGGTTGGACAGGTTGAGCCAATTCCGGCAGACAATCAGGGGGAAAAAGACATTGCTGGTGAAAATAGGTGTCGGGGTGTTAATTTTAGGTATATTTGTAGGAATAATTTATGCAATAAAAAAAAATAAGAAAACATGACGACCTTTGAATGGGACATATCGGGACAGGAGAAAACCTTTGAATGGGAAATAGCGGGGCAAAATAACTATTCCGCAGAGGCAATATTGGCGCCAGCCCCCCTAACAGTAGAACCAATATCTGTTATTCCGCTTGCTCCAACTACTCTTGCGGTAAGTACAACTAAAGCACTACCTATCACTAAAACTCTTACTATGTCGCCATTGCAGGAAACGGCAGCAAGGATAGCCCCTGTTAGTGAACCCACAACTTTGCCTTTACCACCTCCACCACCATCACCGCCGCCGACACAGACAATCATTCAGGTTGTTCCTGAATCGGTTATGCAGAGAGCAGCCCAAACGTCTTCTGGGGGGGGCGGAGGATATGGCGGCTTCGGTTCACCAGAAGCCACCCCGCCAGAAACGGATTCTGATAACCTAAAAGAGGATATGGCAAAAGAGACGGCAGTAGCACCTGCGAAAGGTAAAAAAAACTACGTTTTTATAGGTATCGTACTCGCCATCATAGGATTGGCGTTTGTGTTCAGGAAAAAAATATGAAGAAAAATATTCATTTAATTTCGCATGAATACCAAAACATCCGGTTGGTGGATGTTTTCGTGTTGGGGCCGGCAATGATTTGGGCAGGGACTTTTAAAGCGTTGCCCCCTGTGTTGCGAATAGTGCTTATAGTTTCCGGCGCGCTAACTATGGTATTCAACGGGGCGAATTATGTTCGGGTGAACAGAGCGGAGAAGCAGCAATAATCGTTCCTTCAAATCCTATATCTTTGCACGATGGTACGAACTGTTCCATATATCATAAAACTTGTCAATTCCTCTGCAAATGCAATAGCAGACGTTGATATAGGGGATAGTTACAATAAAAGAACAATTACAGCCGCAGGAGACGTTACGGTGGTGGGTAGTTCGGGCAGTATTCGTAAGTCCACCGATGGCGGGGCAACGTGGTCAGCACAGACCAGTGGAACTGCCAATCAATTAAACTCTATTTTTTTTATTTCTCCTGATATTGCTTTTGCAGTTGGTAATTCAGGGACTATTTTAAAAACAACCGATGGCGGTACAACGTGGACGGCACAAACAAGCGGTACGACACAACGACTAAGCTCTGTTTATTTCATAAATGCCGACACTGGATATGCAGTTGGTAATGAAAGCAGTAAGCGAAAAACCACAAATGGCGGGACAACATGGGTAATATCGGATTTTGACGGGGTAGAACCAAATATTACTTTGCAATCAGTTTTTTTTATAGATGTGAATACTGGATATATAGTGGGTGGTGGAGGCGAAATGTTTAAAATCACCGATGCGGCGGGGAAATGGTCATCCGTATCAGGTACTGGAGGTACATCAAATCAATTAAACTCTGTTTATTTCACAAGCGCAAATACTGGTTATGCCGTTGGCAATAGCGGCGTTATTCAAAAGACCACTAATAGTGGCACGAATTGGACACCGCAAACAAGCGGGACTACCCAACATCTAAACTCTGTTTATTTTTTAAATGCCGACACTGGCTATGCAGTCGGGGATTCAGGCGTTATATTAAAGACCACTAACGCCGGAACAACATGGACGGCTCAAACAAGCGGCACAACTAATAACTTGCTTTTTATTTTTATAATGGACGTAAACACTATTTATACGGTAGGCGCAAGTGGGACTATTTTAAAGACCACTGATGCCGGAACGACATGGACGGCATTGGCAAGTGGCACGACCAATGATTTACAGGGAATTTATTATACCGTAAGCAATATAACAACGACTTCCCCTACTTCGGGAACTACCTATAATGAATTTTTATCAGAAACAGAAAACAGACCCGTTGAGATATGCAGCACGACCATTATTTCAACCTCAGCAGGACAATTAGAAAAACCCATCACAATAACACATCGGGACAGCATGGGAAAGAGAAGGGACTTTGCCGTTATCCCTACGATTGAACCTTTTCAGAATCAGGTGGATCGCATAACAGACAATACAAGTTATAAATTTGATGGTGGGACACGCATAAGAATAGCAGAAATTAACGCTGGCGCAACGGTGGAGGTGCGGATGTATCCAAAAGAGATTTACAGCCCGTCATTTAATCCTGGCGAACCAGGCACCACACAATTACAACTGCCGCGATTAACAATGACAGTGGATGAGAATGATTTGTAACTATTTATATGCTTTTAACATGAAGCAAAGATATATTTTATATGTAGAACTATACATTTGCATATATTTATTTATCAACATTTTTATTAACATTTGTCCACCAAAGTATATAGTTACCATTTCTAATAATTTTTTTTATCTTTGCAAAAAAAAATGAAATTATGAATGACACACTTGCAGGACAAATAGGAGAAATCAAATTTGATTTTTCCGATTACGGGCAACTGCCTGTTAAAAATGACATTATTGTCTTATCCAAAGCACAACCGCCGGAACAGTGCGAAATAATTTACAAGCAGTGGGAGACACTGAATTATTTACTTAAAAACTTACAAACCCTAAATGAATACTTACAAACCAATAAGGGGGAAACACTCAATGCGTGGCTTGCACAAACGAAATCAGGAATTAGCAAATCAGTAGTTGCTAAATTAGGCAATCACACGAATAAAACAGGCGGCATAACGGCTTATTTCTTAAATCTTCAAAAAATTTATAATGAAGAAGAAGCGAAATATGACAATTATGAAAAAAAAGCCAGTGTTCCTGACTATTTTCAGGGGGATGCAATGAATATGCAATTAAGGCGCTTGGAGAAAAGAAAAAACCGAACTGCAAGCATCAAAATACAATTCAGGGATTTAAAAAAAGACGACAAAGGTTATTTGTATGTGAACCTTGATGAGCCGGAAATTATCAAAACAGAAGAAGCAGCGCCGGAACAAAAAAAAACGTATGCCGACGATTCAGATACGGAAATTCCGGCTAAACCAGCAGTGAACATAGTAAAAAAAGAAAAAAGCAATGTTGGTATTTGGGTGGCGGTATCGGTTATTGCAATCGTATTGATTTTTGCCGGATTCAAGTTTTTAGGGAATAAAAAATAATGAGCGGAGGCACTAAAATATTGTTTGGGTCATTAACTGCGGCAGTGGTGGCTGTGGCTGTATTTATCACAATATCCATCAATGATTTATTGCGTGTATGTTACGAACTGACAGAATACAAATTAAAAAGTATTGACGACAAGTATGTTTATATTGATCTTAAACTAAGGGTTAAAAACCCCGCAAAACTGAACATAACAATCAAGGGTTATTACATAGATGTTTTTATCAATAATAAATGGGTTGCAAATACACAGAATAAAGACAAAAAGGTAATACATGGAGGCACAACTGACTTTATTGAAATGGCATCAGCCGTGAATCATCAAAAAACATGGGCAGTTTTTCAATCTCAAAGCATATTAGACCTTTTATCAAGCGCAAACACAAAAAATGTTTCTGTAGAATTGAGAGGTAAATTTCATGGCTCTGTTTTAGGTTATTCAATTAATGTGCCTATCAAGATAAAAACGTCATTGAAAGAAATTGAAGAATCAGCAAAAAAACCATCAGCTTGTTGAACATTTCAAACATAACGAAAGAGACGTTTCGTAAATTATTTCAAAACGTTGCGGCAGAGATGGAGACGCCTGTCGCTGAAATACAACTGTGTTTTTATTTTCCTGATAGCGAATGGAAATTAGCTGCGTTTAAAAATCTAATCTACGTAAAATTAATTGCCTTTGACGACTATATTGAGAAGATTACCCTTGCGAATTTCCTTGATGACGTATTACTAAAAACGGTTGGGGCGAACAAAATTAAAACAATAATAAATAAATCTGGTGTTATGTATGCCGGTGAACTGTGTTGTGATGCAAAAGAAATAAGAATATTTTTAAGCGACAACGGAGATAATTTCCCAAAGGCGGTGCTTTTACAAAAAGAAAAGCGGATAAGAAGGATTGATATTGAAAAAGAAATCATACATTTGTAGGTTGGATTAACATTTAAAAATCAGAAATCATGGCAGTAGTAAGCGTAACAGATAGTTTGGGTACACTGGTAGTCAGTGATGGTAATTCTTCGGAGAATATACCCAAAAGCAAGGTGGTTGTTACCTCAAGGGGTGATAACGTAAAATTGCAATGGGGGGGCAGTCAGTATATAGACGCTGTTTATACGGATTTTACTGCACCAACCGGCGCGAGTGCCGCCGCCGTAGCCGCTTCTATTAATGCCTTCTTAGATACTGCATCCCTTGTTGTAACATTAGGGGCAGGGACAGTAAATGCTGGAATTATTGGTTCAAATGTCAGTGTAGGAGTGAATATAACAAGACCTTCAAACACCACTACTTACACCATTAATGACGTTGTGAACGACAGTGGAACAACACCATTATTATTCACTAATGTAGGTAGGGCAACCGATATAGGGGGGTGGGTAGTAAGCGGTATGGCTACCAGCGATGCCGCACAAGCAACATTGCCAAATATTGATTTAATGTTGTTCAGCAGTACATTTACTATTGCGGCTGATAATGCCGCTTTTGCGCCGACAAACGCACAAATGGCAACTTATTTAGGAAAAATTCGTTTCTCTACATGGGTAAACAGGGGGGTTAGGGCAGAAAGCGATGGAGCGTTGGAAAATGCGTTTGTTTTTACGCCTGGTAGTGGCACAAGAGATATACATGCTGTCGCAGTCATCCAAAACGCTTATGTTCCAGTATCCGCAGAGATTTTTAGGTTTACAGTTAATGTGGAGCAATATTAAACATGGGATTTTTTAGGAATAACATATTATTTAATAAAAAAACATACGACAACGATGCGATAATTTTCTTTAATGCAGTCGTAGCAGCGGGAGGAGCATTGACGGCAACAGAAAGAAATGCCGTAAATACCTATGTAAAAAATTTAAAAAGTAATTCATTGTGGACACCTACGCTTGCTGACTATCCCTTAGTCGGGGCTTCTGCCGCTGCCCATCAAATTAATTTAAAAACTCCTGGAACTTTCAATTTAACCTTCGTAAATACTGTTGCTGGTGATCATGCGGCTAATGGATGGACGCCGAATGGCACTACTTCTTATGCTAAAACAGGCATTGTTCCAAGTGTGGATTTAGTGGAAAACTCGGTTGCCATTGAGTTTTATTCCCGTACAGAACAAGGCGCTGACGTTTCTGATATTGGAGCGGCTAATACTGTACCAGGATACTTAATTATGCAGGCACGGGTGGCGGCGAACAATTTTATTTTCTATTGCTACAACGGCACAGCGGGTCAGGGATTGGTGAGTACAGCGAATACATCAAGTGTGGGCAGTTTTATTGGTAGCCGGGTATCTTCAACTGACAGCCGAACAATTAAAAATGGCGCGCAGGTAGGTTCTACGCTCACGTCTGTTGGCGGCAATGTCCCCACAATAGAACTATATTTAGGCGGGTACAATAATAATGGTTCTGTTGCCCAAATATCAAGCCGTCAATATGCAGGATTTGCAATTTTTTCGGGACTTACCGTAGCACAGTCATTGTTACAATATAATGCACGGCAGGCAATGAATGCAACGTTGGGGAGGCAGGTATGATTTATTTAGTTTTTGATATGGAAAATTCAGCGAAGGCGACATTCACAGCCGCAAGCGGAGTACAACGTAAACCGATTACAATTAAGAATAACCTGTTTATTTTGCAAGTTGAATTAGAGGATGAAATTATTGAACATGGCGCTATTTACACGAAGCGTGAAGTTTTGGAAAGCGAATTTATAAAAACCACATTGTGAAAAAGTTAGACGATCTGATTGTGGCAGTGGGGCGCATAGAAGACAAGCAGGATTCTCTATGCAGTGCGATCCAATCAATAAAACAGGTGTTGGGCGGCAGTACGCTTGGTGATAAGGGTTTGGTAGAGCAGATGACAACCCTAAAAGTAGATTACTATCAGACAAAAAGTGATGTGAATAAGTTAAAATGGATGGCAGGTCTGTTGGGTACTGCGATTGCCGGAGCGGCAGTTTATATTTATGAAAAACTTTTAAAATAAAAAAATATGATAAAAAAAACTGATATACAAGCGATCCTGTTCGGACTGTTTATTCTTTTGGGAATATACTGCCAGGAAAAGCCAAATCCGGTGATATATAGCCCGCAGGACATTGCCAATGCCGTTGCGGAGTTGGAGCGGTTGAAGGCAGACACGCTGAAAGTTGATACGGTGAAAAAATGAAAGTATCAGCAAATTTTTCGCTTCAGGAATTTATTGATCCCGAAACATTTAAAAAGTTCGGTGACCAAAGTATTTGGTTTTTAGACCAAAAAATTATCCACATAGCTCAATTCATGCGGGAGCGGTTCAAATTGCCGGTGACAATTAATAGTTGGCACACAGGCGGGACGTTTCAATTTCGCGGGTTCAGACCGCCTGCCTGCACGGTTGGGGCAACATTATCACAGCACCGGTTCGGGCGAGGTATTGACTGCAATGTAGATGGGGTGTTTCCGCGTGATGTGGCAAAAGATATAATTCAAAATTTCAGCACGTATAAAAAATACGGATTGACGACCATTGAAGACCCCGGCGCCACAGAGACGTGGTCGCATATTGACGTCAGAAATAATAATAATAGTGAGAATTTGCTCATAGTTAAACCGTAAATCATGGAAAATCTTGATAGCCCGCTCAAAGCCGCGACCTACATTAAAAGGATGCGGTCGCCGATGCCTCGTTTCTGGAAGAAAATCGGAATTTTTTCAGCTTCCATTGCAGCAACTTGTACATTGATAATCGGCACGAGCGCTGCTGTTGATTTGCCGTTAGGAGACAACTTATTGCGGATATTAAAAATAGGTGTTGTCGCAGGTACGGCTGTTGGAAGTATGAGTATTTTCACAAAAAAAGACGCGGAAATAAAGCCGTAACGATTCAAAAAGGACAAATTTTGTCTTCAATTAAATATATTTTGACCGGATCAATTAGATGCAATAATGATTTAAGTTGCAGCACTGAAAATTCCCTGCGATATAATCTGTAGCCGTTTTGTTTCCCCACCTCAATAATATTCAATTTTTTCAAGGGATAAAATCTATTACCCCTCATTTGAGGCAGGCGGTAGAGACCGGTCTCGTTATAGCCGAAGTCCATATTATTGACGGAAAAACCATAATTAAAAATCAATTCCATGCTTAAATTATTAATGGTTGTTTTTTCGCACAATGGTGGCGGGTATCTGCAAGTTAGTAGCAATGGGGGTTTGTTGCTCGTATTTAAGTTCATCGGTAATCGGACGAAAAAAAATAAAGGAAAATTTTGCCCACGCTCTCCTTGTTTTTTTCAAAAACATAAAAGGTTAAGAAATCCGTTTCATTGATTTACATTCTGGACACTCCCAAATTATTCCTTCTTTTGATTTTGAATAAGAAAACATATCTCCACATTCAGCACATTCAGCAATCATATCGTGTTCTTTTATTGATGGTGTAATGCTTAATTCTTTTGCCGTTCCCAATGATGAGTGTAATGAGTTAATATTTCCACCAAGTTTCATTGATGAATTTTCTTCTGTAACGGAATGTAAATCCAAATCATCTATTACTTTGTCGGATATTTGATTTACAATGGTTTTATAATTCATATCTGCAAATGCTATAAATTCGCCACCAACCAATATACCTTTAAACTTCTCTTCATTTCTTGACCAAGCAAATCTTATTTCATATTCTTTTCCTACATCTTCGCCACGACCACCATAACCCATATGGTCAGCAATTCTTATTTTCGTTTCTACATTTCTAATTTTTATGTATTGACTACCCGTAGGTGCTTTATAAATAGTTGCCGAAAATCCATTGGTTTTTAATTTATTCAATATTGCCAATGGTATTTTTTTTATTGGTTTTACAACTTCAAAAAAATCATTTTGTTTTTTTATGATGAGTTCTTCTTTTAACTTTTCCTGTTTAGCATATTCATCTAATTCTTTTGCCTTTCTTATTCCTTCTGGGCTATTTCTGTATTCAATTTCTGCTTTTCTTTGTTTTGTTTTTTCTTCCTCAATTTCTGCTTTTCTTTGTATCATTTTTTCTTCCTGAAATTGAGTTAATTGCGGAACATAAATAAAGTATCTGCCTTTTTGGTTTTTAAAAATATATTTTATTCCGTAGTTATCAACAAATTCATTACCAATAGAATTATGATGACCCATTCCTTCTACTCTAATTTCATCAGGTATAAATGGATAATTATACTGATGGTATCCACTTATATATTTGTTGATTATTTGTTCTCTTGAAAGCGGACTTACTCCTTGTTTTTGTGTTTCCATTTTTGTTTATTTTAGTTTTTACAAATTTAAGAATAAAGTAGCCAACGCACCCCACCTTAAAAATTTTTCTTTATTTTTTTTATCGCTTCGTATTAACATTTGTGCTGATAATCCCCACTGCTACTAACATCGGCTATAATTCCATTTGGCTTTTTTCTTTTTTGATTTTTTATTTTGGTAAAAAGCCAAACGAGAATATAGCCGTAATCGTTATAGGCAATAAAAA
>ERZ1292637.366-Hain-H14-01um-R3-366-length-29152-cov-9_pt1 | contig 27347 bp, 36 predicted proteins | sample MGYA00564405_ERZ1292637 | MGnify/ENA primary metagenome ERZ1292637 (study PRJEB36523, sample SAMEA6512645) | groundwater metagenome | collected 2019-01-09 | study: AquaDiva: Metagenomics assemblies of 32 groundwater samples | reverse complement strand
GAGGACAAGGCGCTGCACAAGCGCCCTGGACTCACCAAGGTCAACAGCGTAGCGGCGGCGGGGTCGATAGGCGGTCTGGCAAATGTCCCGATCGCGCTGCCGACCACGCGCCGCTTGCTGGCTGGCCGGTACACCGGAACGACACCGGGATGGAACACCTCGACGGACGAATTTGCCACGGCGGCGACCACGAATGGACCAGATGGCTTCGATGCGACCAACGGCGTCCCGCGCCTTCCCGCGAACGTCTACACGAATCTGGCGAACAGCGACGACCGGCAGCGGGCGTTCGCCGGCCGCCCCTCGATCACGTACCGGAATCGCTTCTATTACGCGGGCAATGATTATACCGTTGGGACGACTGGCCCGACGATCCGGGTGTGGGATGGTACGACTGATCGGCTCCTGACCAGGATTCCGCCCCTCGATAGCACGCAGGCCAGCGCCGTGCTCTGTCTGATCGCGGCGAACCAACGGATCTACTTGACCACCTACGATACGGGATCGTATGCCGCCAACTCAGTCAAGGCTCGCATCTTCGAACTGAATCCAGAATCCGGCGCACTCGTCCAGATGGGATCGCGTTTCCCGATCTCGCCCGAGACGGCGCGGGTGCCGTACGGGCTGGCTTGGCACATGGGACGGCTCTGGACGGCGACGTTCACAGGCGGCTCCAGCGCGACACAGCGGAGCTATTTCATTCGACCAGGGATCGATACAGACTGGACAAGCGACTCGGCCAGTGTCGGCGCAAACGGTCCGATCACCAACATGCTGTCGTTTCAAGGACAAATCTATTTTGCCGGAACGGCTGATGCGACCAGTCCAGCCCTAATGCGTGTCCGCAGCCCCGCTGGGGCCTATTCGACCTCACTCACCGTGGCGCTAAATGAGGGCGGCGCGGTGCCTACGATGGCCAGCTTCGGTATCTTCAACCACTTCGGCGCAATGGCGATCTTTAGCGGCAATCTCTACGCGGCATACTTCAACAAGGACACGGCCGATGCCAACCTATTTAGCCGCGTCTATCAGTACACAGGCTCGGCGTGGTCGGTGGTCTATTCTCCGGCGGCCAACGCCGCCACCTCCGTGCCCTTTCAGTCGGCGCTCGTCCACAACAGCGATCTCTACTTCCTGAGCAGCCCAGAAAGCGACGGCGCCGGCACCGAGATCAACAAGATCATCAAGACCAGCGACGGCACGACGTGGTCAGATGTCAGCAGCGGACTCGCCAACTTCAGCACCTCGCACCTCGGCGTCATTGTGACCTAACATGCCCTTCACCCTGCTCCAGGCAGGCACGTCCCTGCAAACGATGAACACGTCGGGCACGCTGACGACCTTGACGCTGCCCACGGGTGTGGTGATCGACTCCACCAAGATTCTACGCACCGCCGTCTTTGGGCGCTATGTGGTCTGTGTGAACTCGCCCACGCGGCCATTGTCGGTTGATCCCGATGGTGTCGTGCGGGTGCTGTGCCCGAATCCTCCACGCACCAGGCTCGTCTTGTCCGCGACCGGCAGCGGGGCATTGACGGGCAGTTACCTGGCTAAACAGACCTTCCTCGTGCTCGATGGTGATGGGAACATCATTGCCGAATCCGAATTGGGACCACTCACGACCGCCGCGTCCCTAACCGCGCAGATCATGGCTGTGACGGGCATCGATCTGTCGAGCGACACGATCACCGCGTCCCGGCTCTATCGCACCGTCGCGAGCGGCAGCGCCTACTTCCGATGGGTCGATTCCGACGGCAATACACAGACAACGCTTCAGGACGATCTCGCGGATGCGTCATTGGAACTGTTGACCGCGCCCACACTAGGGACGCCGCCGAACGATCTCACGCTGCTGGCCGAGTATCGCGGCCGGTTGTGGGGCGTGTCTGCACTGGAGATCGATACGATCCGGGTCGGTGAGGCAGGTAAGATGTATGCCTGGCCTGCGACAAGCGGCTACATCGTCGGGAAGCCCGGCGGCGATGATCGGGGTATTACGGGCCTGATCCCGCGCAAGGAATTCCTGCTCGTTGGTCGCCGGGATGCGATGTTCCAGATGACCGGGGATGCGCCCGCCAACTTCCGCCCCGTCAAGCTCAAGCAGAACGTCGGCATCGAAGCGCCCGATAGCGTCGTCGTCTACAAAGACGTGGCCTGGTGGCTCGGAACGGATGGCGTCTATAAATGGGACGACACGGGCATCGAAAATGTCGCCGCCGGGAAGGTGCAGAGCTGGTTCCAGACGGATACGTACTTCAACCGCAGCCGGTTGCGCTTTGCGGTCGGGCAGATCCATCCGCTCCAGCACAAGTATCGCATCCTGTTGTCTAATGCCGGGGATACGACCTTGAACCGCTTCATTGAATACGATTGGGTCGAGCAGAAGTGGTGGGGGCCGCACACAATTGACGCCTTTACACCGTCGTTTGCCGGAATCATCCACGACTCGAACAACCTCGATCTGGCCGTGATCTGCTCGTCAGCCGGATTCGTCTACAAGGACCAGGCCACGCGCACCGACGATGCCTCCACCGGGATTGACTTCGATGTGGATACCAAGTTCCACGATGGCAATACGCCGGGTATTACCAAGACGTGGCTGCAACCCACACTGATCAGCAAGATCCAGGCGGCCGGGACACTGACGATTACGCCGAAAGTCGGCGGCCTGGACGCGAGCGCAGGAACCGCGATCAGCGCCGACATGACTAAAGGCCGCGAAGTGCTGCGACGGCTCGGCACCGGCCGCTTCGCACAACTGCGCCTGCGCCACACCACGGCCGGGCAGGATGTGGGTCTCTACGGCATAGAAATCCCATTTTTTGAGGATGGCGTGCGGTAATGCAGCCGCGCTCAGATCGCCCGAATGCCCCGGACACCGGCTTCCACCAACGCTACAACTCCGATCCGGAGTTTAAGCGGCAGGTGGACGAAGGTCGCAAGCGCAGTGCCGCCGAGCGCACACATCGGCAGTTGAAAGAGTCACTCGATATGCCGCGTGCTGGCAAGAAACTGTACTAACGCTCATGGCTGACCCTGTTATCAAGTCCAAGCCGTACACCGTTGGCGGATCGCTGGAAATGGACAGCATCGACGAGATGTTCCGTCTGCTGTTTGATAACCTGCGTGACAGCATCATCGGTGGGACGGTCAACTTGACGATTCCCGACGCCAAGGAAGGCGATGTCGTCGTCATTGGGGCCGATGGCGGGCTCGATCTCGTCGCATCGGCAGCCGATGGAAAACTGTTCCGGGCGGCGGGCACGTTGAATGCACCCGCGTGGTCTACCCTGACCATGCCCAACACTATCGCATCGGGCGCGTTCTTCTACGCCAGCAGTGCGAATGCGCTGGCGGCCCTGACAATTGGCAGTGCGGGAAAAGTCGTTCGCTCAGACGGCTCGATTCCGGCATACTCAACCTTCACGATCCCGGACACATTTGCTACCGGATCATTCCCCTATGCCAGCAGTACAAATGTGCTAGCTGCGCTCACGATTGGGTCATCTGGAAAGATGCTTCGGAGTACAGGTACCCTGCCGTCGTGGACGAGTTGGACCATTGATGATGCGATTGCGAAGGGCCGTATTCTTCTCACCTCGGCCCTGAATACCTTCGGGGCAGGACTAGCCGCGTCGCGCGGAGACGTGCTCATTGGCACGTCCGTGCCTGAGTGGGGTGCGTTGGCCGTAGGTGCTGCGGGCAAAGTCCTTCGCACGGATGGGACGGATATCGCCTATTCGACCTTCACGATCCCGAACACGTTTACGACGGGCGATCTGGTCTACGCCAGCGCGACCAATACGCTTGCCGCACGGGCCGCTGTGGCGGCAGGAAGTGTTCTGCGCGCCGCTGGTGTGGCAACAGCTCCGGCCTACTCGACCTTCACCATCCCGGACACCTTCGCGACCGGAACGATTCCCACCGCGACGGCCACGAATGTCCTGGGCGTCATCACCCCGAGCACGGCGGGTCAAGTCCTGACCAGTAATGGGGCAGGGGTCGTTGCAAGTTTTCAGGTGGGGGCAATCCGCAAGACCGCCGATGAGTCGGTCACGAATTCGACGACGCCGCAAGCCGACGATCATCTGACTGTCGATCTGGCTGCCTCCAGTGCCTATGCGTTTGAGATATGGGGCTTCTGGACGACTGCCGGAGCGGTCGCCGGTATCAGCGTGCAACTGGATGGCACTGTGGGTGTGTCCAGTCTCAAAGCCGATGTTGCGATCATCGACAACACCACCAATGCGTTCGCGGCCTATGCACGCATCACCGCGTTCAACTCGGCAACGGGAGCGGGGCTGACTGGCGACAACAGTTTCTTCATCAAGGGTGTGATCGAAACCAGCACGGCAGGCACCTTGTTACTCGAATGGGCGCAGAACGCCGCCGATGCCGTCAATGCGACCACGCTTCAGGAAAATAGCTACTTCATCCTGCGAAAGTTGAATGCGTAGGTTATCATGGCGTTGAATAGAATCGAAAACGGCGGAGAGGTTGCCATCGGGAGCGGGAATCGGCGCTCCCTTCGACTCGTCACCGGAGGAGTCGACCGAGCGATCTTCCGCGCGGCCGAATCAGTTATGGAGATGCCCACGGTACTCAGTGATCCCGCCGCGAATACCATACCCGGTATGTTTTTCCGCGTCAGTGGAGGCAAACAGCAGTTTTGCGTGCGGTTCGCCAGTGGGGCGATTCAAGTGCTTGCGACGGAGCCCTAATGATACTGATGGATGACGAGCTGGCTTTGTTACGTGTCGCGTGTCCGACGTGTAGCGCAACCTACACACCGACACAGTGCGGCCTTGATGCCTATGTGCGTGATTGGGTCATGCGAGATATTCAAGGCGCGTTCACGGTAAAATGTATCATGTGTCAGACCGTGTTTGACGGACACCTCACCACGATGATGGATATCGGGACCAATACGCGCACGGGGATGCCCTGTGTAAAGTGCGGCGAATTGCGAGTGCAGTGGGAATTTATCCCGTGCACCACCCGTTTGACGTGCAGCACGACCGCGCGCCGGTAAGTCTATGCCTATACGTATTAGTGGACATCATACGATTCAGACCGCGACTCCTAGTGAAGACCCGATTACGGTCGGGCATCTCTGGACCGATACGACCACGAATACGCTGAAGATTTGCACGTCGGTCTCGCCGTATACGTGGACGGCGATCTCGGGAGGATCGGGGGATGTCTCCGGTCCAGCCTCGTCTGTGGATAGCGAAATAGCGCTGTTCGACAGTACTACCGGCAAGATCATTAAGCGGGCCACGGGCACCGGAGTGGCGAAGGCTACGGCCGGGGTCTTCTCGGTCGGCAATGTCAGTCTGACTACTGAGGTGACCGGCATCCTTCCTGTGGCCAATGGCGGCACGAATGTCTCTAGTGCTTCGATTACCGCGTTCAACAATATTACCGGTTTTACGGCGGCCGGCGCGACCGGGACGACATCAACGAACCTGGTCTTCAGTACGTCTCCAACACTGGTGACTCCTGCGTTGGGCACGCCGGCATCAGGAGTGTTGACGAATTGTACCGGACTCCCTATCGCAGGCGGTGGCACAGGCCAGATCACCGCCACAGCGGCATTTGATGCCCTCGCCCCCACCACGACATTAGGGGACATCAGCTATCATAACGGGACCGACAACGTGCGCCTCGCGGCGGGGACGAGTGGACAGAAATTGCAGGCCAGCGGCGCACAGGGTCTGACCTGGGATGGGACACTCGGCTTCTTTTCTGTTGGCGCTGGAACTGCGACTGGTCATAGCCCGGCTGATGCGACGACCTACTACGTGGGTGGTGCTAGCTTTGCGCTCGCTCCAGGCACGTCCGACAACGGAATCGCAAACCGGCACTATGCGCCCTTTGCATTCACAGTCACGTCGATTTATGTGGCATTCGATGTCGGGGGCACCCTCGGGAGTGCAGGGAATGTCGCGGTGTCCATTCGGAAGAACGGAACCACCGAAGCTTCTGTGGGTAATATTGTTATGACCGGTGCTGTTAACACCCTGAGCAACACGGCGATGAGTTTCGCCGTGGCACAAGGCGATACGGTCTACATGAAATTTGTGACTCCGACATGGACGACGAACCCGACTACTGCCTTTTATCATTTCATCATCGGTTACGAGGTACCGTAAGATGGCAATGGCGAAGGTGTATCCGCCGGCTTTCAATATCTTCGAGCCGCCGCGCATGATTCCGGGTGGATGGGTGGAACAGTTCCCCGTCTACTTTCACGGCACTGACGTGCCGACTGGCTTTGCCTTCGATAGCCTTGAGGTGGAATTTCTCGATGCCGATGGCCCCTTTATCATGGACAATAAAATCCGCGATGCGGCGCGTGTGAAGGCAACGGCGCGTGGGCTCGTGGTCGGGATTGCTGGCGTGATTAGTTTCGCGCCGCCGCGACGACTCTAACCAATCAACCGTTGCGCAAGTTGAACGCCTGATGCAAACTCTGTGCCACATGCGTTACAATAACTAGGGAAGGTATTTATCATCATGGCTGGCATTGTCTCACCCTTCTATAAACCCCCGACGTATCCCTACGGCGGATACGGCGGACAACCCGCGCCGCAGCAGCCGCAGGGACAGATGATAGGGGGCTCGTGGTACACACCGCCAACTCCAGCGGATATAGAACAGACTCGGATACAGAGCGAAGCGAACGCGGCAACCCAGCAGGCGACTCGGCTCAGTGACCAAGAGCAGATGCGCCTCAGTATTGCTCGCAATGCGATGCCGCAGGAGGGAATCGGTTACACTTCTGGGCCAGAAGGTACGACTATTTACGGTGGTGGTGGTGGCGGTGCGGGTCTTCCGGCATCTCTCTCGGGGCTACGCGGTGGTGCGGGCGGGAACGACCTCGATAAGATGGCGAAGTTGCAGCAAGAAGCCGAAGCACGCCGGATGGGACAGGTGAGCGATCTCTTTGGCAGGCTGACCGGCGGTGGCGGCGGTGGCGCACCGGGCGGCGGCGGCGTCGCAGGCAACGAGCAAGCCGCGCGAGACGCCGCCTTCGGACGCGCCAAGGAACGCTCTGGACGCATCGCGCGTTCCAGTCTGGAATCCCTGTACAACGAAACAGCCGGGCATGGACAGTCGGGCTCGCGCGTCGAGCAAGGGCTGGCGTCCGGCATGATCGAACGTGGCGCGGGCGACTTGCAGGACTTCACCCGCGAGCAGATGATTCAGGATCTTGGGCGATCTGCGCAGGTGGCTGATCGGGACTACGCAGGGAACTTGACAACTCGGGCACAAAATCTGGGCATCGCGCCATCACTGCTGGCCATGATTACGCAGCGAGCGTACTAGCGCATGGCTTTCATCGTTGATCCATCTCGTAATCGTCTCCAGGGGCCGCAAGTGGCACCGGGCGGCGGCGGTCCACCCACACGTTCTACCGGTGGGCCACTTGAGTGGATGACTGCTGGGCCTGGTGGTACGTCACTCGCGTCTCCCTTCGCTGATACATCCAGCGGGGCCAAGCCGCGATCCTCGAAGCCTAACCCTAAGCCAGCGGTGGATTCCACGAACTACCATCCGCAGGCTGGCTCACTCCTTGAAGGGCAGAGAGCGCAGAGAGCCAGGGGCGAACTCCCCACGCTCTCTGAACTCCGTGCTAAAGAAACTGCTGCGGCTGTTCCAACGGGTAGTGGACTTCCTCCTTCGCTCATGGCCCTGCAAGACGCTGGCGGCGCAGGTGCAGGCGCGAGTGCGACCGCTGGAGTCACGATGCCTGATCAGCCTGACGAATTGGCGAACGCGCAAATGCTCGGTGCTGCCACGATGGGTCGCCAGGGGATTGGCACCCGGATCTACCCGCAGATGACGCAATCCCTGGCCGCGCTGCGGAAGGTGTACTAACATGGCGGCCTTTCCCTTTAGGCTCTCTGTCCAGTCGCTCCGGGGCGGACAGCGTTTACCCGTGATGCCTCGCACGACCGGGGGCTATGAGAGTCTGCGCCAGACGGCACCTCCCCGCAGTGCGGAGGGTGATGCCATGTTGCTACAAGGCATTGAAGCCGCGCGCCGCGAGCAGGCACAATCGCCACCTCAGCGGCAGATCGGCACACCAGCAGGACAAGTCTTCTCGGGTCAACGCGCGCGTACACCGCCACAAGCCAATGCTCCCGAGTTCGGCCGGATTCCCGAGTTCGACATCTCCGCTGGATCGGGGATCGGGTTCCGGCGCGAATTGTTGGAGCCCCGATGGCGTGCGTGGTTTGATGCCGTCAAGGGCGCGGGGGTGGATGAACTGGAAGGCGGATTCGCGCCCGGCGAAACCAGTGTCGCGGGGATGCAAAGCCTGCTGCCGGTCGAAGATCCACAGGGTCGGCTCTCGGCATCGACCACAACAGGCATTCAGCAAGCACAGATGCAACGAGGACAGTATGCACCTCTGAATGTCGCATCGAGTCCCGGATTGAACCGCCTCCGACTCAGCCTGAGCGACGCAAATTTCATGCCAACTCTCCGCGCGAGGAACCGTTATGCACGCTAACCAGTCGCTCTACCGCCTGTTTCGCATGAATCCTCAGGCGTTTCCAGGGGTCAATCCCGGTGTCTTCAACGCCGACATTGCCGAGGAAAATGCCCAGATCCCGTTGAATCGGGAGCGCACACGCGAAGCCGGGATACTGGCCGAGATGGATCGTCAGGCTAGTGCGGCCGACGCGGCTGACCGGGAACGCACGGCCGCCGAGCAGACCGCGCAGCAACAGGGCTACCGGAACGTCGCAGAAGCCACGCGCACAGGACGCGAGGATGTCTTGGCGCGCGTGCTCTATCCGGCCATCGCGAGGGCAGAGGCGGATGCGGCCAATCGCCGTGAAACCCTGGAGTCACAGGAAAGCCGGAATGCGGCCAATATCGCCTCGCGCGAGAAGGTAGCAAAGATGATCGGCGGGCGGCAGCAGGTCTCGCAAGCCGGATTGTCACAGCGACAGGCGGCCCGTGATCTGTCTCTGCGCGCGCGCGACCTGGAGATGGGCAAGACAACGCCAACACAGCCCGGTGGTGCTTGGAGCCGATTCACGGACATGCTGGCCGGTCGTCCAAGCCCCGCACAGCGCGAAGCGGCTGAATTGCGAGGACAGATCGACGACTCCGCAGAGGATAATCCCACCTCGTTTGCGCAACGTCTCAAGGCGCAGAATCCCGGCGCAAGCCTGAATATGCTGATCTACCAGGCTATGCAGCAAGAACCAGACTTGACGGCCGAAGAACTGGACGATCTTCGCCGGTTGCTGGAGTAGGCAATGCCCACACCCACGTACACCAATCGCACCCTGGACGATCAGGAGCGCAAGCGCGGATTCTCTGTCCGCGTGGAACGTCCGTCCTTGGCGGCCATCCGGCGCAATGTCCCTATCGCGGGCGACGAGGACGATTCCTACAGCCGCGAGGCCCGGATTGCGGATGCCTACGCGGCATTGGCACGCACCGCAGATACGGCGAGCGAGTTGGAGCAGGCCGGGACCGAGGGCCGAGAGTTTGTTGGGCGTGAGTCGGCACAGCGCCGCCCCGCGATTGATCGCGTCATGACTCCCATTGGCAGTATGGCCGCAGAGCTGTCCGGCGTGGCTCAGGCTGGCCGACTTGTCAAAGGCGGCATCACACGTGCAGTCGAGCATCCATTTCTCACGGGAATGGATGCGGCGAGTGTGTATCCAGCAGCGAGACTCTTGGGCACGACACTCAAATCCCTGCGAGGATTTCGATCTGGCTTAGGCGCAAAAGGGGCGTTCAGTGCCATCCCCCGCACGACGCCGCCCACGGTGACGAGTCCACAGACGACACCTGTGAGCACGCAGATGTATCGACAGCTCGGGCAACGGCGGTCCGAGGCCGGCGCGATCAACGCGGCCGTACGTGGACAAGGTGACTATGCTCCACAGGCGAAGTCGGCGCTCGAAGGGCTCCGGGAATCTGGCAAGCTCAGTCGTGGACTGCGCTCGATGTCGGTGGTGGACGATCTGCCCGTCGCACAGGGACCAGTCACGGGCCCTGGCGCGCTATCTGAAATGGCAAAGTTGCGTAGTCATCTCGGAGGCGTACCCACGTCGCGCGCCCGGAAAGAAGCCCTGGCCGGTGTAGAGGACATGGGCACGAGCATCCCGCCCTACAACACCCGCCTGACTGAGATGATCGAGCGTGGCGGACCACAGGAATGGACCCCGGAGGAGCTGGCCCGAATTACCGCAGGTCTTGGTGACGATTTGGAAGCGCAGCGGTGGCTGGAGGAGTCTGCCTCGTTGAAGGCGCTGGCGGGTCCACGCGCGGCCGGGCACATGCTGCCCTCGAAGGGACGGCCGAGCGCCACCCTGTACGATACGGGCACAGGCCCCATGAGGACCGCCAAGCAAGCCGGACTACCCGAAGTGCCTCTGACCGGCGAGGATCTGCGACCGCTGATGTTTCAGGAGACCGCGCCGATGACGCCGCCCACGGCCGCGCGCCGGAAGCCCACGACACGAAGGGGACGGTAGATGCCCTATCGCAACGATTACACCAGCGGACGGCCTGTGCCCAAATCGGGTAAGACTGTACCCACACCAGCAAGGCCCGCATCTGCCGAGCCCGACGAGACTGATGGTGTCGGCTTCGGTACCGGCGCGGCTGCGCTCGCGGCCGGAGCCGGCGCGTTGGCCCTGACACGGAATCCGGCCCTGGCCCGCCGGATCGGTCGAGGCGCAATGGACCTGCGCATGACGAGTATGCTGAGCGGGCTTGCGCCCCTGAAATCCGCGCTCGGGAACCTCGGCGGCACAGCTATGGTGTCGTTGGAGCAGCGATCCATGCGCCCCCTAAAAGAGCTGCTGTCTATGGAAACGGCTCGGGACGTTGGGCGGACATTCCGGCGTGGGCCGAATCCGGCTTATGGCCCGACCAGCGATGTCTCGCAGCTCAATCTCCCTGCGCGAGTCATGAGCACGCTCGACGAAGCCTCGCAGCGAGCATTGGTGCGCGCAGGGTTGACACCGGAAGCCGCGACGGCCGAAATGCTGCAAACACCGGTTCCTCAGCGATTGGCTGAAGGGCTGGAGAATCCGGTAATGAAGTTCCTGGTCCCCTTCCGGCGCACGCCGATCAATCAGCTCGTCGAAGGCGGGAAGTCCATCCGGGCCGATCTCCCTACAGCGGTCTCGTTTGGCACGGGAGTTGCAGAGGGTGCAACAGCTGAAGATCCTCGTACGCTCGCGTTGGGTTCGGCCGCAATGGGCAAGCGCAGTCTGACCGCTTCCCTGGGACAGGGTGTTGGGCGGTATATGACCGGAGGCCGCGTTTCCGAGGCCACACGCGGACTTGCCCCCATCAGTGATTATGGCTTTGAGTCTGGCGTCGAAGGAGCCCTGAAAGCCGTGGGCGGCGACATTGTGCCGAAACCGGCGGCTATTGGCGCAATCGACTACTTCCGACGACTCTTGGGGTTGAAATAAGACGCGCGCTGACTAAATTTAGCTTCCCGACTAATAGCACCTAACCCTGATACGAGATTGAAATGATACCTGAAATGACTCTCGAAACGATTGTCGTCATGACAGGTATCGTTGTCTGGGCTGTACGTGTGGAAGGCAAGGTCGCCACAGCCGAGAAGTTGCGGAAAGTCGATCAGAACGCGGCCGACGAGCGTCATGAGGATCTCAAAACTCGCCTGACGCGCATTGAGAACAAACTGGATACCTTCAATGGGCATGCTCAAGGTTAAGGGAACGGTTCGGCCACGGAACCTGGTGATCGCGGCTGCGCTGGCCAACGCGGCGCACGATCTGCCGTTTGATCCAGTCATTACCTCCGGCAACGACAGTCAGCACATGCCCGGCTCCAAGCACTACACGGGCGAAGCGTTGGATGTGCGCACACGCAACATCCCTGCTGATCCTCCCGGTCTGCTCACCCTGCTTGTAACTCGTCTCAAACGACGACTTGGGCCAGACTATCAGGTCATCGTCGATCCCGACCACCTGCATATCGAAAGAGACGCATAGGCGCAACGTAGGCGCAACGTCCACCTGATAGGCGCAATTATCGTGCAATCCGGCCTCATAGGCACAGTTCTTGCATAGTAACCGGACGTGCCCTATGCCGATATCCGTGTCCAACGGCAATTCCAGCGAGAATGGCACGCGGCACGTCGTCGGGCATGGTTCGTCGGGAAGGCCTGTGCCGTCTGCGGGACGCACCAGCAGTTGCACTTGCACCACAAAAATCCCGAGACCAAGTGTTCACACAAGGTCTTTAGTTGGCGGCGCACACGCCGGGATGCCGAATTGGCGAAGTGTGAGGTGCTGTGTCGGAGTTGTCATGTGCGCACGCATGTGATTATGCGGCATCTCCAGCGATATTACTGACAGGAGGAGAGGACTCATGCGGAAAGCGTTGTTGCTCTTAGGATTAGTAGTCGGAGTTGGTGGACTGGTCCTGTCCCTGTCGTGCGAGGCTCCTACCAATCCCACAGAAAGCCTCCAGGATGCCCCAGGACAAGCGATCTCCGTCCAGCCAGGCCAACCCCTGCCCACCATCGCGATCGTGCCACAGCGCCCCAGCCAGCCCTATTCCCACCCTAACCTAGAACAGCTCCAGCGTCTCCGGGTCGATGGCAAACGCATGGTGCGAGAAGATGGCACGATTTTTGCGTGGCAAGGCATCACCGCGTTCCAACTTCTCGAACAGATGACGCATGGCCGGGAAGACGAAGCTCTAGCCTTCTTGGATTGGGCTGCCACGCAACAGATTACCATTGTGCGCGTGCTGGCGATGGCCAACAGGCTTTTTTACCTTGACCCAGAGGAAGGGCGGAGCGTCCTGCCTGCCCTGCTGGACGAGGCCACCAAGCGCGGGCTCTATGTCGAAGTAGTCACCTTGGCCGATACCCGGTACTACGACTTCGATCATATTTCCCACGTGCTCCAGATCGGAGGGATCTGTCACGAACGCCCATCCTGCCTCATTGAGATCGCCAATGAGCCCAATCACGAGACGCAGAACCGGGCGCTGCGCGATCCTGCCTATCTCCAGCGACTCCGGGGGCTTGTCCCGATCACCGTGCCCGTGGCACTTGGGGCCGCACACGGCCGCAGTGACGAATCCCGTGCCTACTTCGGCGGCGATTACGTGACCGTCCACAGCGACCGGTCCAACGACGAAGGTGGCTGGCGATGGGTTCGGCACGCCCGAGAGATTCAGGCCCGCCGCGATACGGTCCATAGAAAGTTTGTCGTCAGCGATGAGCCCCACCGAAAGCCCAATGTCCCCGATCAGCACCTCGCACTGGCCCTGCTCCTGCGCATGTACGGCATCGGCGATACGTTCCATTGTGATGTCTGCCGATTTGCGAAGATACCCACAGGGAGTGAACTCGAAGCCCTGGCGCAGCATCAGGTCGCGTGGACGATCATCCCGGACGACTGGAGCGATGGGCTCTATACCGCCGGGCATCTCTCGACCAGCCCGGTCAGAGCGACCAACCCGGCAAGGATCTTGCGTGCCTATAGTAGCTTGCGAGGAGATCGCGGGTATACCCTGCTCATTCGCGCAACCGATCCGGTGGCGCAGTGGCGGGACGACTGGCGACGGACGCTCATTGCCCATGTCGGGCTGACGTACTTTTATGAAGTGAGTCGATAACCTACGTTACCGGGAGTCTCCATGTCCACACGACCGAAGATCATCCTGTACGACCTGGAAACCACGCACAACCTCCTAGCAGCCTTCCGCCTGCTCAACGATGACATGATCCCGTTCGACAACATCGTCCAGGAACGCTACATCGTGTGCGCGGCGTGGAAAGAACTCGACAAGTCGCGCGTGCACAGTGTCTCGACGCTCGATCACCCGGCCCGTTACGCGAAAAATCCGCACGACGACTACCACGTCTGCAAAGTCCTGCATGCGATGATCGACGATGCGGATATCCTCGTGGCCCATAACGGCGATGACTACGATCTCAAGTTCCTCGAAGGTCGGCTGATCGCACACGGGTTTCCGCCGCTGGCTCCCACTACCACGATTGACACACTGAAGGTCGCCCGGCGGCAATTCTTGTTCAACTCGAACCGGCTGGACTACCTCGGCAAGTACCTCGGCGTCGGGCGCAAGACGAAGACCGAGCCGGGATTGTGGATGCGCGTGCTCAATGGCGAGAAGGCGGCCGTGCGCGCAATGGTCCGGTACAACAAGGGCGATGTCCTGCTGCTTGAAGCCGTGTTCAAGAAGCTGCGCCCATTCATGGCTCATTATCCCCACCTGGCGCTGTGGGACCCATCGCATATCGCGACGACGTGTCCACGCTGCGGCTCTGGGCGCTCGCGCAGCAAGGGCTTGCATCGTGCCCTCACCCGTATCTACCAGCGTCGGATCTGCTTGAAATGCGGTGGACACTTCCGCAACATCAAAGCCGAAGCCGGAGGCACGCCCACACGCGTGATCTAAATGCCGTTGCAACTCTGCTCTGACGCGCTGCTGGTTGATGTAGACGGCCTCGAAATTGGCATCGAAATCGATGCGGCGTCCGTTGAGATCAGCCCATTGCTGGACAACCACTTACGAAGGAGGACATCCGATGGCCGAGAATCCCGCATTTCACGATCTGCTCACGCAGATGGGCGCCCTACACGATAAGAAAAACCATGATTACGCCCAAGACGGGAATCCGTACAGCAACTTCGAGTGTGCGGCCCAAATCGGCGAATGCTCTGTCGATACGGTGTTCCGCGTCTTGATCGGCGTTAAACTGGCACGGCTCAATGAGTTGCTGAAAGGCAAGTCGCCGCTGTTCGAGAACATCGAGGATTCCAAGATGGATTTGACGATGTATGCAGCTCTGTGGACCAGCTATGCATTGTGGCTGAAATCGGATGAGGAGTGAATATGAGAGCGGGAATCATCAAGACGCATAGCGGGCTCTACGTCAATCTTCAAGATCCCGACCCTGCCACCATTGTGATCGCAGACATCGCGCATGCCCTTTCGAACCTCTGTCGATTCACCGGGCATACCTGCGTCTTCTACAGTGTCGCGCAGCATAGTGTTCTTGGAGCCAATGTGACTCCGCTGCCCCATTCCCGGGCATTCCTGCTGCACGATGCAGCAGAAGCCTACATCTCGGATATGTCGGCTCCACTGAAACAGTTGCCAGAGATGCAGGACTATCGACGCATCGAGGAGCACCTCTTAATCGCGATTGCTGGCGTATTCGGCGTGAATTTCGTTGACGCAGATATCCACGAGATCGATCAGCGCATGCGCGCGACCGAGCAACGGGATCTAATGGGATCTGATCCCGCCGGCGGGCCGTTCCCTCCTTACTCGTGGCGTATCGTTCCGTGGACACCCGATGAAGCCAGAGAGACCTTCCTTGATCTGTACTACGCTCTTACGCCAACTATGTCATAATATTGGTATGAGGGGCTTAATCGTGCTTCTCGCGTTCCTGGCGACTGCCGCCGCTGTCGAGACTCCTCTTACAGTGGTCGTGCCATGTTCGCAGTGCGGGTACGAGCCTGTCACGATCACGGCCCGCGTTCGCGTCGAGTTGCACCCCGATAACCGTTTCGTCTGCCTCCAGCGCGTGAACACCTCAACCGGCGACGAACTCACGTCCTGCTGGCAACTTGAGGGTGCGACCAGCCCACGTACACACTTTCGGGTATGGCGCGATCTCCCGGCCGGCGCGTATCGCCTGCGTGCGTGGGTAATTCGACCATCAGAAACAATGCTGTCCGCCACACAAATCTTCCATATCCTGTCTAGGTAGGTAGGTGCGCCATGCGCCGACTCCTCGTTACGCTGATCTTTCTGAGTCTGAGTATTACCATCCATGCGGATTGGGATTGGAGTCCCGTCATCGCACGAGTCGAACGCTCGATTGTGCGGATCGCGATCACCTATCCCGGCGGTGAGGAAGGGACGTGCACTGGATTCGTGATCAAGCGAGCCTATGTGCTGACCGCGCATCACTGCTTTGGCGGAACGATGACCGTGGATACCTTCCCGGCAACCGAAGTCTGGCACGACGAGTACGACGATCTGATGATCCTGCACAGCATCAAAATCGACAAACCTGCACTTCGGCCGTCTACGAAGGTGCTCAGGAAAGGGCTCGCTGTCGGTGCACTCGGGTACGGATTTGGCACGGTGGAGCCGATGGCGCGCACGGGCATGATCAGCCATCCAGTTTACCTATTCCCTAATGAGTGGCAAGTGCCGGGTGTCTGGCTCATCGTGGACAATCTCTACGTGGGCGGTATGTCGGGCGGGCCAGTGTTCGATCAGGATGGGCGAGTCGTCGGGATCATACAGCGCACGGTGCCTGCTGCTGGTGTGGGTGTCGGGCGGCCGATCAGTGTGATTCTATCGGCAGTTAGGGATTACTGGCGTTAGGGAGATTTATTGGCTTGAGGAGCCAGTCGGAGAAACGGTGACAATCCCAGCACGTACGCCACCGGTTTCCACGTCCAGTCAATCGACCCATTCTCATGAAACACACCAGACCGGATGCCAAACCGATGTTCCGGGATATCCTCTGGGCCATCATTCAGCTGGAACAGCAGATAAAACTCTGCACCCATGCGAGCCCAGAAAGCAATCTCCGCTTCGACGTAGGTAACCACGTCGAGATCCGTCCACCGATCATAGAGGGGAAGGTTTTTACGCCAGTCCGTATAGCGCCGACGCCGGGCGGTGTGAAAGCCCGATTCCGATACGCCCCACGGCTGCCCCCCGCCGATGTGGCCCAGCCAGGTATTGACCTCATCTTCGCGCGATGAGGAGCCTGGGTGTGGCGTCTGGGGATTGCTGCCGTGTGCGTACCAGTGCAAGCTGCCGTGGACGGTCGCTGGCATCTCGCCAAGTTCGCGCAGGTAGGCGAAGCCGCGCCTGTTGAGATTGCTGATCGCGGGCGCATAGAGCTGTAGATCGTATTCGATTGCCCCCTGAGCCATGTCTACCAAGAACGCCCGATACGTCGCAGCGTCCGGGCCTTCGATGTCGGGCTCGTTACGCAGTTCGACCTTCGTCCCAGGCAGCACCCACCGGAGTTGATTGGCATCGCGCACGATCACATAGGGCTCAAGGTCCGCAGCCACAGTTTCGGCGATCATCGTGCGAGTCAGTGGTCCATCGGACTGTTGTGCATCGATACGTACCATTCTAAAGCCGAGCGCGCGCACCTGGTTGAGCGTGGCAGCCCCAACGAGCGCGTTGAAGTGTGTGCCGAGGCCGATTTTCATTGGTACATCACCATCTCGCGAGAGTACGCGTTGCCGGTTGGTACAGTGGATGTAATGGCTCACCGCCCTTCGTCATGCCGAAGCACCAACTCTCGATACCTGAGAGAAGCGTCCTAATGGACGCTGAGCGCCCGCCAAGAGTACCGCGAACACCCCACGCACAAATGATCTTGCTGGCGGCCACAGCCTCTCGCTGAAGATAGGCGTCGTTCTGAGGACCAACCGGGTCAGTCACGAGCGGCAGTGCAGCGGGGTTGGTAGAGCGGAACGCGAATAGGTTCACCACGCGACAACTATCGAATCCCCACTGCCGCGAGAACTGCTGGCACCGTCGGATGGTCGGATCGTCTTGGTGCTCATCCGCCGTAGATGGGTTTAGCATGATCCAGAGGCAGGCGTATTTGGGTGTGATGATGAAGTTGCGCCAGAGGACGTACCGATAGACCTTCGCAGGATCGAACGTGGCTCCTGCGCCTACCAGCGCGTTGAAGTGTGTCCCGAGCCCGACCTTCATGTTCTATCTCCTTCAAGCATTCGGTCGAAACAACGGCGCTCGACAAATTGTGCAATGCGTCAGCGGAGAGTCCGGGCGAAGACCAAACCACGCCCCACAGCGGCACAGCACATAACAAATGTTATCTGGGCGGTGTTCCATCGTCGGTTCCTTTCTCCAGTTCTCGTTATCCTTCTCCGTGACCATTGCCGTTACGCTCGCCCTTCTGCCGAATGGACAGATAGGGCTTCTTCGGCATCTCGATCATCGCATCATCCAGTATTTGCAAATCGCCCCCGAGTTCCACAAACCGCTTGCGGTCGAGTTTCTTGCTCGACGCGCAGACCATCTTGATCGACGCATCTTCCAGCGTAAACCCGTCGTACATCGGAACTTCCAACTCGTTGTCCTCACAAATGGACTGGAGACTGTCCTTGGCTTTGGACATGCCGTGGTCGGCCGCGTCGCGCTGTGTCTTCAGGGCCGTGTAGGTGTGTAGCTCGTGGAGCAGTCTCCGGCGCACGGTGGGCTTGATCTGGACTGTTGCCGAGGTGACGATGGTGGTCGTGATTTCGGCTTTCGGACTCATCGCTGTTGCTCCTGTATGAATTTTTGCGTATCGGCAATCTCTCGTAAAAACTCGGCTGTCGAGCTAGGATATCAGTTTGTTGCATCAAAGGGCTCCATATCCCGCATATTTGGTCCCCATTCCCCCGTCACCGCCAAAGGAACGGAGAAGGACTGTGGCACGCAGGTCATGCAGTCTTGTATGAGATCATTCACTGCAAATTGCAGGCCATCATCCATTTCCAGCTTCAAGGAGTCGTGGACCTGCAACAAGGGCTCAATCCAGCGCCCAGCGGCCTGGAGAGGCAGGATCACCTCGTGCCAGACCCGGATCTCGGCTTGCTTGAGAACCCATTGCGCACCCTCTTGGATCGGCGTCGAGAAGGCGAGGCGCTCGGCTGCTTCCCGAATCCTGTCATCTTTTGAGTGCAGACCACCCACGTAGCGGATGCGCCCACTCAGGCAGCGCACATAGCCGTGCGTGCGGGCAAAGGCGATGCGCTCCTGCTGGTAGCGCCTGACCCCCACGTAGAGGCTCAGTGTCTCATCGAGCCAGCGTTGGGCATCGTCCTCGTCCACAGCCTGCCCGACCTTCCGCAGCGAGATCATCAGCCCTTTGGCGGTCATGCCATTGGGGATGCCAAAGTTCAGTTCTTTCATCGGGAGCCGGTGCTTGGACTTATCCTGATCCTTGGGCTTGATCCCGAAGATGCGCTCGCCAAGCGCCGCGTGCAAGTCAATAAGTGAGCCATCGGGATTCCGGCGCTCGCCCCGGTAGACGGCCAGCATCACCGGGTCTTGGCTCAGGTGTGCTAGACCCCGCAATTCTACCTGACTTTCGTCCCAACTGGCGAGGACATGTCCGGGACTGGCAATCCACCCACGCTTGAAATCATCTGCGAAGGTACCATGTTCCGGCTGTGCTAGCATGTTCGGATCGGCAGATGACAGGCGACCTGACACAACGCTGGTCGTTCGCAGCGTGGTATGGATACGCCCATCGTGCGGCCAGCGGCAACAAAAGTCTGGGATCTGATCGACAAACGTATGCTTGAGCTTGTAGGTTTCGCGGAAGGCTCGCACGGTGGAAATGACAGGCTGATCGGGGTAGGTATGCTCTAGCGCCTCAAGGATCTTGTCGTTGGTTGATTGTCGGCTCTTGGTCCGTTTCAGTCCATCCAACCCGAGTTCGTCGAACAGGAATGCCGCGACTTGATCGCCGCTGTTCGCATTGAAATCCTCCTGGCCCGTCTGCTCGGCAAGGACAGACTGCAGCCGGTTGATCTCGTGACCCAATGTCACGCTCAGCGCCGCAAAGTGTGAGAGATCGGGCAACATCCCGACCTGCATCATACGCAGGATCATCGGATAGGTGCCGCGCTCTAAATCGTAGATGTGCGTGAGCCTGTGTGCGGCGATCTGGGGCCGTAGCTCGGCCGCGAGCCGATGCGTCCCATCCGCGTCTCGGCACGCATAGCGCAGCGCGCGCTCGAATGGGATATGATCCAACGTGGGCTCTGGCATACTTGATGCGCGACTCGTGGCACGAGACAGAATCGCCGGATCTTGCTTCTGCCACAACGTGCGTGGGTGCTCAGAGCCTAAGCAGCGTTCAACACTTTTGAACAGCGCCGAACGCGGCAGCACAGGTGGCTTCCGCAGCTTGCGACCAGGTTTCACGCGCCCGCGCGCATCGGTATAGGGCGTCGTTGTCAGTCGGACGAACTCCTCCTGGCAGGCATCTTCCCAATCCTGTCCCTCGATATCCCACAGTGCCAGCAGGTAGTCAATCGCCAGTCGGTTGCCAACGTCACCTAGTATATCGTCATACGAGGCCATGATCATGCCACAATGCCGAGCACAGAGAGGTTTCAACCCCTTGGGTTCGACATTCAGAAGGTAGGCCATGATCATCGTGTCGTCGAAGGAGAGATCGGTTGGCAGGCCCATGATCTGCATCATCCGCAGATCGTGCAGGGCATGATGGAATACTAGTCGCGGGCAATGCCTAAGTAGGGACTGCGCGAAGTAATCGGAAAGTCTTCGTCCGTTCCCATCACAGCGGGTATGCCGTATAAGGTACCCAACTCCGGCTTCTTGACTGTACTGGATTGACCACGGTGCCCACGGATAGCCTTCGGTGTCGATGGTGAGGGGCTTCGTCGGGTCAATGACGATCTGCGACGGATCGGTGATTTCGACATAGGTTTCCTTTCCAGCGAATGGGTCATGAAATAGCCGGCGAATGGGCATGTCTCCACGCAAAAATACGGCAAGCTGTGCAAAATCGTGTGAGACGTACGCCTGGATATTGGGATTGTGCAGTCCAGCTGCCGGGTGTGTGCAGACGAACACGACTGTATGCCGCAGGAAGGCCAGCTTGTCGATCTCGGGCAGCGCCCACGCAAGCCCGTGGGTGCCGTCGATATCCACGTCACCGAGGAACCAGCGGGCGCTGTGGCGACCTAAGCACACAATGATCGCGGGATTGACCATGCGCAGTTCGCGGAGCAAGTCTGGTTCGTCACGGGCGAGATCGGCAGCCGTGTATTCGTACTCCTTCCCGTGGTACTCCCGGTAAATGTTGGTGAGGAATACGTCTTGGCGGCAAGGCAGTGTCACGCCGTCCAGGTAGCCGGTGATCTCGTCGCCCGTGGTGTGCGACCGACTGCCGCCGCTGGAGAAGGGGCGACCCGTCAGGCTCTCGTAATAGCCTGGACCTTCGCCCACGAACATGAGATCGGCACCGCGCGGGCCTTCACCGTGGACGCGCATTTAAACTTTCACTGCCCGAGGGATATTTTCTGAAGATCAAGTACAGGACCGAGAGCATCAGTGAACCAGGATTTCCGACTCGGGCAACACGATTTCACGGCACTCGCGCCACGTTCCGGCAGCCACGAGCAAGATGATGTGCGGATTACTCGCAACGTCTCCGACATTGATAAAGATCAGCCCGCCATCGGTCCAATTGCATGTATGTGCCCCGGCGACGGTTTCTTCGACGATTGTCCCATCAGGATGCACACGAGTCAGGATAAACAAGCGCGTCGGCAATATAGTTTTTGACGATTCCTGTGCTTGTGGTAATACGCTGTTGGACATACAATCCTCCTGAGGCGTCTGCATATGCGAGATAGGCAAGACCGGCGTACGTGTGATAGACAAGCAAAAACTTCCCTGTCATGGTTTCCCGTCGAGAAACTTGACAATCCGCTGCGCGTCTTTGAGTCCCAACCGCCGCCGCTTGCCGTGCCGATCTTCGATTTCGATGGCGGCCCATTCTTCCACTGTGGCATTCATGGCGCGTCAGAGCGTCCCGAAGCTAGAGATGTTGGTCATGTTAGATGCTCCCGCTCTCGCTCCCGCTCCCGCTCCTGCTCCCGCTCCCGCTCCAACTCCAGCTCCCGCTTCCGCTCCCGCTCTCGCTCCTGCTCCAGCCCCTGCTCCCGCTCCCGCTCTCGCCCCTGCTCCCACCCCTGCTCCCGCTTCCGCTCCGCAACCACTTATGTCTTCGTGCATAAATCACTTGATCACCCCGTAACTCTCAATGGCGCCTCGCATCACGTAGAGATCGTGCGGGAGCGCCTGTGCGTCCTTCCAGTGTTTGTCCGTGAAGGCGCCAGTTTCGTACACGATAGACGGATTGGACAAGAGCACACAATCGGTGTTCACGCCAGTCAGTATACCCGTGTAGATGTAGTTCAAGCAAAACAACGTGATGCGCTCACCTAGCAGCTTCTCTAGACCCTCACCGGCGATTTCTTCAACAAGTTTTTTCATGCTAGTCTCCTCCGTCTAAGAATGTACAAATGCGCTGTGCATCCTTTATGCCAAGACGCCTTTTCCCACCATGACGATCCTCGATTTCGATGGCGGCCCATTCTTCGACCGTTGCATGCATGGCTCGCCGAAGTGTCCCGAAGGCCTGCTCAACCGCCGCGCTCGTGCGATAGCCTATCGTGGGCCACGCATGGAAAGCCTCTCGTGTGGGAGAGATCCGTACCAGCGACTCGGCATGATGGTAGATCGCCTCATGGGACGTATGCTCATCAAGTGACGCATCTGTCCAGTAACGATACAGGCATTGCAAGAAGCGTGCCGACTCTCGAAGGGATTCCGTCTGCCAGATGAACAGTCCGCCCCGGAGCTGGAGTGTCAGCAGACGCTTCTCCAAGGTTGAGGCATGCATCCGGCTGTGCGTCGGACGAGCGCATCCGCCTTTAATCTCCACAATCGCGCCGCTGCGATGGTGTCGCCAGGCCCCCTCCACGAGCAGCCAGCAGTAATCGTACGCCTGTTGCAGGCCCACGAGCTGATGCCCGGCGAGCCGACCAGATGTGAGCGACTGGATAAGATCGTTGACGCGCTTGCGCTCGATGCCGATGTAGACGGGTTGGTCATCGCGGCCTCGCCCCTCAAAGGCCACGTCGCCGTATTCCAAGGTGGTCTCGGTGACGGGCAGGCCAAGGCGTTCCAGCGGCGCGACGAGTTCCCGCGAGCCGATGCGGCGATCAACGAGGATCATGGGAGTGCCTTGAGAATTAGGCAAGCAAATGTTCGCAGGTTAACTTCAACCGTCTCTTGCGTGGTCCACAAACGATCATTTGCGGCCCATTCCTTTATTACACGTTCCTGTGCATCGTTCAGCTCGATATCTGCCCACTCTTTGGTTGGCCAATCGAGAAAATAGAGGATATTAAGCCACCACTGGCGACAACGGGAAATTGTCACGCCCAATCATCCTCACCCGACTCCGGGAACACCACCTGCGCCAACTCCGGAAAACTCATGTTGTAGAACGTCTCCCCGGCCAGATCCATGTTCTGACGGCAGTTCTGGATCTCAATGCCGAATCCATGTTCCCTATCCCACGTATGACGAACATTCATTTGGACGAGGTAGCCCAACTCCTTGAAGCCGGTCGGCTCCACCTCGCCCGTATTGTGTGGCTTCATGCGCGCGATACCCGTCTGGCGGTCAACTTCCTTGACACTTATCCACTTTTCCTTGACTTTCTGGATGAGCTGGAGATTGACGCCTGTGTCGTACGCGAGCTGGATCATGTCGCGGTAAGAATTGTTCAGCTTGACATAATCCTTGGGCGCGTCCGTCGCGACGCCTTGCTGGTTCGTGCCAAACTCGGCATGTCGGTAGACTTCCCACACTTCTGTCTCGGTATCGATGATGATCGTGCGTGCCCGCTTGAGCGCGACGTGGAAGTCCTCGATGAAGCGGTCGCGCAGATCCTCGGCGTCCTGCTTGGTCGTTTTGCCGGCTTCGTACTCGTACTCGATGGCGTAGATTTCTTTCGGGCTGAAGGGCGGCTTCAGGAATTTTTCGACAACACCCTCTAGCCCGATGTCGAATGAATGAATGGCGATGGGGCCGGGCGCAGTCAGGCCGAAGTGATCCTTGCCGGTTTTCTCTAGGCCGTGTGAGCGCCAGATAAGCCGGTAGGGAATCGTGTCGGCAACAGGGTTGAAGTTGCCCCAAACAGAGGGACTGGCTTTAGATATCATGATATCTCCACTCATGGACGAAAAGAATCGGATGGTGTCACTTTCTGCAACCAAAGGAACTGCGACTATACTCTTTCGAGCCTTGGATGCTGTCGGAATATTTTCACTGACCCATTTAGCGTATAAGTCGCAATGGCGTCTCCCTCGAAGGCATCCAATAGATGAACTCTCTCCGGCGTCCCGACGATGAGTAATGCCCCATCACCATCGTGTCGAATGCAAATGTGATTCGGGAATTCGTGCTTCTTCATTTACGCATCCTTGTCAACCTGATTGAGCACAGCACGATGAATGGCTTCGTAACGCAGGAACGAGCCCGATGGACCGCCCCCGTCGTAGAGCAGCCAGCGGTTCTCAATCCATTTCATGCGTCGAATCAGACTGTTAATTGACGCATCGAGGGCAGCGATAAATGGATCGGGGTTAGCGTTCACCATCATGATCGTTACAGGCCCGAGTGTCCATACTTCTAGTCATTAGACATCTACCTTATTGCGGCGGTGACGACGGGCCGCTGTGGCGATGTGACCAAATTATGGCAAGGATGAACACAAGCACACCCAAGAGCACGATCATCATGAACACATCCCTCGTTTCCTTGCATAATGCATGAGCATGGTCCAATTTTCCTGCAACTCCCGTGCCGAAAACTCGATATCCCATGCCAGCATCTCGGGCGTATACCCGCGATAATCGCCATTCACGAATAGTGAGTAGAGGCGCGCATGGGGAATGCCGAGCCCGTGGCAGTACCCCTTTATTTGCGTGAAGTACTTGTCGAACTTCGGCGGGAATGCCCTAGCTGACTCGCGGGGCACATCGCGCGAGGACATCCACGTGAGCTTGACTTCCCCGATACGAGTAATCGGCTCGTCAATCAGCAAGTCAGGGGTAAAGTAGATACCCTCAGCCGTGCGGAACTCCCCGGCCCGATCAACCAGATCGCCCACTTTCTGCTTCAGTCCGTCTTCCAGGACGCGCTCGAACACAAGCCCGGCCTCCAGCCGCGCCGGATCGGGCACGCTGCCCCGCACATAGCGTTTGGGTTCCAGCTCTTGGTAGAGACTGTTATAGATAGTGGACAGGTGGAGTCCTGAACTTCGGACACCCTCGGAGATGCCGATGCCCAGGTCGGACGGATCGAAGGAGATGGGGGTGACGATCACTGTACTCTACTTCCCGACTGTATCCATTGTCGCAACTGTCATTGTGTTAGCCCCCTTTTCAACGGGATCGTGGCAGGTCGCAATCTCGCGCAACCTAGTAAATTGCGCGCTCTACGTCTTCGCGCTCAACTCAATGTGAACGCTGCCGGTGCCTGCCACGTAATTTTATCTGCTTCCTCTTGCCAGATTACACATGCTAAGGTAAGTATTGTATCGGCATTGGGCATCGCCGCCTCCGCCGCCTCCGCCGCCCACGCCGCCGCCCTCGCCGCCCATGCTGTCGCTGCCGCTGTCGCTGCTGTCTCCGCCGCCGCCCCCATCTCCGCCGCCGCTCGTACTGCTGCTGCCGCTGTCGCTGCTGTCTCCGCCGCCGCCCCCATCTCCGCCGCCGCTCGTACTGCTGCTGCCGCTGCTATTGCCGCCCACACTCCTAATGCCCTTGCCGCATCTACCGCCACCTTCGCATCCTCAAGAGTGGCTACTTGTTGACATTGCGTGCAAACGGACTTTGGTAATGAAGGAGTCTGCGAGAGGATCTGCCGAACTGTTTGTATTACTACACACGACACCCATTGCTGTTTTTGCTCGGGTGTCCAAGTAGCCCATCGGCTTACAGCGGCTAACATGGGCAACATGGCGACGGTACGTGCCGCGTCAGAGGACCAACAGGCATCATTTATACATCGCATATCGGGTATTCCCACGTCGAGTGGATTATCTGTCCACGGAATACCACGCAGTTGTCCAACAGCCTCTAACGCGCAGTACTTGCCGAGGTATGGTGAGTGGCCTCCGCTCAGTAATACTCCTGCGTCATGTGTGTTCAGAAACTCCTGAAGTTCATCAATGGTAAACGGCTGCATGGACATGCCAACCTCCTGATTGAATGTGGCTCGATCACCACTCGCTGGCTCCTGGTCCTGTAAAGCGCCTAGTCGGGTGCGTGTTCTATACCCGCGTTCTTCGCCTCTACCAGATGTAGCAGACTAGGCTCTCCCCACGCTATTCGACAAGACTGATGATCTGCGTGGTCTTGTTATAGGCCACGGATTCCAACCCTGACACGAATGCCTCCGACATGAGCCGCTGTTGTACTTCCTCACGATTCGGATCGTGCCGTTCGAACCTTTTGATGATGGGTACCGTCAGGCGACTCTGCTTCATTGCGCCGTCCTGCCGGCCAGCCAGGATGCTCAACAGCGTCTTCTCGGCCAAGGCATCCAAATCGTCGCCCACATCTGCCGCTTCTGCTCCGTTGGGCTTGCCGCTCTTTGTAGTCGTGCTCGGCTTCGTGGTAGCTACCGCCGCTGTCCTGTTCTTGCCCTTACCCTTCACTTCTGGCACACTGTAGACCTTGGCCACGATGGTACGGGTATCTGGGTAGAGCTTGCCGTCTTTCTTGGACTTGCGAGTTTTGATCCGTCCGGCGCGATCCAGCTTGTCCTCCTGCACGAAGCGGACGCGCGTACCGATAATGGCCTGTAAGTTCACGTCGTCGCCCGCCTCCAGGTCGGGCAGTCGCGCTTCCGGGAATCCGGGCTCGCCCCCTGTAGGCTCGATCAGTGTGGTCAGAAACCGGCCCAAGTCACCGTTTGCGCGGATCTTGCCATCACCAGTGAGCGTCCAACCATCCTCACTAATTTCCCACCCATCCAGCACATCGCCCATCAGGACTTGCGTGACATCCTCATCGGCTCCATCCACGCGCACACTGAGCGTGGTATAGAGGGGCGAGAAATCAAGCTGTTTGGCTCCACCCTTCGTCTCGAAAGGGAATACTCCGGTGAATAGATAGCCGGTGATGACCCCATCCACGTTGTTCAACATCCCGCCGCCCTTGCTCAATCCACCTCGAAAACTCATACCTGCCTCCTTAGATCGCGTTGCTGAGTAAGTTCAGCAAACGCTCGATATCCGGGTTACGTTCAAGAACGATAGAGACCAATCCGGCTGCTTCCCTATTCCCATATAAGTTCGCAACCGATGAAAATAAATGGGCTTACTAGGATTTGGAGAAGTTTTAGAATACCTCGCGTGTAGCCGTACGCGCATCGCTGGTTTCTCTTTTATCGTGTTCAGCCCAACCGGTAGCCTTGCACAAACTGTGCCAATCCGCTCCCTGGGGTTAGCATCAGCGCCTACGTTGAGGTTTTATCGCTGCCGTCGTCGATAGTACTCGCGATCCACAACTGGCAAGCTTGCTGGAGAACAACATCTGCCGCCGCCGCCACCGCCTCCGCCGCCGCCGCCGCCGCCCACGCCGCCGCCCCCGCCGCTTCTGCCGTCGTCGCCGCCGCCGCCGCCTCCGCCGCCGCCACCGCCTCCGCCGCCGCCGCCGCCGCCCACGCCG
>ERZ1292637.163-Hain-H14-01um-R3-163-length-44120-cov-6_pt2 | contig 27530 bp, 42 predicted proteins | sample MGYA00564405_ERZ1292637 | MGnify/ENA primary metagenome ERZ1292637 (study PRJEB36523, sample SAMEA6512645) | groundwater metagenome | collected 2019-01-09 | study: AquaDiva: Metagenomics assemblies of 32 groundwater samples | reverse complement strand
AATGGGACAAGGCGCGGGCTGAATGGGACAAGGCGCGGGCTGAATGGGACAAGGCAGCGACTACATGCAGAGATGAACTAGAGGCATTGCACAAGGTTGAGTGTTCTGATTGTCCCTGGGACGGGTATACAATCTTTCCATACGAGGGATAGCAACATTATGACCATACAGATACCTGATGATCCTAATGATTTCGTAGAGATCAAGAGTGTCGCTGACATGGAGGCTCTTGTATCATTCTTCGATTCTCCTACATGTACGTTACCTTCTTTACGTGATTACGCTTATATTCCTCATGGCAGACCCTCATATCTTGATCTTACAGCACTTCCTCAGTGGGCTAAGAGACAGCTTAAACGTTATCGACTATTTGTGCATCGCCGTGTCTACACGCATCAGCTAGGGCAGGTTCAACATCAGCTTGTAATAGATCGTAGCCCCAAGACGTTAAGCCTACGAGGTATTGACGTAAGATATGAGAAGCGAAAGCTAGAATCTACTATTGCTGCCTTTAAGCAAGATTTGCTATACACCTCTGCAAGCATTGAACGTCACCGTAGGAAGCTAATCGATCTAGACTTAGAGGTGCGAAGCAGACTCAAGGCACTACCAGCAGAGTCCTATCTTGAGACTATTCGTAGTTGGCCGGACGTGATACGCGCAGAGGTTGGCCCATTAGTATCGATAGGTAGTGAGCTATTACCAGCAGGTGCGCTAGGAATCCTGTTTCTTCCAGTGTTGTTCTATGATGATGTAGGTGGTGTAATTCCGACTGCTCCCACATGGTACTATCTCGACTCTGCCAACCCCTACTACGAAGTTAGTAGTATATCGCCATACGGCATTTGGTCGCATCCTCATATTAATAGTCGCGGTAAAGTCTGCTTTGGTGATGCAGCCCCACAAGTCAAGAATCTAGCTAGAGTTAATGACGTGCGTGGGCTGCTTGGTGTCCTGCGCCAGTTGCGGCTAGGATGGGATAGTCACAGCGAGTATGAGAGCGGCTGGTACAAAAATGGTTGGCGGCTGTGGTATAGCTGCAAGCAAGGGAACAATCCGTGGGAGAGAGAAGGTTGGGACGGTAGCAGCTATCAAGATAGCAAGACAGGGGAAATTGTCGCTATTGATGATGTAATCCCAACAGAACTGGGGTCTGATTTGGTACGCCATATAGGAACAGAGCACAAGATACTCTATCCTACGGTGTTACTAGAGTTACTAGAGAGCGACGCTTATAACGATGTCGGTAGTGCATTATGTCTGTGCGGTCGTTCAATATCTCCCCCAGTGAACTGTCCATACTGTCCTAGTTCTGATGTTAGGGCTTGTGTTGGATGCGGATTGCTTTCTTCAAGTTGCAATTGCACAGTCGAAGGTGAGCTACCAAGTGAACCTATCAAACTTAACGGTCGGTATGAAAATTACTCTGCGATCGCAAGTACATCAAATGTACGTTGTAGTGAGCACGAGCGCGGACTAGAAGAAGGGTGCTCGCATCGTGTCATATACCAGGAGACTAGTGGGTCGTGGGCACTCACAGACAGGTCGCTATGTCAAGGGTGTTTCACACGTTATCGTGCAGTACCATAATTAAAGAATGGAGTAACTAGTAGCTATGCAAGGCAGAACAAAAGCCGAACTTATGATCGACCCGTCGATCTGGTATGCGCTGATGCGAGCAGCCCGTACTAAGCTAACGTGGGAAGTCATGGGCGTAGGACACGCTTGCATTGATGCTGATAGTGGTACTATTGTCATGGATGACATCTACATTCCTCCACAAGAGGTAACAGGAACCACGGTCGAGACTAGTGGACAGGACTTTATGAAACTATGGTCTGACCTTGTTACTAGATATCAGGAAAAGTGGACGGAATGGTGCATTATGTGGCACAGTCATTGCAACATGAGCACCAGTCCTAGTACTGTCGATATAGACGCGCTAGCGACAGTTGTGGAGAACAATTGGCCGTTCGCCGTCGGTCTTGTGATCAACGTAGAAGGTAAAGCTACAGCATGGGCAGAGGTACGCAAGCCCTTCGCCGGTAGTCTTGACTGTGATGTATATATACCGGATCGTGAGTTTCCTGAGTGGGATGAAAAGATTGACACATGGATGGATAGTGTCACGGCTAAGGAAGTAATCGTTACGCCTACAGACACGAACGGTAAAGGCCCAAACGGACACTGGTTCCCTCCTCAAGTACCTTCTTCGATGGTTGGTCTCGCTGATCCCGATAGTGACAATGATCGCGACGTCTTTGCGAAGTGGGATAAGTTCATAGCTGAGGAGAATAGTAAGAATGATGATTGGCGTAAGGAACATCTTGAGAGTCGTAGCGCCATTGTCCATGACTTAGCAGGAAGAACAGGTATTATCCTTGCGGAAATGTCAAGTACGATTACGCCGGAAGCTATGGATCGGCTGGCGCAATTGATCATAGCTAGCGACAAGGGAGGTACTTGTGAGGCGTATAAGGGTGACATTTCCTGTCGTCTAGTCAAGAAGCACAAGACAAATGGTGTACATTGCGGCATCGTCTATGAGGATGAGGGAGGTGTACCAGCGTACTTTAGACGCGACAAGGAGAATCCCAACGTAGTAGAGATACAAGCGGTAGGACTCCCCATATAGGGACTAGCAAACAGTCAGAGAGATTGATACGATGATCGAAAGCTACACATTACATAGTCGCCAGCGTGAGTTAGTAGCACCTGCCCTACAACGCGCTCGCATTCTAGTCTATGGTACTGGTATGCTCGGCTCATGGACAGCGATAGCGCTCGCTAGAATAACTGAGTATGTGGAGGTATGGGACGGCGGTGACATGGTAGAGGATGTTAACCTTGGTACGCAAGCGTATAGTGACGCTGACGTAGGCAGACCGAAGGGCGATAGCCTCTGTAACAAACTGCTAGGGTTCAACGTTATGGCTGTTGACAAGCTGTTTCCTCCGGTTAATTACCGTCCAAAGGCAAGTTACTTCGCTTTGCAAGGACAGAGCTTACCAGATGTGGTGATAGCGTGTGCTGATAGCATGGATGCACGGCGAAACGGTGAGGCATGGGCGTTCGGTCATAGTGTGCCACTATTCATAGATACACGAGCACGAGGGCTGGAAGCAACGATTCTTACGGTGACGATGGCCGAACACAATCGCTACTCGATAGAGCTACCTAGTGACGATGCTATTGAGCCTGTGCCATGTGGACAGAACGGTACAGCGTTTGTCGGTATGTTTGTAGCAGCAAGAGTCGCAAGTATTTTGAATTGCTACTTCCGCGACGGTATCGGTAGTATCCCTTACCAAGAGTCTTGGAATGTCGAACGCAATGTACCTATTAACATAGTGTACCGTTAGGGAGGTGATCGCAACTAACTATTACAATAGAATACCATACGTTGCAACTAGCGGTATGTACAGAATTCATCCCCACATGGAGGAAAGATACACTAACATGGCCACTAACAATACAGTCGTAATTACGTTCGGTGCCAACTTCAGTCGCTTCGACCTTGACAACCCTGCCGATGGTCTCGAACACGGGAGCACGTTTGCTGACGTGATTGATCTTTTCACAGGCGGCAACGGCTTGGCTGAGGGTCAGACTTTTCGCGTGGCTGGCGAGGAACGTGACCTTGAGGAGATGGTGCGTGGTGGTGACGTGATCGTTATCGCTACTGAGGCAAGCGCAAGCGGCGGTTACAAAGGAGCCTAAGCATTTAGGCGAATGGAACGTGGCGGCGTTCCTAGTAGGAAGGTAAGCTAAGATGCAAAAGAAACCAGTGTTCTACTGGCACATTCACCACGATGTGTTATACGAAGCGTTGACCGAACCATTGGAGGAACGACTTAAGTACATTAAGCAATACAAACCTAAGCATGAGCAAGAGTTACGTCTTAGGCTGATTGCGCCTATGCAGGGGCGCTTACCGGAACGTTTGAGCAAGGCACAGCTTGAATGGGACAAAACAAATGTTGAATGGGTCAAGACGTTGGCTGAATGGGAGAAGGTAAGGGCCGAATGGACAAAGGCGCAGGCCGATAGGGACAAGGCGTCGACTGATAGAGACAAGGTAAGAGCTGAATGGAAAGAGACGTCGGCTGAATATCGCAAGACGTGGGCTGAATGGAGCAAGGTGGTGGCTGAATGGGACAAGGTGCGGGCTGAATTTGACAAGGCGTTGGCTTAATGGATCAAGGCTTCGGCTTAATGGAAAAAGGCGTCGGCTGCATATCGCAAGGCGTCGGCTGATTGGAGCAAGGCGTGGGATGAATGGAGCACGGCGTTGGTTGAATATCGTAAGAGATGGATTGAATACGACGCGGTATGGGATGAATGCAAGGACGAGGTAGAAGCGTTGCACGAGATTGAGTGTCCTAACTGTCCCTGGGATGGGTATACAATCTTTCGCTACTTGGAGCTATGAAGCTATGTGGCCTCTACCGGAAGCCTTATACGTTGTAGTATGCTGCATGGTAGCGATCTGGTGGATAGTTACGTTTACGAGTAGTGATGGTAAATAGACGCGAAGGCTATATAAGATACGGCCAAATGTGGGGGCAGGAGCAACCTTGCCGAGTGATAGTCGGCTGGTCTTCCAAGTTAACCTACGGCCCCTCGCTAGCGGAGGGTGTGGGATTCGAACCCACGAGCCTGGGTAAGCAGGCTGCCGATCCTAAATCGGCTGCGATTGGCCACTACGCGAATCCTTCCGATGCCCGCTCCTGCCCCCACATTTGGCCCCTCTAGTAGCAATATTTGGGAGGTATTTTAGTATGACTAGTAATAATGACAAAGTTTGGGATGTCCCAGCACAAGAGCATCATGATGCTACACTCTACGTTCGCTACCATCGGGACGTATGGCTCCCCGATTGGGTAGTTACAGCCGCAAGGGCATTTCTACCTCAACGCAACACCGATCTTATCCTAAGCGATCACTATCGGCGGATTGAAAAGGATCGTAAGCTGCCTCACATGCTTCATATGCCTCGCGCATATGACATCATTGACGTTACGATGGTACGTGGTACACGAGTAGTGTTTAGGGTTTTGATTCGCGCACCGTTTAATAATAAGGTCGATATAGGGCTGGTGCTAGAGGGGGATCACGAGGTAGTGACCGCATTTTGGGCGAGCCCTAATGATAATCACCCAACGTTAGATATAAGTGCATATGAACAGGAGATGAAACAAGGGGAAGTGTCATGTACGTGTGGCTGGAAGGGTACACTAGATGAGGTTCACACGCATACGCCTGATGAGTGGGCCGATGTTGTGCGGCGCGAGTCTCGACCGGATGACATGACATAACGAAGGGACACATGGGCAAGGACGACCGAGTATAGGAGTGGAGGTTAGTCGCATCGTGACTCTCGAATCAATGCAACGAAAGCTAGTAGTAGCAATAGGCCCGTTTCGTTCCGTTGAGACTTCGCTTAGAGACTATGCTAAAACCTTAAGTGAAGTAGACAAGGCACGTTCGGCGGTGTACCTACGAGAGCTAGGTAGAGACGATCTAGCACCTATATTTGAGGAGGGCTTATGACAGACGCCGACAATCCGAGCAAGCTGCCCGCCCAATCCGAAACGTGGCAGGTGGGGTGGTGGTCGCCAACGCCGCCACGCTGGCGCGTCTGGCAGGGTGACAAGGTCATCGCTAGCTGCTCAACCGAAGCCGACGCACAGCGCATCGCCCGCCTGCCTGCCTGGGAGCGTAGCAACCTCATGTGGTTCAACGAGGCGAAGAAGGCGTATGGTGAGATGACGGCGCTCAAGGCCGATCTGGCCCGTGTGACGGCGGAGCGTGATCGACTACGCGACGTAATCATCAACACTTCCAATCTATTATATGCATCTATTGATGCAGAAGCAGATAAGGGCGGCTAAATTATGAGTTGCCTATCTAGCAGCGAGGAGATAGCCTGCACTAGCTGTGTCCTTCACACACAGGGGCGCATACAAGTTGTGCCTGGCTGTGGCAATATCGACGCACGTATCGCACTAGTTGGCGAAGCGCCAGGACAAAATGAGGATAAGCAAGGGCACCCTTTTGTAGGAGCGGCAGGACAGCGCCTTGACTTGCAGCTAGAAGCAGCAGGCATTCGACGTAGCGACATATGGATTGGCAACAGAGTCCAATGCAGGCCGCTTAATAACGATCTTCGGCCATATCCCGATGCTACTATCAAGTGCCCCCAGCTATGGCTTATGCCGACACTTGCCCGCTTACCACAGCTTAGGTGTATTGTTGCTATGGGCGCTACTGCTGGTGACTTATGGTTTCCTGGCATTAAAGCTACTGCGTTATCGACAAAGGCGCGCATGTGGAAGCTTGGTGCCCGACCCTACGCTGTTGTTGGCAGCTTCCACCCATCCTATACCCTGCGAGGAGGATCGTTTCCTAATGACATTGATAAGAGTATTACTGCTAGTTTGGCTCGCGCTAGTTACTATGCTGGGATCATGGAGCTACACTCATAGTAGTAGCAATATGTGGCGGCTTACTGCCTACCATCGCTCGCTCGCAGGTGGCCTCTTCTACTGTGGTAGTGACATCTATGGCAGCTATGATCCTAGTGATCCTACTACCGCAGCTAGCAGTGGCAGCAGCAAACTTGACTGTGGGCAGCGACTTAGGATAACTACAAGTGATAGTAGCATTATTGTTATCATCAAGGATCGTTGTCCTGGCTGTGATAGCAATCATCTTGACCTATCGCAAGCGGCTTGGGAGCGGCTTGGTAGTAACGATTATGGTAGTGTAGTGGTAGTGACACAAACGGTACAGCTACCAGATGTCGGAAGATAGTAACTATGACAACCTGCCCTTTCGCAGATATTATTCCTAGCCACCAGCCACATTATGTGCTCCGTCAAGGGGACATACTAGTATGTGTGGGTTGGCCGATTGTGTTTGGTGAACAGTGGCTATGCTGAAAGGATCGTAAGCAATGTGGTTAGAAAGCTACTTCAACTTTATTGTGGTTCTTATTGGAGTCAGTTTCATGACAGCGGGACTACTAAATTGGATCACCTTCACACCAAAGGCACCAATATGGATTCGTGTGGTACTCCACTGGTGGGTTAGATGATCTATTTAGATATGGCATCGCTAGGGTCAAGTGAAGAACTCGCGGTTGCCCGATGCAAGCAACTCGGCCTTAGCGGTGCCCTCATCCCTCGTGACTGGCGCTATCAAGTGCTACTACAGGCAGGTAATGAGGATACGATCATCTGTGGGCCGCGTGGCATTCCCTTCTGGTCGAAGCTGCCAGCAAGAGCAAGATTGATCAACGTCGCTAGTAGCGAGAATGTAGTTACAGTAAGAGCGGCAACGTGGCTTGAGTGGGCATTGACGCTAACCGGACTGCCCCAAACAGAAGCAAAAAATCTGGTAGCGAACCCCCCTAAGACGGAGCGACACGGGCAATCGTCTAGGTACAATGCGGCAGCCTCACTGGCGTTCGTTGTAGGTGGCTTGACAGTGACGCCACTCCCTCCCTTCGAGCAATTGGAGTCTCGTGGGAGCATAGAGGCTAATGAGCGCCCCTATAGCTACACGTATGTCAAAGATGATGAGATGCGCGTAAAGGTAGCGCAGCTACTCGATAGTCGCCCTACTGTGGGGCTTGACGTTGAGACTGACATGGTACTTGACCATCCCAATGAGACGATGGACAAGTTGGTCGGTCTTGCGCTAGCATTTGAGGGTGAGTGCTACTATGGAGACGACGAAGCCTGGTTCGAACTCATACGGAACTATGCCAATAACCTCCATTGGGTGGGACACAATTCCAAGTACGACCGAAGTGTGTGCCGCCGTCATGGAATCTTACTTCCGCCTGCTGTGGGAGATTCTATGCTGGCCGCTTATCTTCTTGGAGTACAAGAAGCCGGACTAAAGCAACTCGTTCTCGACCGTTACGGCGTCCGCATGATCACATACGCTGAGGTTGTTGGGAAAGGGAAAAGTCGCAAGCCCATCAGTAGCATCGATTCGCAGCAGGTCACAGAGTATTGTTGCGGCGATGCCTACTGGGGCTTGCGAATGGAGCGAGACTTAGTGGCGGAACTGGATACGCAACGAGTAGCAATTTACAAGAGCGACCTGCGGGTGGCGGACATTCTCGTCGCTATGCAGAAGGATGGTGTCCCGCTTGATAGGAGAGGGGCTAGAAGCGAGCTAACAAAGCTCAAGGAAATGGAGGCACACCTTGTTACGATCATTGATCAGATGGCTCAAGGGAGCGGCTTCACGTTGCCAGCTACTACGTGGGTCTGTCGAGGATGCCGCAACGGAAGCAAGAAGCGCCTTAGTTGTGACCAGTGTGGAGGTCAAGGGAAGTTCAACGAACGTACACATTTTAACCCTGGGAGCAATAACCAGATTGTTGCCTGGCTTCACGATCACCTGCGAGTGCCCGTGCTGCGGCTCACTGATAAAGGTGGGCCTTCCGCCGATGCCCTAGCCCTACTCAAGTTACGTGAGTACCATGCTGCACCTCAGTTACTACTCATGTATAAGAATGCTAGCAAGTACATTGGCTACCTGGAATCGTGGCTTAAGTGGTCGGAGCCTGATAGCAAGCTACATAGTGTCTTCTCTATGACGAGAACTGCAACGGGGCGGCATAGTAGTCAAGACCCCAACGTTCAGCAGATCAAACTCGACTGGCGTAAGCACATAGTAGCACCAGAAGGTAGACAGTTTATCGCTGCTGACTATGGGCAAATCGAGGTACGTATACCAGCATTTGTTAGTCGTGACCCTGCGTTGGTAAGGGCGATGACTGCACCATCGGGCACATATCTTGGGGACATTCATGGTCAGAACGTACAAGCTATCTTCGGTATTCAGTATGCGGATCAGGGTGACTATCCGCAGCTACGCACACGAGCTAAGAACTATCTGTTTGGTGCACTCTATGGTAGCAAGGGGTTCGAGATTCAGACAGTGCTAGAGAAGCAGATATTGGAGGATGAGATGCTGGACGTAGAGGTGCCGACGTTGAAGGAAATCATGTCTGGCATCGATACTATTCACCAGACGTATCCTGTATACTTCAAAGAGTGGGTGCCCAGCGCTATCTATCACTGTCGAGAACGGAGGGGCTGGGGGTATACGCTATTTGGTCGCCCTGGCTACTATCCTGAGATATTTAGTAAGGATAAGGCGCTACGTGAACACGCTGAGCGACAGCTTATCAGTCTTATAATTCAGGGTACGGCTGGCGATATTATAAGATTCGCAGAACAGCGCGTTAGTGAGTACATTGGAGGTTATGATGATATGACGTTACATCTAACTGTCCATGATGAGTTGGTACTATCGGCTGATTATGCTGAGGTACATGCGCCTCATATAGCAACGGTCATGGAGCTAGACCAGCCATTCATGCCGATTCCACTGGTAGTAGATGTTAAGATAGGAGGTACATGGGAAGAATGCCACAAGTAAGGAGTAGCGATGAAGTTAAGTAAAGAACTACTAGATGACGTACAGGACTTCAAGGCTGTAGTCGTGCGCCTACCTATGGAGGGTCTAGCGGTCAGTCTCGCCAGCGACGATTTATTTATTGCGTATCCCGACTGTAACGTTCTCTATGCCAACTCGTTTCTAGATTTGACCGATATTCAGAACGAAGGAGAGGCGTCCGTTCACGTCGTCGTCTTTCTACCTAGTAGCGAGGAATGTGGTGAGGATCGCTACTATAGTTACACGGATACAGGAGGTAATCCAGTATGAGTGACAACACACAAGTTCTTATCAGAGAGCAGAAGGACGGCAGCTTCGAGTTGTGGCGACAAGACGTAGATGCTGCACAGGATTATCGCTATAAAGGCAGGCTCGTTGGTAAAGCCGAGACAGTTAAGGCGGCTACGGAGATGGCCGATTGGGAGTTCGCTGAGTACGGATACGCTATTGTCTGGCTAACCAGTGAGTCTCCTGGTAATAAAGAATGGGAGAAAGCCTGACTCTTGCCTATCTACGATTACGTCTGTGAGTTGAGCCACGTGACCACACAGAGGGGCAGCTACGATGCTGCCGAGATTGTATGTACCGGCGGTGATCCTGCGTGTTGTGGTAAATGTAGTAGGCAGGCACATCGTCGTCCCTTTAGTCTTGACTACGGAGTAACTGGCCTACCTACTCGTGGCCCTATACTACCTGCTCCGCCTGCGCCACGTAGCACAGCAAAGGAAAAGAGTAGTGAGATATGGGGAGAAATGATGGATGAGCAGGCACATGAGCAGCACCAGTACGCGAAGAAGTATGGACGGGGTGGCGAGATGGCAGATAGACACGATGAGCGGCCAAAGAGTTCAAGAGAGGGTTAACGATGGTTGATCAAGAGTTGGTATTTGTACACTTAGATATACTTCTAAACGATTTAGGTGATGAAGCCGGTTGGATTACACTTCCAGAAATGACGCCTGAGATATTCAGAAGCTATGACAAGCGACATGTATGGGCAAGAGAAGTAATCGAGATGATTAGAGGAGATAACAACAATGCCGTCAATGCTCGTAATTGGGCAAGAGAAGTAATCGAGATGATTAGAGGAGATAGAGGAGATAACAATGCCATCAATGCTCGTAATTAAGTGTCTAACGAGTACAGATAAATACAAAGAAGGGGTAGTATACGTGGTCAAGGCAGACGTAGCTGAGCGTCTGGTGGCGGTGCTGCCTGACTGCTTTGAGTTCGATGATGATGTGGAGGAAGATCCCTATGACGACAACAGCAATAGCAGTGCCGGATGACGATGGTGATGGGGGGCTATATAAATGTAGCCTCTGTGAGCAATATCGTACCTGCCGCCTATATAAGACATATCAATTATGTAAGCGCTGCTGGCGTAAGCGACGTTTATTAGGCAGCAGTAACAATTTTGGAGGACACGCATATGCCTAAGTGGCGTTGTTATGGTACGATCTACGTTTGGGCTGACGTAGAAGCGGCGGATGAGGTAGATGCCCTCGAAAAGTTTGATAGTATCCACCATAATCCTGATGCGTGGACACAAGTAGCTGATGATCACTTTGAGGTTGACTTTAGCTATGACGACTTGGAAGAAATGGGAGGTTTATTTGAGCCGCCATAAATCTGAAACTAGTAATAGACACGGTACACATACCGTTAGTCGTGAGCTTGGGCGTTATATCTGCTCCGTCTGTGGCTACCAGCGGCGTTGTATTACACTACACAATCGACGTTGGCCCACCGCCAAGACTCGTGACGTGCGTATCTGTATTACATGTAGTAACAGTCTGCTTAAGTTTATCCTTAGCTTCTACAAACATGAGGAGAAGGAATGGTTCGAGTAGGAACAGCACTAGGTCGTCTCATGGGACTAGCGATGATAGAATACGAAGGCTGGCAGTGATTACAGCTATTCCTAGCGATGAGAGTTACGAGCTAACCGTCCCCGAATCGCCACTTGATCTTGGCTTCGATAGTATTCCTTCTTGGTGGCCGCTTCAGCGTCAGACCATTGGGCGTGTAGTCTCTGCATTCAATAGCGGCTACGATGTCGTCATGCTCAATGCCCCACCTGGGAGCGGTAAGACCTTAGTAGCTGCTGCTAGTAGCAAGCTTCTAGGGACAAAGAGTGTGACGTTTACCCACACACTCGCCTTGCAAGATCAATATCTACGTACTGCTACGTGGGCTGAGACTATGAAAGGTAAGAGTAACTATGAGTGCGGAGAACAGCAACGATCTGATGCCGCCTTTGTACGGTCATCACTTCGTAGAGAAGTCCTTACTACAGAAGACTGTGACGAATATCTTGACTGCGAAAACCCCTGGCGAAACGGCTGTCCTTATTATGCAGCCCTCGGGCAAGCAGCAGATTCTAATCTCGTTGTACTTAATTACTCCTACGGGCTGCGAATTGCACAATCTCCTTACCTCAAACGAGGAGTCTGCTTGGACGAAGACGATTCTCCCCTTCCTAACCCGTTCCTGCGTGAGATGGCTGTGTCGGATGAGGGACATCTTGCGAATGATGCAATCGTAGGGGCGTGCGCGCTGGAGTTCTGGCATAAGACGCTGCGTAAGATGGGACTACGATGCCCCACTAATAACGATCCTGTCGAGTGGCAGCAATGGGCACAGTCCTTAGTCTTGACTAGTAACTATGCTAATATGGACATTGTTACACAGGCTCGAATGCGTAATCATCAGGAGCGCTTGTCGCAACTTCGTACAATCAATCCTGCTGATTGGATCGTACAGCCGAGCGATAACATGACTAAGCTCCAGCCTATATGGGCACGTAGTGTCTATAGTAACTTCTTAGGTAAGTATCTGAAGCTGCTCATCATGTCGGCTACGCTTGGTAACCCTGACTTGCTCCAAGCCAAGCTAGGACTTGATGATAAGTCAGTCGCTTATGTCGATGTAGGGTCAACCTTTCCCGTACAAAATCGCCCTGTGTTCTATTGGCCTACGGTCAAGCTAAATGCTAAGAGTGAGGATAGTGACTATGCTACCCTTGCAAGTGCAATCCAGTTCATTGCTAACCAACCAAATCTTGCAACTAAGAAGGGAATTGTGCATACTAGTAGTTACAAGGTTGCTCGTCGCCTGGCTCCGTACTTGAGGCAAGATAGTCGCTATCTGATTCAGGAGTCGAGTGAAACACGGGAGGCACTAGTAGCGTTATTCTCTGAGGAGGGCAACAACTTCGTAATAGTCACGCCTAGCCTGAGCACAGGATTCGACTTGCCGTATTTGATCGGGTTCCAGATCATCGCAAAAGTCCCCTTCTCGGATTTGGGTGATCCATTGGTCAAGGCCCGTCGGGAATACGAGCTACCAGATGATAACAAGTTTGGGAAGAAAACATATGATGACGATGCTCAAAATCAAGTGATACAGGCGTGTGGTCGTGCAGTAAGGGCACCAGATGATATGGGGGTTTCGTATATCCTAGATGCTAACTGGTGGGGATTATATAAGCGAAGCTACTCGCCGGAATACTTTAGAGAATCAGTACAATGGTTGAACTAAGGAGGTAACTATGACAACACCCCAGTATGTTAGCCTAACACACGAACAGTACAAGGCGTTCGAGGAGCAGCTACGTCGCTATACTGAACTAGAGACAAGTCATACTACCGTCGATGGCTTCTACCACAAGAGCTTTCGTATGACGATAGGGGATATTATCTTGGAAGTACATGGGCCTATCGTGATGGCAGGAGAGCCGCAATGACACAGCAGGAATGTACAGCACGCTGGCTTGCTAAAAATCCAAATGCTCAGAATGAAAGCTCAGCACGATGGCGTGCCAAAAATCCGAATTATATGAAGGATCGTCATCGCTTAAAACGCTATGGGCTTACATGGAAAGCATATGATGAAATGCTTATTCGACAACAGCACCGTTGCTTGGGCTGTCACGAAGGCTTAACACAAGAGTCGGTAGTTGTAGATCATGATCATATAACAAATCGTATTCGAGGGTTGCTATGTCGTAATTGTAACTGGGCACTTGGAAACGTAGGTGATAATCGTTCCCGACTATACCAGCTTGCAGCCTATTTGGAATTAGACCGAAGTAAACCTATTATCTATCTCATTGGTTCACTTAGAAATCCTAAAATTGTAGAAGTTGGTAATGCTATACGCTCTTTAGAAATTGAATGTATAGACAATTGGTTTGCGACTGGTGAAATTGCCGATGACGCTTGGAGAGACTATTCAAAAGCGTGTGGCAAGAGCTACAAGGAGGCGCTTGAGAGCCGTGAGGCTAATCACATTTTCTATTTCGATAAGGCATATCTTAATCTTTGTGATGCAGTTGTTCTGCTTTATCCTGCCGGAAGATCAGGTCATTTAGAACTAGGATATGCTATGGGGTTAGGAAAGCCAGGATATATACTAATTGAGGAGGAACATTTACCTGAGCGTTATGATGTAATGGCTCAATTTGCAACATGTGGACTATTTCATGAGTTTGACTCTCTATTAGGAGAACTAGCTACAAGATACGGCGCAGAACTACAGCATATAGGTAACGAGGCGAACAGTAGCTGTGGCTAAGCGTCCAAACGAATCTTAGGACTATGGAGGTATCTGATATAGTGACTGAAAAAAATAATGAAAGTGGCCCACCTGTAGGAATCGATCCTGCTGGATGGGATGAGCCGAAGGAGGAATTCCCTGGCGAAGTTACCGTCTCGGTCTTCCGTCTATGTGACGAGAAGTACATGGCTCCGACAGAGTTTCGCGCCGCGCTTCCCCGTGCCATTTGGCAGTGGGACTTGCGAGTGAAGCGTCTTGACGCTGTGTACCAGTTGTTCGATGGTAGTCGGGCCGATGTCATCCGCTATGGTGGCTACGACTTGGAACGTCTCAACAACAATAAAGCTGCTGATCTAGCACGTCAAGGATTGCCCTTGACTGAAGCCATCGAGCCGGTTAACCTTCGCAGTAACAAGGAAGCGATGATCTCTAACGCTTGGAAGGGTGCATTCCCGACTCAGCTTGGGGCCGTTATCCCGACCGATCCTGAATCGGCGCGTGTCCTTGAAGGCTGTAAGGCACAGTTCGAGTTCTACCCCTCGAAGCGAGTGGGTAGGAACGTGGCGAAGAACGTTCTCCTGCCGATAACAGCGCTGCCGCCTGACTATAGCTTTACTGGCAACCAGCAGGTGTTCATCGTCCCGCGTCGAAACGAGGATAGTGATGGAACTACTGCTAGTGTTAGTGTCCCTTCGGCTGTCGTTTCAGCAGAGGTTGCTATCGAGCAGCTTCCGACGTTCCTCAACGGCCAGAATCGTAGCAATGTTCCCGCGATTATGAACGCGCTTCCGCCTAGCCTCCGCAATGGAGATGTCGTGAACGGGTTGGTAAGTGGGACACTGTTCGACAAGCTGGCAACCGACGGCAAGATCACGATTGACGCTAGTGGCAACATTGTCACAGCAGGCGTCATCGCATAGTAGCAATATAAGACCATCTGTTGGTTAGGGGAGTTCGCCTCCTCCCCTGCCAAAGATACATTACATAAGAGAGTTGTTACCGTTAATGTTTACGCTAACTTACGAGATTGAATACGACGGCGAGTACACCCGTCAGTTACAAGAGAAGGTAGCTGCCAACTTCCCTAACGTGCAGCGTAATGCTACCCATGTTAGTGACCTATACGGCTGCTTGCTCAAGGCGTGGCTAAAGCTACGGATATCGAAGGATCAATGGATAGATGGCGGCGAGGATGATCCGCTCCTCATGTGGCAGCAAGGGTTACAGTTTGAAGCGCTTGTCTCAGAGGGGCAGCGCCAACGTGTAACTGCCTACTGCTTCAAGTGTCGAGCCGTTAGTAGCCCGATCCGTAACTCTGATGGCAGCGAGCAGGCTACCTGTCCCGTCTGTGAGCAGCGGGTACTATATGGGACACCTGACTATATAGTAGTAACAGAAGCTGGGCACATTATCCATGAGTCCAAGCAGACTCGCATGTCCCAGCGTAACGGGCCAGGTAACGCTCCCTGGTGGATCGAACAGCTTGCTATGTACATACTGTTCGAACGTAGACGCACTAACGGACAGGGCGCTACGTGGGGTAGAATCGTAGCTAACTGGCTAATGGGCGACTATGGGAATAGTAAAGCAGGCACACGCCGCCGCCCACCGAGAAGCGAGCTTGACGCCTTTCGGATCAAGTTTCCTGATAGCGACGAGTTTTGGAATGAGTGGGAGGGTGAGGTACTTAGACGGCAGCAGATCGTAGATGGCGACGTTAGACCGGAAGTGGTGATGTCTACCGATAGCCCCCGCTGGTCGTGGGAGTGTAGTAGCTGTCCTGTTGGAAAAGCTGGTGAATGTAGTAACTATATATGGGACGATGAAGGTAACGAGATAGGATACGTACCTCGTGCCAAGAAGGGTAAGAAGCTACTTACACCAGAAGAAGCTGAAGAAGAAGCTCAGCGATGGGCAGCCTTGAAAGAGAACGTAGAGGAGAAAGGTTACGATGTGGCCGTTCGAGAATCGACAACTATTTAAAGCGACCGAACACAGTAAGTACGAATTGCGCTCGTATTGGATCTGCTATGTAGCTGTCGAGATCATGCAGCACTATAGCGACCAGACTAAGAATAGCAAAGAAAGGAGGTAAGAAGCGTGCCCGAAAGTAGTGAGCAACTACCTTACACCAAGCTAGACGGCGCTGACTTTGTAGCTAGTGACATTATTCAGCCGTTCAGCCTCAGCGTAGAAGGGCTGGAGTGCACAGGCAAGACGCGCCTCAGTCTTATGACGACGCCTACTCCTGTAGTCCATGTCAACTTCAGCGATAGAAGCGCTGCTGGCTGGCTCTATAGTATGGATGCTGAGCGTCGTAAAGCGACAAGATTGTATGACTTTCGCGCCAATACCGCTACTGGGTGGACACGACCAGAAGGACTCAAGAGCCTAGCCGCATTGTCACAAGTAGCCCAGGATGAGATGTCAGACGGCAAGCTAGCGGGCGGCACATTTGTCATTGATAGCGGCAGTACGTGGTGGGACGTGATCCAAGAAGTGTACGTCGCGCCTGAAGCCGAACGCCAGCAGCGTGAGTTCGGCAAGCAGTTAGGTGGGCTGGCGTTTGGCAGCGGTAACCTGATCGTCAAGGGGATCGTCAACTGGCTCAAGGCGCAGGGCGCATTCGTTATCCTGACGCACCAGATGGCACCCCTATGGGATACGAAAGGGCCGGTGCCTGGCGCATACAAGGCGCGAATCAACTCACAGGTTAGCTACATGGTAGAGGTAAGATTGCAGCTAATCATGAAGTGTAACACCTGTGGCAGTACTGAGTGCTATGCTAGTGGTCACGTTGGTCGTACTCACTATGCAAGAATCGTGAAGTTCGGTAACACACAGGACGGCGGTAGTAACTATATTGGTATGGAGCTACCAGACCCGAACTTTACTACGATCTATAAGCTGTACACTGGACGGGACTTACCTACTAATGGGAGTTGAGCCTATTATAGTTGCTTCTTGGTTGGCAACATTAGATCGGCCCTATGTCGAGAAGCGTATCCAGTCTATCCTTGATAGAGTTATTATTGTGAATCATCAAGGATGGGATTGTTGGATTCCATCACAGCAACCCACGACCCACGGTTATGTTCATGTAAAGATTGGACGTAAGCAGGTTAACTTAGCCCGCTTTCTTTATAGCTGGCTAGTAGAACCTATCTCTCTTTCTTTTGAGGCTAGTCACGGTTGCGATAATCGGCCCTGCTGTAATCTTAATCATATTCGTCCTTTGACAATAAGAGAGAACCAGCAAGAGCGTCAAACATATGATCCTTTGATCTTTCCTTGTGGGCATCTTCGGGTCTTAAAGAATAAATACAATAGTCACGGTGGACGTACACACGTTTGTAAAGTCTGCCAACTATGGCGCTCAGCAAAGTCGGCACTAAAGCGGCGTAAGTTACTGCTTAAGGAACTAAACGTGTTATGACCGTTATTTTTGTTGATGATCGTGAACCTCCTCGTATTGCCGCCCAGCTTGAATCTTATGGTTGTACAGTAAGTATGGCTCATTTGGAAAGCGGCGACTATATCACGTACCCTCATGGCCTTAGTGTCGCTATTGAGCGCAAGACGATTAGCAACATGTTGGGATCGATGGCTACTAAGCAGATAGTTACCCAAGCGCACCGCCTAGTAGAGCAGCATGACCTGGCTGTCATCCTACGAGAAGGTGCCTTCCGTCGCTCACCTTCACAACATCTGGAGTATCACGATCCTAGACACCCCGATAGTGACGCTACAGGGTGGGTCACGAGCGACTGGGCGTGGTCGTCCTGGCAGGGTATGCAGTTTGATCTGTGGCTCATGGGTATCGTAGTGTGGGACTGCCCCATGTTAGGAGAAGCGGCGCAGGATATAGCTACTATAGTACATAATCTGGCACAAGATAGTCACAATTTTATTAGGGATCGTGAAAGACCCAATGTTCTATCACTATCGACTCAATGGCGTAACGTAGTGTGGGCACTATCCGCGTTTGATGGCATCGGGCCAGAGACTGCTACTAAGTTGCTGAAACATTCCAGCTTCGCCAACGTTATTAGTTTAGCAGCTAGTAACCCCAAAGCGTTGACAGAGGTGTCAGGATTTGGAATGAAACGAGCAGAGCATTTCCATGAGGAGGTAGTAGCGACATATGGCTAGATCAATTCTCTACGCATACCGACTTATCCCACCAATAGATCTTGAAGCGCGGCTTAATGAAGCGTGGGAGCGAGGCTGGAGAGTACATACATTGACAGATATGGTGAGCGATGATGCGTCACTATGTGGTGTTCTTTTTGAGCGGTGTACTTCTGGCGAATCCCCGCCCTTTGCGGATGACGAGGATGACAATGGCACAGTTGGGTGATAGCTGCGTGGACGTAAGCGATGAGTACGGGGAACGTTGGTCAGTAGAGCGCGGTGACTCTGCTAGTGCCCCACTTTCCTACCTCATTCGCCACGGATTGCCACTTCGCTACATCATTATGCCCCGTATAGTACTAATGTTTGGCTCGACAGGTAGTAGCAATCTTGCTACAATGGAGGCTGGTAACGATGACATAGACGCCTACTGTCGCTATTGGGACTGTGTAGAGATGCTAAAGAATATGGAGGCATAGATGAACTTTCGACTGTACATGTTACAGTATCGCATTCACAATTGGATAGAGAAACGACAGCGTACTATTGCATGGCTACTACCTAAAGGTATTGTCAAGTGGTGCTTCTACCGTGTATTGGCTCACGCTACGTCAGGTCGTTGGTCGAATCAGCTTGTACCTGGTATGTCTTGGGAAATAGCCGCTCAACGTTGGGGTCTTGACGATGGCACGACGCCATTTGGCAACAGAGTCGATTGAAGCTCATGAGTAAGATTCGGGACACTGACCGTGCAAAGCGGGTGCAACACGTATTCGACTTTTGGACAGTAGCTCTCGGCTTGGAGGGGTCATGGCATGTGAGCTACGGATTCGTAGATAGTATCAACAACCACACATCCTTTGCTGAAGTGCATCAAAACATGCCTTACCTGAAGGCGACAATCATGTTCGACCGTGTTTGCTTGGACGGCTCAACAGAGCAGGAGTTAGAGGCAGCAATCGTCCATGAGCTTATGCACATTATGCTATCACCACTTGGTCAGCTAATAAAAGATGAGTTTGGTAGTGGTGCTTTGGCTACTGATTTTGATAATGCCCTAGAGACATGTTGTGATGGCTTAGCTGAGAAGCTAATTTACCTACGGCATGGGAAAGCCTCTGCGTATTACGATCCACAGCTACCGTTCAATAGTGACGAGAAGAAGTAGTAACAATGAGTAAAGGCTACCGTTGTAAGGTATGCTTCCATCGACCAGGCCCACGTAGTACAGGTAATATGGCTAAAGAAGGCAAAGGACATGGGCCGCAGCCAAAAAAGGCTAGCTGTCGTTGCCCGTGCCATGAAGGATAACTAGTAACTATGGAATTAGTAACATCAGAAGTCGAAACCACTCGAAGTATGCGTCTGCCCATGCAGGAGACGCTGATCATGCCGGTTGGCGACATTCAATATGGCGCTGCCGAGTGTGACTTCGAGCGATTCAAGCGACATATCGAGTGGGGCGTCCAGCAGGGCGCGTACTTTATTGGCATGGGCGACTATGTAGACTTCGGCTCCCCGTCCAACCGAGGTAAGCTCAAGGCTCTTATCGCTGAGGGTACACTCTATGACACGGCTAGTGACATCCTAGATGGCGCAGCGGCTGAGCACCTAGAGAAGTTACAGGAAGTCCTTGCTCCTACCAAAGGGCGTTGGCTAGGACTAGTCGAGGGTCACCACTTTTGGGAGTTTAGTGATGGGACAACAAGCGACACCCGATTGTGTCAGTTTCTAGATGCTCCCTTCCTCGGTACTTGTGGCGTGGTTGAAGTTCGCTTTAAGATTGAAGGTGCAGATGGCGCTCGTAGCCACAAGAAGCCGCCCGCCTTCCAAATTTGGGCGCACCACGGTCGAGGGAATGGCAACCTTCAGTCTGCCCCTCTTAACAAGCTAGAGGGCATTGTCAAATCGTTTCCTTCGATACAAGTGTTCTTAATAGCACATCATCACAAGAAGGTCAGCGGTAAGTTGAATCAGGTTGATTTCAACTTCTCGTCAACTGGCAAAGGCAGTTCGCGTGGTCGTAATGTCATTCTTGCCTGTACCGGAGGATTCCTTCGAGGCTACCTGATAGGCAACAAGCGAGGTAACCGAGCACAGGGAAGCTACGTTGAACGTGGCATGATGACGCCAGTTGCGCTTGGTGGCGTGGTCATCTATGCTCGACCGAGGGTTAGTAGTACGGGATACACTGACGTTGACCTCGATGTGTCAATCTAACTGCTCAGCAGAGTATGCGGCAGGACTATTTGATGGTGAAGGTACTGTGTTTATTACGTATAAACGTGGAGGTGGAGGATACGTACTTGAGACTGGTATTACTATGACTGACCGTGAGCCACTTGAGGCCGTATGTAATACTTTTGGGGGTACCATATTCCCTAATGATAGTATTGGTTATGAGAAAGCGCCCAACGGAAACCGCAACTACTGGCGATGGAAGCCCCGTAAACTTGAAATGTGTAACTTCTTTCGCGCAGTTCTACCGTTTCTGCGGTGTAAGCATATCCAAATTCAAATTGCTCTTGACTTCTTGGCAATAAAGGCCGAAGGTTATACACGTACTGGTAAACAGGGGAGTCTGTCTGATGAATCACGCTCTTTGAGAGAAGGTTATCGACTTGCAATTAAAGAAGCCAAGAACCTTTAAGGAGTAACTATATGGCAAACGACGAATGGTGCCCTTTCGCAATAAGGCGTGACGGGCCTAGCAACAAGCACGGCTACAGCTTCGCCCCTTCCCCATCTCCGAAGCGTGGAATCGTACCACATTCGATGGAAGGTACGCTGGCGGGAGCATTCGGTCGTCTCGACTCACAAGTACAGCCTCGTGTGTCGTGGCAGTTTAGCATCGCTAAGGACGGTACGCTCTATCAGCACTATGAAGTAAGCGCTAACTGCTGGGGGTCTGGTGACACGGATGACGATGGCGGTGTGCGAGCTAACATTGACTTAGACAGTTGTGAATTCGAAGGTGTGCGAGGCGAGACGCTTCTACTACCACAGGTTGTCACATTTGCCAATCTCTATATTTGGGAGGAGGAGGAGCACAACTTCCTACCCTACCAGACATGGCTAACTGTCTACGAACATAAGTGGGTAAGTGACAGTCCTACTTCTTGTCCATCTAATCGTATCCCACATGATCTAGTTATTGCGACTATCAATGAGCTAAAGGAGCCAGTAACAATGCCAGCCGAAGATAAACTGACGAAGGTTATGGTCAAAACAGCAACAGACCCAGCGATCTACCTGACAGACTGGGTACTAACCAGACATATTAGGAGCATGAATGAATTTAACTTCTTTAATTACTACGCAGGAATTCCACTAGTGACGATTACTGACGAACTTATGGATTCATTGCTCGACTTTACGCAATACCTAGCTGACCCGAATGCTTGACATCTTACGTGAATCGCTAGCTACAGCATTTGTAGGAACAGTTGGCGCTACGATAGCGATATTCATCTACAATTTGGTACGAGGCTAGCTGTGTTCGAGGCTCGTAACGAGGTTCCTCTGTATGTACGTGATCAGCTTACCGGCAAGCTCATGCGACGTAGCGGTAGTTGCTCCCCTAACTGTGGTGCCTGCTGCGAGTTTATGGTATTGCCCCTCGATAAGCGTCTGCTGGAGCAGTCATGGTATAGTGACTGGGTACACTGGGCCAAGCTGCACGACGTAATCATTTATGAGTCGGGTGATCGGTTAGTAGCGAGGCTCCCGATCCCCTGTAAAGAACTAACGGAGGACAAGATGTGCGCCCTCTTTGGTAGTGATGAACGACCCGATATGTGTAGTCGCTATCCTCGTAGTGTACGAGAGATGAAGGGCGTAGAAGATGTATGTACTTATAAATTTGAGGAGGTAGACGAATGACAGTAGACTTTCAATGGGAATGGAACCTTAAGTACTGGCGGTTTTGGAAGAAGCAGCAATACTTTCTAGAGACAGATAGAGATGGAACCCTATGGGTACTGGGGCCACTCGCTATTATGTGGAAGTAGTCAAAGAAGTTTATAAGTGCTTATGACTGAGCACGAACCTCGTCTTGATCCTGATTGTATCGACTGGGCGTTTAGTAGTGAGCTTCCTAGTGGCGATCTTATCTATGCCGCTGCTCTCTGCCGTCCCGATCAAGAATTGACCCTAGTAGACCTGGTATACTCGACTCTATACGATGGCTACTATAGGCCGCAGCGTGAGGCATTACTAGACAAGATGGCTGAAGTCACGTACAATTCAGCAGAGAGTGACGATCTTGCCAAAGAACTACTAATATGGAATACTATGGAGGTGCCAGTATTGATCCAATTGGGGGTAGTCCCTGGTCACAGTAAAATAGATAACAGTGAAGTAATTGGTATTGTAGGCTGGTATATAAGAGAGAAGGACGATGGCGAAACAAAAGATGAGTCAAGTAAATAATCTCTCTACACCAGCCGCTGCCTGGGTAGGTGCAATGATAGAGGGTGAAGGTTCCTTAGGCTGGTGGCCCAAGAAATATCATTACACTATAGTAGTAGATAATACTGAGGTTGAAACGATTGCAACATTAGTACGTTTAGTAGGAGGGGGTAGAGTTCATCTTATTGTCGTAGTAGATAGAAAACCGTTATGGCGCTGGACTCTTAATTGTAGACAGGAAATTGCTACGCTGATCCCACAGATTATTCCTTATCTTACAGGAAAGCGACAGAAGGCAATTGATTTACTAAAGCTAATAAAAGAACAAGAGGAGGTAGCAGTAGCAACAGATGGCTGATGAAGGCTGGAAGCTAGATGAAAGCAAGTTACGTTACGATCTAATTCCACCAGAGGCACTAGCTGAACTCGCTTATGTCTATACGATTGGCGCAAAGAAGTATGGCGATGACAACTATCTTGGTGGAATGAAGTGGCGTCGTATCTATGGTGCATTGCTGCGCCACATACAGGCATTTTGGGGCGGTGAAGCTATCGATCAAGACGACGGACAGTACCATCTAGCATCCGTCGCATGGTGTGCGTTTACCTTGCATACTTATTTTTGGCGTAGGTTAGGTACAGATGATCGTCCTAATACTGATGGTTGGTTGCTACTAGCTAGCGACGACGATCCTAGCGACCCAGGCCCCAGCGATGATGATTGGGATGACGAGAGTGCAGCGGCACTAACCAGAGCAGAACAGGGATGGGCTGAGAGCATGGACACATTTGCAACAGCATATCAAACACACGCAAGAAAGTGGTACTAAACTAATGGACATTGACACAACCGAAGGATTTGTCTACATCGCTGGAAAATACCGTGCTAAGGACGGTACACACGACTGGTCGGCTTACGAAGAAATCGACCGTAACATCTCTCTTGCTCGTACATGGGCTATGCGTCTCGCTAGTGACAACATTCCGATGTTCTGTCCTCACCTCAATAGTGCTCATGCGGAGGTGATCGCGCCTAACGTGCACCCCGACTATTGGTATCGGCTAGATATGCAGATTCTAGCGAATGCTCAGGCGATCTTCCTGCTACCAGGTTGGAAGGAAAGTCAGGGAGCGCGAGACGAACATACCTTTGCTGAGGATAACCATCTAGGCGTATTCTATGCAGAGCCTAATGGACTAGATGACGAGTGGGCTAGTTATGATGGACTAGTGCGCTGGTGGAGGCAGAATAATGCCGTATATCACTCATGAGCTACGAGCAAAGATCGACCCGCCACTCAAAGATGCCTCTGAGGAAATTCATACTGTAGGTGATCTGACGTATGCGATGACACAGCTTATCACTCGCTACATATCGGCGCATACCCTATCATATAGCTCAATAGCGAGTGTTGTAGGCGCGCTTGAATCAACGAAGCTGGAATTCCACCGTCGTATAGTCGCCCCCTATGAAGATAACAAGACGGACATAAACGGTGACGTGTCAGGTTACATGGCATGTGAACGTGAATCGAGAAGTTGGCAGAAGATCAGATAGAGGAGATAGAATCTAAATGGTTAAGCAAGCAAATCCCGAACTACTTGAGCGTCTACGTGCGCTCGCAGACCCACAGCGCTATAAGCAGCAGCTAGTCGAGGCCCGTACCAACCTGATTGCTCGTGCCGAGCAGCTACTTATCGAGCGTGACCTGACCGAGAGTGATTCTAACATGCAGAAGATTGAGCAGGGTGTTGTCATTGAGCAAATTGACAAGGCGCTCACGTCAATCGATCATCGTATCAATGAAGTGGACGATTCCCTCGCTGCGTTTGAGACGGGTGAACAGGCGGGTATGAATCGTGCGGCACGCCGTAAGCTGCTTAGCAACAAGAACCTGGCGAAGGCGGCTGGCGCTAGTAGCTTACTCCGAGCCGTTCCCCCCACCGTGGATGAGGATGCTGGTAGCGAGAACGATCGCACAGGCAGCGATGATCAGGAAGAAGGTATCTAGTGACAATGTAGGGGCGGCTACTTCCAGTATTTTAATAGCTCAATTATAGCTACAAGGACTGGGCCACTTGTAGCGATAACTGTACCAAAATGCTTAAACTTGGAGCTAGCGTGTGCCTCAAAGTCATCCCGTAATCGGTCTAGTTTCTCATCAATTGTCGTTAGTGATACTCTTACTCGTACCATAATGTCTACTCTATTCTACCTATTCTGCGGGCATGATACAAGGCACTAAGTAGGTGCATAGTGGCGGCTGACAAATGCAAGGCAACCCAGGTCAACTGGAATAGTGGCTCCTTAGGCTGTCGTTCCCAAAACATTAGATTAGGTTCGTCCAAACACCAGCTTGATAACCCTGAAATGTCGCTGTGGTCGTGTTGTAAATCAACATTCCATTAGCGGCGGTAAGGAGATCTCGTTGTGTTGTTGTCATTCGGGGCAGCATCAGAGCGCCCGTAGTTGATGTAAGATCGAGAAGCATACTCGTACCTGGTGCTGCGGCGGCTCCAATAGTCATCGTACCAGATACGACCGCATCGCCAGTAATCAGCGCCTCGATGCCAGCAATGGCTGTCGCGTCTCCCACGAATAGGCGTACTGCCGTTAGATCACCAGTTGTTACATTTGTTGGGGCTGTGACTGCGCCTACGCGCAAGTAGCCCGTCTGCACCATGTTGCTCGCATTGCGGATGCCGAAGTTGAGCGTACCACCACGAGTTAATGCCTCAATGTCAATCCCAATTAGGTTCGTTGGCGCGAAGCTGGCACCAGGATTCGCCATATAGAACCCCGTATACGTAGTGACAGTCGCGCCTGCCGACGTGGGGGCTTTAGCACGATAGGCAATCAACGTCGTAACCGTAACGACGCTTGTGCCAGAAAAACGATTGTAGACTACGGCATCATAGGCAATGCCTGTTGTAATCGTGCCCACAGTTCCGGGTGAACTACTGTCCAGACCAACAGGAAATGAAATGTTACCAATAACGGTAGCAATCGTTGCGTCAGAACGCTGTCGGAGTTCCCAATAGCCTGCCTGAACGGTAGTGACCGTTACGGTCGTTGGCGGTGCGACAATCCCTTGAAAGTCTAGGCAACGAAAGTCAGCCGATGAATTGGCTGCGGGAACAATAGTTGGCGAGACAAAAAGGCCAACACTCGCTCCCGAAGTCTCCCGTGTCTGATTACCAACGATGCGGGTGAACAGTCCCGTCGTTTCAGCCAATGCGGTGTTGTCGCCTACAATGAGCCTCAATGCCGTCAGGTCGCCAGCAGTCGTATTAGCGGGGGCTGTCTCGCTCCCTATGCGCAAGAATCCTGATAGGGCACCGTCTCCAGTGACACTAAAATCGACCCCTGTGCCAAATGCACCATCTACAACCTTTAATCTCGTGGCTGTTAGGTCACCAGCAGTCGTGTTTGTCGGTGCAGTCATTGAACCTACACGCGCATATCCTAGGGTAAGCCATCCTGTTAGGCTCAAACTTTCATAGATGGTTGAATCAGCCGCGTTAAAGAATTGGAACGTTCCCGCACCGTTGCTTATCGTCCAAATTACCGCAGAAGCAGCGTCTTCGAAGACGACACGCGGCGCTCCGCTGTTGATGCCAATGCGTAGATTGTCTACACCGAGAGCGGTGACTGTTGTAGCACCACGCACCTGTAGTCCCGTTCCGGTAGGATCGACACTGGCTCCTACTATTAGGCTCGCGCTAATTGCGGTGTCGCCGGTAATCAAGGCTTCGACATTTGTAACAGCAGTAGCATCACCAACGAAAAGGCGTATTGCTGTCAGATCGCCTGCTGTTGTGTTGGTTGGCGCTGTTGCAGAGCCAAATCGCCCATAACCTGCAATGGCAGGGTTGATCGTCCATGCTGCGTCAGTACCATCCGAACGGAGGATCGATCCTGCTACACCAATAACAAGCTCGTCCCACGCGGGGGTACTATTGCCATAGATGAGACTACCACGTGTAACAGCATTGGCTACACTGTCACTATGAGCAGCGGATAGGAGCGCGTGAAGACCGAAGCCAGTGATCGTCTGGTAGTCGTTCGCTGCTGGAACATTGGTGTATGCGGTCGTCACGTTACGGTAGACGTTTGGTCCGATGATGGCGCTGTATGTTCCAGTATCCAATCCTACGCCTACAATATCGATACCTGTAGCCAGCGTATCGAATGTATTACCTGCCACATAGACGCTATTAAAGAGCGTTGTTGCGTGGAATCTTACGCCAATACTTGTCGCTAGATCGCCCTCGAACCTATTGCCTACAATTGGCCCTCTCGCAGCACTAAGGCGCAGACAGACGATAGCGCCAGATACTCTACTATAGTTCCCTATGTAAGAGATGCGCATCGTGCCCGATGCGGGAACGCAGTCGATTTGTCCTTCGATAAATTGACAGTTCCCCACGCGAAGAACTGCTACATTGCCGCCAATAAGAGTACCGCTAACTGAACCAGCTATACCACAACGTTCGATGTCAATGGCAGCGGCATTCGTAGCGGCAGGTGCACAGATTCCGGCTTCTGTATACATGATGCAATCAGTAGTGCGGAAATCAACACTGACGTTAGTGTTAAAGAATGCAAATGTAGCTGAGTCTGCATAACAGTGGATAAGTTCAACATCCATCGAACCTGTGCTAAGGTTCGAGTCAAAGAGGACTGTATCAGTACGGATAATAGCGCACTCATGACAGACGATTTGTAGCTGAGTACCCGCACTTGGCATCAGATCGAATCCGGCATTGAATCTAATACCTACAAAGACTGCCTGAGCACTATTTGTAGCGTTTTCATAGCGAAACTCTTGAGCAATAACAGCACCGTCAGCAAAGTCGAAGTTATACGCGTTCGACTGACGATCAGTTATGATAGCCTCGCCGGTAGAAAAGAAGAACCATGCGTCAGGCTCATTTGATGA